>Ga0209050_1000234_pt1 | contig 121485 bp, 113 predicted proteins | sample Araplavi_mTSA_r2_FD_184276 | JGI IMG/M metagenome (GOLD analysis project Ga0209050, IMG submission 184276) | Arabidopsis root microbial communities from North Carolina, USA - plate scrape MF_Cvi_mTSA_r2 (SPAdes) (version 2) | ecosystem: Host-associated > Plants > Roots > Endosphere | place...
TTCGAATCGGGCCGTACACGTCGGCGGCCGATTCGAACAGCACGTCGATCGACGGCCGCGAGAAGTTCACCAGCGGGTCGACCGACAGCGCCAGCCGCGCGCCCTCGTCGACCAGCAGGTGGTAGTCGGGCGGCGCGAAGTACACGCAGCCCGGCTCGATCTCCTCCTTGTCCTGCGCCTCGCGCACCCGCAGCGCACAGCGCGGCGCGAAGATCTCGACCAGCAGGCTGGGCCGCTCGCGCGGCAGGTGGATCACCACCAGCACCGCGGCCCGCAGCGTGGCCGGCAGCCCCGGCAGCAGGGCCATCAGCGCCTCGACGCCACCCGCCGACGTGCCGATCACCACCGCGTCGATCGCACGACCGATGCCGTTCGCGGTGGCGCCGCTCATGCTTCCCCCCGCTTCTGGAAGATCCGGTCGTCGCGCACCAGCTCGCCGAACGCGTCGGCATGGCTGGAGAAGCGCAGCGACTCCTTCGAGCCGAGCCCGAGGAAGCCCTGGCTGCACAGCGCCTCGCGGAACAGCCCGAGCGCTCGGTCCTGCAGCTCGCGGTTGAAGTAGATCAGCACGTTGCGGCACGACACCAGCTGCACCTCGGCGAACACGCTGTCGGTGGCCAGGCTGTGGTCGGAGAACACGATGTGCTTCTTCAGCGACTTGTCGAACACCGCGCGCCCGTAGGCCGCGGTGTAGAAATCCGACAGCGAACCGTGCCCGCCGCTGCGCTGGTGGTTGTCGGAGAAGCCGGCGATGCGGTCGAGCTCGTAGACGCCGGCCTCGGCGCGCTGCAGCGCGTGGGCGTTGATGTCGGTCGCGTAGATCAGCGTGCGCTCCAGCAGGCCTTCCTCGCGCAGCAGGATCGCGAGCGAATACACCTCTTCGCCGGCGCTGCAGCCGGCCACCCAGACCTTCAGCGACGGCCAGGTGCGCAGCAGCGGCACCACCTGTTCGCGCAACGACTTGAAGTACGCCGGGTCGCGGAACATCTCGCTGACCTGCACCGTCAGGTAGTCGAGCAGCGCCGGGAAGGTCGACGGCTCGTGCAGCACCTTGTCCTGCAGCTGGCTCAGCGTGCGGCAGCCGAAGCGCGTCATCGCGCTGCCCAGGCGGCGCTTCAGCGACGCGGCGGCGTAGCCGCGGAAGTCGTAGTGGTACTTCAGGTAGATCGCGTCGATCAGCAGGCGCAGCTCGATGTCGACGCCCGATGCCGCGGACGCCGCCCCGGGTGTTTCGCGAGCCTCGCGAGCGTCGGGAAACGCCTTCATTTGGGCATCCACACGCGCACCAGCGACAGCAGCTTCTCGACGTCGAGCGGCTTCGCGATGTAGTCGTTGGCGCCGGCGGCCAGGCACTTCTCCTGGTCGTCCTTCATCGCCTTGGCGGTCAGCGCGATGATCGGCAGCTTCTTCCAGTCGCTGCGCTTCCTGATCTCGCGCATCGCGGTGAAGCCGTCCATCTCCGGCATCATGATGTCCATCAGCACCAGGTCGACCAGGCCCGGCCCGACCCCCAGGCGTGCCAGCACCTCCAGCGCCTCGCGCCCGTTGCGGGCGATCTCGATCCTGACGCCCTTCGGCTCCAGCACGCTGGACAGCGCGAAGATGTTGCGCACGTCGTCCTCGACCACCAGGATGCGCCGGCCTTCGAGCGTCGCATCGCGATCGCGCGCCGCCTTCAGCATGCGCTGGCTCTCGGCCGGCAGGTGCGACTCGACCTGGTGGAGGAACAGCGTCACTTCGTCGAGCAGCCGCTCCGGCGAGCGCGCGTCCTTCACGATGATCGAGCGCGAGAAGCGGCGCAGGCCCTGCTCCTCGTCGCGCGTCAGCGAGCGGCCGGTGTAGACGATCACCGGCGGGAAGGCCACGTCGTCCTGGCCGGACATCTTCTCGAGCAGTTCGTAGCCGCTCAGGTCGGGCAGGTTCAGGTCCATCACCATGCAGTCGAAGGTGGTCGACTGCAGCGCGGCCAGCGCCTCGCCGGCGTTCGCCACGTCGGTGATCTGCACGTCGTCGGTGCCGAGCAGGTGGCGGATGCTCTCGCGCTGGCGCGCGTCGTCTTCCACCACCAGCACGCGGCGCACGCTCTGCATGAACTTGGCCTCGAGCCGCCGCAGCGCCTCGACCAGCTGCTCGCGCTTGACCGGCTTCAGCGCATAGCCGATCGCGCCGCGCTGCAAGGCCTCCTGGCTGTAGTCGGCCACCGAGATCACGTGCACCGGGACGTGGCGCGTCTGCGGGCTGCGCTTCAGCTGGTCGAGCACGCCGAGGCCGGAGTGGTCGGGCAGGTTCATGTCGAGCAGGATCGCGCTCGGCTTGAAGTCGAGCGCCGCGCGGATGCCGTCGCCGGCGGTGTGCGCGAGCAGGCACTGGAAGCCGGCCTCGTGGATCAGGTCGCGCAGGATCGCCGCGAAGCGCATGTCGTCTTCGACGACCAGGATCAGCCGCTTGCCGGGCGCCAGCTGGTCGCGGTCGTCGTCGAGCACGCGCGGCTGCAGCGTCTTCGGCGCGGGCGGCATCTCGCGCTGCGTGTCGTGCTGCATGCCGGGCGGGTGGGCCGCCGCCGGTTCGGCCCCAGGCGCGGCGGGCGGCTGCGGTGCCGCGGCGCCCTCGGCCCGCGCCACCGGCAGCATCAGCGTGAACACGCTGCCCTCGCCCGGCGTGCTGCGCACCGTGATGTCGCCGCCCAGCAGCCGCGCCAGGTCGCGCGAGATCGACAGCCCGAGGCCGGTGCCGCCGTACTTGCGGTGCGTGCTGCCGTCGGCCTGGCGGAAGGCCTCGAAGATGATCTCCTGCTGGTGCTCGGCAATGCCGATGCCGCTGTCGCGCACCGCGAACGACAGCATGCCGTCGCCATCGGGCGCGACGTGCACCGAGACCTCGCCGGCCGCAGTGAACTTCAGCGCGTTCGACAGCAGGTTGTTCAGGATCTGCCCGACGCGCTGCGCGTCGGATTCGATGCGCTGCGGCGTGCCCGGCTCGATCGCGGTGCTGAACGAAAGGCCCTTCTGCTGCGCCGCCGGCTGGAAGTTCGCGTTCAGCGATTCGACGATGCGGCCGACCAGCACCGGCTCGATCTGCACCTCGACCTTGCCGGCCTCGATCTTCGACAGGTCGAGGATGTCGTTGATCAGCGCCAGCAGGTCGTTGCCGGCATCGGCGATGGTCTGCGCGAACTTCACCTGCTCGGCGTTCAGGTTGCCCGCCTTGTTGTCGGCCAGCAGCTTCGCGAGGATCAGCGTCGAGTTCAGCGGCGTGCGCAGCTCGTGGCTCATGTTGGCCAGGAACTCGCTCTTGTACTGGTTGGCGCGCTCCAGTTCGCCGGCCTTCTCGGTCAGGGTGACCTGGGCCGCGGCCAGGTTGTCCTTCTGGTGCTCCAGCAGCTGGGTCTGCTCCTCGAGCTGCGCATTGGTCTGCTCCATCTCGGCGTGCTGGGCCTCCAGCTGGGCCTGCGACTCCTTCAGCACGCGGCCCTGCTCCTCGAGCTCTTCGTTGCTGACGCGCAGCTCCTCCTGCTGGGCCTGCAGCTCCTCGGCCTGGCGCTGCGTCTCCTCGAGCAGCTCCTCGAGGCGCGTGCGGTCCTTCGCGGTGCGCACCGCGACGGCGAGCGCTTCGGAGACGCGCAGCAACAGCTCCTGCTCGGCCTGCTGCGTGCGGTGCAGGAAACCGAGTTCGACCACCGCCTGCACGGCGCCGTCGACCAGCGCCGGCGCCAGCAGCAGCTCGGCGGGGTCGGCGCGGCCCAGCGACGAGGACACCGGCAGGTAGCCGGGCGGCACGTCGGTCACGCGCACCGGCCGGGCATCCTTCAGCACCTGGCCGAGCAGGCCGTCGCCGGGGTGCAGTTCGGCGGCCACGCTGCCGCCCTCGAGCCCGTGCGCGGCGAAGCGGCGGAAGCGGCCGTCGCTCTCGGCGATGTAGAGCGCGCCGACGCGCGCGTCCATGTACTGCGCCAGGTACGACAGCACGCGCTCGCCGAGTGCCTCGAGCCGGTGCTCGCCCTGCACGCGTTCGCCGATGCCCATCTGGCCGCTGCGCACCCAGGCCTGCGCCTCGCGGGCCAGGTGCTCGCGCGAACTCATCGCCATCGCCACCGCGATCAGGAACAGCAGCAGCGCCGAGCCGATCCAGGTGATGTTGGACGACAGGTTCACCGCGTCCTGCCAGTCGCCCTGGCGTCCGGCCAGCAGCCCGCGCTCTTCGTCGTCCATGTCGGCGACCAGGGTGCGGATGCGGTTCATCGTCGCGCGGCCGCGGTCGGTGCGCACCAGCGCGAGCGCCTGCTCGGCATGGCCGGCGCGGCGCATTTCCACGGTCTCGGCCAGTTCGGCCAGCTTCTCGATGGTCAGCCGGTCGATGGTGTCGATGCGCTGCGCCTGGCGCGGGTTGTCGACGGTCAGCTCGCGCACCCGGCGCACCAGGCCGGGCAGCGCCGCCCGCGCGGTGGTGTACGGGTCGAGGTAGAGCTCGTTGCCGGTCAGCAGGAAGCCGCGCTGGCCGGTCTCGGCGTCCTTCACCGCCGACAGCAGCGTCTGCAGCTGCTGGCCGACCTCGATCGTGTGCGTCACCAGTTCGGCGGTGCTGGCGCGGGTCTGCAGCGAACGGTACGAGAAGAACGCGATCAGCACGACCGCCAGCACCGCGAGGCCGAAGCCGATCAGCGGACCCGGCGGCAGCGGCAGGCCGCTGCGTGCGCTGCGGACCGGGGCGAACTTCATCGAAAGCGGCATCGGCGCGATCCTGTGATTCAAGGGGAGACGGCACGCGGCGGCATGCGGAGAGGCTCGGAAGCGCGCGGGATCGTAGCGCAGCACTGCGCCGTTGCAGGCGCGCGCGATGGGCAAACGGCGCGCCCGCACGCATGTCGCGGCGATGTCCTACAAATGCGCCGGACAAGCGCCCACGGGACGCGCCGAAGCGGCCCTCTACAGTGAAGCTGCGCCGGGACCGCAGAGTCCTGGATGGCACCCACTACCGGAGGTCGCGATGAAAAGAGGGATGGTCATTGCAGGGTTCGAGGTGCACACCGACGAGGGCTTGCGGCAGGTTCCGCAGGGCGCGTGCTGGGTCATCGAGGGCGCCCTGTGGGTCAAGCTGCTGTGGCAGGCCGACGGCGCGCGCGAGGCCGCCACCGTGTCGCTGCGCGAATACCAGGCCTGCGTGCGGCGCGGCTGCATCCACTTCGAGGAAGCGCCGTCCTTCAGCGAATCCGTGCGTAGACCCTTGAGTCTCGCAAGCTGCCGTCCGGCGTGATGCGGTCGTTGCGGCGCGTGCCTTCGAGCGCATAGCCGGCGCGTTCGCAGACGCGCCAGCTGGCGGTGTTGCCGGCATCGGGCAGCGCTTCGATGCGGCGCATGCCGAGCGTGCCGAAGGCCAGGTCGGTGATGGCCTGCACCGCCTCGGTGACGAGGCCGCGGCCGGTGAACGCCGAATGCGCCCAGTAGCCGATCTCGCACTTGGGCACCGCCCAGTCGAAGGCATGCAGGCTGCCGGTTCCGACCAGCGTGCCGCTGCCCTTCAGGAACAGCAGCATCGGCATCATCGAGCGCATCAGGTAGTGCGCGCGGCCTTCGCGGCAGAACTGCTCCGCGGTCTCGACGCTCGGCTCGGCCATCGCCCACGGCAGCGAGGCCGGGAACTCGCGCAACGCGGCCAGCGACGCGACGATCGCGTCATGCAACAGCGGCCCTTCGCCGGCACGCGGGCAGCGGATCGTCAGGCGTTCGCTGTCGAAGCTTTCGGGGACGTCGCGAAGCGAGGGGATCATCATGCAGGGATGGTGGCGGCCCGCTCCCGCCGCGCCCGTGCCGCAGGCGCAACCGCGTGCGCGGATGCGAAGCTGTCAGCGCGGCGACCAGCGCCACTCCTTCACCTCGGGCAGGTCGTCGCCGTGCTCGCACACCCATTCGCGATGCCGGCGCAGCGTCGCCGCCAGCCGCTCGGCCTCGGCCGGCACCCGATCGGCCAGGCGCGGCACGCGGCGGATCGCGTCGAAGGCCAGCTGGTAGCGGTCGAGCTGGTTCAGCACCACCATGTCGAACGGCGTCGTCGTCGTGCCTTCCTCGCGATAGCCGCGCACGTGGATGTTCGCGTGGTTGCGGCGCCGGTAGGTCAGCTTGTGCACCAGCGACGGGTAGCCGTGGAAGGCGAACACCACCGGCCGGTCGGCGGTGAAGATCGCGTCGAAGGCCTCGTCGGCCAGGCCGTGCGGGTGCTCCAGCGGCGGTTGCAGCGCGAACAGGTCGACGACGTTGACCACGCGCACCCGCAGGTCGGGCACGTGGTCGCGCAGCAGGGTCACGGCGGCCAGCGTCTCCAGCGTCGGGACATCGCCGGCGCAGGCCATCACCACCTCCGGCTCGCCGCCGCTGCCGGCCCACTCCCAGGTGCCCAGGCCGGCGCGGCAATGCCGCTGCGCCGCGTCGATGTCGAGCCATTGCCAGGCCGGCTGCTTGCCGGCGACGATCACGTTGACGTAGTTGCGGCTGCGCAGGCAGTGGTCGGCCACCGACAGCAGGCAGTTCGCGTCGGGCGGCAGGTAGATGCGCACCACGTCAGACTTCTTGTTCGCGACATGGTCGATGAAGCCCGGGTCCTGGTGCGAGAAGCCGTTGTGGTCCTGGCGCCAGACATGCGAGGTGAGCAGGTAGTTCAGCGATGCGATCGGCCGCCGCCACGGGATCTGCCGGCAGGACTTCAGCCACTTGGCGTGCTGGTTGAACATCGAGTCGACGATGTGGATGAAGGCCTCGTAGCACGAGAACATGCCGTGCCGGCCGGTCAGCAGGTAGCCCTCGAGCCAGCCCTCGCACAGGTGCTCGCTGAGCACCTCCATCACGCGACCGTCGGTGCCGAGGTTCGGGTCGACCTCGTCGATGCGCGCAAGCCATTGCTTGCCGGAGACCTCGTACACCGCGTCGAGCCGGTTCGACGCGGTTTCGTCCGGGCCGAACAGCCGGAAATTGCGGGCCGCCAGGTTGCGCCGCACCAGCTCGCGCAGGAACCCGCCGAGCACGCGGGTCGATTCGAGCTGCATCGCACCGGGCTGCGCCACCGCCACCGCATGCTCGCGGAACGGCGGCATCGCGAGCGGCTGCAGCAGTTCGCCGCCGTTGGCATGCGGGTTCGCGCTCATGCGGCGCGCGCCGGTGGGGCCGAGCGACGCCAGGTCGTCGCGCAGCCGGCCGTCGGCATCGAACAGCTCGTGCGGCCGGTAGCTGCGCAGCCATGCGTCGAGCTGCGCCAGGTGCTCGGGCGTCTTCACGTCGGCCAACGGCACCTGGTGCGCCCGCCAGGTGCCTTCGACCGGCTGGCCGTCGACGGTCTTCGGCCCGGTCCAGCCCTTCGGCGTGTCGAGCACGATCATCGGCCAGCGCGGGCGTTCGACCGGCCCGCCGGAGCGCGCGCGCTGCTGGATCGCGTGGATGTCGGCGACCACGCGGTCGAGCGTCGCCGCGAGCTGCTGGTGCACCTGCGCCGGATCGCTGCCGGTCACGAAATGCGGCTCGTGGCCATGGCCTCGCATCAGCTGCTCGAGTTCGTCGCGCCCGATGCGCGCGAGCAGCGTCGGGTTCGCGATCTTGTAGCCGTTCAGGTGCAGGATCGGCAGCACGGCGCCATCGGTGGCCGGGCTCAGGAACTTGTTCGAATGCCAGCTCGCGGCCAGCGGCCCGGTCTCGGCCTCGCCGTCGCCGATCACGCAGGCGACGATCAGCCCGGGGTTGTCGAACGCCGCGCCGTAGGCATGGGCCAGCGAGTAGCCGAGCTCGCCGCCTTCATGGATCGACCCGGGCGTCTCGGGCGCCACGTGGCTCGGGATGCCATAGGGCCACGAGAACTGGCGGAACAGCCGGCGCATGCCGTCGCGGTCTTGCGTGACGGCCGGATAGCGCTCGGTGTACGAGCCTTCGAGCCAGGCGCTGGCGACCAGCCCCGGGCCGCCGTGCCCGGGGCCGATCACGTAGATCATGTCGAGCCCGTGTGCGGCGATCACGCGGTTCAGGTGCGCATACAGCAGGTTCAGCCCGGGCGTCGTGCCCCAGTGGCCGAGCAGGCGCGGCTTCACGTGGGCCCGCGTCAGCGGCTCGTCGAGCAGCGGGTTGTCGCGCAGGTAGATCTGGCCGACCGACAGGTAGTTGGCAGCGCGCCACCAGGCGTCGATGCGCTGCAGCTGCTCGGGTGACAGCGGGCCGTGCGGATGCTCGTTGGGGTGGTTCACGAGAGGCTCCTCCTTGCCACGCCGATGGTGGCCGCACCGGCGTCGACTGAGTATGCTGCAGATCAAATCCCACGCCGCCGGAAACGAATCGATGCGCCCCCTGCTGCTGACGCTGAACGCCGGCTCGTCGTCGATCAAGCTCGGCCTGTTCCGCCTCGGCGACGCCGGGCCGGAGTCGGTCGGGCGCGGCCGCCTCGACCTGCAGCGGGCGCCGCTCGCGCTGTCGCTCGACGGCGAAGGCCGCCGGGTCGAATGGCCGCTGCGGGCGCCGCTGACCGAATCGCTGCACGAGGTGGTCGACGCGATGCTCGGCGTGCTCGAGCGCGACGGCGCGCTGGCAGGCCTGCACGCCGCGGCACACCGCGTGGTGCACGGCGGCCCGCAGCACCACGGGCCGGTGCGCGTCGACGACGCGACGCTGGCGGCGCTCGATGCGCTGACGCCGCTCGCGCCGCTGCACCAGCCGCACAGCCTGCGGCTGGTCCGGGCGCTGCAGCAGCTGCGACCCGGGCTGGTGCAGACCGCGTCGTTCGACACCGCCTTCCACCAGACGCAGGACCCGCTCGCCCGCCGCTTCGCGCTGCCCCGCGCGCTGCATGACGCGGGGGTGCAGCGCTACGGCTTCCACGGCCTGTCGTATGCCTTCATCGCGCGCGAACTCGCGCGGGTGGCGCCGCGCGAGGCGGCCGGTCGCGTCGTCGTCGCGCACCTGGGCAGCGGCGCAAGCCTGTGCGGGCTGCAGGCCGGCCGCAGCGTCGACACCAGCATGGGCTTCTCGGCGCTGGACGGCGTGCCGATGGGCACGCGCTGCGGCGCGCTCGACGCCGGCGTGCCGCTGTACCTGATGCAGCAGCGTGGCCTGACCCACGATGACATCGAGGACCTGCTGTACCACCGCTCGGGGCTGCTCGGCGTTTCGGGCCTCAGCGCCGATGCGCGCACCTTGCGCGACAGCGACCTGCCGGCAGCGCGCGAGGCGCTGGCGTTGTTCGCGCTGCGTTGTGCCGGCGAAGCGGCGCGCATCGCGACCACGCTCGGCGGGCTCGACGCGCTGGTGTTCACCGCCGGCATCGGCGAGCACGATGCGGCGCTGCGTGCCGCGGTGTGCGAACGGCTGGGCTGGCTCGGTGTCGCGCTCGACGGCGATGCGAACGCGCGCCATGCGCTGCGCATCGACCGGCCGGGCCGCGTGGCCTTGTTCGTGATGGCCACGGACGAGGAACGCACGATCGCCGACGAGGCCTGGGCGGTGCTGCGTTGATCGTGGTGCGCGCGGCAGCGGGTACGATGCGCGCCTCCGCCCGAAAGGTCCGCCCGTGAAACTCGCCACCTGGAACGTCAACTCCCTTGCGGTGCGCCTGCCGCAGCTGATCGACTGGCTCGCGCTGCACCAGCCCGACGCGATCGTGCTGCAGGAAACCAAGCTCACCGACGACAAGTTCCCGCACGCCGAGATCGAGGCTGCGGGCTACCAGGTGCAGTGGTTCGGGCAGAAGACGTACAACGGCGTCGCGCTGCTGTCGCGCACGGTGGCCGCCGACATCGTCAAGAACATTCCCGGCCATGACGACGAGCAGGCGCGCGTGATCGCCGGCACCGTCAACGGCATCCGCATCGTCGGCGCGTACATCCCGAACGGGCAGTCGGTCGACAGCGACAAGTTCCAGTACAAGCTGAAGTGGCTGACGGCGCTGCGCACCTGGCTGGCCGACGAGCTGACCCGCCACACGCACCTGGTACTGATGGGCGACTACAACATCGCCCCCGAAGACCGCGACGTGCACGACCCGGTGGCATGGGCCGGGCAGGTGCTGTGCACGCCCGAGGAGCGGGCGCACTTCCAGGGCCTGCTCGGGCTCGGGTTGCACGACTCGTTCCGGCTGTTCGAGCAGCCGCCGAAGAGCTGGAGCTGGTGGGACTACCGCAACCTCGCGTTCCGCAAGAACCAGGGGCTGCGCATCGACCACATCCTGGTGAGCGACGCGCTGAAGGGCCAGGTGACAGCCTGCGTGATCGACAAGCCGACGCGCAAGAACGAGCGGCCGAGCGACCACGCCCCCGTCATCGCCGAGTTCACCCCCAGGACCTGAGGCTTCGGCCTCCCATACGCCCCATCGCCTCGCAGGGCCGCGCCGTCGCGCGGCGTTTGCAGAATGAACCCGTCAACTAATTTCAGTGACGCTTCAATCAGGGGTTCTTATGCGCATGAATGCATCTCGTGGAAATGCTGGGGCGGGTGCCGCAGGTGGCGCCAGCGCGACGGCCGGTGCGGCCCCCGCAGGCAAGGCCGGCGGCCTGATGGGCCCCGGCGGGCTGGGCCGTGAGGCCGCGAAGACCGGCGGCCTGGGGCTGTTGAGCGGTGGCGCTTCGTCGCTCGGCGGGATGGCTGTCGACAACCTGCTCGGCGGCGGCAAATCGAATGGCGCACAAGGCGGCCAAGGTGCACAAGGCGCCAGCAATGCGAATGCCGCTTACGCGCAGCAGGGTGCCAACGGGCAGCAGGCGAATGGTGCCCAGGATCCGCAAGCCGCCGCCATCCAGGCCATCCTCGGACGCCTGCTGAAGCAAGGCGGCGGGGGCGACGACTGAGCGTGTCCTCGAAGTCGGCCTCGTCCGAGGCCGTCCAGGCCGGCTTCGATCGATGGTTGTTCGTGATCCTTCGTGAAGGTGCCTCACCGTGACACTCAACACCCCTGCGGAAATCCGCGAAATCACTGCGTCGATGACGAATGCGCTGCTGGAGGGCGACCTCGAGCAGGCCCGCAGTCACTGGTTCCAGTTGCAGGCGATGGACGACGTTGCGCCGGAGTTCCTGGCCATCGGCGCCTTCATCTACCTCCAGCGCGGCGAGATCCTCGACGCCTTGCACTACATCGACACCTTGCCCGAGGATTGCTGTCCGGACCTGAAGGCGATGTGCTACTACCTGTTGGGCGATCCGATCTGGCACGCCCAGGCGCAGGCGCTCGAAGAGAGCCCCAATCCGCTGATCCGCCAGTCGATGTCGGCCTTGCTGGCGGCCTAGGGCCGACGCCTTCAATCGTCGAGCCCGAGCTCCTGGATCTTGCGAGTGATGGTGTTGCGCCCGATGCCGAGCTTCTGCGCGGCTTCGATGCGCCGCCCGCGCGTGATCTCGAGCGCGGTGTGGATCAGCTGCGCCTCGAACTTGCGCGTCAACGTGTCCCACACCTCCGGCAATCCGGCTTGCAGCATCGCGCGCGATTCGCGCTCCAGGTCGGCCAGCCAGTGCGTGCTGGTCGCCACCGCGGCCACCGCATCCGGCAGCGGCGCGGCCACCGGCGCGGCGGCGTGAGCCGCCGACACGCTGACGATCGATGGCAGCTCGGCGGCCTCGCCCGCGCCCGGCACACGCGCCGGCATCGCGACGAGGTCGCCCTGGAATTCCGGCGGCAGGTCCTTCGCCTCGACCACCTGCGCCGGCGCCATCACCGTCAACCAGTGGCAGATGTTCTCCAGCTGCCGCACGTTGCCGGGAAAGTCGAACTGCATCAGCCGCGCGAGCGCCGCTTCGGTGATGCGCTTGGCCTCGACGCCCAGCTCCTTCGCGCTCTTCTGCAGGAAGAAGCGCGCCAGCGCCGGCACGTCCTCGCGCCGCTCGCGCAGCGCCGGCAGCCGCAGCCGGATCACGTTCAGCCGGTGAAACAAGTCCTCGCGAAAGGCCCCGAGCTTGACCCGCTCTTCCAGGTTCTGGTGCGTCGCCGCGATCACCCGCACGTTGCTGCGCAGCGGGTTGTGCCCGCCGACGCGGTAGAACTGCCCGTCGCTCAGCACGCGCAGCAGCCGCGTCTGCAGGTCGAACGGCATGTCGCCGATCTCGTCGAGGAACAGCGTGCCGCCGTCGGCCTGCTCGAAGCGCCCGCGCCGCGTCGTCTGCGCGCCGGTGAACGCGCCGCGCTCGTGGCCGAACAGCTCGCTCTCGAGCAGGTCTTTCGGGATCGCCGCGGTGTTGATCGCGACGAACGGCCCGCTCGCCCGCGGGCTGTGCTTGTGCAGCGCTTGCGCGACGAGCTCCTTGCCCGATCCCGACTCGCCGGTGATCAGCACCGTGACCACGCTCTGGCTCAGCCGGCCGATCGCGCGGAACACGTCCTGCATCGCCGGCGCCTGGCCCAGCATCTCGGGCATCTGCGCCATGCGCTCGTCGCGCACCTCCTCGCGCATGCTCTCGTCGAGCGCGCGGCGGATCAGCTCGACGGCCTTCGGCACGTCGAACGGCTTCGGCAGGTACTCGAAGGCACCGCCCTGGAACGCACTGACCGCGCTGTCCAGGTCGGAGTAGGCCGTCATGATGATCACCGGCAGGCCGGGGTGCCGCTCCTTGACCTTGCTCAGCAGCTCGATGCCCGAGCCGCCCGGCATCCGGATGTCGGATACGAGAACCTGCGGTTCATCGTCTTCGAGCGCGATCAGCACGTCGCGCGGGTTGGTGAAACTGCGCACCGCGAGGTCTTCACGCGCCAGCGCCTTCTCCAGCACGAAGCGGATGGATTGGTCGTCGTCAACGATCCAGATGGGTTTCATGCCCTGCCTGTGGTTCCGGTCCCGCCCGCCCCGGCTTCTGGCTCAGGGCAACGGGATCACGATCTTGAAAAGGGTCTGGCCCGGTTTGCTCTCGCATTCGATCATGCCCTGGTGTTGCTGCACGAACGTTTGCGCCAGCGTGAGTCCCAAGCCCGACCCGCCATCGCGCCCCGATACCAGCGGGTAAAAAATGCGATCCCGGATCGACTCCGGGATCCCCGGGCCGTTGTCTTCAATATGCAAGTCCAGTGCCAATCGATAGCGCTGCTTGCCCAGCGTGACCTGGCGTGCGATCCGCGTGCGCAGCGTGATGCAGGCATCGCCCTGCGCGATGCGCTCGGACAGTGCCTGCGCCGCGTTGTGCGCGATGTTGAGCACCGCCTGGATCAGCTGCTCGCGGTCGCCGCGGAAATCGGGGATGGAGATGTCGTAGTCGCGCATCACCGCCAGCCCGCGCGGGAACTCGGCAATGATCAGCGAGCGCACCCGCTCGCAGACCTCGTGGATGTTGACGTCGCTCACCACGTGCGGCTTGCGGTGCGGCGCGAGCAGCCGGTCGACCAGCGCCTGCAGCCGGTCGGCCTCCTGGATGATGACCTGGGTGTATTCGGTCAGCGCGCGCGACTCGACCTCCATCTCGAGCAGTTGCGCCGCGCCGCGGATGCCGCCGAGCGGGTTCTTGATCTCGTGCGCGAGGTTGCGGATCAGTTCCTTGTTGGCGCGCGCCTGGCCGAGCGCGCGCTCCTCGCGGTCCTGGCGCGTCTGCTGCTCGATCTCCACCAGCTCGACGATCGCCTCGTTCGGCCGGTCGAGCTGGTTGACGATCACATGCACCGGCAGCGCATCGCCATGCGCCGACACCGGCCGGCGCAGCAGCGCCTCGAAGCGGCTGGTCGAGAAATCGTTGCGCACGACCGCGGCCACGGTGTCGCGCACCGAATTGGCATCGATGAACCAGTCGAACAGCGAGCCGCCCAGCACGCTGCGCCGCGGCAACCCCAGCACGTTCTCGAACGCGGCATTGGCGAACAGGCAACTGCCGTCTTCGCGCACCACCGCGACCATCGTCGCCAGGTGGTCGAAGGCTTGGTAGCGCTCGGGCAGTTCGCCGGCCTGCGCCGCGCGCACGGGCGTCGGCTCGCCGACCGGCCGGTTCGCCGGCGTGGTCACTGCAGCTTCGCGAGTTCGCGCCGCAGTGCGGCGATGTCGCTTTCCTTGCGCATGATGCTGGCCTTCATCTCGGCGACGCGGTCCATGTACTTCTGGTAGTTCTTCTCATCGCCCTGGCGCTCGGGCTCGCCGTTGTTGTAGGCCTTCTGCAACTCGGCCAGCTGGTCTTCTTCCTTCTTCAGCTCGGCCTCGAGGATGCGGCGGGCATCGCTGTCGCGGGCGCGCTGCTCGTTCGGGTCGACCCGGTTCTCGCCCGACTTCCCCGCCGCGCCCGAGGACGACGCCTTGGCAGGACGCAGGCCCTGCACCACGGTGATCGGTGCGCCCTCGAGGGTCTTGCAGCCTTTGTCCTTGGCCTCCTTGGCCGACAGCGTGTCGGTGTAGAGCACCGGGTTGCCGGGGCAACGGTAGACGGTCTTTTCTTCGGCAGCCCGTGCTGGCAGGGCGATCAGCGTGGCGACGGCAGCCACCGCGAGCGCGCAACGGGTCGGGGTTCGATGAGAGCGCATGGGAAAGTACCTCGGGCCGTGGGATCTGGTGGATTGTGGCCGATCCCGCGATGGATCCCACCATGTAAAAAGGGACGGCTGCTGCCGTCCCTTCGTGATGCCGGATTCGCGGAACCGCTGGCGGTGAGAGCCTGCGCCCCCGGGCGGGGTTCCGCGACGCCTGCGTCAGGCGCTGTAATACATGTCGAATTCGACCGGATGGGTCGTCATGCGGAAGCGCGTGACTTCCTGCATCTTCAGCTCGATGTAGGCGTCGAGGTAGGCATCGGTGAAGACACCGCCCTTGGTCAGGAACGCGCGGTCCTTGTCCAGGTAGTCGAGCGCCTGGTCGAGGCTGTGGCAGACGGTCGGGATCTTCGCGTCTTCTTCCGGCGGCAGGTGGTACAGGTCCTTCGTGGCGGCTTCGCCCGGATGGATCTTGTTTTCCACGCCGTCCAGGCCGGCCATCAGCAGCGCCGAGAACGCCAGGTACGGGTTCGCCAGCGGGTCCGGGAAGCGCGCTTCGATGCGGCGGCCCTTCGGGTTGGCAACGTACGGAATGCGGATCGAGGCCGAGCGGTTCTTGGCCGAGTAGGCCAGCTTGACCGGGGCTTCGAAGCCCGGGACCAGGCGCTTGTAGCTGTTGGTGCCGGGGTTCGTGATCGCGTTCAGCGCGCGGGCGTGCTTGATGATGCCGCCGATGTAGAACAGCGCGAATTCCGACAGGCCGGCATAGCCGTCGCCGGCGAACAGGTTCTTGCCGTCCTTCCAGACCGACTGGTGCACGTGCATGCCCGAGCCGTTGTCGCCGACGATCGGCTTCGGCATGAAGGTCGCGGTCTTGCCGTAGGCGTGGGCCACGTTGTGGATCACGTACTTCTGCAGCTGCAGCCAGTCGGCGCGCTGCACCAGCGAGCTGAACTTGGTGCCGATTTCCATCTGGCCGGCGTTCGCCACTTCGTGGTGATGCACTTCGACCGGGATGCCCAGCGATTCGAGGATCAGGCACATCTCGGAACGCAGGTCCTGCGCGCTGTCGACCGGGGGCACCGGGAAGTAGCCGCCCTTGACGGCCGGACGGTAGCCCGAGTTGCCGTGGTCGTATTCCTTGCCGGTGTTCCAGGCGGCTTCCTCGGATTCGATCTTCGAGAACGAACCGGACATGTCCACGTTCCAGCGCACGCTGTCGAAGATGAAGAACTCGGGTTCCGGACCGAAGAAGGCGGTGTCGCCGATGCCCGACGACTTCAGGTAGGCCTCGGCGCGCTTGGCCAGCGAACGCGGATCGCGTTCGTAGGGCTTGCCATCGGTCGGCTCGATCACGTCGCAGGTGAGGATCAGCGTCGGCTCTTCGAAGAACGGGTCGATGTTGGCCGTGTTCGGGTCCGGCATCAACAGCATGTCGGACGCTTCGATGCCCTTCCAGCCGGCGATCGACGAACCGTCGAAGGCGTGGCCCGAGATGAACTTGTCTTCGTCGAACGCAGACAGGGGCACCGAAACGTGTTGCTCTTTGCCGCGGGTATCGGTGAAGCGGAAGTCAACGAACTTGACCTCGCTTTCCTTCACCATCTTCATCACGTCGGCGACGGTCTTTGCCATCAGGTTCTCCTAGCGAGAGGCTTGTGGGGTGAGTGGGTGGGTAGAGACGACAGATTCAGTGCCGGGAGGGGCCTGGAAATGCGCACAGGAATGTAGCAGAAAGCATGCCCGCGCCCGATGACGGCGCAGGCCCCGCCGGCATGCGCGCCACCGGGTGAGCGAAGGCCCAAAACACGCGCTGGCGGTAGGTCGGTGACGCCACTTTGGTGCATGGTGCGGCACCAGGCTGGACGGGGGATGCGGCGCTCACCGCACCAACTCGGGGCCCAGTTGCGCACCATGGCCACGCAGCCCGGCCAGCAGTTCGGCGAAGGCCTCGGCCACCGGCCCGGCTGCCCCCTTGACGCCGAGCTCGATGTGGCGCCCCCACTGCGGGTGGTCGACGCTCGGCAGGCTGAACACCTTGACGCCGTCGAAGCGGGCCTCGATGGCCTCCATCAGCGGCGTGAGGGTCGACTCCATCGCGCCGAACACGATCACCGACTGCTCGCGCGGCCGCTCGGCGCGGTGTTCGCCGGCGTAGCGTTCGTCGAGCACCCACTGCAGCATCGGCCAGGCCATCACCGGGAAGCCGGGCACGAAGTGCACATGGCCGACCGAGAAGCCGGGGATCTTGTTGTAGGGGTTCGGGATGATCTGCGCGCCGGCCGGGAACATGCCCATGTTCAGGCGATGCAGGTTGTCGGCGCGCTCGGGCTCGAACGGCACACCCTGCTCGGCGGCGACGTCGCGCATGCGTTCGAGGATCAGTTCGCGCGCCTGCGGGTGGAGCGCGAGCGGCACGCCCAGCGCACGCGCGGCGCACTGGCGCGTGTGGTCGTCGGGCGTCGCGCCGATGCCGCCGCACGAGAACACCACGTCGCCGCTGGCGAAGGCCTCGCGCAGGTGGGCGGTGATGCGCTCGGGGTCGTCGCCGACGTAGCGGGCCCACGACAGCGGGATGCCGCGCTCGTTCAGCAGCGCGATCACCTTGGGCAGGTGCTTGTCCTCGCGTTTGCCCGAGAGGATCTCGTCGCCGATGATGATGACGCCGAAGTTCATGCGATGTCCTCTGAAGCGGAAGGCCTGGGGAGCGGGGTCGGGTCGACGGGGGGCGGCAGCACCACGGCGGCCGCGAGTTGCTGCTCGGCGCGCAGCTCGGCCAGCGCCGCCAGCGCGAAGTGCGCAAACCACAGCGACGAGAACGCGAACACCAGCGTGTAGATCCAGATCGCGACCGGCACCAGGATCGGCGCCAGCGCGAGGAACATCAGCCCCGACGCCCACACCAGCGACGGCGCGGCGCCGAGGTAGCCGGTGGCGATGCCGAGCCCGAGGAAGCTGGTGCGGTGGCGGCGGATCAGTTCGCGGCGCTCGTCCTTGCTCGCATGCTCGGACAGCGTGTCGTAGACCATCACGCGGTAGGTCAGCCAGCCCCAGATCAGCGGCGGCACGACCAGCACCATCAGCGGCACGAACCACAGCGGGATGGATGCGACCAGCGCGACGACGGCGACCGCGGTCGAGCCGAGGCTGACGACAATGCTGCCGACGAAGGTGCCGCCGCGGCGGCGCTCCAGCAGCGGGAAGCGGCGTTGCGCCACCAGGTTCAGCATCGCCGGCGTCATCAGCGTCGCGACGACGAGCAGCGACAGCAGCACCAGCACCGGCGTGGCGAGGAAGATCACGACCAGCGGGCCGAGCACCGACTTCAGGTTGCCGGCGCCGATGCTTTCGAGCCAGCTGAACAGGGCATGCAGCAGGTCCCACGAATCGAGCAGGCTGCGCACGCCATCGATCGCGTCTTCCCAGAAGAAGTAGCCGAGGCCGAACGTGAGCCCGACCAGCAGGAACAGCGGCAGCAGTGACAGCACGATGACGCGTGGGTGCAGGCAGTAGGCGGCGGCGCGCCAGAAGGAATCGAACAGGGGTCTGAGCATGGGTGAGGAGGATAGCGTGCCGGCTTGCTTTGCGAAGGCGCGTGGGGGGAGGCTGTGGCGCGCCGTCGGGGGCGGTCCGAACCCCTGGCGGGGTTCGGACTTCCCTCCGCTGACTGGATTCATGGCCCGTCGCCGAAACTCCCTCCGCTCACTTCGTTCGCTGTGGTCAAACAGTCGGCGACAGTCAGTTCACGAAGCGTGCTGCGCACGCGGGCCACGAATCCAGCCAGCTCCGGCGCCCCCTCTTTATTGGCGCGCCACAGCCTCCCCCCACGCGCCTTGTGCCACCGCCCTGCCTTGGGGAGGTGACAAGCGAACAAATGAGGGTTGGCCCCGGGTTGTCACCCGGGGGCGCCATGCGTGTTTTCTGCGCATCGAGCCACTGCTTCGGCAAAGGCGCGGGCGGGGGGTGTGGGGAGCGCCAATCAGGACGGGGCGCCGGAGCTGTGCAGTTTGATGGCCCCGCGCGCAGCGCGATCGTGAACTGACTGTCGCCGACTGTTTGACCACAGCGAACGAAGTGAGCGGAGGGAGTTTCGGCGACGGGCCTTCAAACTGCGCAGCGGAGGGAAGTCATCATCCCGCCAGGGATGATGACCGCCCTGGCCGGCGAGCCCCACACCCCCCGCCCGCGCCTTTGCTCGCGCCAATGCCCAGCTCTCTCTACGAACGGCCGAACGCGCGCTTCAACCCCAGCCACTGCTGCTGCCAGAACCCCTGCCCGTACTCGCGCCCGCCGGCTTCGGGCAACTGGTCGCGGATGCCGGTCGGGTCGTAGCGGTCCTCGAAGTTGCCGGTGCGGAACAGCAGGTCCCACAGCGGAAACAGCACCGCGAAGTTGTGCCCGCCGAGCGTGCCCTGCCCCGCCGTCTCGTGCCCGAGGCCGATGCTGTGGTGCAGCCGGTGGAAGCGCGGGCTGACGAACACGCGCTCGAACACCAGGCCGAAGCCGGTCCGCAAGTTCGCGTGCGACAGGCTCTCGAGCAGCTGCGTGCAGGCCACCACCGCGATGAACTGCCCGGGCGGGATGCCGATCAGCCGCGCGACGATCACGATCACGCTGTCGCGGATCAGGTCGTCGAGCAGGTGGTTGCGGTTGTCGCTCCACATCGTCATCTGCCGCTGGCTGTGGTGCAGCGAATGCAGGCCCCACCACCAGTGGAACTGGTGCTGGCCGCGGTGGATCCAGTAGTCGACGAAGTCGAACACCAGCAGGTAGGCGACGAAGCTGAACCAGGCCGTGTCGGTCACGCCCGGCCACCATGGCGCGAACCATTCGTCGAACTGCCAGGTCGGCAATCCCGCCAGCCGCGCGGCACCGAAGGCCTCGTCGAACAGCGGATCGACCGCGAAGAACAGGCCGACACGGAACAGCCCCAGCCGGTGGATCAGCGTGTACAGCACGTCGGTGCGCACCGCGCGCCTGTCCGTCACCGGCTCGACCGGGCGCCAGCGCTCCAGCGTGCCGATCACCACCAGCAGCACGACGATCTGCAGCAGGCCGACCAGCAGCCAGCCGGTCGCGTCGAACGCATCCTCGACGACGTTGCCGAGCCCGAGCTGGAACGCGAGCGGCTGCACGATGCCCTCGAACAGCGCCTGCTGCACGCGGCCGAAGGCGTCGGTGAAGGCGAGCAGCAGCGAATCGATCATCTTGGCGTTGTCGAAAGAATGCGCCTCAGCGGAGCGCGGCGTCCCGGTAGGCGGGATGATCGCGCAGCGTCGCGAAGCAGAAGCCGCGCTGCTTGAGCCCCTGGATCAGCGGCTCGAGCACCGCCGGCGCCCACGGGTCCTGGCGCGACCAGATGCCCAGGTGGGCCAGCATCACGTCGCCCGGGCGGATGTGATCCAGCGCGCGCTGCAAAAGTTGCGCATTCGGGTAGCGGTCGCTCGGCAGTTCGTCGCCGAGGAAGCCGGCGGCACTCCACGGCACATGCGTCCAGCCGCAGGCCTTCGCGGCAGCCAGCAGCGCCGGCGAGGTCTTGCCGCCCGGCGCGCGGAACAGGTGCGGCATCGCCTGGCCGGTCATCGCGCGGAAACGGTCGGCGGGGCGTTGCAGTTCGGCGCAGTACTGCGCGGCGGTCCAGGTCTGCAGGTGGCCGGCATCGGGGCCCGCGCTCGGGCGGACCTTGAAGCGAATGCCCTTCGGGTCGGCCGGGTCCTTCACGTCGGCCACCCAGTAGACGTGGTCGAAGGTGTGCGAGCCGAACAGGTGCCCTTCGGCCGCCCGCGCCTTCCACCACGGCGCCCAGGCGTCGTCGAGGCTCGCGCCGCCGGTCAGCGTCTTCTCGTTCGCGAGGAAAAAGGTGACTTTCACCCGTTCGCGGTTCAGCACCTCGGCCACCAGCGGGGCCACGCCCATGTGGCCGGTGTCCAGCGTCAGGTAGACCGGCTTGTCGCAGCCGGCAGCCTGGGCCGGGCCGGCGAGCAGCGCCGTGACGACGACGACGGCGCTAGCGGCGCGACGCATGGTCGAGCGTCCACACGCCGTGCGGCGAGCGGCCCACCGCCACCTGGCGGATCACCTGCTTCTTCTCGATGTCGATCAGCGTGAGCTTGCGCGCCCAGCGCGAGCTGACGAGCAGCGTCTTGCCGTCGGCCAGCACGTCGATGCAGTCCGGGCCGCCGGGTGCCGGGTAGGTGTCGACGACGCTCAGCGTGCGGGTGTCGATCATGCTGATGGTGTTGGCGACGCGGTTGCTGACGAACACATGCTGGCCGTCACCGCGGCTGCGGAACGCATGCGCGCCGGCGCCGGTCGGGATGCGCTTGACGAGCTTGGGCTGCGGCTGGCTCACGTCGTAAACCTCGACGAACTCGTCGCCGGTCAGGCCGACCAGCAGCAGCTTGTCGTCGGGCGTCAGGTAGACGTCGGCCGGCAGCTTGCCGACGGTGATCTTCCAGCGCGGCTTCTGGGTCGCGATGTCGATCGCCATCAGCTCGTCGCTGTCCTGCATCGACGAATAGATCACCGTGCTCTTGCTGTCGATCGACAGGTGGCTGGGCGTGCGCGACGCGGCCACGCGGCCGGCGAGCTTCATCGGGTTGGCGGCGTCGGCCGGCTCCCAGCGGTAGATGTCGATGTGGTTCAGCCGGTTCGCGGCGGTGACGAACCACTTCATGTCGGGCGAGAAGCGCAGGTGGTAGGGGTCGGAGATCTTCGTGATCGTGCGCTGCACCTCGGCGGTGACCGGGTCGACCATCGTCAGCGAATCGCTGAGCGCATTGGCGACGATCAGCGACTTCTCGTCGGGCGTCAGGTAGAGGTGGTGCGGTTCCTTGCCGGTCGGGATGCGGCGGACCTCGGCGAATGTCGTCGGGTCGATCACGCTGATCGATGCATCGAGCGAGTTCAGCACGAAGATCGGCGGTTTGACGGCAGCGCCCGCGGCTTGCGCCGGAATGCCCGGGACCAGCAAGGACGCGGCGAACGCGAGGATCGACCAGGAACGGGGCAACGCAGACAGCAGTTTCAAAACCGGCACCAACAAGAGAAACCGGCATTTTAGGCGGGCGCAGCGTGCGCCCACCTTCAAATTGGCCTGCGAGCGCATTTCTGTTCTGCGCTTCATCAAGCCAGCGCTCAGTCGTCGTCGCCGCCGAGGATGCTCCCGAGCAGGCCGCCGCCGGCGAAACCGCCGAGCACCGAGCCTTCTTCACGGCGCCCGCCGTTCTGCGGCGCGGCCGCGAACACGCGCGACGCGAGGCGCGAGAACGGCAGGCTCTGCAGCCACACCGTGCCCGGGCCGGTGACCTTCGCGAAGAACAGGCCTTCGCCGCCGAACAGCGCGGTCTTGATCTTGCCGACGTACTGGATCTCGAAGTTGACGTTGGGCGTCAGCGCGACGATGCAGCCGGTGTCGATCAGCAGCGTCTGGCCGGGCTGCAGCTCGCGCTTCATCACGGTGCCGCCGGCATGCACGAAGGCGAGGCCGTCGCCCTCGAGCTTCTGCATCACGAAGCCTTCGCCGCCGAAGAAGCCGACCGACAGCTTCTGCTGGAAGAAGATGCCGAGCGACACGCCCTTGGCGGCGCACAGGAAGGCATCCTTCTGGCAGATCAGCGTGCCGCCGAGCTGGCGCAGGTCCATCGGCAGGATCTTGCCCGGGTACGGCGCCGCGAACGCGACCTTGCGCTTGCCCTGGCCCTGGTTGGTGTAGACGGTGGTGAACAGCGACTCGCCGGTGATCAGCCGCTTGCCGGCGCCGAGCAGCTTGCCGAAGATGCCGCCCTGGCTGGCCGAGCCGTCGCCGAAGACGGTGTCCATGCCGATGCCGGCATCCATGTACATCATGCTGCCGGCCTCGCCGACCGCCGCCTCGCCCGGGTCGAGCTCGACCTCGACGAACTGCATCTCCGCGCCCTTGATCTCGTAGTCCACCACGTCCATTGCCACGTTCATGCTCCTGGTTGAGAACGGGCGGATTCTGACATCGTCGGGGATCGGTCCCACGGCATCGCGTGCCGCCACGAAAGCGGCATACGCCGGCGAAGGCCTCACGTCGTCAGCCTCGGCCGCTCCTTCGCGACGCGCACCGCGCGCCGCAGGAAGAAGCCGGTCAGGTCGAATCCCGTGCCGCCCTTCGAGAACTCCTGCTCCGGTCCCTCGCACAGCCGCACCGATCGCCACGCGACGCCGTGGCGCGGCGGGTAGGCCGGCAGCAGGTTCGCGCCGAAGCCGACGTACTCGGCCACCAGCGTGCCGCGGCGCCGGTCGAACAGCCGCAGCTGCACCCGCGCAACCCAGTGGCTGCGGTCTTCCGCCGTCGAGGCGTCCTGCACCGTCAGCAGGTAGCGCGCGGTGCTCTCGCGCACCGGTCCTTCGACCCACTGCAGCAGGTCGTAGTGCGCCAGGCGCGCGAGGAACTCCTCGGCTTTCGCCGGCTGCAGCAACGTGCGCCCGGCGGATTCCCACCACAGCCGGTGCGCCGTCACCGTGATCGCGCCGCGCGAGGTCATGCGCCGGTCCTGCTCGACGAAGTCGAATTGCGACGACGCGAGCACCTCGGGCGCCGCCGGCGGATCGAACCACTCGACCGGCGGCAGGTCGTCGGCCGACGGCCGGCGCAGCGGATCGATGTCGAGCAGCACGCCCTGATTCGGGAGCACGCGGTCCACGTCGTCGGCGGCCGTCAGCCGGCGGTCGCTGTCGCAGCGGCGCGCCAGGTAGGCCAGCGCATCGGTCACCATCGCATCGTTGGCGGCTCGCAACCGGGCCTCGGCAGCCCGGTGCCGCACGGCGTCGAGGGCGAGCCAGCCGAGCCCGTGGGCCGCCGCCAGCGCCAACAACGCCAGCGCGAACCCGATGCGTCGTCGGCGCGTCGCGCGCGGCATTCGGCTCAGCACGCCGAGCGCGAACGACGCCCCCACGAGCAGGGCGATCGCCCCGAGCGCCAGCAGCCCGGGGGTATGGGTCCAGGTCTCGAGGACCACGAAGGTGCCTGCGACGGCGTCGGGCACGTTGTCGGAAACGAATGAGGTGTCGGTGGGGGATGGCATGCGCCCATCCTTTGCAAGAAAAGGGGTCGTCGGAACGGATCGGAGAGATCGAAGACGTCGGACCAGAAAGCCCCCGGGTGTCAAAGGCCGGCCGCGTCGAATACCTGCAGTGTGTTCCACCGCCCTATTCACCTATGCTGACGCATGCGGTGGATGCATAGTTTCAAGGGCTTGCCGAGACAATCGGGGCCCGAATCGCCGCTCCGCCTCCGCATCAACCCTGACTCCAACCCCTCATGGACATCGAAAAAGATCTGAAAACGATTGCCCGACAAGAAGATTGTTTTCAACTGAAACACTTCAATGCCGGCACCGCGTGGGCTTTGGGCGTGCGACTGAAGGAAATGGCCGAAGCGCGCGGTGTCGCGATCACGATCGAGGTGCGGCTGGCGAAGGAAACGGTGTTCTTTTTCGCGATGCCGGGCACCTCGCCGTCGAATGCCGACTGGGCGCGCCGCAAGCGCAACACGGTCGAGCTGCTGCACCACAGTTCGTACCGCGTGGGCCTCGACCACGCGCTCAACGGCGGCACGCTCGAGTCGAAGATGGGCCTGCCGATGCGCGACTACGCGGACCATGGCGGCAGCTTCCCGATCGCCGTGCAAGGCAGCGGCTGCATCGGCGCGGTGACGGTCTCGGGCCTGCCGCAGCGCGAGGATCACGCGCTGGCGGTCGAGGCGCTGGCGGCGCTGTGCGGCGTCTCGCTGGACGGGCTGCGCCTGGACTGACGGCGTACTGCCGACAGGGCTTCGACAGGCTCAGCCCGAACGGTGTGTATTCCGATCGTCCTGAGCTTGTCGAAGGGCAAGCCCAGGGCGAACGGTGGCTCTGCGCTCTGCTCTCAGCGTTCCGATTCGAAGTGGAACAGCTGCACCAGCCGGCCCGATTCCGGGCGGTCGCCGAACAGCTCGGTGATCGCGTGGAAGAAATCGCTGCGGAAGACGATCAGCCGGTTGAAGCGCATCGGTACCTCGAACAGGAACTCCCAGGTCGCGTCGCGCTGCTGCAGCCATTCGGCGAACGGCAGCCGCCGGTTGATCGGCAGGTGGCGCTTCTGGAAATCGAGGAACGACGCATGCCCCATGCCGGCCAGTGCGGCATCGTCCGGCCGGCGGTCCCAGCCGGTGGCGCGGTGCCGGTAGAAGCGCGTGCCGCCGCGGCAGTCTTCCGGCCGGCTCAGGTACAGCACGCCGCCGAAGATGTGCGGCAGCGTCGGGTTGTCGACGTGCACGTCGGCCCGCGCATCGTCGGCGGCCAGGCTGACGCGCAGCGCGCCGTTGTCCGGCGAATCCCACTTGATCGCGCGGCCCAGCATGTCGGCGATGCGCTGCATCGTCGCGCCGGCCGGTTGCGGCGGCGTCTGCACGCCGGGGAAATTGCCGTTCGGCGAGCGCTGCGCCTGCGTCGCGCACAGCCGCAGCGCCTCGGCGCGGAAGGCCTGCGGATCGGGCAGGAAATCGTCGATGACGAGCAGGTCGCGCTCGGCGCAGGCCCGCTCCAGCGCGGCCGCGTCGAGCGTGGCCGACGCGTTCAGCAACAGCGCCGGCGAGGCCTGCGGCGACGGCGACGTGGCGCGCGCGAAGCCCATGTTCAGCCGGTCGGCCAGGCGCGGAGACAAGGCCAGCGCCTGCTGCGCATGCGGCAGCGCCTCGGGCATCGCCCAGCGCAGGTAGCGCAGCCGGGACAACGCCTCGTGCCAGGTGGCCTGGTCGGGCTGCAGGGCCACTGCCGCGGCATAGCGGCGCTCGGCCTCGTCGAAGCGCTGCAGCTGCACGCACAGCCCGCCGAGCATCGCGAGGCTCGGCGCATCGTCCGGCCGCAGCTCGCAGGCCACCTGCATCTCGGCCAGCGCTTCGGGCGCCTGGCCGAGCTGCAGCAATGCGGTCGCGAGGTTGAGCCGGTAGTCGGGTGCATCGGGCCGGCGCGCGATCGCGCGCCGCACGAACGCGATGCCGAGCGCCGGCTGGCGCAGCCCGAGGTAGGCCACGCCGAGCAGGTGCAAGGCCTCGGGGTTCTCGGGCTGGGCGGACAGCGCGGCCTGGTACAGCGAGAAGGCCTCGGCCAACCGCCCCTGGGCGTGCAAGGCGCGGCCCTGCGCCAGCGCGGCGTCGGCATCGACCGGATGCGCGGCGGCCGGCGCTGCCCTGACAGGCCGGTGGGAAGTCTTGTTCATGGAATCGGAAACAGGATCGAAAGCGGAAACCGATGCGGCGAGGCACCGAAGGCCGCCATCAGACAGCGCTTGCAGAACATGCGCTCGCGCAGGGTCTTTCACGCGACGACATCCCCCGACATGAAGCGTGTGCAGCGCCGGCGGCTTGATCTATATTGCAACGCCCAGGTCCCCGAGAGCCGACCGATGAACAAGCGCGAGATGCTGCACGCGATGGCCGCGGGCCTGGGATCGCTGCTGTGCGCCGCGCGGGCCCGTGCCGCCGCGCCGGAGGCGGCCGCGATCGACGCGGTGGTGCAGCACTACGCGGTGCTCGTCCACGCCTGCTACAGCGACAGCCTGGCCGCGGCGCTGGCGATGCAGCAGGCCATCGCGGGCTTCCTCGCGCATCCGTCCGCCGACAGCCTGAAGGCCGCGCGCAGCGGCTGGATCGACGCCCGCGAGTGGTACGGCCAGACCGAGGCGTTCCGCTTCTACGCCGGCCCGGTCGACGACGGCAAGGGACCGGAGCAGCGCATGAACACCTGGCCGGTCGACGAGTCGTACATCGACTACGTGCGCGACCGCCCCGACAGCGGTCTTATCAACAACCCGAAGGCCGTGCTGACGAAGGCGGCGCTGGCCGCGGCCAACATCCGCGGCGGGCTCGAGAACGTCTCGACCGGCTGGCATGCGATCGAGTTCCTGCTGTGGGGGCAGGACCTCAGCGAGACCGGTCCCGGCGACCGGCCGTTCGAGGACTACGTCGACGGCAAGGGCCTGCACGCCGACCGCCGCCGCCAGTACCTCGCGGCCGTCACCGAACTGCTGCTCGACGACCTGCGCTACCTGATCGCCGCGTGGGCCCCTGGCGCAAAGGCGAACTACCGCGCGAAGTTCGAGCGCGGCGGCCTCGAATCGGTGCGCCGCATCGTGATCGGCATCGGCGCGCTGTCGCGGGCCGAGCTGGCCGGCGAGCGCATGGAGGTCGCGCTGAACACGCAGGACCAGGAGGACGAGCAGTCCTGCTTCTCCGACAACACCCACCGCGACATCGTCAACAACGCGCTGGGCATCGAGAACGTCTGGCTGGGCCGCTTCAAGCGGCGCGACGGCAGCCTGCTGCAAGGCCCGTCGCTGCGCGAGCTGGTGGCGGCCCAGGACGCGGCGCAGGCCGAGCGCACCACGCGGCAGATCGCGACGTCGATCGCCGCCGCGCAGGCGATCCAGCCGCCGTTCGACCACGAGATCCGCGGCAGCCGCAGCGCGCCGGGGCCGATGCGCGTGCGCGCGACCATCGACAGCGTGCTCGCCCAGTCGCGCGAGCTCGGCGCCGCCGCCAACGCGATCGGCATCACGCGGCTGAACATGGTGAAGCCGTGACGCGACTGCGACGCGGCCTGCTCGCGCTGCTCGCCGGCGCGAATGCGGTGCTGCTGCATGCCGCCCCCGCCGACGACGCGCTGAAGCCCGACGAGCAGACCGGCGGCGCGACCACCGTGGCCGCGACCGGCCGCAATGCGTTCTCGTTCGCCGCCGCGAACCTGAACGACGACGAGCGCACGCGCTTCGCGGTCGGCAATTCGTTCTTCCGGCGCAACTGGGTCGAGGCGCCGTCGTCGACCGCGGCGCGCGACGGGCTCGGGCCGCATTTCATCGCGCGCTCGTGCGGCGGCTGCCATGTGCAGAGCGGCCGCGGCGCGCCGCCCGACTACACCAAGCCGTTCGATGCGCGCGGCGAGCCGCCGATCGCGCTGCTGCTGCGCCTGTCGATCCCCGGCGAGGGCCCGCACGGCGGCCCGCGGCCCGACCCGATCTACGGCGACCAGCTGCGCACGCTGGCGGTGCCGGGCGTGCGCGTCGAAGGCCGCATCGCGCTGCAGGTGCACACGCTGCGCGGAACCTTCGCCGACGGCACGCGCTACACGCTGCGCCAGCCGCGCTTCGGTGTTGCCGATCTCGCGTACGGGCCGGCCTCGAAGGACCTGATGATCGGCCCGCGGCTCGCGCCGCAGCTGATCGGCATGGGGCTGCTCGAATCGATCCCCGAGGCAGAGATCCTCGGCAACGCGGCACGGCAGGCCGCCGCACCGGGGCCGGTGAAGGGCCAGGTCAACCAGGTGTGGGACGCGTTCGAGCAGCGCATGATGCTCGGCCGCTTCGGCTGGAAGGCGAACGTCGCGACGCTGGCGCACCAGACCGCGGCGGCCTTCGTCGGCGACATCGGCATCACGTCGAGCCGCTTCCCGGACGAGTCCTGCACCTTCACGCAGGACGACTGCCGCGCCGCGCCGCGCGGCGCGAAGGGCGAGGTGCCCGAGATCGACGACCGCACGCTCGGCGACGTGGTGTTCTACCAGGCGAGCCTCGCGCCGCCGGCGCGCCGCCAGCCGGGCGATGCGCAGGTGGTGCGCGGCCGCGCGCTGTTCGAGCAGGCGCAATGCGCGGCCTGCCACCGGCCGAGCTACGTGACCGGCGACAGCCCGCTGCCGTCCTTCGCGAGCCCGGCGCTGAAGGGCCAGACGATCTGGCCGTACACCGACCTGCTGCTGCACGACATGGGCGACGGCCTGGCCGACGGGCGGCCCGATTTCGGCGCCAGCGGCCGCCACTGGCGCACGCCGCCGCTGTGGGGCGTCGGGCTGATCCGCGACGTCAACGACCACCAGCAGCTGCTGCACGACGGCCGTGCGCGCGGTGTGCTCGAAGCGGTGCTGTGGCACGGCGGCGAGGCTGACACCAGCCGCCGGCAGGTGTTGAAGATGACGGCCTCCGAGCGCGCGGCGCTGGTGCGCTTCGTGGAATCGTTGTGAGCGGCGAGCACTGGACGCGGCGGCGCTGGCTGCAGGCGTCGGGCGCCGCGGCGTTCGCGGGCGCGGCCGGCGCGGCGACGGCCGCGTCCTCCTCCCGCCCCGCCACCGCGCTGGCCGCCGCCTGGCAGGGCCGCGACGGCGCCTGCGTCGGCGTGCTGCGCCAGCAGGGCCGGCAGCTGCGCGTGCACCGGTCGATCGCCGTGCCGACGCGCGCGCACGGGCTGCTGCAGGAACCCGGCGGCACGCTGCTCGCGGTGGCACGCCGCCCCGGCGACTGGCTGATGCGCTGGGACCGCGACGGCCGCATCATCGCGCTCGCGTGGATCGAACCGAACCGCGCCTACAACGGCCACGTGATCGCCGATGCATCGGGCGACACGCTGTACACCAGCGAGACCGACCTCGACAGCGGCGCCGGCCTGGTCGGCGTGCGCGATGCGCGCACGCTCGACAAGCGCGCCGAATGGCCGACGCACGGCCGCGACCCGCACATGCTGCTGTGGGACGCGCACGCCGCGCCGTTCACGCGGCTGGTGGTCGCGAACGGCGGCATCGAGATCCGGCCCGAGACCGGCCGCATGAAGCTCGATCTCGACCGCATGGATTCGTCGCTGGTGCGGCTCGATGCGGTGCTCGGCGAACTGCAAGGCCGCTGGCAACTCGACGATGCGCGCCTGAGCCTGCGCCACCTCGCATGGCACGGGCATGGCAGCGCTGCGGTGCTCGGCATCGCGATGCAGGCCGAGCACGGCGATGCCGCGCTGCGCGCCGCCGCACCGGTGCTGGCGCGCTTCGACGGCCACGCGCTGCACATAGCCGCATCGCCGGCGTCGCTGGCCGGCTACGGCGGCGACATCGCCGCGGATGAGCAAGGCTTCGCGATCGGCTGCCCGCGCGCGCACGGCCTCGCGCGCTGGCATGCCGACGGCCGTTGGCAGCAACTCGCGCCATTGAAAGAGGCGTGCGCTGTTGCAATTGATGCATCGCATGCCTTGTGGGTCGGTGGCCGGCCGGACGCGCAGCGATCGCAAGCGCAGATATCTGACGCATCAATCGACAATCGGTCACAGGTTGGTCTGCCCACTGGTCTGCAACTGGACAACCATTGGTTGGTGCTTCGAGACGATTCGACGAAAGAGGGGTAACGCCGGGTAACCCCATCGTCCGGATTTGCGGGTCCTTCGCTATCGTTTGCGCACAACGACAGGGAGATCAAACCCATGAATCGAGTGCTCTCATGGCCTGTGCTGCCGATCCTCGCGCAGCACCTCGAGCAAGTCGCGCGCACCCGCCACGTCGCGGTGGTGGGCGACAAGCAGGCCGTTCGCATCACCCTTCCCTTCGGCGTCATCGAGATGCTGATCGCGCCGAACCAGCAGCCGATGCTGGCCGGCACCGAGGTCTACGTCTGGTTCAAGGGCGGCGGCTTCCTGTGCGGCCCGAAGCGCGAGATCGACCTGGCCGAGCGCGAATCGCGCCATGCCCTGCGCCGCGTGAAGGCCGCGCGGGCCGCACTGGCCGCGAGCCGCGCCGAGCGTGCGGCACGGCTGGCCGCCGACATCGACATCCTGCTGCCCGAGCTCGATGCGGCGATTCCCGACAACGGCGACAGCGACCTGGCACCGTTCGATTCGTCGCCGCTGCCGCTGGACACGGCGCCGGGCGGGCTCGACGAGCACCAGGCAAAGCCGGCCGACACCGGCCGCGCCGAAGCGGCCGCAGAAGCAAGGCGTCACTGAGGCTTCAGTTTGTGGTTGTGGGTCTGCAGGTACAGCGCCGCATTGCCATACGCCGCCGGGAAGTGCCCCCACTGCTGCTGCAGTGCCGCGATCTCCGGCGCCACCGGCTGCTGCTGCAGCAGGTTGGTCGACGGCTTGTCCGACAGGATGTCGAACAGCGCCGGCGGCTGCCGGTCGACCAGCAAGTGCGTGCCGACCAGCACGCCCTGCTGGCGCGGCCCGGTGAACTGGAACTCGAACGCGACGCGGCTCGCATCGAACTGCGGATCGAGCAGGTCGCGGCCGAGCGTGGTGTTGCGGTAGCCGATGCCGGCCAGCGACGCGAGCGTCGGCAGCACGTCGACCTGCTGCGCCCAGTGGTCGATGCGGCGCGGCGCCACATGGCCCGGCGAGTAGACGAGGAACGGCGTGTGGCCCTGCGTGATCGCGAGGTCGTGCCATGACTTCGGCAGGTGCGGGCCGGTCACGCCGATGATGCCGTGGTCGCCGATGAACGCGAAGAGGGTGTTCTTGAAGTACGCCTCCTTCTTCGCCTGCTCCATGAAGCGGCCGATGCACCAGTCGAGGTAGGCGAACGCGCGGTATTCGTCGACCGAGATGAAGCCGTTGTCCTCCAGCTGCGCATCGGTCGGCGTCGGCGGCTGGAACGCCGCCTTGTCTTCGTCGGGGATCGTGTACGGCCGGTGGTTGCCGCTGGTCTGGATCATCGCGAAGAACGGCTTCTGCTGGGCGCGGAACATCTCGTTCGCCTCCAGGAAGAGGTTCTTGTCGGAGACGCCCCACACGTCGACCACCGGCGACTTCAGCCGCGTCTGCTCGACGATGTCGACGTCGTCGATGCTGGCCGTCAGCACGCCGCGCACGTTGGCCCACGAGGTGCTGCCGCCGATGAAGTAGAACTTCTTGTAGCCGGCGAACTCGTTGATGATCGACTGCTGGTTGCTGGCCGCCGGGTTGCGCGACGCGGTCGATTCGACCGACACGTCGGGCATGCCGGTGACGGTGGTGAACACGCCGCGCGCGGTGTGGCCGTGCGCGCTCATCATGCGCGTGAACAGCAGCCCGTCCTTCGCCAGCGCGTCGTAGTTGGGCGTCGCGCCCAGCGGGCTGCCGATCGCGCCGACCTTGTGCGCCGCGAAGCTCTCCAGCAGCACCAGCACCACGTTCATCGGCGGCTGGCCGGCCCGCTCGGGCTTGGGCGGCACCGTGCGCAGGAACGAGATCGGCTCGCCCGGCTTGAGTGCCGGCAGCCCGACGAAGGCGCGGATCGCATCGGCGTCGGGGCGCATCTCGGCGTCGCCCAGGCTCTGCGCGCGGAAGGTCCAGGTGTCGTACAGGTTGTGCAGCGGGTTCAGCGACAGCTGCTGCGCGAACGCGTTCTGCAGCTCGATCGAATCGCTCCAGCGCAGCGGGTACTGCGAGAACTTGCCGTGGATGCCGAACACCGCGAGCAGCACGACGGCGGTCTCGGCGATGCCCACCTGCCAGCGTTTGTGCGGGGCTTGCTGAACAGGAACTGCAATGCGCCGCCACAGCCAGCCAAAGATGACGTGGCAGAGCACCAGCCACGCGACGACGGCGAGCGTGATGCGGCCGACCGGGTAGGTCTGCATGACCATGCCGGTCGCCTCGCCGACATCGCGCGCCAGCGAGATCACGACGGCCGTCAGCCGCTGCGCGAGGTACGCGAAGTGCCCGGCATCGAGCACCACGCCGAGCGCCCAGACCAGCGCCACGAGCATCCAGTACGTCCACCAGAAGGCCCGGGCGCGCGGCGGGCGCAGCCAGCGGCCGACCCACGGCAGCGTGGCCAGCAGCCACGCGAGCAGCACGCTGTCGAGCGCGACGCGCAGGTCGAAGCGCGCGCCCAGCCACAGCGCGGCGGCCCAGTCGCGAGGCGACAGCGCCGCATCGGGCGGCACGAACCAGAGGCCGAAGGCGGCGCGGCTCACGTTGCCGACGACGACGAGCACGGCGGCCATCGCGAGGGCGAGGCGAAGATGCGGGCGCAACAAGGACATGTTGAAGATGGTCTCAGGAAGCCGGCGCCGCGACCGCACGGCGACGCAGCCGCGCGATCACGAACGCCACGCAGCGCGCCAGCGCCCACAGCCACAGCAGCGGGTCGAGCAGCGCGTCGAAGAGGTTGCCGGTCGGCAGGTGCGTCACGGCATGGAAGGTCAGCGCGAGCAGCACGGCCCAGGCCGCCGCATGCTGCCTGCCGCGCACGATCACCGCGAGCGCCAGCACCGACAGCACGACGCCGGCCACCGGCGCCTGGATCGCGTCGAAGCCCCAGGGGTACAGGCCGAGCGACAGCGCGCCGACCGCATCGGCATACAGCACCAGGCCGCCGGCCACCAGCGCCGCGGCCAGTGCCACCGGCAGCGTCTGCTGGTCGGGGCGCGCGGCGAAGCGCTTCCAGACCGAAACGCCGCACAGCGCCGCGAACAGTGCGCTCGGTTGCTGGAACGCGAGGCCGAGCCACCAGGCCGGCGACGCGGGACCAGGCAGCCACATCGCGGCAACGGCCAGCAGCGCGATCGCGGCGCGCCGCTTCATCCCGCGCAACGGCAGCAGGGACAGCAGCAACGCCGCCGCGACGGCGCCCCAGGCCAGTCGCGCCCACACGATCTGGTCGCCAAGCTCGGGCAATGTCACTTCACGCCCTCCCCGTCCTCGATGTCATAGACCTGGTGCCCGATCGCCTGCCGCTGCGCGGTGTAGGTGACGTGCAGCTGCCGGCCCAGCTGCTGCACGCTCGGGTACGAGAACTCGTCGCCGGCCTGGCCGCGCTGCACGTCGAGCGCCGGCGTCCAGGCCAGCGCGTCGGCCGAGGTCGACAGCCGCAGCCACTGGCGCGGCGACCCGCCGGGCAGCATGTCGTTGTGCAGCAGCACGTAGCCGCCGTTGGCCAGCCGCAGTGCGGCGACCGAGTCGTCGCGGTTCGGGATGTCGAGCGGCGGCAGGTCTTCCCAGTGCCGCCCGGCGTCGTGGCTCACCGCCTGCTGCACGCGGTGCGACGGGCCGATGTCGCGCATCAGCGCGCGCAGCTCGGTGCGCGACACCGGCAGCAGCGCCGGCTGCAGCGCGGTCGTCGAGCGGCCGATGCGGCTCAGCCAGCGCGGCGCGCCGTCGGCATCGAAGGCCACCACCATCGGGTACTTGTTGCGCAGCTCGAAATAGGCCGGCAGCAGCCAGCCGCCGTCGTCGAGCCCGACCGGGTTCGTGCGCACCAGCACGCTGGTGTCGGCCAGCGGCGTCAGCGGCAGCAGGCGGCGCACCGAGAAGCTGTGCGCGGCGTCGGTCGATTCGAGCTGCACGACGCGCGCCGCGGCCCAGCCGCCCAGCCCGGTCGCGACCATGAAGACCTGCACGCGGCCGTCGGGCGCGACCCAGGCCGACGGGTTGCCGATGCGGCGCACGCCGAAGCCGAGTTCGCGGCCCAGCCCGGCGCGGTCGACCACCTTCTGCGCGGCGCTCCAGCGGCCGTCGGCCCAGCGGGCCAGGTAGAGGCTGACATCGGGGGCGCTCTCGCGTGACCCGGCCCACCAGAATGCGAGCAGCTCGCCGTTCGGCAGCACCGCCAGCGCGCTCGCATGGGCGGCCGGCACGCCCTCGGGCATCGGGATGCGTTGCGACGAACGCGGGGTGAGCTGCGGCGGCTTCGCGGGGGCGTTCACCGGCTTCACCGCGAGCCGCGGTTCGCGCGCCGTCGCGCCGATGGCCGATGCACGCCGCCATTCGGCGGCCGCGCCCAGCATCACGCAGGCCAGTGCCAGCACCAACATCCTCGACGACCGCTGCGCCTTGCTCATTCCGCGCCTCTCATTCCGCGCCTGTGCCCTTGCTTGAAAGGCGCAGATTGTGACAGCCGGGGGGCCGCCGAGCGCGATCCCGCCCGAACATGCAGAATGCGGCACGCGAAGGAGGCAGCATGTTCCCTCAGTCCCCCGCCAGCCGACACGCCGCCGACCTGGTGGCGCCGCAGCACCTGCAGGCGATCGCGCAATCGCACGCGCGCTGCGCCGCCCTCGGGCTCGACGAGGCCGCGGTGCCCGAGCTGAACCGCGCCTCGACGGCGCGCCTGCACGAAGCGCGCGAACGCCACCGCCGCCTGCACCAGCAGGCCACGCCGGTGATGGAGCTGCTGTTCGACCAGATCGCGTCGTCGCACAGCATGGTCGCGCTGACCGACCCGAACGGCGGCATCCTGTCGAGCCTCGGCGACGATTCCTTCCTCGAACGCGCGCAGCAGGTGGCGCTGTCGCCGGGCGTCAACTGGTCGGAGCCGGGCAAGGGCACGAACGCGGTCGGCACCGCGCTGTTCACCGAGGCGCCGACGCTGGTGCATGGCGACGAGCACTTCCTGCGCGCCCACCGATTCCTCACCTGCTCGGCCGCGCCGATCTTCGACCACGCCGGCCGCGTGATGGGCGTGCTCGACGTCAGCGGCGACCAGCGCTCGTACCACCCGCACACGCTGGCGCTGGTCGACCTGTCGGCGCGGATGATCGAGAACCAGTGCTTCGTCGACCGCTTCCGCAGCGGGCTGCGGCTGCACTTCCATGCCGAGCCGGCTTGCATCGGCACGGTGCGCGAAGGGCTGCTGGCCGTCGACCCCGACGGTGCGATCCTCGGCGCCAACCGCAGCGCGCTCGCGCAGCTCGGGCTGAGCATCGGCGCGCTGCGCATGCTCGGGCTCGAAGGGCTGCTGGGCCTCGGTGTCGGCGCGCTGGCCGACCACGGCCGCCAGCACGGCGACGCGCCGATCACGCTGCGCCCGGTGCTCGGCCCGGCGGCCGGTGCGCCGCTGCACATGCGGGCGGTGTTCCAGTGGCCGGCATTCTGGTCGGCCGCGAGCCTGGTCTCGCGGGCGACGCTGGCTCCGGTGGACCTGCCGGCCGGGCTGGGGCGGGTGCCGGACGCGATGCCGACATCGGCCGAGACGCCGGCGACGCTCGAAGCGGTGGAGACCGATGCGATCCGCCGCGCCGTCGCGGCCGCCGGGGGCAATGTGTCGCTCGCAGCGCGGCAGCTCGGCGTCGCGCGCAACACCGTCTACCGCCGACTGCGCGCGGCCGGCCCGGGGTAAATCAGCCCTTGTCCTACACTCCGCGCCCGCATCCGTCCCTACGATCGGCGATCGCTGTCCCGCTCACCTGAATGACCGATTCCACCGCCGCCCGCCCGGTTCCCGTCGCCGACCCGCCCGATGTGGCCTGCGTGGCGGTGCTGCAGCCGCGGCCCGACCTGGTGATCTGCGAAGAGTGCGACGCGGTGCACCAGCGCGTGCCGCTGCAGCCCGGGCAGACGGCGCACTGCCGCCGCTGCCGGGCCTTGCTCGGCCGGGGGCACCGGGTGTCGCTGCCCGGCCTGCTGGCGCTCGCGATCGCCGGGCTGCTGTGCTTCGTGATCGGCAACCTGACGCCGCTGGTGTCGATCTCGGTGCGCGGCGCGCCCGACCCGGTGACCTTGCCCGAGGCGCTGTGGCAGACCTGGGAAGCCGGCCAGCCGCTCGGCGCGATGCTCGCCGGCGCGACCGCGGTGGTGTTCCCGTTCCTCGTGATCGCGCTGCGCCTGTACCTGCTGTGGCCGATGAGCCGGCGCCGCCTGCCGCCGGGCTTCATGCCGGCGATGCGGCTGCTGCGCTTCGCGACCCGCTGGAGCATGGTCGAGGTCTTCATGCTGGGCGTGCTGGTCGCGGTGGTGCGCGCCGCCGGGCTCGCGAGCGTGGTGCCGGGGCCGGCGCTGTTCGCGTACGGCGTGCTGACGATGCTGCTGACGTCGAGCAGCGCCGCCGGGCTGCACCGGCTGTGGCAGCTGGGCAGCGAATGGCAGGCCGAGAACGACGCGAAACAAGCCGCGGCGGTGCCCCGATGAACGCCCGCTGCGCCCGCCTCTACAACTGCAGCGCCTGCGGGCTGGTGTCGCAGCGCATCGACGCCGGCGTGCCCGACGACCATGACGACATCGCATGCCCGCGCTGCGGCAGGGCGCTGCACCTGCGCATCCCCGACAGCCTGCAGCGCACCTGGGCCTGCCTGGCGGCCGCGCTGCTGCTGTATGCGCCGGCCAACCTGCTGCCGATCCTGGTCACCTCGAACGTGTTCGGCCGCGACAGCCACACCATCCTCGGCGGCATCGGCGACCTGTGGGACGCCGGCTCGTGGGGGCTGGCGCTGATCGTCTTCATCGCCAGCATCGCGGTGCCGATCCTGAAAATCCTCACGCTGTCCTTCCTCGCGTTCACCGCGCAGCGCTGCAGCTGCGTGCGCGGCGTGCCGCGCACCCACCTGTACCGGCTGGTCGAAGCGGTGGGGCACTGGTCGATGCTCGACGTCTACGTCGTCGTGCTGCTGGTCGGCATGGTGCGCTTCGGTGCGTTCGGCATCGTCGAGCCCGGGCCCGGCCTGCTGGCCTTCGGTGCGGTGGTGGTGCTGACGATGCTGGCCAGCGCCAGCTTCGACCCGCGCCTGCTGTGGCCCGACGAGGTCGACGACAATCCTTCCCCTGCCCATGGCTGACGACGCTTCCCCACCCGCACCCGATCCCGCGCCGGCGCCCGTGCCGCCGCCCCCGCCGCCGGCCCCGCCCCCTGCGCCGACGGTCGTCAGCCGCAAGCGCTCGCTGCCGTCGGTGGTGTGGCTGGTGCCGGTGATCGCGCTGGCGGTCGGGATCTCGCTGGTCGTCAACAGCCTGCTGCAGGCCGGCCCGCACATCACGATCGAGTTCCGCACCGCCGAGGGCCTGGAGGCCGGCAAGACCGAGGTGCGCTACAAGGAGGTGGTGGTCGGCCGTGTCGATGCGGTGTCGCTCAGCGAGGACCGCAAGCGCGTGATCGCGTCGGTGCGGCTGGCGCGTTCGGCCGCGTCGCTCGCGGTGGAAGACACCCACTTCTGGGTCGTGCGGCCGCGCATCGGCGTCGGCGGCATCAGCGGCCTCGCCACGCTGGTGTCGGGCGCCTACATCGGCGCCGATGCCGGCGTGTCGACCGAAGACCGCAAGGCCTTCGTAGGACTGGAGGTGCCGCCCTTCGTGCTGCGCGGCGAGCCGGGGCGCAGCTTCGTGCTGCGCGCGCCCGACCTCGGCTCGCTCGACGTCGGCTCGCCGATCTTCTACCGCCGCACGCGCGTCGGCCGGGTCGTCGGCTACACGCTCGATGCCGAGAAGGACGAGTTGCTGGTGCAGATCTTCATCGAGGCGCCGTACGAGCGGCTGGTCAACAACCGCTCGCGCTTCTGGAACGCGAGCGGCTTCGACTTCACGCTGAATGCGAGCGGCCTGACGGTGGACACGCAGGCACTGGCCTCGGTGATCGGCGGCGGCGTCGCGTTCGAGCACTCCGACCAGGCCACGCCGGGTGCCAAGGACGAGGCCGAGGCGGCGGCCGGCACCCGCTTCTGGCTGTTCACCAACCGCAAGGCCGCGATCGCGCCGCCGGACGGCCCGCCGATGCGCATGCGCTTCGTCTTCGAGCAGTCGGTGCGCGGCTTGTCGGTGGGGGCGCCGATCGATTTCCTCGGCGTCGAGATCGGCGAGGTGCGCGCGATCCGCCCCGGCTACGACGCGCAACGCAAGCGCTACCCGATGGAGGTCACGGCCGACGTGCACCCGCTGCGCCTGGGCGCGGTGCGCGGTGCGCTGGTCGAAGACGGCCGGGGCCGCACGCGCGACGAGCGGCGCGAGCAGAACGTGCAGCTGTTCCAGCGCCTGGTCGAGAACGGCCTGCGCGCGCAGCTGCGCACCGGCAACCTGCTGACCGGGCAGATGTACGTCGCGCTGGATTTCATCCCGAAGACGCGCCCGGCCAGGCTCGCGATGGCCGACGGCGTGCCCGAGGTGCCGACGGTGCCGGGGACCTTGTCGGACGTGCAGCCGCAGATCGCCGAGATCGTCGCGAAGATCAACAAGGTGCCGTTCGACGACATCGGCCGCGACCTGCGCGCGACGCTGGCGCAGGCGCGCGAGGCGATCGCGAAGCTGTCTCCGGAAGCGCAGCAGTCGCTGGTGGAGGTGCGCAAGACGCTCGATGCGCTGCAGGGTTCGCTCGGCAAGTTCGACCGCAACCTGCTCGACCCCGACGCACCGGTGCAACGCAACGTGGAGCAGACGATGACCGATTTGCAACGGGCCGCGCAATCGCTGCGCGTGCTGACCGACTACCTGCAGCGCCACCCCGAATCGCTGCTGCGCGGCAAGCCGGCCGATCCGCCGCTGCCGTCGCTGGAGAACGCGCGATGAGGGCGTGGGCAGTCGCACAACGGATTTCGATGGCGGTTGTGATCGCTGCGTCGATCACGGGATGTGCGTCGCAGCCGCCCGTGCGGTTCCACAGCCTGCTGCCAGCGGTGTCGTCGCCAGCCTCGGCGCCATCCTCGGTCGGCGGCATGCCGCTGGTCGTCGAACTCGGCCCGGTCACGGTGCCGGCCGCGGTCGACCAGCCGCAGTGGGTGCTGCGCGCCGGCGACGACAGCCTGCGCGTGCTCGAAGGCGAGCGCTGGGTCGCGCCGTTGCGCGACGAGCTGCGTGCCGCGGTGATGGCCCGGCTGGCCGAGCGCTTCAACGCGGTCGACGCCCGCACGCAACCCGGCCAGGCAAGCGGCTGGCGCCTGCGCATCGAGGTGCAGCGTTTCGAATCGGTGCTCGGCCGCGAGGCGTGGATTGAAGCGGCTTGGTCCGCGACCTCGGTCGCAACGCCGGTGCGCACGGTCGCGTGCACGAGCCGCCTGCACGAACCCGCGGGATCCGATGCACCGTCGATTGCTGCGGCGCACCGGCGCGCAGTGCAGCGCTTGGCGGATCAGATCGGCGAGCGGCTGAGGGCGATGGAGCAGCAGGCGGCAACCGCGCCCGCCTGCTGAAACGGTTCGCGGAATCCACTCCGGCGCGTCAGTGCCATCTTTGCGCGCGATACCGACATCTGCAAATCACGACCCGGACAACTCTCCACTGACGTGCAGCAGTCCTTTTGAGAAGACTGCCGGTCGGTCGCACTGCCGCGATCGATTCAGGGAGACCGACCATGAAGCGTTGTTCTATCGCCGTGACGGTGCGCCGTCAGGTTGCACTGACCTTGTTCATCTTTGGAATCGTGGTGGTCCCATGGGCACACAGCCAGGCCATGCCCAGGGATGAGGAGTCCGGCTTGATCTACAACCATGCCAGCATCCATGACTTGAGGATTGGCCGCTACGTGCAGGCGGATCCCATCGGCTTGGCGGCCGGAGTCGGAACCTATACGTATGTCGAGAACAATCCATTGAGCCTCATCGATCCCAATGGCCTCAAGAGCAGTGATCGCCCGTCCGAGAGCCTGTGCCTGCTGATGGGACACAACCCGGTCGCGTGCCAGCAGGCTCCGAAGGACATTCCGCATCCAATGACGCAGGCGCAGCGGCGCCACCACAGTTGCGTGGCCAACTGCATGATCGGCCAGATGGCCATGTGCAGCGCATTTTCCTTTGGTGGAGCTCAGCTCGGCACCGTTGCTGGTGCACTGGTCAGCGTCCCTTCGGGCGGCGCGGTCGCGCCCGTCACGATTCCCCTGGGCGCACGCGCGGGTTGGGTGGGAGGCCAAGCGATGTGCCGCGCGGCCGTCGATTGCGAGGAGAAGTGCAAGCTGTGCGAGGACACTCCGTGAACACCGCGTGCCCCCGCTGCGGCGCCACGCAGCCATTCGCGAAAATCCTGGGAGCCTTGGCAGGTCGAACCGGAGCGCGCTGCGAATCGTGCGGACGAGGCTACTCGATCCGCCTGCGCGAGCGTGAAGACGGCCGCTACATCGACCTCGATGTAGCGGTCATCGGCACGCTTTGCACAGTGTTCGTCCGAAGCGCGGCGCTGTGGCTGCTGGCCCTCTTGGTCTGTCTTGCGTTGATGACGATCCGGCGACTGCGGTTGGAACCGCGTGACAGCTGAACTGTGCGTCTTTGGTTCAAAGGCGCGCGTGGAAGTGTGGCTGAGCGCGGCACGGCGTGGACGCCTCGTCGACCGAGGCATCATGTAGTAACGTTGCTACCTTCATTCTCTCGCCACCCCATGACCATCACCACCTTGTCCAGCCGGGAGTTCAACCAGGACACTGCAGGCGCGAAGAAGGCTGCGGCTCGTGGGCCGGTCGTCATCACTGACCGTGGCCGCCCGGCTCACGTGCTGTTGACGTATGAGCGCTACCAGGCCTTGAGCGGACCGGCGGCAAGCATTGTCGACATGCTCGCGATGCCCGATGCGGACGACATCGAGTTCGAGCCGCCTCGCGTGGGTCGCGTGTACCGCGACATTGAACTCGGCTGATGTTGCTGCTCGACACCAACGTCATCTCGGAGCTTCGCAAGACCCGCGGCCGGGTTGACGCCAACGTTGTCGCGTGGGCCGCGCCCATCGCTGCGGGCAGTCTCTACATTTCGGCGATCACCGTGCTCGAGTTGGAGCTCGGCATCCTGCAACTCGAGCGCCGCGATCCAACTCAAGGAGCCGTGCTGCGCAGTTGGATGAGTGAGCACGTGCTGCCCGCATTCGCAGGCCGCGTGTTGCCCGTGGACACCGCCGTCGCGCTGCAGTGCGCACAGCTGCATGTTCCCGACCGTCGCGCCGAGCGCGCCTGCCTGATCGCCGCGACTGCGCTTGTCCATGGCATGACGGTCGTGACGCGCAACGTCTCTGATTTCCAGGGGACGGGCGTCACGCTGTTGAACCCCTGGATCAAACCAGAACCCTGAGTCCCGACAATTCAGGCGAGCAGCAAACCAGGAAACGCATCCTCCAGCCGATGCACAGCCCCCGCATGCCGCGCGTCATACCCCGGCAGCTGGTTCGCCGCCGCGCGGAACTCCTCGCTGCCCAGCACCGCCACCAGCTGCTGCATCGCCGGCGTGTCGAAGAACGCTTCGTCGCACAGCAGAAAATACTGCTCCGTCTGCAACGGAATGAACTCCAGCTCGAAGCGCCGCGCCGCCGTCTCGACGCCGAAGCCCGCATCGGCCATGCCACTGGCCACGTAGGCCGCCACCGCCGCATGCGTGCGCTCGCACGGCGCATGGCCCACCGGCCCGGCCGGGTCCACCCCGGCCTGCTGCAGCAGCAGGTCGAGCAGCAGCCGCGTGCCCGACCCCGGATCGCGGCTGACGAAGCGCACGTCCATGCGCGCCAGGTCCGCCATCCCGCGCACGCGCAGCGGATTGCCCGCCTGCAGCATCAGCCCCTGTCGCCGCGTGCTCACGTCGATCAGCATCTGCTCGCCCGGCCGCAGCCACGGCCGGTAGTGCTCGACCCCCGCCGCCTCGAACTCGCCGTGCGGCACATGCAGCCCGGCCACGTCGCACTGCCAGCTCGTCATCGCCGAGACCGCCTCGACGCCGGTGCAGTACTTCCATTCCAGCTGCATGCCGTCGGCGGCCAGTTGCTGCTGCAGGATCTCGATCGAAAAACCGTGGCTCGCGTGCAGGCGCAGCACCGCAGGCGGCTCCTCCATCGCCTGCGCGATCTCGGCCTCGAGTTCCGATGCGATCGATTCGAACAGCGGCGTCAGCCGCGCCGTGATGCGGTGGTCGGCCCACACCAGCTTTTCGCCCAGCGGCGCCAGCGTCGAGTTGCGCCCCGGCGACATGCGCAACAACGGCGCACCGAACAGCGCATGCCCCTCGCGCACCATCTGCCAGGCATGGCGGTACGACACGCCGCTGGCTTCGCACGCGCGCGCCAGGCTGCCGTGCTGCTGCACGAGGCGCAGCAGCTCGATCAGCCGCGGCATCAGCGTGCCGCTGCCTTCGCGCGTCAACGACCACTGCGGCCTGATGGTGACTTTGTTCACGGAATACAGCCTTATCGTTTTCCTGCCCATGTAAGCGATTGCTTGTTCGCGGGCCTATGTCCGCGGCATCATATTGCCGCCACGCCGGCCCCTGCCTACAGTCGGGAGCTTGCGTGTCACTGCAGCATCAAGACCCGTGCGAGCCCGGCGGGACCTTGAATACCGATACTCACAAACCCGGGAGCAAGAATGTCTTCAACCACAGCGGAATCGACCCCCTCCGCGCCAGCCGGCGCCGCCGGACTGCTCGACAAGGAGCGGACGATCGCCGGCCCTGGCTTCAATCGCTGGCTCGTTCCGCCGGCAGCCCTGGCCATCCACCTGTGCATCGGCATGGCCTACGGCTTCTCGGTGTTCTGGTTGCCATTGTCGAAGGCGCTGGGCATCAAGGAAGCGATCAAGTGCGGCCCTGACGTCGGCTTCTTCGCCGAGTTGTTCACCACCACCTGCGACTGGAAGATCTCGACGCTCGGGTGGATGTACACCTTGTTCTTCGTGTTCCTCGGCTGCTCGGCGGCCCTGTGGGGCGGCTGGCTCGAACGGGCCGGCCCGCGCAAGGCCGGCGTCGTCAGTGCGCTGTGCTGGTGCGGCGGCATGCTGATCTCGGCCCTGGGCATCCACCTGCACCAGTTCTGGATGATGATCCTCGGCTCCGGCGTGATCGGCGGCGTCGGCCTCGGCCTCGGCTACATCTCGCCGGTGTCGACGCTGATCAAGTGGTTCCCCGACCGCCGCGGCATGGCCACCGGCATGGCCATCATGGGCTTCGGCGGCGGCGCGATGATCGGTTCGCCCCTCGCTGCCGAGCTGATGAAGACCTTCGCGTCGCCGACCGACGTCGGCGTGATGCAGACCTTCATCGTGATGGCGCTGGTCTACTTCGTCTTCATGCTGGGCGGTGCCTTCGGCTACCGCGTGCCGCCGAGCGGCTGGAAGCCCGAAGGCTGGACCCCGCCGGTTGCGCAGACGAGCAACGCGATGATCACGCAGCGCCACGTGCACGTGAAGAAGGTCTGGGGCATTCCGCAGTTCTGGCTGGTCTGGCTGGTGCTGTGCATGAACGTCAGCGCCGGCATCGGCGTGATCGGCATCGCGAGCCCGATGCTGCAGGAAGTCTTCGGCGGCAGCCTGATCGGCGTCGATGCCAAGTTCGGTGCGCTCGACAAGGTGCAGTTGGCGGCGATCGCCGGCGTGGCCGCCGGCTTCACCGCGCTGCTGAGCCTGTTCAACATCGGCGGCCGCTTCGTGTGGGCCAGCTTCTCCGACAAGCTCGGCCGCAAGGTCACCTACGCGGTCTTCTTCATCCTCGGCGGCATCCTGTACGCCAGCCTGCCCGGCAGCGCCACCGCCGGCAGCAAGCTGCTGTTCGTCGGCGCGGTCTGCATCATCCTGAGCATGTACGGCGGCGGCTTCGCGACGGTGCCGGCCTACCTGGCCGACCTGTTCGGCACGCAGATGGTGGGCGCGATCCACGGCCGCCTGCTGACGGCCTGGGCCACGGCCGGCATCCTCGGCCCGGTGGTCGTGAACTACATGCGCGACTACCAGCTCGGCCTGGGCATCCCGCGCGAGCAGGTCTACAACCAGACGATGTACATCCTGGTCGGCATGCTGGTGATCGGCCTGATCGCCAACCTGTCGATCCGTCCGGTGGCCGACAAGTACTTCATGAGCGACGAGGAACTGGCCGAAGAAAAGCGCCTGGCGCATGACCGCGCGGCCGCGGCCGATGTCGGCACGGGCTCCGGCGCCGGTGGCACCACGCCGACCTTCATGGTCGCGCTGGCCTGGGCCGCGGTCGGCATTCCGCTGGCCTGGGGCGTCTACAAGACGCTGCTGACGGTGGGCAAGTTCTTCGCCTGAAGAAAAGAGTTGGGAGTCGGAGAAAAACATGGCACACCAGAAGATCGAGTTCTACAAGGGTCCGGCCGGCGGCTGGGGCGCGCTGAAGAGCGTTGCGCACCAGCTGCTGCAGCACGGCATCGCGGCCAAGGGCGCGAAGACGATGCTGTCGGCCAACCAGCCGGACGGCTTCGACTGCCCCGGCTGCGCGTGGCCGGACCGCGACCACACCTCGACCTTCGAGTTCTGCGAGAACGGCGTGAAAGCCGTGGCCGCCGAGGCCACGTCCAAGCGCGCGACGCCCGAGGTGCTGGGCGCGCACACTGTCTCGTGGCTGGCCGAACAATCCGACTTCTTCCTCGAGGACATGGGCCGCATCACGCACCCGATGGTGTATGACGCGGCCTCCGACCGCTACCAACCCATCGCCTGGGACCAGGCGTTCGCGATGATCGCGCGCGAGCTGCGCGCGCTGCCGGACCCGAACCAGGCGATCTTCTACACCTCCGGCCGCACCTCCAACGAGGCGGCCTTCCTCTACCAGCTGTTCGTGCGCGAGTACGGCACGAACAACTTCCCCGACTGCTCGAACATGTGCCACGAGCCGAGCGGCTCGGGCCTGCGGCCGACCATCGGCGTCGGCAAGGGCACGGTCACGCTCGACGACTTCGAGCTGGCCGATGCGATCTTCATCTTCGGCCAGAACCCCGGCACCAACCACCCGCGCATGCTCGGCGAGCTGCGCGACGCGTCGAAGCGCGGCGCGAAGATCGTCAGCTTCAACCCGCTGCGCGAGCGCGGCCTGGAGCGCTTCGCGAACCCGCAGAACGCGATCGAGATGGCCACGCTCGGCTCGACGCCGATCAGCTCGCACTACTTCCAGCTGCGCATCGGCGGCGACCTGGCACTCGTCAAGGGCATGTGCAAGCACCTGTTCGAGCTCGACGACCGCGCGCAGCGCGACGGCGCCGCCCGCGTGCTCGACGTGGCCTTCATCGCCGAGCACACGCACGGCTTCGAGGCCTTCGAGGCCGACACCCGCGCCGAAAGCTGGAGCACGATCGAGGCCGAATCGGGCCTGACCGAAACGCAGATCCGCCAGGCCGGCGACCTGTACGCCGGCGCGGGCCGCGTGATCGCCTGCTGGGGCATGGGCATCACCCAGCACCAGCATTCGGTCGCGACGATCCAGATGATCACCAACCTGCTGCTGATGCGTGGCAACCTGGGCCGCCCCGGTGCCGGCGCCTGCCCGGTGCGCGGCCACAGCAACGTGCAGGGCGATCGCACGATGGGCATCTACGAGAAGCCGGCGCCGGCCTTCCTGGACCGCCTGGCCGACGTGTTCGGCTTCGAGCCGCCGCGCGCCGAGGGCTTCGACACGGTCGGCGCGATCGAGGCGATGGTCGACGGCCGCGGCAAGGTGTTCTTCGCGATGGGCGGCAACTTCGCCGCCGCCACGCCCGACACGCACGCCACCTGGAAGGGGCTGCGCCGCTGCGAGCTGACGGTGCACGTCGCGACCAAGTTCAACCGAAGCCACGTGATCCACGGCCGCCAGGCGCTGCTGCTGCCGTGCCTCGGCCGCACCGAGGTCGACCTGCAGGCCACCGGCGCGCAGGGCGTGACGGTCGAAGACTCGATGAGCATGGTGCACCTGTCGTCCGGGCTGAACGCGCCGGCGTCACCGATGCTGCTGTCCGAGCCGATGATCGTCGCCCGGCTGGCCGCCGCCACGCTGCCCGGCAGCAAGACGCCGTGGCTGTGGCTGGTCGAGGACTACAGCCGCATCCGCGACAAGATCGAAGCGGTGTTCGACGACTTCCGCGGCTTCAACGACAAGATCCGCAAGCCGGGCGGCTTCCGGCTGCGCAACACCGCATCGGAACGCGTGTGGGTCACCGCATCGCACAAGGCCGAATTCAGCGCCCACCCGGTGCCGCGCGACACCGCGGTGCACCGCGCCCGCCAGCAGACCGATGCCGTCGTGCTGACGCTGGCCACCGTGCGCTCGCACGACCAGTACAACACCACGATCTACGGCATGGACGACCGCTACCGCGGCGTCTACGGCCACCGCCGCGTCGTCTTCATCCACCGCGACGACCTGAAGGACATCGGCATGAAGGCCGGCGACTGGGTCGACATCACCAGCGTCTACTTCGGCGACGACGGCAACGACGAACGCCGCACCGCCGAGAAGTTCCTGCTGGTCGAGTACGACATCCCGCGCGGCTGCATCGCGAGCTACTACCCCGAGACCAACGCGCTGGTGCCGCTGCAGAGCTTCGCGATCGGTGCCCGCACGCCGACCTCGAAGTCGATCCCGGTGGTGCTCACGTTGCGCCCGCAGGACACGCCGGTGGCCCACGCGCGCGACGTGGCCGACGCCGCGCCGGCCCATGCCTGAAGCCGAACCGGCGGCGCTCGAAGACCGGGCGCTGCAGGAACTGCTGGCGCTCGACGACGAAGGCCGCGGCGTCTCGCTGACGCGGCTGGCCAAGCGGCTGGGCGTGCGGGTCAGCGTGCTGATCCGCCTCTACACGCAGATGAGCGATGCCCGCATCGGCGACGCGGCCGGCCCGGGCTGGGTCCGCCTGCAGGTCGACGACGGCGGACAATGGCGTGCCTTCGCCACCGACGCTGCACGCCGCCTGACATGACCCTGCCCGCGCCCGACCCGCGCGTCGCCGTCGACGACTGCGACCTGCCCGACCACCTGCCGCCGACCGAGGCGGTGTCGGTGCGCCGCCACCTGGGCGCGGTCGCCAGCGAGCGGCGCGACCTGGTGGCGGTCGAGTCGCCGGTCGCGCTGGTCTTCAACGGCCTGTCGCATGCGGTGATGATGGCCACGCCGACCGATCTCGAAGCCTTCGGGCTCGGCTTCGCGCTGTCCGAAGGGCTGATCGCCGGCCGCGACGAATGCCGCGACATCGAGGTCCGGGCGCATGCACGCGGCTGCGAGGTGCACCTGACGGTGTCGTCGCGCGCATTCGCCGCGCTGAAGGACCGCAAGCGCTCGCTCGAAGGCCGCACCGGCTGCGGGCTGTGCGGCATCGACAGCCTGGCGCAGCTCGACCTGCTGCCCACCGAACGCCTGGCCGACCACGTGCCGATCCCGGCTGCGGTGGTGCTGCGCGCGTTCGCCGCGCTGCCGGCCCGGCAGGCGCTGAACGCCGACACCGGCGCCTGCCATGCCGCCGGCTGGGCCACGCCGGCCGGCGAGCTGCTCGACGTGACCGAGGACGTCGGCCGCCACAACGCGCTCGACAAGCTGCTCGGCCGGCGCGCGCTGGCCGGTCGCCTCGGCGAGCCCGGCTTCGTCGTGATGTCGAGCCGCGCGAGCTACGAGCTGGTGCGCAAGTGCGCGCGGCTGCAGGTCGGCACGCTGGCCGCGATCTCGGCGCCGACCTCGCTCGCGGTCGACATCGCGCGGCAGTCGGGCTTGCAGCTGTACGGCTTCTGCCGCGGCGAGCAGGCGGTCGACTACACCGCGCTCGCGCCGCTCGCCTGACCGGCCCGCACCGACACGCTGGGGGGTGCTCCTCCGCGAACTTGGGGATGCCGGCGACGCGGCGTGAAGGCACGCTCTCGGGGCCGCCTCACCAGGACCTCGCATGGCTCCCCCGGTCGTCGACCTGAGCAAGACCCTCTCGCTGGCGACGACCACCGCCGCCGAGCGCGCGCTGTTGGCGCAGCTGCAGGGCAACCTGCTGAAGGGCCACGGCCGGCCGCATGCCGCGCACCTGCTGCTGCGCTTCGGCGCGGCGCAGGCCGGGCGCGCCTTCCTGCGCGGGCTGCTGCCGCAGATCGGCCGTGCCGATGTGCAGCTTGCCGATGCGCAGCGCGTGCGTGCCGCGCGCGCGGCCGGCATGCCGCTGCGGACGGCCCCGTTCGTCGCCTGCCTGCTGTCGGCGAGCGGCTACCGGGCGTTGCAGGTGCCGCGCGAGCGCTGGCCGTCGGACCCGGCGTTCGCCGAAGGGCTGAAGGACCGGCAGCCGATGCTGCGCGACCCGGACCACGCCGACTGGGAGCCGCCTTGGCGCGGCGAGGTGCATGCGCTGCTGCAGCTGGCCGGCGAGGCGTCGCAAGTCGAAGCCGGCCTCGCCACGTGGACGGCCGCGCTGCCCGGTGGCATCGAGCTGCTCGGCATCGAGCGCACCCGCGTGTGGCGCAACAGCCGCGGCGAAGGCATCGAGCATTTCGGTTTCGTCTCGGGCCGCAGCCAGCCGGTGATGATCGACGAGGACCTGGCCCGCGACGCGCTGCGCCGCGTGCCCAGCCAGCGGTGGTCGCCGCGCGCTCCGCTGGGCCAGGTGCTGGTGCGCGACCCGGCGGTCGACGACGCCACCGCGCACGGCTCGTACGTGGTGTGCCGCAAGCTCGAGCAGAACGTGCATGCCTTCCGACAGGCCGAGGCCGCGCTGGCACGCGGGCTGCGCAAGCTCGGCGCGGCCGCCGATGCGGCGCTGGCCGGCGCGATGCTGGTGGGCCGCTTCGCCGACGGTACGCCGCTCGCGCTGCAGGGCCACGACGGGCTGGCGCCGCCGCAGGCCGACGATTTCGACTATGCCGACGATCCGCAGGGGTTGCGCTGCCCGTTCCATGCGCACATCCGCAAGACCAATCCGCGCGGCGACACGGTGCGCGAATTCGGCATCGCGCCGGACGCCGAGCGCGCGCGGCTGATGGCACGGCGCAGCATGCCGTACGGCGAGCGGCGGCAGGATGCGCAGATGCGCTTCAGCGACGCGCCGTCGCACGGCGTCGGGCTGCTGTTCATGGCCTGCCAGGCGAGCATCGTCGAGCAGTTCGAGTTTTCGCAGGCGAACCGGGCCAACGACGAGGGCTTCGTGCTCGGCCACACCGGCATCGACCCGCTGGCCGGCCAGGGCGGCGCGGTGAAGCACCGCCATCACGCCGGCTGGGGCGATGCGCAGGCGCCGACGCTGGCGCAGCGCATGGCGGGTTTCGTCACGCTGAAGGGCGGGGAGTATTTCTTCGCGCCGTCGCTCGCGTTCTTCGCATCGTTGTAGCCCGGATGGGCGTCCGGGCTACGCGGCGCAGCTGCGAAACCCGGTGAACTCCGTATCGCAATCCGGCAATTCGAAATTCCGGTAGCACGGATGCCGCAGCCGCTCGCGCGTCGCGAACGACGCGCCGCGCAGCACGCGATGCCGGTCGTCGAAACCCGACATCGTGTGCCCGCGGTCCGGCCCCGGCTCGAAATGCGCGTACGGCCGGAAGCGCCCGGCCGTCCATTCCCACACCTGGCCCCAGCGGAAGCCGCGCGATTCGCCGGTGCGCGCCGCATGCTCCCACTCGACCTCGGTCGGCAAGCGCCGACCAGCCCAGCGGCACCAGGCATCGGCCTCGTACCAGCTCAGGTGCAGCGCGGGCTGCGCCAGCGGCACCCGCGCCAGCCGGCCGAAACGCTGCTGCAGCACGCCCTGGCGCATCTGGTCGACGTAGCGCGGGCAGCGCCGCCCGCCGGCCTGCACCCAGGCCCAGCCTTCCGGCGTCCACCAGCGCGCTTCGTCGTACCCGCCGTCCTCGACGAACTCGCCGTACTGCGCCCAGCTGACCGCCTGCGCATCGATCTCGAACTCCGGCAGCGACTCGTCGTGCGCCGGCTGCTCGTTGTCGTACGCGAAGCCCTCGCCCGCCTCGCTGCCGATGCGCGCCCGCGTGGCCGGGAACAGCAGCGGCGGGCGCTGTGGCAGGCTGCCCGGCGCCGGCCAGAGCCCGGCATCGAAGCCGAGCTGCTGCGACAGCACCGCCAGGCCCTCGGCATGCGCGTCTTCATGGAACAGCGCGAGCCGGAAGAAATACAGCGCATCGTCGCCGTCGTTCGCATGCTCCAGCAGCTCGAGCGTGGTCTCCAGCGTCTCGGCCAGGTAGTGGCGCACCGCCTGCGCATCGGGCAGCGTCAACGCGCGGCGCGTGGCCACCGGCGCGAGCGAGGCATCGAACCAGCCATCGGCACCCGGCTCGATCGACGCCAGCCTCGGCGCACGTTCGTCGCATTGCGTGCCGCGGTGGCGCTGCACGTTGCGGCCGATCCAGTACTCCTGGTACCAGCCCAGGTGGCCGAGCGTCCACAGCGGCGGATCGACCTCGGGCCGCAGCGCCTGCGGCACCTCGACGCGTGCGTTCTCGAAGGCCTGCAGCCAGCGCAGCGAATGGTTGCGCGCGTCCATCAGCGCGAGCGACAGCAGGTCGCGTCCGGCGCGGCGCATGCGGGCTGCATCGATCGGCGGGGCTTGGAAATCCAGCATCGGGAGGGACGGGCGTGGTGGCGCAGCGAATTTGCCGAGAATACCCGCGGCGCGCGATACTGTGGATCCGTACAGCCACCACCATGACCCGCCGCCTGATCGCCCACCTCGACATGGACGCCTTCTATGCGTCCGTCGAACTGCTGCGCTACCCCGAGCTGCGCGGCCAGGCCGTCGTGATCGGCGGCGGGCGCGACAGCAAGCCCCGGCAGCTGGCCGACGGTTCGTGGCGCTACGCGAAGCTGCGCGACTACACCGGCCGCGGCGTCATCACCACCTCCACCTACGCGGCGCGCGCGCTCGGCGTGTTCTCGGCGATGGGCATGATGAAGGCCGCGGCGCTTGCGCCCGACGCGATCCTGCTGCCGGTCGACTTCGACGAATACCGCCGGTACTCGCGCCTGTTCAAGGCGGCGGTGCGGCAGATCGCGCCGGTGGTCGAAGACCGCGGCATCGACGAGATCTACATCGACCTGACCGACGTGCCCGGCTCGCAGCACGACGCCGGCGCGAGCCTCGGCCGGGCGCTGAAAGACGCGGTGTTCGACGCCACCGGCCTGACCTGCTCGGTCGGCATCACGCCGAACAAGCTGCTGTCCAAGCTGTGCTCCGAACTCGACAAGCCGAACGGCCTGACGCTGCTGTCGGCCGACGAGATCCCGTCGCGCATCTGGCCGCTGGCCGCGAAGAAGGTCAACGGCATCGGCCCGAAGGCGAGCGAGAAGCTGGCCGGCTTCGGCCTGCACACGATCGGCGACATCGCCGCAGCCGACCCGGCGTGGCTGGTCGAGCATTTCGGCAGGAGCTACGGTGCGTGGCTGCACGAGGCCTCGCACGGCCGCGACGAGCGCGCGGTGGTCACCTACAGCGAGCCGAAGTCGATCAGCCGCGAGACCACCTTCGACCGCGACCTGCATGCGGTGCGCGACCGGCCCACGCTGTCGGCCATCTTCACCGAGCTGTGCGTCGAGCTGGCCGGCGACCTGGCGCGCAAGGGCTACGCCGGCAAGACCATCGGCATCAAGCTGCGCTTCGACGACTTCAAGATCGTCACCCGCGACCTGACGCTGCCGGCCCACACGATGGACGCCCGCACGATCCGCCGCGCGGCCGGCGAATGCCTGAAGCGCGTCGACCTGTCGCGCCGGCTGCGCTTGCTGGGCGTGCGCGCCGGCAACCTCGCGACGCTGAGCGAGCTGGTCGCGCCGACGGCAGTCGCACCCGAGGTGCACGAACCCGACCCCGGGTACGGCCCGATGCCCTTGTTCGACCAACTCGACATCGCACCCCCTCAAGATTGATCAAGCCGGACGCGGGGGAACCGGCTCCGCCGGGCCCCTCGCGTCGCCCCCTTGAGGGGGAGGCGCGCAGCGCCTCGGGGGTGGGCTCATCTTGCCAACAATTCACGTTCGATGGACGATGCGCCCCTGCGTGATCGGCAGACTGCATCCGTGGCCGACCTCAATGCGTAGATCCGCGGACGAACTTGAGGAGACCTCATGCCCTTGCATCGACTGGCGCTTGCGTGCGCCGTCCTTCCCCTTGCGCTGGCGAGCGCACCGGCGCTGGCCCAGAGCAGCACGCACAGCGGCAAGCTGCTGCTGACCGGCGGCGTCAGCAGCATCGACGGGGCGGCCGGCGGCGGCCTGACCCCGTGGGCAGTGACCGGCGGCTACGGCACCGCCGGCGAGTTCGGCGGATCGGCCTTCGCGACCCGCGTGAAGACGCAGGACTACGGCCTGACCGGCTACGGCGTCGCGATCGCGTACGACGACCGCGTCGAGCTCTCGCTCGCCCACCAGGACTTCGACACCGGCCCGGTCGGCGGCGCGCTCGCCGGCGTGCTCGGCGACCCGTCGTTCAACGACCTGCGGCTGAAGCAGGACATCGTCGGCCTGAAGGTCCGCGTGGCCGGCGACGCGGTGCTCGACAGCGACACCTGGATGCCGCAGGTCGCCGTCGGCCTGCAGCACAAGAAGGCCCACGCCGGGCCGCTGGCCGACGTGCTGACCGCGTTCGGCGCGAAGGACAACGGCACCGACCTCTACGTCAGCGCGACCAAGCTGTTCCTCGGCCAGGGCCTCCTCGTCAACCTGACGCTGCGCGCGACCAAGGCGAACCAGAACGGCCTGCTCGGCTTCGGCGCCACCGACCACGACCGCTACCGGGTGCAGCCCGAGCTGTCGCTCGCGTACCTGTTCAGCAAGCGCATCGCGGCCGGCATCGAATACCGCGCGAAGCCGGACAACTTGCGCGACAACAGCGCGCTGGGTGCCGGCGCATTGAAGGAAGATGACTGGGCCGACCTCTTCGTCGCGTGGGCGCCCTGCAAGAACTTCTCGCTGACCGCCGCGTACGTCGACCTCGGCAAGATCGTGCCGGGCGTGGTCACGCGCCGGCAGACCGGCGCGTATGTGTCGGCGCAGATCGCGTTCTGAACCTTGCCAAGGAGATCCACGATGACCCCTCCCCTCTCCGTCTTCGCTCGCGCGCTGCTGCTTGGCGCCGCGCTGGCGGCCGGCAGTGCCCAGGCGCAATCCACTACCACCGCACCCACCGACGACGCGCTGTACCAGCAGCTCGGCGCGCAGCCCGGCCTGGTGAAGCTGGTCGACGACTTCATGGTCCGGCTGCTGGCCGACCCGCGGATGAACCCGTTCTTCAAGGACGTTGACCAGGCGCACGTGAAGGCCGAGCTGGTCACGCAGTTCTGCCAGGTGTCGGGCGGCCCGTGCAAGCGCCGGGGCCCCGACATGAAGCAGGCGCATGCCGGCATGGACATCAACAAGAACAATTTCAACGCACTGGTCGAGGTGCTGCAGCAGGCGATGGACGCGCAAGGCATTGCGTTCAGCGCGCAGAACAGGCTGCTGGCGCAACTCGCACCGATGCACCGCGACATCATCAACACCCCCTGACCCTCGGATTGCAGCAACCATGACCCATCTCGCACTGATTCCGCGCGCCCTTGCGCTCGCCGCGACCACCCTCGTTGCGCTCAGCGCGCAGGCCGCCAGCGTGCAGGTCCTGGTGACCGATGCCGACGGCAAGCCGGCCATCGACACCGTCGTGCTGATCGAGCCGGCGATCAAGCCGCTGCTGAAGCCGGCCGCGGCCCCGGTGCTGATCGCGCAGGAGAACCTGCGCTTCGTGCCCTTCCTGACCGTGGTGCCAGCCGGCACGACGCTGCGCTTCCTGAACCGCGACAGCTACGACCACCATGTGCGCTCGGTGCCGAGCGGGCCGCTCGGCAGCATGCCGGCGGTGACGAACTTCGAGCTGCGGCTCGACGGTTCGGAGTCGGCCGCGGCGGCTGGCGGCAACAGCGGCTACGACGAGTACAAGAGCGCCGCGCCGCGCAACAAGAAGAGCGGCAGCTCGCAGGCCGACATCAAGGTCGACGCGGCCGGCCCGATCGGGCTCGGCTGCCACCTGCATTCGTCGATGCGCGGCCAGGTCTACGTGACCGACACGCCGTGGTTCGCGAAGACCGACGAGAACGGCATCGCTCGCATCGACAACGTGCCGGAAGGCGCGGCGCAGCTGGTGCTGTGGCACCCCGACCAGTTGCAGGAGCAGCCGGCGCAGCCGGTGCAGGTGAGCGCCGAGGCGCTGAAGGCGAGCGGCAAGCTGAATTTCGTGCCGCGCAAGCGCCGAGGCGCGTGAACACCGACCAGCTCCGCTACCCGTCGATCGACGGGCTGCGCGCCTTCGAATGCGCGGCCCGCCTCGGCAGCTTCGAGCGCGCGGCCGACGAGCTGCATGTGAGTGCCAGCGCGATCGGCAAGCGCATCGCGACGCTCGAGGAATTGCTCGGCACCGTGCTGCTGACGCGCTCGGCGCGCGCGCTCGCGCTGACGCCGGCCGGCAAGGAGTACCTGCCGCAGGTGGCGGCTGCGCTCGCGCTGCTGGCCGCGGTGCCGCTGCACCAGCGCTCTGCGCAGCGCACACAGCGGCTGCGCATCACCGCGCCGCCGACCTTCGCGCGGCAGATCCTGGTGCCGGCGCTGCAGCGCTTCACGCGCGCGCATCCGCAGGTCGAACTGGAGATCGCGCTGTCGATCCCGTTCCTCGACGTGGCGGCTGGCGAGTCCGACATCGAGGTGCGCCACCTCGATGGCGAGGCAGCCGACGGCCAGCTGCTGATGCGCGACGTGGCGATGGCGATGGCCGCGCCGTCGCTGATCGAGCGCCTGCCGCCGCTGCACACGCCGGCCGACCTGGCCGATGCGCCATTGCTGCGCACGCCGATCGAGCCATGGACGCCCTGGTTCCGTGCCGCGGGGCTCGAATGGGGCGAGCCGGCGCAGGGCACCAAGCTGGTCGACCTGGGGCTGACGCTGGAGGCCGCGGCCGGCGGCCAGGGCGTGGCGCTGGCGCGGCCCAGCCTGGCGCGGCCGTGGCTGTCGAGCGGCGGGTTGCGGCCGCTGTTTGCGCTGGCGATCACGCCGTCGCGGCAGTACCGGCTGCTGCCGCACCGCGAGGAGGGGGCGGCCCCGGCGTTCGCGCACTGGCTGCGCGAGACCTGCGCCGACACCGCGAGCGCGGCGCTCGCCGAAGCAAGCGCGTTGATTTCGGGTCAACCCTGAAATTCTTTCCGGTCGGCCGGCGCGCGGCGCCACTAGCATGGCGGGCACCCGCCCCTTCCGGAGTTCAAGACCCCATGCCCGTGATCACCTGCATCGAAGACCTTCGCGTGCTTGCCGAGCGGCGCGTGCCGCGCATGTTCTACGACTACGCCGACTCCGGCTCGTACACCGAGGGCACCTACCGCGCCAACGAGAGCGAGTTCCAGAAGATCAAGCTGCGCCAGCGCGTGGCGGTGAACCTGGCCAACCGCTCGCTGCGCACGCAGATGATCGGCGTCGACGTCGCGATGCCGGTGGCGCTGGCGCCGATCGGCATGTGCGGCATGCAGCATCCCGATGGCGAGATCCACGCAGCGCGCGCGGCCGAGAAATTCGGCGTGCCGTTCACGTTGTCGACGATGAGCATCGCGTCGATCGAGGACGTGGCCGCCCACACGAAGGCGCCGTTCTGGTTCCAGCTCTACGTGATGAAGGACCGCGATTTCGTCGAGCGGCTGATCGACCGCGCGAAGGCCGCGAAGTGCGGTGCGCTGGTGCTGACGCTGGACCTGCAGATCCTCGGCCAGCGGCACAAGGACCTGAAGAACGGCCTGTCGGCCCCGCCGAAGCCGACGATCGCGAACCTGATCAACCTGGCGACCAAGCCGCGCTGGTGCATGGCGATGCTGGGTACACCGCGGCGCACGTTCGGCAACATCGTCGGGCATGTCAAGGGCGTGGCCGACATGTCGTCGCTGGGCTCATGGACGGCCGACCAGTTCGACCCGGCGCTGAGCTGGGCCGACGTGGAATGGATCAAGAAGCGCTGGGGCGGCAAGCTGATCCTGAAGGGCATCCTGGATGCAGAAGACGCCCGGCTCGCGGCCGACACCGGCGCGGATGCGCTGATCGTGTCGAACCACGGCGGGCGCCAGCTGGACGGCGCGCTGTCGTCGATCGAGGCCCTGCCGGGCATCGTCGACGCGGTGGGGTCGCGCATCGAGGTCTGGCTGGACGGCGGGATCCGCTCCGGCCAGGACGTGCTGAAGGCCGTCGCGCTCGGCGCCAAGGGCACGATGATCGGCCGCTCCTTCCTCTACGGACTCGGCGCGATGGGCGAGGCCGGGGTGACGAAGGCGCTGCAGATCATCGCGAAGGAGCTGGATACGACGATGGCGTTTTGTGGGAGGACCGATGTTCGCCGGGTGGATCGAAGCATCCTGATCTGACGCCTGAAGCGCGGCAGGTCTGCTCCTTCACTTCGGCGACTGGCTTCACGCCATCGCCCCCGGCACCCCTGCCAAATACCCTTGCAACGCCGCCACCGCATGCCGCACCTTCGCCGGCTGGTTGTCCCGCTGCGGCGTCACCGCCCACACCGGGATCCCCGGCGTCTGCCAGTCGGGCATCAACTGGACCAGCCGCCCCGAGCGCAGGTCCTCGTCCGCATCCGCCCGCGTCAGCAGCGCGATGCCCAACCCCGCCAGGCACATCTGCTGCAGGCTCAACTGGTTGTTGCTGGTGATGCGCGCCTCCAGCCGCAGCGATTCATGCTCGGTTTCGCCGCGCCGCATCTCGAACGACAGCGCGGTGCCATCGCGTGACAACACGATCCACTGGTGCGCCAGCAACTCCCTCGGCGTCTGCGGCGTGCCATGCCGGTGCAGGTACGTCGGCGCCGCGCACAGGATCCACGCGAAGCTGCACAGCCGCCGCGCGACGTGGGTCGAATCGGGCATGCGCCCGGCGCGCAGCGCGAGGTCGATGCGCGCGTCGATCAGATCGATCATCGCGTCATCCACCAGCAGCCGCAGCGTCAGCCCCGGGTGGTCGGCCAGCAGCGGCGCCAGCGCCGGTGCGATGTAGCGCGCAAAACCCACCGGCGCCGAAAGCCGCAGCTCGCCCACCGGCGCGTCATGCGCCAGCGTCAGCTGCCGGCGCGCCTGCTCGGCGGCATCGACCATCGCGCGGCAGTGCTCGGCAAAGCGCGCCCCCGCATCGGTCAGCGTCAGCTTGCGCGTCGAGCGGTGCAGCAGCGTCACGCCGCTGCCCTGCTCCAGCGCACGCATCTGCTGGCTCACCGCCGACGTGCTGAGCCCCAGCGCCCGTGCGGCACCGCTCATCGAGCCGAGGCGCACCACCTCGGCAAACAAGGCCATGCGGCGCAAATCATCCATGGTTGTGAAGCCCAGCTAAAGAATGTTGTTCGAAATGAGCGACTGGCGCGCCCATTGTGAAGCCTGGATCATCTCGCCATCGACAACCACTTCCCCAGGACCACCCCATGAAGATCGCCCTGATCGGTGCCACCGGCTTCGTCGGCGCCGAAGTGCTGAAAGAACTGCTGTCGCGCGGCCACCAGGTGACCGCGCTGGCTCGCAGCCCGGAAAAATTTGCCGGCCAGCTCGGCCTGAAGGTCGTCAAGGCCGATGCGCTCGATGCCGCCCAGGTGGCCGCCGCGATCGAAGGCCATGACGCCGTGGTCGACTCGTACAACCCCGGCTGGAGCGAGCCGCGCATTCACGACCTGTTTCTGCAGGGCACGCGTGCCATCCTCGACGGCGTCAAGCGCTCCGGCGTCAAGCGGGTGCTGGTGGTCGGCGGCGCCGGCAGCCTGTTCGTCGCGCCCGGCGTGCAGCTGGTCGACACGCCGCACTTCCCGGCCGAGTACAAGCAAGGCGCCCTCGCCGCCCGCGAAGCGCTGAACCAGATCCGCAACGAGACCTCGCTGGACTGGACCTTCCTGTCGCCCGCCGCGCTGCTCGCGCCCGGGCCGCGCACCGGCAAGTTCCGCATCGGCGCCGACGAGCTGCTGATGGACGGCGACAAGCCGGCCGGCCTGTCGGTGGCCGACCTCGCGGTCGCGATCGTCGACGAGATCGAAACGCCGAAACACATCCGCAAGCGCTTCACAGCCGCTTACTGACGCCACCGGATCCGGGGGCCGGCGCAGCGGCGCCCCCGGTGGACAATCCCGCCACAACCACTGGAGGGATTCTCGTGTCCGATGCCTTGCGCGCCGATCTGGCGAGCCGCCGCTTTGTCTTGAAGGGTCTGAGTTCCGCCGTGCTGCTGGCCCTGGCGGCCTGCGGTGGCGGTGGGGGCGGCGACAGCAGCCCGGCCCCGGCGCCGGTCGGCGGCACGCCGCCCGCGCCCGTCCCGCCGGCACCGGTTCCACCCGCACCGCCGGCCCCCGGCCTGCCGCCGCTGTCGGCCGCGCTGCCCCGCCTGCGCGGCACCGGCATCTACCCGGACCATGGCTGGACCGACACCAGCGCAAGCCACTGGACCCACGTGCCCGAGCTGCCGCAGGCCGGCGCCAACGTCGCGCGGCTGTTCATCCAGCCGTTCGACTTCCAGACCGGCGCGGCGCTGCTGCCCGGCGAATCGCTGGCTGCGCGCCTGCAGGCCTCGGTGGCGCAGTGGGGCACGCTGATCGACTGGTGCCTGTCGCAGCGCATGCACGTGGTGCTGGCCGCCACGCTCGACGTCAACTGGCCCAGCCGCGGCGTCTGGCCCGACGACGGCCGCGCGCTGTGGTCCGACCCCTCGGCACAGGCCGAATTCGTCGAGGCCTGGGGCGAGCTGGCGCAGAAGTACCTCGGCGTGCAGGGCATCGTGTTCGACCTGCTGAACGAGCCGCAAGGCCGCACCGCCGGCGAGATCGACAACAACCACGCGGTGGCCAAGGACGCGTGGAACCTGCTGCACCAGCTGGCGCTCGCGCAGATCCGCCACGTGGATCCCGCCCGCTGGGTGATCGTGCAACCGGTGTGGGGCGACCAGAAGAACTTCGCCGACCTGCAGCCGAACGGCGACGCGAAGACGGTGTACAGCTTCCATTACTACGGCCCGCACTACTTCACGCACCAGGGCGTCGGCGACAACCCGGCCGCCGGTACGGTGTTCTACCCGTCGGTCACGCAAGACAGCTCGTTCACCGCGCCGCAGCTGTGGAACAAGGCCGCGCTCGCGGTCGACATGCAGCCGGCGCTCGACTATGCCGCCACGCATTCGGTGCGCATGATGCTGGGCGAGGTCGGCTGCACCCGCGCCGCGCCGTCGGCAGACCGCGGCCGCTGGGTGGCCGATGCGATGTCGCTGGCCGAAGCGGCCGGGCTGGACATCGTTTACTTTCAGTACGACGGCTGGGGCGTGCCCAGCGACTTCGCCGCCGGCTGGGCGTTCGAGAACTCGTCGGTCACCGACACGGTGCTCGCCTCGTTCGCGTTGAACAAGACGGCCTGACTGGCTACAGTCCTCACACACCGCGGGACCGCACGATGACGCTCGACCAATTGCATGCCGTGAAGCAGTGGCACGTGAGCCACCGTCCGTTGCAGCCGGTCGAGTACCACGTGTGGGACGCGGTGCTCACACTGTGGGTGATGGGCTGGATGGGGTTGCCGGCGGCGCTGATCCTGCGCCAGCCGGTCGCGGTCGGCGGCTGCGTGCTGCTGTTCTTCGTGCCCGGGCGCTACGTGGCGCTGCGGCGCCGGTTGCACCGGGCCCGCCGGCTGCGCTGCGACTGGCTGACCTCGCTGCGCTGACGCGCACTCACGCCACCCCGGCTACGCGTCCTTGCGCACCGCGATGACGATCGCCTGGATCTGCCCGTCCACCGCCCCCCGCCCGAAGCGCGCGGCCAGCGCCTCGGCGCAGGCCGCCGTCGCACCGGCCAGGTCGCCGGTGGACCGCGCCTCGATCTCGCTGCGCAACGGCGTGCCTTCGCAGTAGGCGCGTGCCACCGATTGCGCCGACGCGGCCCGGCTGCGCGCGGCCAGCGTCTCGACATGCACCGTCTCGCGCCAGCCGCCCGCCCGCAGGTCGGCTTCGATCGCCGCGCGCTCGCAGTAGCCATGCGGCGTGCGCGCCATGAAGCGCGGCGGGTCCTGCGGATAGCGCACGGCCAGCGCCTGCGTCACCGTGTCGGCGAACTCGTTCGCCTCGATGCGGTCCCACACGTTGAACAACAGCGTGCCGCCGCGCCTGAGCACGCGCCGCGCCTCGGCGAAGGCGCGTGGCTTGTCCGGAAAGAACATCGCGCCGAACTGGCAGACGACGAGCTCGAAACGCCCGTCGTCGAAGGGCAGTTGCAGCGCATCGGCCTGCTGCCATTGCACCGGCCGCGCCGTGCCCACCGCGGCGGCGCGTGCCAGCATCGGCGGGTTCAGGTCGGTGGCCACCAGCGCCACCGCCTGGGGCAGGGCCGCCGCCAGCGCGCGCGTGACGACGCCCGTGCCGGCCGCCGTCTCCAGCACGCTGGCCGGGCCGATCTGCGCCGCACGGTGCGCCAGGTCGGCGGCATACGGCGCAAAGATCAACGGCACCAGCTGGGTGTCGTAGAGATCGGGAATCGAGCCGGCGAACACCGTGTCGGAACCAGGTCGGTCCATGGCCATCTCCTTGCGATCAGTGCGCAGCGCCCTCCACCGGCAAGGCGTCGGCGCGCCAGCGCAGCATGCCACCGGCCAGGTTGGCCAGCGCGCTGAAACCCGCTTTCTGCAGCAGCACCTGCGCCTGCGCCGAGCGCGCGCCCGAGCGGCACACCGTCACCACCGGGCGGTCGCGCGCGATCTCGCCGCTGCGCGCCGCCAGCTCGGCCAGCGGCACGAGCCGCGCCCCGCGGATGTGGCCGAAGGCATCGTTGAACTCCGCCGGCTCGCGCACGTCGATCACCTGCACGTCACCGGCCGCCAGCCGTTCGGCCAGCGCCGTCGGCTGGATCTCCCACACGCCGCCGAAGCTGAAGGTGAGCGGCGCCCAGCCCGGCTCCTGCGGCGGCGCGGTGTCGCCTTCGGGCCGCCCGCAGCGCAGGTTGGCCGGCACCGCGATCTGCATCAGCTTCGGGTGCGGCAGGCCCAGGTTCGTCATGTAGCCCTCGAAGTCCGCCAGGCTCGCGTCGCCGCCCAGGCGCGGGTTGTAGCGGCGCTCCTCGGCGACGCTGGTCACGGTGAGGCCGCGGTAGTCATGCGCCGGGTACAGCAGGCACTCCGGCGGCAACGACAGGATCTGCTGCTGCACCGAGCGGTACAGCTGCCCCGCGCTGCCCTGCTGGAAATCGGTGCGGCCGCAGCCGCGGATCAGCAGCGCATCGCCGGTGAAGGCCATGCGTTCGTCGTCCATCACATAGGTGAGGCAGCCGTCGGTGTGGCCGGGCGTCGCGCGCACCTGCAGGTGGCGCGTGCCGAAGGCCACGCGATCGCCGTGCGCGAGCAGGCGGTCGGCCTCGTGCACGCCCGCGGCCTGCGACAGCAGGATGCGGCTGCCCAGCCGCTGCTTCAGCAACCAGGCGCCGGTGACGTGGTCGGCATGCACATGGGTGTCGAGCGTCGCCACCAGGCGCAGGCCCAGTTCGCGCAGCAGCGCGGCGTCGCGGCGCACGTGCTCGTAGACCGGGTCGATGAGCACCGCCTCGCCCGCCACGCCGTCGCCGAGCAGGTAGGTGTAGGTGGACGACGGCGCGTCGAAGAGTTGGCGGAAGACCAGCATCGCGGTTCCTTTCAACGGGCGGCGAGCCAGCGGTCGTGGATCGCCATGCCGCCCAGCATCGCCGCGACGAACAGCGCCGCCGGCCACCAGCCGCGGGCCAGCGCCACCAGCGCCGGCCCCGGGCAGAAGCCGCCGATGCCCCAGCCGATGCCGAACAGCACGCCGCCGCCGACCAGCCGTGCATCGACCACGGTGCTGGCCGGGATGTCCATCGCCGCACCGGACCAGGCGGTGCGGCGGCGCCGCGCGATCGCGAAGGCCGGCAGCCCGACCGCGATCGCGCCGGCCATCACCAGCGCCAGGCCCGGGTTCCACGCACCGGCCAGGTCGAGGAAGCCCTTGACCTGGGCCGGGTCGGTCATGCCGCCGGCGATCAGCCCGAGGCCGAAGACCAGCCCGCTCAGCAATGCAATGAAGGATCCCATCCCCATCTCCTTCAGAAGAGGTGCCGCAGCACGAACACGGTGGCGAAACCGGCGCCCATGAAGGCCAGCACGTTGGCCAGCGAACGCCGCGACAGCCGGCTCAACCCGCACACGCCGTGCCCGCTGGTGCAGCCGTTGCCCAGGCGCACGCCGACGCCCACCAGCAGGCCGGCGGCGATCAGCGCGCCCGGCCCGACATCGACCGAGACGGCCGGCCACGGCGCCCACAGCCGCCACGCCCACGGGGCGAGCAGCAGCCCGCCGATGAAGGCCAGCGAGCCGCGATGCGCCTGCAGCGGCGCCCGCGCGAGCACCGCCCGCCAGGGCGCCGCGACGATGCCGGCAATGCCGGCAATGCGGCCGTTGCCGAGCAGGTAGAGGGCCGTCGCCAGCCCGATGCCCAAGCCGCCGGCCAGCGAGGCCCACGGGGTGAAGCTGTTCCAGTCGATGTTCATGCGGCCAGTGTGGCGCACACGGCCGGCGGCCTCTGTGACCCAGGTCACACAGCCGGCGCCGCCCTCACAGCGCGACGAAGCGCGCCAGCGCCGCCGCGTCCAGCACCTCGATCTGCTCGCGCCCGAGCCGCAGCCAGCCCTGGTCCGCAAAGTTCTTCAGCAGCCGGCTGACGATCTCGCGCACGCTGCCGAGTTCATCGGCCAGCGCCTGGTGCGTGGTGCGCAACGGCGATTCGCGCGCCACCAGCAGCGCCGCCAGCCGCTGGTCAAGCTTCTGGAACGCGACCGCCGACACCAGGGCCATCAGGTCGGTGAGCCGCTGCGAGAAATTGCTGAACACATGCTCGCGAAACGACTCCAGCTGCGCCATCAGGCGCTTGAACGCCGCCGGCGGCAGCACGACGAGCTCGAGGTCGCGCTCGGCCGTGCCGCGCGCATGGTACGGCGCGTGGCCGAGCAGGCAGCTGCTGGTCAGGATGCAGCTGTCGCCCGGCCGCACCTGGTACAGGTGCAGCTCGCGCCCGCTGGGCGCCGCCTTGACGATGCGCACGCTGCCCGACAGCAGCAGCGGAAAGCCCCGGCACGGCTGGTTCTCGTCGAACATCAGGCTGCCGGCCGGCATGCGCAGCAGCGCCGCGTCGGCCAGCAGCTGCGCCAGCTGCACGTCGGGCAGCTCGCGCAGCATCGGGTAGCGCTGCAGCACCAGGGCCTGGGTGGCGGCATCGATCATCGCCCGGCCCTCGACGGCACCCTGCTCAGAGTTCGCGCAACGCCGTCGTCACCGGCAGCCGCGCCGCGCGCACCGCCGGGAACAGCCCGCCGATGAAGCCGATGGCCAGCGCCCATTTGAGGCCCGTCCACAGCAGGTCGGGCGACACCCGCAGCGCAAAACTGAGCTTGCCGACCGAGCCGGCGGCCATCGTCGACGCGCCGTAGCCGTCGAACACCGCCCACGCCAGCAGCCCGCCGAGCACCCCGCCGATGAGCGCGAGCAGCATGGTCTCGAGCATCACCGCCACCACCACCGGCACGCCCGAAAAACCGATCGCGCGCAGCGTCGCGATCTCGCGCGCCCGCGCCGCCACCGCGGCGAACATCGTGTTCAGCGCGCCGAACATCGCGCCGATCGCCATGATGCTGCCGACCGTGATGCCGATGATGCGCAGCACCTTGGTGACGCCTTCGGACTGCTTGCTGAAGTAGTCGAGCGTGGTCGTCGCGTCGACCTGCAGCTGCGGGTTGGCTTCGAGCGCGGCCTTCAGCGTCTTGAAGGCCTGCGGATCGGCCAGCTTCGCCGTCACCGAGGTGCGGCTGCCGCCGCGGCGGTAGGTGTCGGCGACCACGTTGCCGTCGGCCCAGATCTCCGATTCGAGCGCATCGCCGGTCGCGAACACGCCGGCCACCGTCCAGGTCTGCGCGCCCAGGCGCACCGTGCCGCCCGGCACCAGCCCGGCGAACTGCCGTGCCGCGCCCTGCCCGACCACCAGCTCGCGCAGGCCCGGCCCGAAGGCCTTGCCGGCGATGATCTTCGCCTGCGGCCGCACCGCCCACGCCCGTTCGCCAACGCCCCGCAGCTGCACGCTGCCTTCTTCGCCGGGCGCGCCGCCCTTGACCGGCAGGTTGGCGGCCACCACCAGCTCTTCCGAGGCCAGCGGCTCGCCCTTGTCGTTGCGCGCGATGCCGTCGGCCTGCTGGATCAGCGCGATGTGCTCGCGCGTCAGCACCGACGACACCTCCGACGCCGAGCCGCCGCGCATCACGATCACGCTGTCGGTGCCGCCGGTGCGGCGCAGCGTCTCGGCATAGCCCTCGGCCATCGACAGCAGCGAGACCAGCACGCCGACCACGCCGGCGATGCCGACCACGATCACCCCCGACGACCCCAGCCGCTGCGTCAGCGTGCTGATGCCGACGTTGGCCACTGACAGCGTCTGCCGGCCGCGCCGCGTCAGCAGCAGCCAGCCGGCCAGCAGCACCGCCAGCGCCAATGCACCCGGCCACGGCAGCATCACCCACGCGGCCAGCACCACGGCCAGGAGCAGCAACAGACCCGCATTGATCAACCAGTTCACAGGCATCTCCCGTTCAGCGGCCCGCGAGGGCGTCGACGATGTTCAGGCGCATCGCGTTCCAGGCCGGCAAGGCGCCCACGACGATGCCGATGCCGGCCATCAGCGCGACGCCGAGCATCCAGCTGCCGGAGCCGACCGACGGCAGGTTCAGCATGCCGCCGCTGCCGGCGCTGACCGCCGGGATGATCAGCGTCGCAAGCCCCAGCCCGATCAGCCCGCCCAGCATCAGCAGCAGCACCGATTCGGCCAGCACCATCGCCAGCACGCTGCGGCCGGAGAAGCCGATCGTCTTCAGCACCGCGATCTCGCTGGTGCGCTCGCGCACCGCCTGCATCATCGTGTTGCCCGACAGCAGCAGCAGCGTGAAGAACACCGCGCCCATGATCGAGCCGACGATCAGCCCGATGTCGGCCAGCTGCTTCATCCACGACGCGGTGGCCGCCTGCTCGGTCTGCGTGCGCGTCTCGTGGTCGGAGTTGGCCGACAGCGCGTCGATCGCCTTCGCGACGCGGTCGGCCTGGTTCACGTCGGTGACGCGGGTCACGTACCAGCCGGCCGCGCCCTGGTTGTACGGCGTGGTCTCGTCGAAGTACTTCCAGTTCAGCAGGAACATCTGGTCGAAGAAGCCGCCGGTCTTCTTGTCGGTGGCATGCAGGATGCCGACGATGTCGAACTGCCAGTTCTTGCTGCCCGAGCGGTCGGGGAAGATGTTCGACTGCAGCGGCACCCGGTCGCCCACCTTCCAGCCGAAGCGCTGTGCGAGCTTCTCGCCGACCAGCGCGCCGGTGCGGGTGCCGATGAAGGCCTTGCGCTCGGCATCGCTCACCGCGACCTCGGGGAACAGGTCGAGGTAGTTGGGTGCCACCGCGAAGCTGAACACCTGGTTGTGCGGGTCCTGGTAGGCGCCGCCGAACCAGTTGGCATAGGCCACCGCCTTCACGCCGTCGACGCGTTCGATCTGCTGCGTGAGCGACAGCGGCAGCGTCTGGATGAACGACAGCTTCGAGCCGGTCTGCAGCCGGGCCGCGCCGTTCGCGCTCTGGCCGGCCTGCGAGAACGAGGTGCGCACGGCGTCGAGCAGCCCGAACAGCAGGAAGGCCGCGATGATCGAGACCAGCGTCAGCACGGTGCGCGTCTTGCGCCGGAACAGCGAGGCCCAGACGAGGTGGAGGTATTTCATCGCAGGCTCCTTCGCGGGATCACTGGCGTACCTTCGTGCTGCGCACTCCGGTATTCGCCCTTGGGGCGGCCCGGCGGGCTCATGCCTCCACCGCCAACGTCTCGGCCTGGCCGACCAGGCTGCCCTTGTCGAGGTGGTGCGTGCGGTGCGCGTACTCGGCGGCCTTCGGGTCGTGGGTCACCATCACGATGGTCTTGCCGTGGTCGCGGTTCAGCACGCGCAGCAGGGCCAGCACGTCTTCGGCCGACTGGCGGTCGAGGTCGCCGGTGGGTTCGTCGCAGACCAGCAGCATCGGGTCGGAGACGATCGCGCGCGCGATCGACACCCGCTGCTGCTGGCCGCCCGACAGCTCGGTCGGCTTGTGCGACGCGCGGTCGGCCAGGCCCACCAGCTGCAGCGCGATGGCTGCGCGCTTCTTGCGTTCGGCGGCCGACAGCTTGGTCAGCAGCAGCGGCAGCTCGACATTGCGCTGCGCCGACAGCATCGGCATCAGGTTGTAGAACTGGAACACGAAGCCGACGCGCGACGCGCGCCACTTGGCGAGGGCGGCCGATTTCAGCTGGTCGATGCGCTGGCCGCCGACGCTGATGCTGCCGCCGGTGGGCACGTCGAGCCCGCCGATCAGGTTCAGCAGCGTCGTCTTGCCGGAGCCCGACGGGCCCATCAGCGCGACGAAATCGCCCTGGGCGACATCGAGGTCGATGTGGTGCAGCACCTCGACCTTCTGGCGGCCGCGCTCGTACACCTTGGAGAGGTCGCGGATCTCGATCAGTTGTGGCATGACTTGCTTCTCCTCGCATTGAGAAACCCGTTCAGCCTGGCCGAACGGAGGGTGTGTGTTCGCTGTCTTCGTCCTACTCCGTCTCGTCGGCCCGCACGGCCGCGCCATCCTTCAGCGAATCCGGCGGCGACACGACGACGCGCTCGCCCGCCTTCACTGCATCGGGCAGCAGCTTCTGCCCGCCGACGTCGCCGGCCGCCGGCTTGACGCTGCGCTGCTGCACGCGGCCGTCGGCGACGACGAACACCACCGTGCCGCCGTCGCGCAGCGCCAGCGCCTGCGGCGGCACCAGCACGCCCTTGGGCACCGGCGGCGGCGTGCCGGCCGCAGCGGCCTCCGGCTTCGCGCTGAGGAAGGACACGCGCACGCCCATGTCGGGCACCATGCGCGCGTCTTTCTGCTCGAAGCCGACACGCACCTTGACCGTCGCCTTGCCGCGGTCGGCCGACGGCACGATCGCGATCACGTGCGCCGGCACGCGCCAGTCGGGGTAGGCGTCGAGCACCGCTTCGACCGGCATGCCCGGCTTCACCTGGCCGATGTAGGCCTCGCTGACGTCGACATCGACCTCGAGCGAGCCCATGTCGACGATGGTGCCGACGCCGGTGCGGGTGAAGCCGCCGCCGGCCGACAGCGGCGAGACGATCTCGCCGACCTGCGCCGCCTTCACGGTGACGACGCCGGCGAACGGCGCGCGCACGGTGGTGTAGTCGAAGTTGACCTGGGCCTGCGCGACCTGCGCGCGCGCCGCATCGGATTCGCGCTGGCGGGCCTCGAGCACCGCGGTGGCGCTGGCCAGCGCGGTGCGGGCCTGTTCGGCGCCCTGCTTCGTCGTCATGCCGCTGGCCGAGAGTTCATCCTGGCGCCGCGCGTCGGCGGTGGCCTGGGCCAGCTGCGCCCGGGCCTGCGCGACCTGCGCCTGCGTCGACAGCAGGTTGGCCCGCGCGACGTTCAGCGTCGCGCGCACCGCGCCGTCTTCGAGCCGCGCGAGCACCTGGCCCTTCTCGACGCGGTCGCCCTCTTCGATCAGCACCTCGGTCAGCGTGCCGGTCAGCTGGGTGGAGACGGTGGCCTGGCGGCGCGCGGTGATGTAGCCGGTGGCCTGCAGGATGGCCCCCGCGCCGCCGCCGGCACGCGGGGCCGTTGCGGCCGCGGTCTTGACGGCCAGCGGCCGGCCGCCGAGGAACCACCAGGCCGCGCCGCCCAGTAGCGCGAGGACGATGACGGTGCCGAGAAGTCCCCAGACCCAGCGGGGCACGCCGCTCCGGTCGTCTTCACGTTCGCGGTGGTCGATCCGCAGTTCGTTCAACAGATTCGCGTCGATGTCGCATCCCCTGGTCTGCAAGCAGCCGGCGATTATTGTCGAGACGGCGCTGGCAGGCCATACCCAAACGTTGGGGTGAATCTGATCGGCGGCCCCGCCCGTTCGGGCGAACGGAGCGCGCTCACTGATAGGGTTGCAGCTGCTGCGCGGTCCACCGCGCGTCGCAGACGATCGGCTGCTGCAGCCACTGCTGCAGCCACGCCGGCAGCTCGATCACCGGCCCGATGCCGCCGCCCGGCGACATCACCGGGCCGACCTCCTGCGCAAAGCGGAAGGCGTGCGTCGGGTCGTACTTCAGCTTCACCGCGTACAGCCCGGCCTGCGCATCGGCCCAGTAGGCCGCGCCGTAGCCGGGCTGGTCCGGTCGCGGGTAGTTCTGGTAGATCTCGCCGTTCCACATCGGCGCCATCAGGTTCATCCAGCCGAGCAGGAAGTCCTGCGAGGCCTGCTTGTGCGCGTCGTCGAACCAGAACACGTCGAGCACCGCGTTGAAGGCCGCGTTGCGGTGCACGAAGGCATTGGCCTGCGGCTGCACCGCGTTGATCGCGCCGCCGTAGAACTCCATGTAGAAGTAGGTCAGCTCGTTCGGCGCGGTGACGAAATACTGCAGCAGCCCGCGCCACTCGGCCGCCGCCAGCGGACGCGTCACGTAGCGCGATGCCTTGTCCTCGCAAGGCATCGGGCTGTCGGGCGGCAGGCACGGCATGCCGTACGGCTGGTCCAGCAAGGACTTGTTGAGGTTGTAGTAGCTGTCCATCGCGGTCCACTGCACGATGGCGCCCGGCAGCTCGCACAGCGGCTGGATCGCCGCCTGCCCGTCGGCCTGCGATCCGACATACAGCCCGCGCACCATCAGATAAGGCTGCTGCGGCTCCAGCGGCAGCCCGGGCTGCGTGCCGGGCTGGTAGCACAGCGACACCTGGATGTTCAGCGCCTGCGGCAGGTTCGCCAGCATGTAGCCCGACTGCAGCGCCATCAGCGCGCCGGTCGCGTTGTCGAAATCGCCGGCGCTCTGCAGCGGCCAGATCAGCGCCCAGCCGAACACGTCGCCGAGCGGGCGCAGCTGGTAGCGCACCGACAGCAGCACGCCGAAGTTGCCGCCGGTGCCGCCGCGCATCGCCCACCACAGGTCGGTGTTGGCGGTGGTGCTCGCGGTGACGACCCGGCCGTCGGCCAGCATCACCCGCATGTCGATCACGTTGTCGCAGTTCATGCCGAAGGTGACCGACGTGAAGCCGTAGCCGCCGCCCTGCAGGTAGCCGCCGATGCAGACGTCCTGGCATTCGCCGCCGGGCACGTGCAGCCCGGCCTGGTCGAGCGCCAGGTCGAGCTTGCTGAACGGGCAGCCGGTGCCGACGGTGGCGACCTGCGCCACGGTGTCGATCGTGGCCTCGTTCAGCGCACTGACGTCGATCAGCACGCCGTAGCCGGCCGAGAAGCCGGCGGTGCAGTGGCCGCCGGAGCGCACGGTGAACGGCAGCACCACGTCCTGCGCGAGCTTCAGCGCGATCGCCACGTCGCTCTCGACGGCGCAATAGACGATCGCCACCGGGTAGGCGTTGAACACCGGGTTGAAGAGCTGCCGGTCGGTGTTGTAGTCGGGGTCGCCGGGCAGCACGATGTGGCCCTGCAGCGCGGCCTGCGCCGCCTTCAGCTGCGGCAGCGGGATCGGGTCGAACGCGCTGGCGGCGAGCCCCTCCCAGTGCCGGAACAGCGCGGTGTCGCGCACGAGTTTGTGATTGCGTTGAAGCGACATGCAGGAGTGCTCCCTGTGAGGACGCGGCAGGTTAGGCGATGACCCGACCCTGCGCAAGGCGCGGTTTCGCGGAAGTTCGCACATTGAATCCGGCGCCGTTTCCGCTAGCATCGCCGCTGGACTTCCTGGGGCACGACCCCTCCGAACCCGCCTCCGATCCAGCGCATGGCAGCCGACGCGTCCACCCGACCCTTGCCTTTGTCATCGCCCGACGAAGCCCTGGCTGCCGCCTATGCCGCGCTGGACGACGGCCATGTGCAGGCGGCCCGCAACATCGTGCAGGCGGTGCTGAAGAACGCGCAGGGCGTGGACCTGCATGTCGAGGCCCGCGCGCTGTCGTGCCTCGCGCACTGCGACCGCGTCACCTCCCGCCTGCGGCGCGCCGCCGAAACCAGCCGCCGCGCGGCACAGATCTTCGAGCAACTTCGTGACACGCAGGGCGAAGCCAACGCGCTGACCACCCTCGCCCACGTCTGCATGCTGCTCGGCCGCAATGCCGAGGCGGTCGAGGCGGCGCTGCTGTGCGTGCGGCTGTGCGACAAGCTGCCGCTGCAGGCGCAGACGGTGCTCGCGCACAACTGCCTCGGCCTCGCCTGCTCGTGGAGCGGCGACCATGACCGCGGCGATGCCTCGCTCGAACTCGCGATCCAGGCCGCGCGCCGCTGCGTGCCGCCGGTCAGCATCTACCAGCCGCGCCTGAACCAGGTGTGGATCGAAGCCTCGCGCCTGCTCGACGAGCGCTACCAGAGCGGCCGCATCGCCAGCCTCGCGCGCCTGGAGAGCCTGATGCGCGAATGCCGCGAGCTCGAACTCGCCGGCAACGGCCTCGCGGTGCTGCCGGGGCTGCAGACGATGGCGAAGACGATCTCGCTCGCCTCGTCGGGTGTGCTGGCGACCTGGCAGGGCGACCTGGCCGCCGCCCGGCTCGCGATCGACGCGGCCGCCCGCTCGCTGACCGGCACGATGACCTGGCTCGACTCGTTCGTGCGCTGGTGCACCGCCGAGCTGGCGATGGCGCAGCGCGACTGGGAAACGGCCGAGCGCGAGCTGATCGAGATGCGCGAGATGGCGCTGGCCGTCGAGCACGAACAGCTCGCGTGCCGGGCGCACCTGGTGCTCGCGCAGGTCTTCGAGCTGCAGGGCAAGCACGTGCTGGCGCAGCGCGAGCACCGGGCGCTGCGCCGCCGCGAGCAGCGCGTGGTCACCGAAGGCATGAGCAGCCGCGAATCGATGGTGGCCTGGCAGCTCGGCGCGCGCCAGAGCGAACGCCACCTGCAGCAGGCGCTGGTGGTGTCGAAGCAGTTCGAACGCTGGTCGCTCGAAGACGCGCTGACCGGCCTTGCGAACCGCCGCCATGTCGAGCAGCAGCTGGCCGGTCGGCTGCAGACCCTGCAGGCCGAGCAGCGCCCGCTGACGGTCGCGATGGTCGACGTCGACAAGTTCAAGTCGGTCAACGACCGCTTCACGCACAGCATCGGCGACCGCGTGCTGAAGACCATCGCCGCGCTGATGGCCTCGCAGGTGCGCGACGGCGACCTGCCGGCGCGCTGGGCCGGCGACGAATTCGTGATCCTGTTCCCCGACACCACCGAAGACGAGGCGCGGCCGGTGTGCGAGCGCATCCGCGCGGCGGTCTCGGGCTTCGACTGGGAGTCGATCGCGCCGGGCCTGCGGCTGTCGGTGAGCATCGGGCTCGGCGAAGCGCGCGAAGGCGATACGATCGAGTCGGCGCTGCACCGCAGCGATGCGTCGATGTACCGCGTCAAATCGGCGGAATCGACGCACGCCTGAGCGGCCGGCGCCGTCGAGCCGCCCCATCCTTTCCCCTTCCTCTCATTCCCTCCCCATGACACGACGTCCCTTTCTCGCCAGCGCGCTGGCCGTGCTGCTGATCAGCCTGTCCGCCTGCGGCGGCGACGGCGACGAAGCCGGCCATTCATCCGGCAACAACAGCCCGAAGCTGCTGTTCGTGCCCGACAAGGCGCACAACGTCGTGGGCGCACTGATGACCTTGTCGCCGGTCAGCGGCGCCACGATCGACACCTTCGCGTTCAACGCGTTCGCCGGCGACAACCTGCAGTACGACCCGGTGCGCGACGAGCTGTACGGCGCGACCGCCGCCGGCTCGCCGCTGCAGGTCAGCGTGTCGGTCTACGGGTCGGCCAGCAAGGGCTCGGCGGGCGCCGCGCTCGGCCGCTCGTTCAAGCTGCCGGCCGACGTGGTCCGCGCGAACTGGCTGACGCTCGACCGCGCGAGCGGCACGCTGTACATCGCCGCGACCCGCCAGGGCGACAGCACGCTGCTGGCCTACAAGAATGTCGCGACGCTGACCGACACGCCGGCGCCGGACCGCAACCAGGCGTTCAGCGACGGGCTGCTGCAACCGGCCTTCGACTTCACGCGCAACATCATCTACGCCGGCACGGCGCGGCTCGACCTCGCCACCGGCGTGCAGATCGCGACGCTGCCGGCGCTGCCGGTCGGCGGCACCTCGGCAGCGATCGACGCGCAGCGCGACGTGCTGTACCTCGCCAACTCGAACGACAACACGCTGCGCGTCATCGCGCAGGCGAGCACCGCCAATGCCGCGATCGTTGCGACACTGCCGCTGAACGGCATCCAGTTCGTGACGGTCGACCCGGCGAACGACCGCCTGTACGCGAGCGTCCTCGCGACCGCCTACGTGTTCGAGAACGCCAGCGCGATCCGCGGCAACAGCGCGGTGGCCAGCACCGTCACGTCGGTGGGCGCCACGCTCGGCGGCGTGGCGTTCCGCTGATCAGCGGGGCAGCAGGTAGGGGTAGCTGAACCCGACGAAGTGCACCGCGTTGACCGCGAAGTGCACCGCGATGGCCGCCTCGATGCGCTGCGTGGCCTGCCACGCAGCGCCATAGCCGAGGCCGGCGACCGTCGCCAGCCCCACCAGCGCCGCCCCGCCGCCGGCATGGGCCGCGCCGAACAGCAGGCTCGCGACGATCAGCGGCAGCCACTTCAGCGCCGGCCGCTCGCGCACCGGCGGCCAGGTCGCCAGGCCGTGCTGGATCACGCCGCGGAAGAACATCTCCTCGAGCACGCAGGTCCACAGCAGGATCCGCAGCAGGTGACCGGCGGCGAACCACGGCCACTTCGGATCGAAGGCCACATGGCCGATCGCAAGGCCCAGGCCGATCACCGCGACGGTTGTCGCCAACGCGATGACGAACACCGGCCGCGCGAGCGCCCTGCAGTCGGCCCAGCGGCCGATGCGCCGGCCGTAGAAGGCCAGCAGCACCAGGCCCGCGATACCGGCATCGAAGCGCAGCGCCAGCCGCATCGGCGGCGCGCCGGCGCTGACCACCGTGTCGCCGACGAACACGAACGGCACGAAGCCGGGCAGCTTCGACAGGCCGAGCGCGAAACACAGCAGCACGACGCCGAGCTTCGCGGCCGCCCGCAGCCCGGCATGCCCTGCCCGCACCGAGGCGACCGCCAGCGCCAGCACCACGGCCACCGCCACCAGGGCACGCGCATCGACCAGGTGCTGGACGGTGGCCGACAGCAGTGCGCCGGCCAGCAGCAGCGGCCAGGCCGCGATCCGTCCCCACCGCGTGCGCAGCCCGGGCACCCAGACCGCGAGCACCGCCAGCCCGAGCAGCAAGGTGCTGAGCATCATCTTGTCGTCTCCCTGTCCTGTCCGGCCGGCAGTCTCGCACGGCCCGCGGCAGAATCGCCGCTTCCGGCACAGACCCGGGAGCGAGGAACACCATGGGAGCGAAGACGTGGATGCTGGCCATCCTGGACACCGATGCGCGCAAGGCGCTGGGCACCGGCCCGACGCTCGACCGAGAGGCCACCGCGCGGCTGGCCGCCGAGCTGTTTCCGCACGAGGCGCGGCTGGCGCTTCCCGACGCCGATCTCGCTGCCGCCAACCGGCCTGACGAGCACCTGCACATCGGATGTTTTCCCGGTGTCGCGATCGTGGCCGCGAGCGATTTCGCGATCGATCGCCCGAGCGAGCTGCCACGGCATTTCCTGCAGGTGGCCGGGCCGCGAACCGTGCTGCTGCATGCGATGCACAGCGCCGTCGACTGGTTCGCGTTCGCGGTCTGGCGGGCGGGAACGCTGGAACGGTCGCTGAGCCTGGCACCCGACAGCGGCATCGTCGAGAACATCGGGCCGCCGATGGACTTCGAACTGCCGTTCTGGAGGGGCGCACACGCGGTGGACCCGCCCTATCCGTTCCCGTTCCACCCGCTCGAGCTGGGCGAGGCGGCGCTGTCTGAATTCTTCGGCTACCAGCTCGAAGGGATCTTCGACGCGACGCTGCGGGATCCCGCGTCGGTGCCGCTGGCGCGCTACGAGCGCATTAAATGAATATTCGCTCGGCTATCATGCCACCGTGAAGCTCAAGGACGACGACAAGCTGCGGGCCATCGCGCAGGCCACCTTCACGCTGGTCGAGCAGACCGGCCTGAGCGGCCTGACGATGGCGGCGATCGCGCGCGAGGCCGGCATCGCCACCGGCACGCTGTACGTCTACTTCGCGTCGAAAGAAGACTTGATGGTCGCGCTCTACGAGCAGGCCAAGACCGAGACGACCGCCAGCCTGCTGCTCGGCGACGACCCGGCAGCGCCGCTGCGCAGCCGCTTCGAGCACCTGTGGCGCAACTGGCTCGACCGCCGGCTGACGCACTACCCGCAGATGGTCTTCATCGAGCAGTACTACAACTCGCCGTGGTTCAGCGACGCCAGCCGCAACCTGTCGGCCCGGCTGAGCCAGGGCTGGATGGCGGTGTTCGACACCGCGAAGTCGCAGCAGGTGTTGAAGGACGTGCCGACGCCGATGCTGATCGGCAGCTTCCTCGGCTCGGTGCGCGAAACGGCCAACCTGATGCGCTCGGGCACGCTGCCGGACGACGACGCCACCCGCACGACGGCCTTCGGGCTGTGCTGGGACGGCCTCAAGCGCTGAGCACCGGACACCGCCGATCCGGTCGGATAACCCTTCACTCCCGCTCGGCTATCCGATTCGCCAGACACTCCGCCCGCTTGACGAAGGCCCTGCCCAAGGGCTATCGTTTAGCCGAATTTTCGTTCACCCAAGAAGTTCCACCCCACCCACCCGGGAGCCCGCCAGCCATGAGCACGCTCAACATCAACGGCCAAAGCCGCCAGGTCGATGCCGACCCGTCCACCCCCATCCTCTGGGCCCTGCGCGACACGCTCGGCATGACCGGCACCAAGTTCGGCTGCGGCCAGGCGCTGTGCGGTGCCTGCACCGTGCACCTGAACGGCCAGGCGATCCGCTCGTGCGTGACGCCGATCTCCGCCGCCGCCGGCCAGAAGATCACCACCATCGAAGCAGTGACCGCCGGCACCGACAAGGTCGGCAAGGCCGTCCACGAAGCGTGGGTCAAGCACGACGTCGCGCAGTGCGGCTACTGCCAGAGCGGCCAGATCATGTCGGCCACCGCCTTCCTGAAGACGGTGCCGCGCGGCAAGGTGCCCACCGAAGCCGAGATCGATTCGGCCATGGCCGGCAACATCTGCCGCTGTGGCACCTATGCGCGCATCCGCGCCGCCGTCGCCGACGCCGCCAAGTCGCTGGCCTGAAGGAGCCCACCATGCATTTCGAACCCACCACCCTCGAGCTGCCGAAGCACCTGCGCGCGATGCTCGACGCGCAGCAAGGCCCGGCCACCGCGGAAGGCCTGCCGCGCCGCAGCTTCCTGAAGCTGACTGCCGTCAGCGGCTTCGCGCTCGGCGCGTTCCCGCTCGGCGCGATGGCGCAGGACGCCGCCAAGCCGGCCGCGGGGCTCAAGCCCACGCAGCAGCCGTCGGCCTTCGTGCACATCGACAAGGACGGCACCACCACCGTCACGATCAACCGGCTCGACTTCGGCCAGGGCGTGCAGACCGCGCTGCCGATGATCCTGGCCGAGGAGCTCGATGCCGACTGGTCCAAGGTCAAGAGCGTGCACGGCAGCAGCGACCCGGCCTACATCGACCCGGTGTTCGGCATCCACATCACCGGCGGCTCCGGCTCGATCGCGCACTCGTACACGCAGTACCGCGAGCTCGGCGCGCGCACCCGCGCGATGCTGGTGAGCGCCGCCGCAGCGCGCTGGAAAGTCGATGCAGCCAGCCTGCGCACGCAGAACGGCGTGGTGATCGGCCCGGGCGGCAAGAAGCTCGGCTACGGCGAACTCGCTGAAGACGCGATGAAGCTGCCGGTGCCCGAGACCGTCACGCTGAAGGACCCGAAGAACTTCAAGCTGATCGGCAAGGCCACCGGCCGGCTCGACGCCAAGGCCAAGTCCAGCGGCAAGCAAGGCTACGGCATCGACGTGCGCCTGCCCGGCATGCTGACGGCGGTGGTCGCGCACCCGCCGGTGTTCGCGGCGAAGCTGAAGTCGGTAGACGACAGCGCGGCGAAGGCCGTCAAGGGCGTGAAGGCCGTGCTGCGCATCCCGGTGGACCGCGGCGGCGAGGGCGTGGCGGTGGTGGCCGACGGCTACTGGGCCGCCAAGCAGGGCCGCGATGCGCTGAAGCTCGAATGGGATGCGAGCGGCGTCGAGAAGGTCGACACCGCGGCCCAGCTGGTGCAGTACCGCGAGCTGGCCGGCAAGCCGGGCGCGCGCAAGTACGACGCCGACGTCTCGAAGTTCGACGGCGCGCCGCACAAGATCAGCGCCGAGTACGTGTTCCCCTACCTGGCGCATGCGCCGATGGAGCCGCTGAACTGCACCGTGCGTGCGGCCGACGGCAAGGTCGAGCTGTGGATGGGCTCGCAGATGCCGGGCTTCGACGGCCTCGCGGCCTCGAAGGTGCTGGGCGTGCCGCCGCAGAACGTGCAGGTGCACGTGCAGATGGCCGGCGGCGGCTTCGGTCGCCGCGCGATCCCGAGCAGCGACTACGTGGTCGAGGCCTGCAACGTGGTGAAGGCGGCGCAGGCGGCCGGCATCGCCGCGCCGATCCGCACGCTGTGGAGCCGCGAGGACGACGTGAAGGGCGGCTACTACCGGCCGATGCACCTGCACACCGCGAAGATCGGCTTCGATGCACAAGGCAACGTGCTGGCCTGGGACCACGTGATCGTCGGCCAGTCGATCATGGCCGGCACGCCGTTCGAGCCGATGATGATGAAGGACGGCATCGACGGCACCGCGGTCGAGGGCATGAAGGAGCCGTATGCGGTGCCGATGCGGCTGACGGTGCACCACCCGAAGCAGAACGTGCCGATCCTGTGGTGGCGCAGCGTGGGCTCGACCCACACCGCGTTCGCGATGGAGACGCTGGTCGACGAGATCGCGCGCACCACGAAGCAGGACCCGGTGGCCTACCGCATGAAGCTGATGGGCGACGAGCACCCGCGCCACAAGGCCGCGCTGCAATTGGCGGTCGACCGCTCGGGCTATGGCAAGAAGGCGCTTGCGCCGGGCCGCGCCTGGGGCGTGGCGGTGCACGAGTCGTTCAATTCGGTGGTGGCCTATGTGGTCGAGGCGTCGGTGAAGGACGGCACGCCGACGCTGCACCGCGCGACGGCCGGCGTGCACTGCAACCTCGTGATCAACCCGAAGACGCTGGAAGCCCAGGTGCAGGGCGGCGCGCTGATGGGCTTGTCGATGTGCCTGCCGGGGGCGGCGATCACGCTGAAGGACGGCGTGGTCGAGCAGAGCAACTTCGGCGATTTCGTGGTGCCGCGCATCACCGACATGCCGCAGATCGAGGTGCACACCGTGCCGAGCGGCGATGCGCCGACCGGCATGGGCGAACCCGGCCTGCCGCCGCTCGCACCGGCGTTCGCGAACGCGGTGGCCTCGCTGACCGGCAAGCCGATCCGCGAGCTGCCGTTCAGGCTGGCGTGATGTGAAAACGGCCGGCGCTCACGCGCCGGCCGCTTCAAAGCCTCTCGTACGCGAGTGAGTCACCGTCACTGCGTCTTCAGCGGCACCAGTTTCACCTGCAACTGGCAACCCACCGCCGCTGCGTATTTCTTCAGCGTCGCCAGCGAGGGAGCGTGCTTTCCCGCGCCTTCAAGCCTGGAGATGGCACTCTTGGTCGTCCCCATGAGTTCGGCCACTGCATCCTGCGTCAACCCCGACTTGTTGCGCGCCTTGATCATTTGCGCAGCCAAGGCGTACTCCAACTCAAGAGCTTCGTACGCCTCGGTGAAGCCGGGGCGCTGCTTCGCCTTGGCCAGAAACTCGGCGTGATCGTGACGGACAGGCTTGTACTTCAGGTCAGCCATGCGGCAACTCCTTGAGGCGCTTGCGCGCAAGTTTCAGTTCACGGTCAGGCGTTTGCTGGGATTTCTTGATGAAGGCATGCAAGACAACAACGCGCCTGCCGACCAGAAAACAGTAAAAGGCCCGACCGATTCCTGAGCGCCCCCGAGGCCGCAGCTCAAACAGTCCATCTCCAAAGGCACGCGAGTGCGGCAGGCGCAGGCTCGGACCGTGTGCCATCAAGAGTTCTGTCAATCGGGCGTAGTCGGCCAGGACATCAGCCGGCCACGATTGGATCTCGAAGAGAACGCGTTCATGGAAGTAGGTGATGTCGAACGACATGGCCAATGTTAGCAAACGCGCTAACTCTTGACGAGCGACGGGCAAATTGTCGTGCCACTGTCACGACAATTCGCCCTCGGACTTCAGGGGGCACCACGTCAAGCGTGGTACCCCGACCTGCTCACGCGCTCAGCAGCCCAGGTTCCCGCCCGGGTCGACACCGATGATGCCGGTGAAGCTGCGGTAGAAGTTGATCCGCGTCTGCACCGCATCGGGACGGCGGCCACCGCATTCCAGCGAGCCGTTGATGGCGTTGATCGTGACGCCGAAGCCCCACGAATTGACCATCGCGTTGTGCGGCGTCACGCCGGCGGCGCCGGTGCCCGTCATCCAGTACCAGATGGCGGTCTTCCACGCGATCGTCGAATCGGTGGCCACCAGGTCCGGGTTGCTCCACAGGTCGACGCCGATGGCCTGGCCGGCTGCGCGGTAGTTGTAGTTCCAGCTCAGCTGGATCGGGCCGCGGCCGTAGTACTGCTGGCCGGGGGCGCAACCGCTGTTCCAGTCGCAGTACAGCGGCCAGTTCGCCTGGTTGTACTCGCGCGTGGCACGCAGGCTGTCCGACTCGTGCGCCACGTTGGCGAGGAAGGCCGCCGCTTCCTGGCGCTTGATGGTGTCGCTGCCGGTCGTCGCGAAGGCCGGCCAGCCGCTCATCGCGTTGACGAGGCCGGCGTAGGTGTACAGGCCGTTGCGGTTCGGGAACATCTGGTTGAACTGCGCCTCGCTGACGATGAACGAGCCGCCACCGCCGCCACCACCACCACCGGTGCCGCCGCAAGTGGTCGGCTGCCAATACCAGGTGCTGATCGTCGGGTCGGTGCCGTCGCTGCCGTTGCCGCCGACGTTCACCAGCTTGTAGTAGCTGCCGTTGCCCGGGTAGCGCACGACGTCGCCCTGGCGGTAGTACACGCCTGCCTGCCAATCGACCGCGGTGCAGCCGGTGCCACCACCGCCGCCTCCGCCTCCGCCACCACCGCCGCCTCCGCCTCCGCCACCACCGCCGCCACCACCGCCCGTGCTGCCGCAGGCGGTCGGCTGCCAGTACCAGGTGCTGATCGTCGGGTCGGTGCCGTCGCTGCCGTTACCGCCGACGTTCACCAGCTTGTAGCAGCTGCCGTTGTTGGGGTAGCGGACCACATCGCCGAGGCGATAGAACACGCCGGCCTGCCAGGTCACCGTCGTGCCACCGCCACCGCCACCGCCGCCACCGCCGCCGCCGCTGTCGCAGGTGGTCTGCTGCCAGTACCAGGTGCTGATCGTCGGGTCGGTGGCATCGCTGCCGTTGCCGCCGACGTTGACCAGCTTGTAGTAGTTGCCGTTGTTCGGGTAGCGGACCACGTCGCCGAGGCGGTAGTACACGCCGTACTGCCAGGTCACCGAGGTGCAGGCGGCCGCCGAGACGGCTGCTGCGCTCATCACGGTGGCGGCGGGAGCCGGCGCGGCGCAGTAGCCGGCCAGCGGTATCAACAGGCTTGCGATGCAAGCCACCCAACGTCTTGTCTTGTGGAACATGGTTGTCTTTCCGGTGTTGAAGAGGAGATGCGAACGACTCCTGGGCTCCACGGACTGCGCGATCGTGAAAGCGCTCGCATTTGACCGGTCGGACGAACGGATGCGGGTAACAGCGTGCAAGAAACGGTTGGCAACGTGAGCGTCCGGCCGGGCGCGTCGACCTGGCTCGACGTCCCCAATGTTGCGGATACCGAGCGCTCCCACAACGATTCCGGCACGCGGACAATCCAGGGGGCTGGCTTGCAGGTGTTTGATTCGGCCAGGCAGCGGGATTGGCGGGAGACCCAGAATGAAGTTCAGCATTCGTCCGGTCGGCAACGAGCACCCTCCCAGTTTCCGGGACACGCTCCCTCCCCTGCTCGGCGACGAGTCCGATCCCAGTCCGCTGGAGCGCGTGGCGCGCCTGTTTGCCGATTCGGATCGGGTCCAGGCGCGTGCCGAGAACCGCACCGAGGCCACGCTCAACTACTTGCAGCGGGTGCGCCCCACGCTTCTGGCCAGGGCCATCACCATCTACGTCCAGGGCCACGACAGCACCTCATTGCGAGTGCTCCTGGGACATGGCGAGCCCACGCTTTCGAGTGTTGAAAACCGGGGCCTTTTCGAGGCGGGCCACCTGAGCGGCGAACTCAAGACCATGGTGCTCAAGCCCGACTCGCTCGGCCTGCGCGTCACGCCGACCACGCCGCCGATGGTCATCTCGTGTTGCCTGACCTGGCACGACCTGCCCCTGATCGTTCTCTACGAATTCGAGGGACCGATAGAGCGAGATTCGACCCAACTGGCGCACATGTGCTCCCGCGAGATCTGCCATTTGCTTCGCACTGAAGAACTGCAACTTCGATTCGCATGCCTGGAGTCGATCGCTCGCTCGCAAAGACTGCTGCCCGACCGTCGGGAGGTCTTCTGGGAAATCTGTCGGAATCTGAAGGCTTACTTTCAGGAGCAGGCGGTGGCCATTCTGGTCAATCGCTCGGCCGGCGACTGGACGATGGAAAAATACTTCACGCATTTCGCCCGCACCGGCTACGACACGTTTCCCGCCAGATTCGGACTCGCTCGCTACTCGATCGAGCGTCAGAAAGCGCTGATCGTCAGCGCCGTCGATGAACATGCCAAGCCACCTCTTGCCGAGTGCCTGGAATATGAACTGGAAGACCTGATCCCGGGGAAAGGAAATCACGTCCAGGTGCCCAGCCTGGCGACGGTGAAGGCCGTGGAGAATGAAAAGAGCATGATTCTCTTTCCATTCCGCAGCGAAGCCAGATCCGGCGCGGCCGGAGTGGTCAAGGTCGGAAGCCTGTCCCATTCGAATGCATTCAATATCGGTCATCTGCGGGCGCTGCGCAGCTTCGCACGCATGATTTCAGCGGTCTTCACGACCATGGACATCACCGAACAGCTGAACCGCGACCACGCCCTGTTGATGGAGAAAAGCAGTATTGCCGAGCACGCCCCGGCACTTTTCTACTATCGCCATACCGCACTGGGCATCTTCCACCAGGTTGGAAACTCGTTGAACACCCTCGGCATTCAATTGATCGAAAGCCAGATCGTTGCGTCGGACATCGGGGGAGACACCGTATTGCCAGAGCTGATCGAACAAAGCATCGACCAGATCAACATCGGAAAAAGACTGATCAAGACGGCGATGGATCGCGGACGGCGACTCAAGGCAAATCCTTCGCGCTGCAAATTGCTCGATGGTGTCGTGAGGCCAGCCATCGACCAAGCCCAGAAGATCCTCAAGGATGCGAACTGGGGCATCAGGCATTCCCTGACTTCCGACGAGTATCGCGTCTTTCTGGATGCCGAACTCATGCGCGAAAGCTTGTTCAATCTCCTGAACAATGCGATCCGGGCCGTCAAGGAAAACAAGGAAGGCGGCCGCCGGGAAGTGTTCGTTGCGGTCCGGGCTCTGGAAGATGGGGAACGCGTTCGAATTGAAATATCCGACACAGGAATCGGCATGACGCCGGAGGCATCAGCGGGTCTATTCAAACCATTCCACACCACCCACGGCAATGAAGGAAGCGGTCTCGGTCTTTATTTTGCGAAGAACTTGATCGAGGAATCCGGAGGGACGATAGAACTCGACAGGACCTTGCCGGGAAAAGGAACCATCTTCGTGATCACGCTGCCCATCGCGCAGGAGAACTCTCATGCTTGAACTGTTCAGTACAGCCTCCCCCCAAGCGTCAGCGCCGAGCGTGCTGTGGATGGACGATCAGCCCGAGTTCATGCGAGGGCTTGAGCGAATCCTGTCGAAGAGTGGCATGCCGCTGTCGATTGAAGCGGCGACGAGCATCGACCGGGCCCAGCAGATGCTGCACGAAAAACAGTACAGCGCTTTCGTCGCCGACTGCCGGATGAGCAACTACGACCCTGCCGGCGCCAACGGAGCGGCATTTCTGCTCCAGGTGAATCAGACCTATCCGGCACTGCCGACGTTTGTCTGCAGCGCCTACCTCGACGACGCCATGTACGAAAAAAGAATCCAGGATTCAAACGCCATCATTCGCGCCGAGAAGACACGTGAACTGCGATTGGCCGGCGTCAAGAATGACCTTTTCTTCTCCGAACTTTATTCCTGCGCCATTGCGTTCGACGCCATCAAGAACCTCAAACCCGAAACCATCCTGTATGGCGACTACATGCGATCGCCCGGTCAATTCTCTTCACAAATCGAATGCCATTGGCAACGACACGGTCTGTGGATCACGAAGGAATTGACACGGCGCGGGCATCTGTGGGGCGTTGTTTGCGGAGAACATATCGTTCTCAGTTCAGACGACCTGTTCGACTTTCCGGACGAGGCCAAGCTGGAAAGTATCGGCAGGGATCACAATCTGATTCCATTTGCCTACAGCCTGCCCCTGCCTCCCGAACAGAACGATGGGAATCAGCTGTGGAATGCCACAAGGTATCCCAAGGATTTCTATCCGTGCATCAGATTGCGTCTGACGGATATTGTCAGCGATGATTTCGATACCGGTGCCGTTCAAACGCATGTCTCCGACGAACTCGTTCCCGTTGGTTTGCTCGATGCCGTCCGCGGTGCAGCCACCGGAATCCACCTGGGGCAATCCTATCGCTCGGTCACCAAGAACATCAAGGTGTGCCTGATAGCCGAAGACGGAACCGAGCGGGAATCGAACCTCACGGTATCGGTTGTCAAGGATTGGAAGAACAGCGCGTTCGTCGATGTCAACGGGCGCAGAAAAATGCTGATAGGCAGAGATATCCTTCGAGCCTTCAACGTTGAAATTTCGCTCAATTCCCAAAGCCGGAAAAGCACGATCAGATTTCTCGATTGACATCATTCATTCCGAGAGGCAACCATGGCAGACAATCACCTTCTCTCATCGGAAGATCTGACGACGATTGGCGGTGCGATCACGATCGTGGTAACGGTCTCCAACGCATTGCTGTACGCACTCGGCTGGAGTCCCAAATATGTGGCATTGGCCGCCTCGTTCGCGGTTGCAGCAGTGGGGGTCGCCAGCGGAGATCCAGGTTCCTGGAAAGCCTGGTGCCTCGGCTTTTTCAATGCCTTCGTGATCTATTGCGGAGCGGTCGGGGTGTCAACCATGGCGACCGCCGCGGGTGGGCAGGCACCTCGGCGAAACGGTCGTGCAGTGAGAGCCGGCGCGCCCGAGGAAGTCGGGCTGCCGGTTCGAAGGTTCTGGCTGCCCTGGTTTTGATCCGGACGGGACATGCCGCCCTACACCGGCCGCCTGGCGAGCAGCGCCCACACCCCGGCCGACGACAGCAGCGAACCGCCGGCGAGGTTGAAGCGCCGCTGCGCCCGCGGCGATGCGAGCGCCTGGCGGGCCGACGCGGCGAACACCGCATAGAGCGTCGAGTTCAGCGTGGCCATCGCGACGAAGGTGACGGCGAGGATCCACAGCTGCTGCGTGGCATCGACGCCCGGGCGGATGAACTGCGGCAGGAAGGCGACGAAGAACACGATGCCCTTCGGGTTCAGCGCCGTCACCAAATAGGTGTTGGCGAACAGCTTCCAGTACGAACCGGGCGCCGGCGCCGCGGTGGCCGGTGCCGGCGAGATACCGGCGCGCAGCAGCTTGATGCCGAGATACAGCAGGTACAGCCCGCCGGCGAACTTGACCACCGTGAACCAGAAGGCCGACGCCGACAGCAGTGCGCCGAGGCCGAGCAGCGACACGACCAGCGCGGTCGAATCGCCCAGCGCGACGGCCGCGATCAGCGGCACGTTGGCCCGCCGGCCGTGCGCCATCGAGTAGCTGATGACGGTCAGGATGGTCGGGCCGGGGATGATCAGCAGCACCGCGGACGCGGCGACGAAGGCAAGCCAGTTTTCGATGGGCATCGGGGATCTCCTGTGGTTCGGCGACTGTAGCGGGATGTTCCAACGCGGCAATCAGCGCGCATTCTTGTCGCGCTGCACGACGTGCCTGAAGGACAGGTCTTGTCCCGCGAGCACATCGACCAGGAATTCCGGCCGCAGGTCGACCTGATTCAGCGCTGAACGCGGGAACCACGCAAAGATGAGTTCTCGCGAACCTTCGATGCCCTTGTAAGGACCGCGGTCGGTGAGCACGCGACTTCCAGCCTGCGCTTCGGCGGTGAAGTACAGGCCGACTTCATGGTGCCATTCGCCGCCGTAGACGAAGAAGTTCTCGACCAGCAGCACGAGCGGACCGGCTTCGATGACAAGGCCGAGTTCCTCGTGCAGCTCACGCACGACGGCGGTGGCCGCCTCTTCGCCGGACTCCACCCGCCCGCCGGGCAAGGCCCAGAAATCGTCGCCTACGGCTCGGTGCAGCAGCACGTCGTCGCCACGGACGACGATCGCCGCAGCCCTCAGGTGGAAGCGATGCGAACCGGCATCGAAGGAGATCATGCCCATGGCGGTATCCGGACCTTGTTGAACGAGGGTGGGCGACTGTAGCCGCGACGGCAGCTCGCCTGCGCCGACAATCCTCCGATGCGCTCCTTTCGCGACACGCGCCTGTTCCGCGCCACGCGCTTCCTGCTGGCCACGCTGCTCGTCGCCGGCTGCGTCACGCGCGGCCCGGTCGTGCCCACGACCGTCGGCCCGGAACGCATCGCACGGATGCTGCAGATCGCCGAAGCCGAGTGGCAGCGCTGGGGCTCGCCGTGGGTTGGCAGGACCGCCGATGGCGCGCAGTGCGCGCTGCTGGCCTCCGGCGACTGCGTCGAGGTCGACGACGGCTGCGGCCGCGAGATGACGGCGGCGCTGTGCCCGGTCGTCAACGGCTACTGGGCCTCGCTCGGGCCCGGCGGCATCCAGCGCCACACCTGCCCGCTGACCGACCAGTGCGAAGCCCGCTGGCCCCCCGAATGGGGCCCGCCGCACTGGACGCCGGCCTGGTCGGCGGCCTTCATCAGCGCGGTGCTGCGGCGCGCCGGCTTCAGCGAATCGGAATTCCGCTTCGGCAAGTCGCATGCGGACTACATCGTCGCGGCGCGCGACCACCTGACGTCGGCGCATGACGTCGTCCCGACGCCGGCGATCGCACTGCCGGGCGACCTGGTCTGCGCGCTGCGCGAAGGCGCGCGCATCGCGCCGGCCGAAATCGACCGCATCACCGCCGGCGAGACGCCGACGCCGATGCACTGCGACCTCGTCGTGCGCGTCGACTTCAGCGCGCGCCGGCTCGAAGCGATCGGCGGCAACGTGCAGCAGGCGGTGTCGCGCAGCACGGTCGAGCTCGACGAGCAGGGCCGTGTCGCCGCGTCACCCGGGGCCGGCCGCGCCTGGAACCTGGTGATGCGCCTGCACACCGAGCCGCTCGACTGACACCGCCGCGTGGCGCGACCCCGCCATCGTCGCGTGCAGCGCGACGCTGACCGCGCACCACGCGAGCGGCACGACCCACAGCAGGCGCAGCCCGCGGCGCGTCGCCACGGTCGTCGGCTCGGCGAGCAGCAGCAGCGCCAGCGTCGCCAGCACCGTCGGGTCGGGTGCAAGGCCGAAGAACTCGGCCTGCCGCCACGGGCGCCCGAGCATCGACGCGATCCACGGATGACCGAGCACCGCCCACGCCGCCAGCGCCATGCCGGATCCCATCCGCCAGCGCCGGGTCGGCAGGCCGAGGCCGCCTCGCAGTGCCACCACCAGCAACCCGACGGCCTGCAGCCCGAACGCCGCCGCGGCATAGGTGGCCGGCCAGAAGATCGGCGCGAAGCGTTCGAGCAGGAACGCCCAGGCGGTGAACGCCCAGCCCAGCGCGACGACGGCGAGCGCCCCGCGCAGCATCCATTCGTCGCGCCCACCGCGTGGGGGCCACACCAGCCAGAGCAGCCAGGCCGAGGCCACCGCCATCACGGCCCAGGGCAGCGGCCACCACACGTCGTTCAGCGATTCGAACAGCCGCCCGTAGAGGCGCGGCGAGAACATCAGGAAGCTCGACGGCCGGTAGGTCCACCACTCGCTCACAGCGCGCCGACCTCGCGCGCCATCCGCTCGCGCAAACCCGCATCGGGCATGCGCCCGCGCGCCGCCGCCATGTTCTCGCGCAGGTGCGCCACCTGGCTGGTGGCCGGGATCGCGCAGGTCACCGTCGGGTGCGAGACGACGAACTTCAGCGCGACCTGCGCCCAGTTCACGCAGTCGATCTCGGCCGCCCAGCCCGGCAGGCGCCGGCGCGCCAGCACATCGATCAGCGCACCGCCGCGCAGCGGCCGGTTCACCAGCACCGCGATGCCGCGCTGCTGTGCAAGCGGCAGCAGGCGCTGCTCCGCCTCGCGGTCGGCCAGGTTGTGCGTGAGCTGCACGAAGTCGATCGGCTGCGTGCGCATCACCTGCTCCAGCTCGGCATGGCGCCGGCCTTCGGAGGTGGTGACGCCGACGTAGCGCAGCCGGCCCGCCTGCTTCATGTCGAACAGCCGCGGCAGGTGCTCCTGCCACGACAGCAGGTTGTGCACCTGCATCAGGTCGAAGCGTGGCACGCCCCAGAAGGCGCGCGATGCCTCGATCTGCACCGCGCCGCGTTGCACGTCGCCGATCCACACCTTCTCGGCCGAGAACAGTGCCGCCGGCCGGCCGAGCTGCGCCAGCGCGTGGCCAATGGTCGGCTGCGACGAGCCGTACATCGGCGACGAATCGATCAGCCGGCCGCCTTCGGCGAAGAACGCGCGGACCACCTCGGTGCAGGCATCGCGTGCGGCGAGGTCGCGGCCGACGTTGAACGTGATCCAGCTGCCCAACCCGATGACGGGCAACAGCTCGCCGCCCGACGCGATGCGCCGCTCGAGCGCCGCGGCGGCACGGGCCGGCGCCGCGCCGAGCAGCGCGCTGGCGGCCAGCCCGCCGAGCCAGTCGCGCCGGTTGCAGGGATCGATGCGCATGCACCGATTCTGCGTCGCGCCGGTCAACGCGGGGGCATCAGCCCCACGAGCTGCTCGACCACGTCGGCCAGCGCGGTCGTGCCGCGGACCGGCGTCGCCGCGCCGCCCTCGAAGCGGATCCAGCCTTCGTTGAAGCCGTCCAGCATCCGGATGCGCGGCTCGGGGTTGCGCATGCCCTGGCTGCGGAACAACGCGTCCCATCCCGCACGCGGCACCGCTTCGGCCCGCACCGGCCGGCCGAGCGCCTGCGACAACGCGGCGGCAATGTCGTCCGGGCTGACTGGCACCGGGCCGTCGAGTTCGACGATGCGCCGGCCCTGCCCCGCTTCCATCAGCAACTGCGCCGCGACGCGTCCGATGTCGGCCGTGGCCACCATCGGCACCCGCCGGTCCGTCGGCTGCAGGAAGGCCGGGATCACGCCCCGCGCCCGTGCCGCATCGACATCCCAGCGCAGGTTCTCGATGAACCACGACGGCCGCAGGATCGTCAGGTCCAGCGGCAGCGCCGACCACACCTCCTCCATCAGCGTGTGCTGGCTCAGCAGGTTGGCCTGCGCCGCCTGCGCGCCGATCGTCGACAGGCACACCACCCGCGCCGGCCGCGCGGTGCGCAGCGCGTGGTCGAGCGCCGCGGCCGCCGCCCGCGCCTCGGGAAAGCCCGGTGCCGGGTCGAACACCGGCGGCGGCAGCACGAACACGCTCGTCGCGCCGTCGAACGCACGCGCCAGCGCCGCGGCATCGTCCATCGACGCCAGCGCGAGCTCGCAGCCGAGCGCCGCCCAGGCGCGCCCCTTGCCGGCGTCGCGCACGACGGCGCGCACCCGCTCGCCGCGCGCCAGCAGTTCGCGCGCAACCGCGCCCCCGACCTGGCCGGTGATTCCGGTGATGGCATGCATGAAGATGTCCTTTCGTCGTTTCGAGGGATCGAATCGTAGGAATCGAGTCTCTTTGAGTAAATATCTGTAGCGGCATATCATTGCTGACACCAAATCACGAATCAGAACGACGATGACCCTCGATGGCCGGCTGCTCTCCAACGTCGGTGTGCTCGCCGCGGTGATCGAAGGCGGCAGCTTCGTGCGCGCGGCCGACGCGCTGGGCATGACGCCGTCCGGCGTCAGCCGGGCCGTCGCTCGGCTGGAGGCGCGCATCGGCGTGCGCCTGCTCGACCGCACGACGCGCTCGCTGAACCTGACCGACGAAGGCCGCCGGCTCTACGCCGACATCAACCCGCTGGTGCTCGGCATCGAAGACGCGGTGACGCATGCCACCCGCTCGTCGGGCACCGTCCAGGGCCGGCTGCGCGTCAACACCGATGCGTTCACGTCGCGGCTGCTGCTCGCGCCGCACCTGCCGCGCTTCCTGGCGCTGCATCCCGACCTGACGCTCGAGCTGATCGCCCGCGAGCAGCTCGGCGACCTGGTCGGCGAGGGCTTCGACCTCGCGGTGCGCTTCGGCGAGCCGCCGAGTTCGTCGCTGGTGGCGCGCAAGCTGCTGGAGAGCCGCATCGTCACCGTCGCGTCGCCGGGCTACATCGAGCGACACGGCCGGCCGGCCGCGCCCGCCGAACTGGCGCAGCACGCCTGCATCCAGGTGCGCGACATGGCCACCGGCCAGCCGTTCGCCTGGGAGTTCCTGCGCGGCCGCAAGCAGCTGAAGGTGCCGACCGCCGGCCGCCTGATGCTGACCGACCCCGGCACGCTGCTCGAAAGCTGCCTGGCCGGCACCGGCATCGCGCAGATCAAGGCGATCGGCATCCAGGACCGGCTCGACCGCGGTCAACTGGTCGACCTGTTCCCCGACTGGCCCGACGAGCGCTTCCCGCTGTATGCGCTCTACCCGTCGCGCCAGTGGCCGCCGGCCAAGGTGCGGGCGTTCATCGAATTCGTCGTCGAGGTGCTGAAGGCGACGCCGCCCGCGTGACGCGACGCCTCACAGCTCGTCGATCGCGTTCGAGCGCTGCGCATCGATCGCGAAGCGCTCGTTCGTCGTCACGTAGAAGCTCGCGCCGAAGCGGCCCACCGGGTGGTAGTCCTGCAGGCGCACGCGCCAGCGCTCGGCGTCGACCAGCCCGTCGCGCACCGCGAGCCACAGGATGCGGCCGAGGAAGACGTAGCGGCTGTCGGTCTCGAGCGTCTCGTGCAGCACGCATTCGAACGCCACCGGCGCCTGCGCGATGCGCGGCGGGGCGACGCAGCGCGACGGCACCGCGGTGAGCCCGGCATGGTCGAGCTCGCTCTCGTGCGGCGGCAGCGCGGTGCCGCAGGCGTGCATCTGCGCGCTCATCGCCTCGTCGGTCAGGTGGACGACGAATTCGCCGCTGCGCAGGATGTTGGCCGCGGTGTCCTTCAGCCGGCCGTCGTGCAGCCGGTTGACGCTGATGAACACCAGCGGCGGGTCTTCGCCGAGCATGTTGAACATGCTGAACGGCGCGGCGTTGACGACGCCGTCGGCACCGAGCGAGGTGACCAGCGCGATCGGCCGCGGCACGATCAGGCTGGCCATCAGCTTGTAGCGCTCGTTGGCGCCGAGCTCGCGGAAGTCGATGTCCATCGGCACGGTCACGCAAGAACGGTGCCGCGCCGGCGGCTCGCACGGGATTCACTCCGCCGTCGCGGGCTCGATCACCGAACGCACCTGCGAGACCCGATTGGCCGGGAAGCCGCCCAGCTCCGCATGCCGGCGCACCGTGGCCGCGTCGGGCGCCTGGTAGATGCAATAGACGCGGTCGTCGGTCACGTAGCTGTGCACCCACTGGATCGCCGGGCCCATGCTGTTGAGCACGCCGCACGACTTTCGGGAGATGGCCTTCAGGTCCTGCGGTGTAAGCTGGCCGGCGCCGGGGATGTCTCTCTCGATCACGAACTTGGGCATGTCGCACTCCTGTGGGGGTTGAGGTGCCCGATGCTCCTGCACGGGGCCCGGCCGGTCATCAAGCGCGTCTGAATTCCGCATGAATTCCACCGTGGATGCGCTGCCACCCGAGGAGCGAACCGCCATGTCCCCCCTGTACCGTTTCGGCGATTTCGAACTGCAGCCCGGGCAGCGCCTGCTGCTGCGCCATGGCCAGCCGCTGACGCTCACCGCCCGCGCGTTCGGCGTGCTGCTCGCGCTGGTCGAGCGCGCCGGGCAGCTGGTGTCGAAGGACGAGTTGATGCAGCGCGTCTGGGCCGGCCTGGTGGTCGAGGAGAACAACATCGCGGTGCATGTCGCGCAGTTGCGCAAGCTGCTGGGCGCGCCGGCGATCTCGACCATCGCCGGCTGCGGCTACCGCTTTGCGCTCGAGGTCTCGCGCGGCGATGCACAGCCTGCCGGGCCGGCCGGCGACACTGCGTCCGACGACCTCCCCGGCAACCTGCCGGCCCGCACGCCGGTGCTGATCGGCCGCGCGCACGAACTGGCCGAGCTGGACGCGCTGCTCGACGCCCATCCGCTGGTGACGGTGTGCGGCGGGCCCGGTGTCGGCAAGACGCAGCTCGCGATGGCGGCCGCCGCCCAGCGGCGCGACCGGTACCGCGACGGCAGCTGGTGGATCGACCTGGCACCGCTGACCGACGGCGCGCAGATCGCGCCGACCATCGCCGGCGCGATGGGCCTGAAGCCGGAGCCCGGCGAAAACACGCTGGCCGCGCTGGCACGGCGCCTGAAGCCGCGCGCGCTGCTGCTGGTGCTCGACAACGCCGACCACCTGGCGCCCGAGGTGGCCCGGCTGGCGGCGGCGCTGGTGCAGGCGACGCCGCGGGTGTCGGTGCTGGTGACCAGCCAGGTGCCGCTGCGCGACCCGGCGCAGCGGCTGCTGCGCCTCGGACCGCTCGGGCTGCCGGTGCCAGGCGCGTCGATCGACGAGGCCGAGCGCTGCGGCGCGCTGCAGTTGCTGGCCGAACGCGCGGCCGGGGCCGGCAGCCCGCTGCCGCGCGATGCCCGCAGCATCGATGCGGCCGTCGACATCTGCCGCCGCCTCGACGGCAATGCGCTCGCGATCGAGCTGGCGGCGGCGCGGCTGCCGACGCTCGGGCTGGCCGCGCTCGCCGAGCGGCTGCAGCAGCGCCTGGGGCTGCTGGCGCCGCTGCCGCAGGTGCCGGCGTCGCGGCAGAACGCGCTCGCCGCGGCGCTCGACTGGAGCCACGGGCTGCTGTCGCCGACCGAGCAGCAGGTGTTCCGCCGGCTCGGCGTGTTCCCCGGTGCGTTCGAGCTCGACCGTGCCGCGCTGTGCCTGGCCGACGACGGCCTGCCGGCGCCGCGCGTCATCGAGACCCTGCTCGACCTGGCCGACCGCTCGCTGCTGAGCGTCGACCGTGCGAGCGCGCCGCGCTACCGGCTGCCGGAGAGCATCCGGCTGCATGCGCTCGACAAGCTGCAGGCCTCGGGCGAAGCGGCGGCCGTGCGGGCCGCGTTCGCCCGCGGCATGCGCGCGGTGTTCGACGAGGCCTACGAAGACCACTGGCGATCGAACCCGCAGGGCGTACCCGGGGCGTGGCGCGAGCGCTGGGCGCCCGAGCTCGACGACCTGCGCGCCGCGCTCGACGAAGCCACCGCGAACGACCCGGACACCGCCGTCGCGCTGGTCGGGTCGTCGTCGCCGCTGTGGGGTGCGCTGCTGCTGCAGGCCGAGGCCCGCGAACGCGCCGAGGCGCTGGTCGACCGGCTGTCCGACGGCCTGCCGAAGCGGGTGCTCGCGCGCTTCTGGGAGGCCGTGGCCCGCGCGCACAGCACCGACTACCCGCTGCGCTGCCGCGCCGCCGCCGAACTGGCTGCGCAGCGCTATGCCGAGCTGGAAGACGCGCGCGGCGAGTACCTGGCCTGGGCCGAGTTCGCGCTGAACTGGCGCATCGACCACCCCGAGGCACGGCGGGCGCTGGCGCGCGCGAAGGCGATCGAGGACCCGCGCTGGCCGGCGCCGGTGCTGACGCACGGCCGCACCACCGAGGCGGTGCTCGATTTCACCGGCGGCGATGTCGAGCGGGCGCGCGAGACGCTGCTGTCGCTGGTGGTGCTGTGCGAGCGCGACGGCTACCTCGAAGGCACGTTGCGCACCGGTGCGAACCTGATCGACATCGACCGCCACACCGGCCGCACCGCCGATGCGATCCGGCGCGGCGAGGCGCTGCTGCCGCGCCTGCCGCCGGGGCGCGCGTCGGCCAACGAATTCACGCTGTTCGCGAACCTGGTCGGCGCGCTGCTCGACCATGGCGACGTGGTGCGCGCGCGGGCGGTGGTCGGCGAGTGCGCGCGGCGGCTGCGGCGTTTGCCGGAAGACAGCTGCATGTGGTCGATGCTCGACCTGTTCGGCCGGCTGCACGCGCTGTCGGGCCGGCCCGATGCAGCGGCGCGGCTGGCCGGCGCGTCGGTGCGCAACTACCGCGAACGCGGCCGGCTGGTGCGGCAACCGAACGAGGAGAACGACCGGTTGCGGCTGGCCGAGCTGCTGGCCCGGCACCCCGATGCCGCCGAGCTGGCCGCGTGGCAGGCCGAGGGCGAGCTGCTGGCGATCGGCGAAGCCTGCGAGCTGGCGTTCGAGGCGGGCGGTTGAGGCAGGCCGAGCGCCGGGCCGCCCCAAGCCGGCCTGCATCCCCTCGGGGGATCGGTCGATGTACCCATCGACCGAGGGGCCGTCATCAAAGTTGCCGCGCCTCGAAGGTGTTGCACTGCTCGACGCTGCCGGTCTGGAAGCCGCGCTTGAACCAGCTGACGCGCTGCGCGCTGGTGCCGTGCGTGAAGGTTTCCGGCACCACCGTGCCCTGCGACTTGCGCTGCAGCGTGTCGTCGCCGATCTGGGTCGCGGCGTTCAGCGCCTCTTCGACGTCGCCCTGCTCCAGGATCTGGCGCGCGCTCTGCGCATCGTGGGCCCAGATGCCGGCGAAGCAGTCGGCCTGCAGCTCCAGCCGCACGCTCAGCGCGTTCTGCTGCGCCTCGCTGACGCGCCCGCGCATCGCGTCGACCTTGCCGCTGATGCCCATCAGGTTCTGCACGTGGTGGCCGACCTCGTGTGCGATCACATAGGCCTGCGCGAAATCGCCGGGCGCGCCGAGCCGCGTGCGCATCGTCTCGTAGAAGCTCAGGTCGATGTAGACCTTCTGGTCGCCCGGGCAGTAGAACGGCCCCATCGCGGCCTGGCCGCGGCCGCAGGCGGTCGGCTCGCTGCCGCGGAACAGCCGCAGCTTCGGCTCGCGGTAGGTGCTGCCCATCTGCTGGAACTTGGCGCGCCAGACGTCTTCGGTGTCGGCCAGCACGACCGAGACGAAACGAGCCATCTTGTCGTCGGCCGGCGGCTTGCCGGCCGGCGCCTGCTGCTGCGTGGGCACCGCCCCGCCACCGCCGCCGCTCAGCAGGCTCAGCACCGTCAGCGGGTTGACGCCGAAGACCCAGCCGGCGACCAGCGCGATCGCCACCGAGCCGATGCCGATGCTGCGGCCGCCAAAACCACCACCGCCGCCGCCGCCACCACCGCCGCTGCGGGCGTCTTCGACGTTGTCGCTCTCGCGGTTGCCTTCCCACTTCATGCTGTTCCCCCGGCTGGTGGCTGGAGGGGCCATGGTAACGAGAAGGCCCGCGGCGGGCTCAGTGGATGTCGGGGTCGCTCGCGAGGTAGAGGCCGAACAGCTGCAGCGCCGCACGCTGCAGCGATGCATCGGCGCTGCCATGGGCCACCGCGATGCGCTCGTAGGCGTAGGGCCGGTCGAACATCATGCGGGCGATGTTGACCGGGGTTCCCTCGCGGGCCATCAGCGTGCGAAAGCCCGACAGCGCGAGCAGGTCGGCGATCAGCGGCCGCTGGCGCAGCGCGTCGGGCGCCGGCGGCAACTGCGACGGGGAGAACTGCGACGGAGAGAACGAATCTGTCAGGGCCGGCATGAGACCTCCATGCATCGCGGCGCGAGACCTGCGCCGTGCTGCACACGATAGCCAGCGCGCGCGGCCGGCAATCCGGCGATATGGCGGGCGCGGCGGGGCTACTTCGGCGGTGGAGGAGCCGGCGGCGGCGGTTCGCCCGCAGCCGCCGCGCCATGCACCACCGGCCCGGTGTCGCGGATGAAGTCGTCGAGCTTGTCGCACCACTCGGCGGCGGGCGCTTCGAGCTGCTCCAGCGACAGCACGTCGATGCCGGCGTCGGCCAGCATCTTGTCGGAGGCCTGGTTCAGCGCGACCTGGTGGGATTTCTTCTCGAGGAACACCACCCGCTTGATGCCGACCTGGATGATCGACTGCACGCAGCGCGGGCACGGGAACTGGGTCGTGTAGATCGTGCTGGCGGTGAGCGGCAGCACGACGCAGTTCAGGATCGCGTTCACCTCGGCATGCACGATGTAGCTGTGGCGCGACTGCACCGGATCGTCGTCGATGTCGCTCCAGTACGACGGATCGTCGTCGTCGCAGCCGCGCGGCAGGCCGTTGTAGCCGACGCCCAGGATCTTGTTGTCGGCGCTCGCGATGCAGGCGCCGTTGCGCTTGCGGCCGTCCTTGGAGCGGGCCGCCGCGAGCAGCGCGACGCCCATGAACATCGAATGCCAGTGGATCAGCGGGGTGTTTTGCATGACCGCGATGTTAGGGCCGGTCCAGCTCGGCCACGTCGCTGCGGTCCTTCAGGCCGACGCCGCTCAGCTGCAGGCGCAGCGATTCGCCGGCCAGCCACACCAGCTTGCGCGCGGCCTGCGCATACGGCAGGCCTTCGGGCCGCACGTTCGAGATGCAGTTGCGCTCGGCGTCGCTGCGCCCGCGCCGGGGCGCCCAGGTCAGGTAGGCACCGAGGCTGTCCGGCGAGCTGAGCCCCGGGCGCTCGCCGATCAGCATCACGACCAGCCGGGCCTTCAGCAGCTCGCCGACCGGGTCGCCGAGCGCGACCCGGGCCTGCCGCGCGACGACGACCGGGCCGAAGGACCAGGCGGGCGGCGCCTGCGCGCGGACCTCGGCGATCAGCGGCGCGGCGTGCCGGCTCACCGCCAGCGACGACAGGCCGTCGCCGACCACCAGTTGCACGTCGAAGCCGCCCGGCTGGTCGGCCAGCCGGGCCATCGAGGCTTCGTCGAGCCGCCGGCCGAGGTCGGGCCGCAGCAGGTAGGTCGCGCGGTCGGGCGCGGCGCTGTGCACCTGCAGCGCCGGCCAGCCGGCCTGCTGCAGCGTCGCGCACAGCGCACCGGCGTCGAGCGGCAGGTGCACCGCATCGCGCGCCTGCGCATGGGCCACGCCGAAGCGCAGCAGCTCGCTGGTCGGCAGGCTGACCCCGGCGCGGCCGAGCGCCACCCGCGCCGCAGTGTGCTGGCGCAGGCCGCCCCACGGATCGCGGGTGACCGGATCCTGGCTCATGCCGCGAGCCTCGGCAGGTCCATCCGCTCGATCAGGCTGTGCCCGGCCGCGATCGGCAGCACGCGGCCGGCCTCGTCGGTGATGCGCATCTTGTGCAGCCAGGCCTCGAACTCCGGCGCGCGCTGCAGGCCGAGCAGCTCGCGCAGGTACAGCGCGTCGTGGAACGAGGTGCTCTGGTAGTTGAGCATGATGTCGTCAGCGCCCGGCACGCCCATGATGAAACTCAGCCCGGCGGTGCCGAGCAGCGTCATCAGCGTGTCCATGTCGTCCGGATCGGCCTCGGCATGGTTGGTGTAGCAGACGTCGCAGCCGAGCGGCAGGCCCATCAGCTTGCCGCAGAAGTGGTCCTCGAGCCCGGCTCGGATGATCTGCTTGCCGTCGTACAGGTACTCCGGGCCGATGAAGCCGACCACGGTGTTGGTCAGCAGCGGCGAGAACGCCCGCGCGACGGCGTAGGCTCGCGCCTCGCAGGTCTGCTGGTCGACGCCGTGGTGCGCGTCGGCCGACAGCGCCGAGCCCTGGCCGGTCTCGAAATACATCACGTTGGCGGTGGCGGCGTCGCCGACCGTCGCGCGCTTCAGCGACAGCGCGGCGGCCTGCGCTTCGCGCAGCAAGGCCAGGTCGATGCCGAAGCTCGCGTTCGCCTTCTGCGTGCCGGCCACCGACTGGAACACCAGGTCGACCGGCGCGCCGGCCTCGATCGCCTGCACGGTGTTGGTGACGTGGGTCAGGATGCACGACTGGGTCGGGATCTCGAAGCGGCGGATCAGCTCGTCGAGCAGGTGCAGCAAGTCGACCAGCGCCGGCATGCTGTCGCTGACCGGGTTGATGCCGATCACCGCATCGCCGGCGCCGTAGAGCAGGCCGTCGAGCATCGACACCGCGATGCCGCGCGGGCTGTCGGTCGGGTGGTTCGGCTGCAGCCGCACCGAGAGCCGCCCGGGCAACCCGATGGTGTTGCGAAAGCGGGTGACGACGCGGCACTTGCGCGCGACGAGGATCAGGTCCTGGTGGCGCATCAGCTTGCTGACGGCCGCCGCGATCTCGGGCGTGATGCCGGGGCGCACGCGCGCCAAGGTGGCTTCATCGGCCGCATCGGAAAGCAGCCAGTCGCGGAAGCCGCCGACCGTCAGGTGCGCGAGCGGCGCGAAGGCCGCGCGGTCGTGCGTGTCGACGATCAGCCGCGTGATCTCGTCGTCTTCGTACGGCACCAGCGCCTCGTCGAGGAAGTGCTGCAGCGGCAGGTCGGCCAGGCACATGCGCGCGGCCATGCGCTCGGCAGCGCTGCCGGCCGCGATGCCGGCCAGCTGGTCGCCGGAGCGCGCGGGCGTGGCGCGCGCCATCACCGCCTTCAGGTCGGCGAACTGCCAGGTCTGCGTGCCGATGGTGTGGCGGTAGCGCATGGGGTCTCAGGACTGCGCAGCAACTTCTGAGGCAAGAGCGGCGGCGCGGCGCTCGCGGCCGCTGACCAGGAAGAGCACGGTGGCCGCGGCCATCAGCCCGGCGAAGATCAGCGACAGCAACAGGTTGTACCAGACCATCGCCACCAGGCACAGCAGCGCGAGCGCCAGCGCGATGGCCGGGAACACCGGGTAGCCGATGGCGGGGAACGGCCGTGCGAGGCCGGGCTCTTTCTTGCGCAACGCGAACAGGCTGAGCATCGACATGATGTACATCACGATCGCGCCGAACACCGACATCGTGACGATGTTGGCGGTGAGGGTCTGGCCGCCGAACGAGAACAGCTCGTCGCTGAAGATCGCCGCGATGCCGATCACGCCGCCGGCCAGCACCGCGCGATGCGGCGTGCCGAAGCGCGGGTGGATGGCGGCGAGCCAGGCCGGCAGGAAGCCGGCGCGGGCCAGCGCGAACATCTGGCGCGAGTAGCCGAGGATGATGCCGTGGAACGAGGCCACCAGCCCGAACAGCCCGATCCACACCAGCATGTGCAGCCAGCCGCTGTTCTCGCCGACGACGGCCTTCATGGCCTGGGGCAGCGGGTCGTTGATGTTGGAGAGCTTGCGCCAGTCGCCGACGCCGCCGGCGAACACCATCACGCCGATCGCCAGCAGCACCAGCGTGACGATGCCGGCGATGTAGGCGACCGGGATGGTGCGCCGCGGGTCCTTGGCTTCTTCGGCGGCCATCGCGACGCCTTCGATCGCGAGGAAGAACCAGATCGCGAACGGAATGGCCGCGAACATGCCCGACAGCGCGAGCGGGCTGAAGCTGTCCTGCCCGGCCCAGCCGTGGGCGACGAAGTTGGCCACCGAGAAGCCCGGGGCGACGACGCCCATGAAGACGAGCAGTTCGAAGATCGCGAGCACGGTGACGATCAGCTCGAAGGTGGCGGCGGTGCGCACGCCGACGATGTTGAGTGCCATGAACACGATGTAGGCCCCGCAGGCCATCAGCTTCGGGCTGGCGGCCGGGAATTGCACCTGCAGGTAGGCCCCGATGGCCATTGCGATGGCGGGCGGCGCGAACACGAACTCGATCAACGTGGCGAAGCCGGCGATCAGGCCGCCGACCGGGCCGAAGGCGCGGCTCGCATAGGCGAACGGGCCACCGGCGTTCGGGATCGCGGTGGTGAGTTCGGTGAAGCTGAAGATGAAGGTGGTGTACATCGCCGCGACGACGGTGGCGGTGACCAGGAAGCCGAGGGTGCCGGCGCTGGCCCAGCCGTAGCTCCAGCCGAAATACTCGCCGGAGATGACCAGCCCGACGGCCAGTCCCCACAGGTGCCAGGCGTTCAGCGTGGCTTTGAGATGACCCGTCTGTTGACCCGTTTGCATGAAAGCTCCAATCGCTCAGGACAAGGTTGGAAGGGACTGCTTTGCTCGGATCATCGTCGCAAGAATTGTTCCGCGTGTCGCGGTGGGTGAGGGGATGGGCTGGGGGCTCATGCCGGGGCGGTCGGCCTGGCGGCCGACTCCACGAAGAAGATCGGCTTTGGGGATGCGCCGGCAAACTCCCACCGCTTGGGAGTGAGCCCCCCAGTCGCTTCGCTCCTGCCCCCACGGGGCGCCGCCCAGGGGCCCGGCAAAGCCGGTTCCCCGGGCGTTGCTTGACCCGCGGCTCGTAGCCCGGAGGCCAATCCGGGAATCGTCGATCACATCGAACCTCGGCCCCCGGATTCCGCTGCGCTTCATCCGGGCTACGGCATGACGATCAAGCAACGCCCGCGGAACCGGCTTTGCCGGGCCGCCGGGTGGCGCCCCATGGGGGCAGGAGCGAAGCGACTGGGGGGCCCACATCCTTCGACTGTTTGACCACAGCGAGCGAAGCGAGCGGCGGGAGTTTCGGCGACGGGCCATGAATCCAGTCAGCGGAGGGCAGTCCTTGCCCCGCCAGGGGCAAGGACCGCACCTGACGGCGCGCCACAGCCTCCCCACCCGCGCCTTTGCCTCGTGCAGGTCTTCACAATCCCCGACTTGCACTCATCAGCAACCGCTCTAAGATGGCCCCATCCGACCGCATCCCCTGGCCTCAGACCACGGAGAACACCATGACGAGACAACGTTCGGCCCTGGACCTCCTGTCGCAGTACGCGGCTTACCACCGCGACCGCCGCAACATCACCACCCACTTCGCCGGCATCCCGCTGATCGTGTTCGCGGTCGGCGTGCTGCTCGCCAAACCCGCCTTCACGCTCGGCAACCTCGCGCTGACACCCGCCTGGATCCTCTGGGGACTCGCGACGGTCTGGTATCTGACGCGGGGCAACCTCGCGCTCGGGCTCGCGGTCAGCCTCGTCAACGGCGTGCTGATGGCGCTCGCACAGCAAGTGTCGGGCGGCAGCCTCGCCAGCTGGCTCGGCTGGGGCATCGGCAGCTTCGTGCTCGGCTGGGTCATCCAGTTCATCGGCCACTACTACGAAGGACGCAAGCCGGCCTTCGTCGACGACATCGTCGGGCTGCTGGTCGGGCCGATGTTCGTCACCGCCGAAGTCCTGTTCGCGCTCGGCTGGGGCCGCCCGCTGCTGGCCGAGATCGAGCGGCGGGTCGGTCCGACCGTGCTGCGCGACCTGGCGCATCCGGCTGCCTGATTCGTGACCGCTGTTTCGTGACCGTCCGCCAGGTTCGGCGCGCCGCGCTGGCGCTGGCGGCGTTGCTGGCCCTGGCCGTCGCGTTCCTGGTCGTCCAGGCCCGGCGCCATCCCTCGCTGGATGACTTTCAAGCCCTGAACCTGCCGGCGGCTCCCGCCGGCGCGGCGGTCACGGTGCGCTTCGCCGGCGTGGCAACGCTGCTGTTCGACGACGGCGAAACCGCCTGGATGACCGACGGCTTCTTCTCGCGCCCGGGCATGGGTCCGACCTTCTTCGGGCGCATCGGTCCCGACGCCGCCGCGATCGACAGCGCACTGAAACGCCTCGGCGTCACCAAGCTCGCGGCCGTGGTGCCGGTGCACTCCCACTACGACCACGCGATGGACTCGCCGACCGTCGCGCTGCGCACCGGCGCGGTGCTGGTCGGCTCCAACTCGACGATGCAGATCGGCTTCGGCGCCGGGCTGCCGCCGGCCCAGCTGCGCGAAGTGCAGCCGGGCGACAGCGTCACGCTCGGCAAGTTCAGGCTCACCTTCATCGCGTCACGCCACAGCCCGACGCCGTGGAGCGACGGCGTGTCGGTGGAGAACATCATGTCGCCGGTCGTGCCGCCGACGCGCGCGCCGGCCTGGCGCGAGGGCCAGGTGTGGTCCATCGTCGTCGAGCATGCGGCGGGCGGGCGCTGGCTGATCGAAGGCAGCGCCGGCTTCATCCCCGGCGCGCTGGCCGGCCGGCAGGTCGACACCGTCTTCCTCGGCGTCGGCACGCTCGGCCGCAAGGACGACGCCTACCGCCAGGCCTATTGGCACGAAACGGTGCAGCTCACCGGCGCGCGCCGCGTCGTGCCGATCCACTGGGACGACTTCTGGCTGCCGCTGGATCAACCACTTCAGGCGATGCCGCTGCTGTTCGACGACTTCGGCACGACGATGGCCGATCTGTCTCGCCGGGCGACGCAGGACGGCGTCGAGCTGCGCCTGCCGCCGCTCTTCACGCCCTTCGTCCCGTAGCACGCCGACGAGTTTCCCGCTTTGAGGTCACAGCCTGTGACCCCAAACAGGCCCTCAGTCCGCCCAGGTGACCACGCCGCTCCAGGCCGTCACCAGCACCACCACGCCGAACACGATGCGGTACCACGCGAACGGCACGAAGGTGTGGGTGGAGATGTAGCGCAGCAGCCAGCGCACGCAGAAGAAGGCCGAGACGAAGGCGGCGACCATGCCGACCACCCACATGCCCAGGTCGTCCACCGACAGCAGCGCGCGCTCCTTGTACAGCGAGTAGACCGACGCGACACCCAGCGTCGGGATCGCCAGGTAGAAGGTGAACTCGGTCGCCACCTGGCGCGACAGCCCGAACAGCATGCCGCCGATGATGGTGGCGCCCGAGCGGCTGGTGCCGGGGATCAGCGCAAAGGCCTGCGCAATGCCGACCTTCAACGCGTCCAGCGGCGTCATCTCGTCGACCGACTGCACCCGCACGCTGTGCTGGCGCCGCTCGGCCCACAGGATGATCAGCCCGCCGACGATGAAGGTCGTGGCCACCGTCGGCGCGTTGAACAGGTTCGCCTTCAGCATCTTGCCGAACAGCAGGCCCAGCACCGCCAGCGGCAGGAACGCGATGCCGACGTTCAGCAGCAGCCGGCGCGCCTTCGGGTCGTGCCCCAGCCCCCCCAGCACGCCGCCGATGCGGCCACGGAATTCCCACACCACCGCCAGGATCGCCGCCGACTGGATCACGATCTCGAACAGTTTTCCCCGCGCATCGTTGAAATGCATCAACGACCCCGCCAGGATCAGGTGCCCGGTGCTCGACACCGGCAGGAACTCCGTCAGCCCCTCGACAACGCCCATCACCGCCGCCTTCAACAACAGTACGAAGTCCAATCGCGTTCCTTGGCAAAAATTGAGCGCCGATGATAGCGGCCGCCCCTTCGGCTTGACCCGGCCCCCCCCTGGCGCTACATTACTGACCAGTCAGTCAGTACCGGTCCATGAGTACCCCCCACCCGATCCCCGCCCGTCAACGCCGCAAAGAAGCCCGTCCGCAGGAACTGCTGGACGCGGCCTTGGCGCTTTTCTCTGAAAAGGGTTTCTCCGCGACCCGGTCGGAAGAGGTCGCGGCGGCGGCCGGGGTGTCCAAGGGCACGCTCTATCTCTATTACCCGAGCAAGGAAGAGCTGCTGAAGGCGGTGATCCGCGAACGCGTGTCGACCGAGATCCAGAGCGGCGTCGACGAAGTGCGCGCCTTCGGCGGCAGCAACGCCCAGGTGCTGCGCGAGGTGCTGCCGCGCTGGTGGCTGCGCATCTTCGAGAGCCCGGCGTCGGCGGTCTTCAAGCTGATCGTCACCGAGGTGCGCAACTTCCCCGACATCGCCGAGTACTACGGCCAGCAGGTGATCGAGCCCGGTTCGCAGCTCGTCGGCGGCGTCGTGCAGCGCGGCATCGATGCCGGCGAATTCCGCAACGTCGACGTCGAATCGACCGTGCACTCGCTGATCCTGCCGATGGTGATGCTGTGCATGCACAAGCATTCGCTGGGCGCCTGCTCGCCGGTGGAGTCGCTGATGTCGCCGCACGATTTCGTCTACCAGCACATGGACACCGTCACCCGCGGCATCGAGCTTCACCCGAAAACCGACCTCTCATGAAGCGCTGGGTGAAGTGGGCCGTCCCCGTCGTCGTCGTCGTCGCGCTGATCGGCGGCTTCGTCGCCCGTGCGCTGAGCGCCCGCAAGCAGGAACAGGCCGCGCTCGGCACCGCCCGGGCGCCGGCGGCGCTGGAACTCTCGCCGGGCGACCTGCTGGTGCTGCACCCGCAGCCGTTCGCCCGCACGCTGGCGGTGTCGGGCGGCCTGAAGGCCGTCAACAGCGCGGTGGTGCGCGCGAAGGTCGCGGCCGAGGTCAAGTCGCTGACGGTGCGCGAGGGCGACAGCGTGAAGGCCGGCCAGGTCATCGGCCAGCTCGACACCACCGAGGTCGACTGGCGGCTGCGCCAGGCCGAGCAGAACGCCGCATCGGCACGCGGCCAGCTCGACATTGCCCGCCGCACGCTCGAGAACAACAAGGCGCTGGTGGCCCAGGGCTTCATCTCGTCGACCGGGCTCGAGACCTCGGTGTCGAACGAAGCGACCGCGAACGCGAACTACCTCGCGGCGAGCGCCGCCGTCGAACTCGCACGCAAGGCGCGCACCGACACGCAGCTGCTCGCGCCGATCGCCGGCATCGTCTCGGTGCGCGCCGCGCAGCCGGGCGAACGCGTCGCGGTCGATGCCAGGCTGGTCGAGGTGGTCGACCTGTCGCGCATCGAGCTCGAAGCGGCGATCGCACCGGAAGACGTCGGCGCGGTGCAGGTCGGGCAGGCGGCCACGTTGCAGGTCGACGGCCTCGCGGCGCCGGCGCAGGCGAAAGTGGTGCGCATCAACCCGAGCACGCAGGCGGGCACGCGCGCGGTGATGGTCTACCTCGAACTGCTGCCGCAACCCGGGCTGCGCCAGGGGCTGTTCGCCCGCGGCGCGATCGAGCTGGAGCGCAAGACGGCGCTCGCGGTGCCGGCCAGCACGGTGCGCGTCGACCAGGCCCGGCCCTATGTGCTGGCCGTCGTCGACGGCGTGGTGCGGCAGCGCGGCGTGACGCTCGGCGGCCGCGGCAGCATCGCCGGCAGCCTGGAGCGCGACAGCCAGGTCGAGCTCGCCGCCGGCGTCGACGACGGCGCGACGCTGCTGCGCAGCACCGTCGGCCAGGTGCGCGACGGCACCGCGGTGCGACTGACCGCGGCGGCTACCTCCCCGGCCTCGGCCGCCGCCGGGCGCTGACACCGCCATGTGGTTCACCCGCGTCTCGATCGGCAACCCGGTGATGGCCACGATGGTCATGCTGGCCTTCGTCGTGCTCGGGCTGTTCAGCTACCAGCGCCTCGCGGTCGACCAGTTCCCGAACATCGATTTCCCGACCGTCGTCGTGCAGATGGACTACCCCGGCGCGTCGCCGGAGATCGTCGAGAGCGAGGTCACGAAGAAGATCGAGGAGGCGGTGAACACCGTCGCCGGCATCAACTCGCTGTACTCCCGCTCGTACGAGGGCACCGCGGTCGTCGTCGTCGAGTTCAACCTCGACGTCGACGGGCGCAAGGCCGCCGACGACGTGCGCGAGAAGGTCGCGCTGATCCGGCCGAACCTGCGCGACGAGGTCAAGGAGCCGCGCATCTCGCGCTTCGACCCGGCCAGCCAGCCGATCTTCAACGTCGCGGTGCTGTCCACCGACGGGCAGCGCTCGCCGCAGGAGCTGACCACCTGGGCCACGCAGGTGCTGCAGAAGCGGCTCGAGAACGTGCGCGGCGTCGGCGCGGTCAGCGTGATCGGCGGCGTCGAGCGCGAGATCAACGTCTACGTGCGGCCGGCCGCGCTCGACGCGCTGGGCCTGAGCGTCGACCAGGTCGTCGCCGCGGTGAAGAGCGAGAACCAGGAGCTGCCGATGGGCTCGATCCGCACCCGCGAGCAGGAGCGCGTGGTGCAGGTCAACGCGCGGCTGAAGCGGCCGGAAGACTTCCGCGAGATCATCGTCGCGCGGCGCGGCCCGAACGGCGGCGCGGCGGTCAAGCTGTGGCAGGTCGCCGACGTGGTCGACGGCCCGCAGGAGATCGAGAGCCTCGCGCTCTACAACGGCCAGCGCACCGTGCTGCTGTCGGTGCAGAAATCGCAGGGCGAGAACACCATCGAGGTGGTCGACGGGCTGAACAAGGCGCTGGCCGATTCCGCCGCGCTGACGCCGCCCGGCATCCGCGTCGAGGTCAACCGCGACAGCTCGCGCGGCATCCGCGTCTCGGTGGCCAACGTCAAGCGCACGCTGTTCGAGGGCGCCGCGCTCACGGTGCTGATCGTCTTCCTGTTCCTGAATTCGTGGCGATCGACCATCATCACCGGCCTGACGCTGCCGATCGCGCTGATCGGCACCTTCCTGTTCATGTACGTGTTCGGCTTCACGATCAACACCATCACGATGATGGCGCTGAGCCTGTGCGTCGGGCTGCTGATCGACGATGCGATCGTCGTGCGCGAGAACATCGTGCGGCACGTGCAGATGGGCAAGAACGCGCACCAGGCCGCGCTGGACGGCACCAACGAGATCGGGCTGGCGGTGCTGGCGACCACGCTGTCGATCGTCGCGGTGTTCCTGCCGATCGGCTTCATGGGCGGCATCGTCGGCAAGTTCTTCCACGAGTTCGGGCTGACCATCGTCGCCGCGGTGCTGATCTCGATGTTCGTCAGCTTCACGCTCGACCCGATGCTGTCGAGCGTCTGGAACGACCCGGCCGCGCACGGCGTGCGCCACGGGCCGCCGGTCACGCTCTACGACAAGACCATCGGCCGCGTCACCGGCGCGTTCGACCGCTTCACGCTGTGGCTGTCGCACGCCTACCAGGAGATCCTCGGCTGGGCGCTCGGCCACAAGCTGGCGACGCTGGGCATCGCGCTCGCGACCTTCGTCGGCAGCTTCTTCCTGATCCCGGTGCTCGGCGCCGAGTTCGTGCCGAAGGCCGATTTCTCCGAGACGCAGGTCAACTTCTACACGCCGGTCGGCTCGTCGATCGAGGTCACCGAAATGCGCGCGAAGCAGATCGACGCGGCGCTGCGCGAGATGCCCGAGGTGCGCTACACCGTCACCACCATCAACAGCGGCAACGCGCTGGGCAAGATCTACGGCGCCACCTACGTCCGGCTGGTCGACCGCCAGGACCGCAGCCGCAACCTGAACGAGCTCAGCGTGCCGCTGCGCGAGCGGCTGTCGCGCATCCCCGGCATCACCGTCACCAACATCGGGCCGACCGACCTGGGCGGCGGCAAGAGCCTGCAGTTCTCGATCCAGGGATCGGACCTGGCCGAGCTCGCGCGGCTGTCGGCCCAGCTCGACCTGAAGCTGCGCGCGATCCCCGGCCTGGTCGACCTCGACACCACGCTGAAGCCCGACAAGCCGACCGTCGCGATCGACGTGAAGCGCGACGCCGCGTCCGATGTCGGGCTGAACGTCAACGCGCTCGCCAACAGCCTGCGCACGCTGGTGGCCGGCACCACGGTGGGCAACTGGCGCGCGCCGGACGGCGAGAACTACGACGTCAACGTGCGCCTGGCGCCCGACAGCCGCCACACGCTGGAAGACCTGCAGCGGCTGCCGATCAACGTCAGCGCGGCGGCCGACGGCGCGGCGCGTTCGGTGCGGCTGTCGCAGGTGGCCGACGTGACGCCGTCGACCGGCCCGAACCAGATCAACCGGCGCGACCTGAACCGCGAGATCAACATCGACGGCAATGCCTACGGCCGCAGCTCCGGCGACGTGTCGGCGGACATCCGCCGCGCGCTCGACACCATCCCCTGGCCACCCGGCTACCGCTACGTGTTCGGCGGCTCGACGAAGAACATGAACGAATCGTTCGCGTACGCGGTCGGCGCGCTGGCGCTGGCGGTGGTGTTCATCTACATGATCCTCGCGAGCCAGTTCCGCAGCTTCCTGCAGCCGCTCGCGCTGATGAGCTCGCTGCCGCTGACGCTGATCGGCGTGGTGCTGGCGCTGCTGATGTTCCGCTCGACGCTGAACATGTTCAGCATCATCGGCATCGTGATGCTGATGGGGCTGGTGACGAAGAACGCGATCCTGCTGGTGGATTTCGCGATCCGCTCGCGGGCCGGCGAACACCGCGGCGACCACGGGCTGGACCACGACGAGCCGCCGATGACCCGCGAGCAGGCGTTGCTGCATGCGGCCGAGGTGCGGCTGCGGCCGATCCTGATGACGACGCTGGCGATGATCTTCGGCATGGTGCCGCTGGCGTTCGCGCTGTCCGAAGGCTCGGAGCAGCGCGCGCCGATGGGCCAGGCGGTGATCGGCGGGGTGATCACCTCGTCGCTGCTGACGCTGGTGGTCGTGCCGGTCATCTACTGCTACCTCGACGACCTCGCCACCTGGGCCAAAAGCAGGTGGGCGCCCCCTAAAATGCCGGGTTTGCCCTCACCCCATCCTGCCTCCGGAGGAACGCCGCCATGACCGTCGAACAAGCCCGCTTCAACATGATCGAGCAGCAGATCCGCCCGTGGGACGTGCTGGACCCCGGCGTGCTGACGCTGCTGGGCGTGATCAAGCGAGAGGATTTCGTGCCGGCTGCGTACCGCGCGATGGCTTTCATGGACACCGAGGTGCCGCTGCCGGGCGGGCAGCAGATGCTGGCGCCGCGCGTCGAAGCCCGGCTGCTGCAGGAACTGAACGTGCGCCGCCACGAGCGCGTGCTCGAGATCGGCGCCGGCTCGGGTTTCATGGCCGCGCTGCTGTCGCACAAGGCGCGCCAGGTGGTGACGCTGGAGATCGTGCCCGAGCTGGCCCGGCTGGCGGCCGACAACCTGCGCCGCGCCGCGGTCGCGAACGTCAGCGTGGTCGAGGGCGACGGCTCGAAGAAGCTGCCGACGGCCGGCCCGTTCGACGTGATCCTGCTGTCGGGGTCGGTCGCCGCGGTGCCGCCGTCGCTGCTCAACGAGCTGAAGGTCGGCGGGCGCCTTGCCGCGATCGTCGGCCAGGAGCCGGTGATGCGCGCGACGCTGGTCACCCGCGTCGGCGAGGCCGACTTCCGCAGCGTCGAGCTGTTCGACACCGTCGCGCCGCGGCTGCTGGGCTTCGACGAGCCGTCGCGCTTCCACTTCTGATCCACGGACACACGGCCCCATGCAACAGCTTCGAGTCACCGACGTGCAGGCCCTGCTGGCGAGCTTCGGCCCGGATCGCCGGCCGGTGATCCTCGACGTGCGTGAGCCGTGGGAGGTGCAGACCGCGTCGCTGGCCGTGCCGGGCGTGCGCACCGTCTGCATCCCGATGCGCGAGATCCCGCAGCGGCTGGGCGAACTGGACGCGGCGCAGCCCGTCCTGGGTTTGTGTCACCACGGCATGCGAAGTCTGCAGGTCGTCGCATTCCTCGAGCGCGCGGGCCATGCCGACGTGTACAACATCGCCGGCGGCATCGACGCGTGGTCGCGCGAGGTCGACGCGTCGGTGCCCCTCTATTGAGTCCTGATCACCCCTCCCCCAAGGAACGTCCCATGTCCGCTGTGTCCCCGACCCGTTTGCCGAAGCCGAGCCGCCTGGTGCTGGCCTGCGCCGCCTTGTTCGGTGCCGCGCCCTTCGCGCAGGCGCAAAGCCTGGCCGAGCTCTACGACACGGCGCGCGGCTACGACGCGACCTACCTCGCGGCCAAGGCGCTGGCCGAGTCGGTGCAGTACAAGGCCGAGCAGGCGCATGCGCTGCGCCGTCCGCAGGTGGGGGCCCAGCTGCAGGCGGCGCGCAGCGACAGCGAATCGCCGCTCAGCGAATCGACCAGCCGCTCGGGCACCGCCGGGCTGAACGCGTCGCAGACGCTCTTCAACCGCGCGAACGACAAGACCATCGATCAGGCCGACCTGGGCGTCGACATCTCGCGTGCCGACCTGGAAACCGCCGAGCAGGACCTGATCGTCCGCATGGCGCAGGCGTACTTCGACGTGCTGGCGGCGCAGGACGCGCTGGCCACCGCCCAGGCCAACAAGAGCGCGATCGCCGAGCAGCTGGCGTCGGCGAAACGCAACTTCGAGGTCGGCACCGCGACCATCACCGACACCCGCGAGGCGCAGGCCCGCTTCGACCTGGCCACCGCGCAGGAGATCGCGGCCGACAACGACCTGCGCACCAAGCGCATCGCGCTCGACCAGCTGGTCGGCCGCGACGGCGTCGCGCCGAAGCCGCTGGCGACGCCGGTCGCGCTGCCCGCGACCACGCCGAACAACGTCGAGGCCTGGGTGTCGCAGACCGACACCGCGCCTACGGTGCGCCGCGCGCAGCTCGGCTACGACATCGCGAAGCTCGAGACCGAGAAGGCCCGCGCCGGCCACCTGCCGACGGTCGGCCTGACCGGCAGCTATGGCCGCGGGCACACGTCGATCACGAAGCCGGTGGATGCATCCGGCCGCGTCACCAGCTCCGACGTCGCGCTGACGATGACGGTCCCGCTGTTCGCCGGCTTCTCGATCCAGAACCGCGTGAAGGAAACGCTGCAGCTCGAAGAGCAGTCGCGCAACCTGCTCGACTCGGCACGCCGCGGCACCGCGCAGGCGACGCGCCAGGCATTCTTCGGCGTGCAGTCGGGCCAGGCGCAGGTGACGGCGCTGGAAGCCGCCGAATCGTCGAGCCAACTGGCGCTGGAGGCGACGCAGCTCGGCTACAAGGTCGGCGTGCGGGTCAACCTCGATGTGCTGAACGCGCAGACCCAGCTGTTCAATGCGCGGCGCGACCTGGCGAAGGCGCGCTACGACGTGCTGGTCAACAGCCTGAAGCTGCGGCAGGCCGCCGGTCAGTTGAAGCCGGACGACCTGCGCGCACTCAACGCGCTGATCGCAAAGTAGCCAGCCCCCCGTCGTCGGTTCGCGCCTCCTGCCCCCAAGGGGCGCCACGCCAGGGGCGCGGCAAAGCCGGTTCCCCGGCGCGTTGCTTGATGGATCGCCCGCTGCGCTTGCTCTGTTTCAGTTCGCGTCTTCTGCAGCCTGACTTTCATTGCGAACGAGGGTATGCACCACCCGCTGCGGGAACGGAATCTGGATGTCTTCGGCATTCAGCACGTCCAGCACCGCCAGGTGCACGTCCGACTTGACCTGCCCCTGCCCGTTCTCCGGGTCGCGGATCCAGAAGTTGATCGTCAGGTCCATGCCATCGGCTGCGAAGTTCGACAGCTGCACGCCCGGCGCCGGGTCGGCGATCACCCGCTCGACCTTCAGGATCGCGTCGACCAGCTTCGGCTGCAGCGCCCGCACGTCGGTGCCGTAGGCCACCTGCACCATCGTCTGGATCAGCACCCGCGGGTCGGCCAGCGACAGGTTCTCGACGCGCTGCGTGATCAGCATCTCGTTCGGCACCACCGCCTCGCGGCCGCCGAGCGAGCGGATCACCGTGTAGCGGGTGCGGATGTCGGTGACGCGGCCTTCGAAGTTGTCGACCTTGACCATGTCGCCGATGCGCAGCGAACGCTCGGCCAGGATCACGAAGCCGCTGATGTAGTTGGCCGCGATCTTCTGCAGGCCGAAGCCGAGGCCGACGCCCACCGCGCCGCCCAGCACGCTGAGCGCCGTCAGGTTGATGCCGACCGCCGACATCGCGAACAGCAGCCCGACGAACAGCAGCAGCGCGCGCACGATGTTCGACACCATCTTGCGCATCGACAGGTCGTCGCCGGTGCCGTGGATGATCTTGCGTTCGATCGCCGACGACAGCCACAGCGCCATCACCATCACGACGCCGGCCGTCAGCGCGCCTTCGATCATCGTGCGCAGCGAAACCATGCCGCCGGCGATCTGCCAGCGCACGCTGTCGAGTTCTTCCATCACTGCCGGCATCACGCCGGTGACCCACAGCACGACGGCGATCCAGGCGAGCCACGAGATCGTGCGCTCGATCGTGCGCATCCAGCTGGAGTTGGGGAACGCGGCCGACAGCACCCTCACCGCGAAGCGGATCAATGCGAGCGACAGCAGGATCGGGATCGCGACGCGGAACACCGCGACCTTCACGACGCCCATCAGCAGGTGCCGTGCAATGACCGCCAGCACCAGCGCGACCAGCGGGAACAGCACGCCGTCGACGACATTGCGGCCGAACACGACCGCGCCGTTGATCTTCAGCACGCGCCGCAGCAGCATGCACACGAGCCACGACAGCCCGAGGCAGCCGAGCAGCACCGCCGCTTCGGTCAGCGCGCTGGCGGTGGCCAGGTCGCGCAGCAGTTCGTTGAAATCTTGGACGCCCAGGGATGAATTCATCGGTGAATGGTCTTGCAGATCGGTGTCGTGGATCGGGGCGGGCCGCCGCGCGGCCCCGGGAATCAGAGGTCGGCCAGCACCCGCAGGTGCGCCGCGACGCTGCGCGCCAGCGCGCCGAGCGCGTAGCCGCCCTCCAGGCACGAGACGATGCGGCCGCCGGCATGGCGGTCGGCCACCGCCTTGATGCGGCGCGTCAGCCATTCGTAGTCGGCCTCGACCAGGCCGAGCTGGCCGAGCTCGTCTTCGCGGTGCGCATCGAAGCCGGCCGAGATGAAGACCATCTGCGGCTTGAATTCCTCGAGCCGCGGCATCCACATCGCCTCGACGATGTCGCGCATCTCGCCGCCGCGGGTGTACGGCGGCAGCGGCAGGTTCAGCATGTTGTCGCCCTTCGGCACCTCGCCGCAGTACGGATACAGCGGGTGCTGGAAGATGCCGACCATCAGCACGCGTTCGTCGCCGGCCAGGATGTCTTCGGTGCCGTTGCCGTGGTGCACGTCGAAATCGACCACCGCCACCCGCTGCAGGCCGCGCACGTCGAGCGCATGGCGAGCCGCGATCGCGACGTTGTTGAAGAAGCAGAAACCCATCGTCTGGTTGCGCGTGGCGTGGTGGCCGGGCGGGCGCACCGCGCAGAACGCGTTGTCGACCTGGCCGTCGAGCACCGCGTCGGTGGCGGCCACCGCGGCGCCGGCGGCTCGCTGCGCGGCGCGCCAGGTGCCGCCGCCCGCGACGGTGTCGGGGTCCATCGCGCGGCTCTCGCCCGACGCCTGCAGCTCCTCGAGCACGGCCTGCAGTTCGGTCACGTACAGGCTCTCGTGCGCCAGCACCACGTCGTGCAGGTCGACCAGCGGCGCCTCGCGGTGCTCGAGCGCCATGTCGAGGCCGGTCGCCAGCAGGTGGTCGTTGATCGCGTCCAGGCGCTGCGGGCACTCGGGGTGGCCGCGGCCCATGTCGTGCTGCCGGCACTCGGGATGGCTGAAGAACGCAGTGGGCATCGGTGTTCAGGGTCCGGAATCAAGGCGGTTTCGGGTATGGTGACTGCATGAGCACGGACCTGTTGAAAGCCCTTCCCCACCTGAACCGCCTGATCGACCAGATTAGCACGATCATCGTCGGCAAGCGCCCGCAGATCCGTGACTGCGTGGCCTGCCTGCTGGCCGGCGGCCACCTGCTGATCGAAGACGTTCCCGGCGTCGGCAAGACGACGCTCGCGCACGCGCTGGCGGTGTCGCTCGGGCTCAAGTTCTCGCGCAGCCAGTTCACCGCCGACCTGCTGCCGTCCGACCTGATCGGCGTCAGCATCTACGAGCGCAGCAAGGAAGCCTTCGTGTTCCACCCCGGCCCGGTGTTCGCGCAGGTGCTGCTGGCCGACGAGATCAACCGCGCCGGCCCGAAGACGCAGAGCGCGCTGCTGGAGGCGATGGAAGAACACCAGGTCAGCATCGAAGGCGAGACGCGCGCGCTGCCGAAGCCGTTCTTCGTGATCGCGACGCAGAACCCGACCGACCAGCTCGGCACCTACCCGCTGCCCGAGTCGCAGCTCGACCGCTTCCTGATGTGCATCACGCTCGGCTACCCCGACCTTGCAAGCGAGCGCGCGCTGCTGGCCGGCATCGACCGGCGCGAGGCGATCGGCGTGCTGCAGGCGGTGATGACGCCGCAGGACCTGCTGGCGGCGCAGCAGGACGTGCTGCGGGTGCATGCCTCCGATGCCTTGCTCGACTACCTGCAGGCGCTGATCGGCGCGACGCGCAGCGGCACCTGGTTCGTCGACGGGCTGAGCCCGCGCGCCGGCATCGCGGTGCTGCGCGCCGCGAAGGCGCATGCGCTGCTCGACGCGCGCGACTACGTCGCCCCCGACGACGTGCAGGCGATCCTCGCGCAGTCGATCTCGCACCGGCTGGTGCCGGTGGCCGGTGCCGGCCGCGGCGCGCGCGAGCAGGTGCGCGCGATGATCGAGTCGATCGCGCTGCCCTGACCCGGAGCCTGCCGCCACCATGCAGGCCGCCGACGCGCTGAAGCTCCCGCTGCGCCCGTTCACGCTCGCCGCCGGCGCGGCGCGGCGGCGCTTTCGCGCCTGGTGGCAGGCCCGGCTGCCGCGCACCGACACGGTGCTGCTGACGCAGCGCAACGTCTACATCCTGCCGACCCGCGCCGGGCTGATGTTCGCGCTGACGCTGATGGTGCTGCTGGTCGCGTCGATCAACTACCAGCTGAACCTGGGCTACGTGCTGACCTTCCTGCTGGCCGGCAGCGGCATCGTCTCGATGCACCTGACGCACAACACGCTGCGCGGCATGACGCTGCACCTGCGCCCGCCGGCGGCGGTGTTCGCCGGCGACGCGGCGCCGCTCGCGGTCACGCTGACCAGCCCGGGCTCCGAGCGATTCGGCATCGGGCTGCGCCTCGAATCGGGCGATGCATCGACCCTGACCTGGGCCGACGTGCCGGCCGGCGGCCAGGCCCCGGCCCATGTCAGCTTCGTGCCCGCCACGCGCGGGCTGCACCCGGTGCCGGCGATCAGCATCGAGACGCGCTTCCCGCTCGGGCTGTTCCGCGCGTGGGCGGTGTGGCGGCCGGCGGCCGACGTGCTGGTCTACCCGCGCGCCGAGCGCCCGCCGGCCCCGCTGCCGCCGGCCCACCCGACGCCCGGCGGCCCGGCCACCGGCCGGCGCGCCGACGGCAGCGAGCTCGAAGGCGTGCGCGGCTACCGGCGCGGCGACCCGCTGAAGCTCGTCGTCTGGAAGAAGGCTGCGCGCAGCCTCGAGACCGGCGGCGAACTCGTCAGCCGCGACACCAGCGCCACCGTGCAGCAGCAGCTGTGGCTCGACTGGCAGCGCTGCGCCGGCCTCGCGCCCGAAGACCGGCTGTCGCGGCTGGCCGCGTGGGTGCTGGCGGCCGAGCGCGCCGGCGCCGACTACGGCCTGCGCCTGCCCGAGCTGCAGATCGATCCGGCACAGGGCGAACTGCAGCGCCGGCGTTGTCTGGAGGCACTGGCGCTGCATGGCGTCACCCGCGGAGCGAGCGCATGACCGAAACCCGCTGGTGGCCGCGCTGGCCCGGTTGGCGCCACCTGCCGCGCGAGACGCGCGACACGCTGTTCCTGCTGCTGGTGATCGCCTGGACCGTGCTGCCGCACCTGCTGCACCTGCCGCCGTGGTGCGCCGCGCTGACCGGCGGCGTGCTGCTGTGGCGCGGCCGCCTGGCGCTGACCGGCAGCGCGCTGCCCGGCCGCTGGGTGCGCATCGGGCTGCTGGCGCTGGCGATCGGGCTGACGCTGTTCTCGTTCCGCTCGCTGCTCGGCAAGGAGCCCGGCATCACGCTCGCGGTGGTGCTGATGTCGATGAAGACGCTCGAGCTGCGCGCCCGGCGCGATGCCTTCGTGGTGTTCTTCCTCGGCTTCTTCCTGGTGCTGACGCACTTCCTGTACTCGCAGTCGCTGCCGGTCGCGGCCGCGATGCTGCTGTCGGTGTGGGGACTGCTGACCGCGCTGGTGCTCGCGCACATGCCGGTCGGGCAGCCGCAGCTGCGCAAGGCGGCGCGGCTCGCGCTGCGCAGCGCGGCGCTCGGCGCGCCGGTGATGGTGCTGTTGTTCGTGATGTTCCCGCGCCTCGGGCCGCTGTGGGGCGTGCCGCAGGACGGCCTGTCGACGACCGGCCTGTCGAACAGCATGCGCATGGGCTCGGTCGCCGAGGTCGCGAGCGACGACAGCGTCGCGATGCGCATCCGCTTCCTCGGGCCGGTGCCGCCGCCGCAGGCTATGTACTTCCGCGGCCCGGTGCTCGGGCGCTACGACGGCGAGGAATGGCAGCCGGTGTTCCGTTCCGAGTTCGCGCCGCCGCTGCGCGCCGCGCTGCGCACCGACGGCCCGGAATACCGCTACGAAGTGACGCTCGAACCGCTGCGGCTGCCGCTGCTGCCGCTGCTGGAGGCCACCTCCGAGGTCGAGCCGATCGAGAACCTGCCGGTGTCGCGCCGCGACGACCTGTCGTGGCGCACGCAGCGGCCGGTCACCGAGCGGCTGCGCTTCAACGCGGTCGCGCACACGCGCTTCCAGCACGGGCCGACCCAGCGCAGCGCCGAGCTGCGCGAGTTCGTGCAGCTGCCCACCGGCTACAACCCGCGCACCGTCGCATGGGCCACGCAGCTGCTGCAGCGGCCCGAGTTCGCGAAGGCCGACTCGGGCACGCTCGCCCGCGCGGTGCTGCAGCACATCGCCAGCGCCGGCTTCGGCTACACGCTGGCGCCGGGCGTGTACGGCGAGACCGATCCGCGCGCCGTGGTCGACGAATTCTGGCTCGACCGCAAGCTGGGCTTCTGCGAGCACTTCGCCGCCGCGTTCGTGGTCGTGATGCGGGCGATGGACGTGCCGGCGCGGATCGTCACCGGCTACCAGGGCACCGACCCGGTGCCAGTCGACGGCTACCACCTCGTGCGCCAGAGCTCGGCGCACGCCTGGGCCGAGTACTGGCAGCAGGGCGTCGGCTGGGTGCGCGCCGACCCGACCGCCGCGGTGGCGCCCGACCGCATCTCGCGCAGCACCCGTCTCGCGCCGCGGCCGGGCCTGGTGGCCGGCGCGATCGGCTCGGTCAGCCCGGCGCTGCTGGCGCAGCTGCGCGGCGCGTGGGAGTCGGTCAACAACCGCTGGAACCAGTGGGTGCTGAACTACTCGCGCGGCCAGCAGCTCGACCTGCTGAAGAACCTCGGCTTCAGCTCGCCGAGCTGGGAGGACCTGGCGCTGCTGCTGATCGGCACCCTCAGCACGCTGGCGCTGCTGGGCGCCGGCTGGGCCTGGTGGGACCGGCACCGGCAGGATCCATGGCAGCGGCAGGCGCGGCAGTTGCGCGCTGCGCTGCAGCGGCTGGGCTTGGCCGCGCTGCCGCACGACACGCCGCGGGCGCTGGCGGCGCAGGTCGACGCGCGCTTCGGCCCGCGCGGCGCGCCGCTGGCGGCGCTGCTGCTGGGGCTCGATGCGCAGCGCTACGGCCGCGGCGCGATCGAGCGACCGTCGACGCCCTGGCTGCGTGCGGTGCAGGCGCAGGTGCGTGCGCTGCAGGCAGTGTTGAAGGACACGTTCGCGAATGCCCCGAGATGACGGGGCTGCGCCGGCGCCGATAATTTGCCGATGCCCCCCCGTTCCCGCCCTTTGCTTCCCGCGCTGCTCGCCGCGGCTTGCCTGCTGGCCGGCGTCGCCGATGCGACGCCGAAGAAGAAACACCCTGTCCCGGTGCGCGCCGAGGACGCCCCCGACGCGGTGATCTACGGCGGCCGCGACGACGTGATGCGCTTCGGTGCCGAACTGGCCGAACGGCAGGGGCTGGACGCGGCCTGGGTGCAGTCGCAGCTCGCCGAGGCGCGCTACCTCCCGAACGTCGCGAAGTTCATCATGCCGCCGCCGGCCGGCACCGCGAAGAACTGGGCCGCCTACCGCGGCCGCTTCGTCGAGCCGAAGCGCATCCGCGCCGGCCTCGCGTTCTGGCGCGACAACGAGCAGTGGCTGACGCGCGCCGAGGCGCTCTATGGCGTGCCGGCCGAGATCGTCGTCGGCATCGTCGGCGTCGAGACGATCTACGGCCAGCAGATGGGCGGCTTCCGGGTGATCGATGCGCTGGCCACGCTGGCCTTCGACTTCCCGACCGGCCGGCGCGACCGCAGCGGCTTCTTCCGCGACGAGCTGGAGCAGTACTTCGTGCTGTGCCACAGCGAGGCCGTCGACCCGCTCGCATTGAGGGGCAGCTACGCCGGCGCAATGGGCATGGGGCAGTTCATGCCGAGCAGCTGGAACCGCTATGCGGTCGACTTCGATGCCGACGGCCGCGTCGACCTGCACGCGAGCGGCGCCGACGTGGTCGGCAGCATTGCCCACTACCTGGCCGAGTTCGGCTGGCAGCGCGGCATGCCGACGCACTTCGACGTGGCCGCGCCGGTGGACGCCACCGACCGCGCGGCCTTGTTGGTGCCCGACATCGTGCCGAGCTTCACGCCGCAGGAGTTCATCGCGCATGGCGCCGCGCTGCCGGCCGCGGCGCGCGAATTCAGCGACAAGCTCGCGCTGATCGAGCTGCAGAACGGCGATGCCGCGCCGAGCTACGTGGCCGGCACGCCGAACTTCTATGCGGTGACGCGCTACAACTGGTCGAGCTATTACGCGCTGGCGGTGATCGAGCTGGGGCAGGCGGTCAAGGCGATGCGGTAGCCCGGATGCCAATCCGGGCTACGAGAACAAGCGCCTCGCGGCCGCGGTGCCGGCGGCCAGGTCGTGCGTTTCGAGCGCCTGGTACAGCTGCCCCAGCTCGCCGCCGATCGCGGCGAAGCCCTCGGGCCGCAGCAGTTGCCCGTTGTCGTCGACGATCGCCGCGTCCATGCCGAGCGACAAGGCCTGCGCGCTCGCCTGCCAGGCGATGAACGGCTCGGCGCGCGCATCGGTCTGCGGCACGTCGAAACTCAGCGTCACGTCGCGCACCACCGACTTGTTCGGGTCGTCGGCGAACGCCGCCTGCGAATCGAAGCTCAGCGTCAGCACCGGCGGCGCCCCTTCGTCGCCGGCCGGCAGTACCAGCCGGCCCGGCACCACGCCCGGCACGAAGCCGTGGCGCGACGCATGCTGGTGGATGTAGCCGACGCTCCACGCCGCCGAGCGCGCCTGCAGGTGCACCGCGAGCTGCGCATCGTGCTCGCCGGCGAAGGCGTCGAGCTCGCGCGCCCGCGCCACCGCATCGAGCATGTCGGGCACATCGGCCATCGCGCCGATCGATTCGGCGAAGGCCTGCAGCTTCTGCACGAACTCGGAGTACTCGATCTCGTTGACCGCGCCCATCCGGTTGGCCAGTTGCAACCCGGCCTGGAATTCGCCGTAGCGCTGGCCGGCGGTCGGCGGTTCCCACTCGCCGCTGTCGGCGTTCAGGCCCTCGATCAGGAACGGCTTGCTGCCGGCGCGGCGCGTCGGCGGCAGGTGCGGCAGCACCGATTCGGCGCTGACCGGCGCATCGAGCGTCAGCGTCGCGATGGCGTCGATCAGCGCATCGATGCGTGCAGTGGCCCGGCGCACCGGCGGGGGCTGCAGCGCGCTGCCGAGGTCGAGGCGCGGCGACGGATCGTCGCCCACCGGACCCGACGCCGGCTCGCCGAACACCGGCTCGCGCTGCTCGGCCGGTGCCGCTGCAGCCGAGGGCCCACCCGGCGGCGGCAGCGCCTCCATCGGCCGCCGCGGCCCGGCCTTGCGGGCCTGCCACGCGCCATGCGCGACCACGCCGGCCAGCACGACGCCGCCCAGCGCGGCCAGCGAAACCGTCAAGGTGCTCAATGGAGCCCCTCGTCGAATGGGTACATTCGCCGATCCCCCGAGGGGATGCCGGCCGGCTTGGGAGCGGCCCGGCGCTCGGCCGGCGACGAGTCAGCCATCACGCCGCCTCGGCCAGACTGACCGCCGCTTCCATGTCGACCGCGACGATGCGCGACACGCCCTGCTCCTGCATCGTCACGCCGATCAGCTGCTCGGCCATCTCCATCGCGATCTTGTTGTGGCTGATGAACAGGAACTGCGTGCCTTCGGACATCTGCTTCACCAGCTTCGCATAGCGCTCGGTGTTGGCGTCGTCCAGCGGCGCGTCGACCTCGTCGAGCAGGCAGAACGGCGCCGGGTTCAGCTGGAAGATCGCGAACACCAGCGCGATCGCGGTCAGCGCCTTCTCGCCGCCGGACAGCAGGTGGATCGTGCTGTTCTTCTTGCCGGGCGGCTGCGCCATCACCTGCACGCCGGCGTCGAGGATCTCGTCGCCGGTCATCATCAGCTTGGCCTGCCCGCCGCCGAACAGGCTCGGGAACATGCGCCCGAAGTGCTCGTTGACCTGGTTGAAGGTGCTGGCGAGCAGGTCGCGCGTCTCGAGATCGATCTTGTGGATCGCGCCTTCGAGCGTACCGATCGCCTCGTTCAGGTCGGCGTTCTGCGAATCGAGGAAGGTCTTGCGCTCGCGCGACGCGGTGAGCTCGTCGAGCGCCGCCAGGTTGACCGCGCCGAGCGCGTTGATGTCGCGGTTGATGCGGTCGATCTCGCCCTGCAGCCCGTACAGCTTGACGTTGTTGTCGGCGATGTTCTGCGCGAGCGCCGCGAGGTCGACCTCGGCCGCGGTGAGCTGCTCGAGGAACTGCGCGCCGCCGAGCTGCGCCGCCTGCTCTTCGAGCTGCAGCTTGGTGATGCGGTCGCGCAGCGGCTGCAGGCTCTGCTCGTGCGCCATGCGCTGTTCGTCGGCGCGGCGCAGCCGCAGCGTCAGGTCGTCGTACTCGCTGCGCTTGCTGCCGAGCGCGGCCTCGCGGTCGAGCTTCACCGCCAGCGCGTCCTCGAGCCCGACGTGGGCCGAGGCATCGGTCAGCTTCACCAATTCTTCCTGCAGCTGCTCGCGCGACGCGTCGTTCGACGCGACCTGCTGCTGCGCGGTCTCGATGCTGCGCTGCAGCTCGCCGCGGCGGGCCGCCAGCGCGCGCGACGAGAACTGCGCCTCCTGCGCCTGCCGCTCCAGCGAGCGCAGCTGCTCGCGCGCATCGGCCAGCTTGCGTTCGGCGGCGATCACGGCTTCGTCGAGTTCCGCATGGCGCTCCTGCGTGGTCGCGAGCTGCATGTCGAGTTCCTCGAAGCGCGCCTCGCCGGTGGCGCGGCGTTCGTCGAGCTCTTCGAGCTGCGCGTCGATCTCGGCCAGTTCGGCATCCAGCTGCTCGCGGCGCGCGCTGGTCTGCTCGGCCTGCTGCGACAGGCGCAGCAGCTCGACCTGCAGCTGGTGCGCGCGGGTCTGCGTCTCGGCGGCTTCGCGGCGCGCGCCGACCAGCCGCTGCGACGCATCGGTGTAGGCCGCCTCGGCCCGCACCAGCGCGCTGCGCGATTCTTCGGCGATCAGCGTCTGCGCCTTCAGCTGGCGCTCCAGGTTCTCGATCTCCTGCGCGCGCGCCAGCATGCCGGCCTGCTCGGAATCGGGCGCGTAGAAGGCGACCGCGAACTGGCTGACCGCATGGCCCTCGCGGGTCATGATGACTTCGCCGTGCGTCAGCTTCGAGCGCTCGGCCAGCGCTTCGTCGATGCTGGCCGCGGTGTAGACGCCTTCGAGCCAGTCGTTCAGCAAGGCCTTCAGGCCGGAGTCGCCCAGGCGCAGCAGGTCGCTCAGCTTCGACAGCGTCTGGTGCGTGTTCGAGATCGCCGCCTGCGGCGGCGTGTAGAAGGCCAGCTTGGCCGGCGGCGCATCGCTCGCGAAGGCGCGCACCGTCTCGATGCGGCTCACTTCGAGCGCGTTGATGCGTTCGCGCAGCGCGGCTTCGAGCGCGGTCTCCCAGCCGGTCTCGATGTGGATCTTCGTCCACAGCCCCTGCAGGCCGTCGAGGCCGTGCTTCGCGAGCCACGGCTTCAGCTTGCCTTCGGTCTGCACCTTTTCCTGCAGCGCGCGCAGCGCATCGAGGCGGGCGCTCAGGTCGGCCTGCCGGCCGCCCTGCGCATTGACCTGCTCCTGCGCCTCGCGGCGCGCTTCGTCGAGCGCCGGCACCTGCTCCTGCAGCTCGTGCAGCCGGGCATCGGCGACGCCCTGCTGTTCGTCGGCCGCGGCCGACTGCTGCTTCAGCTCGGCCAGCCGCGCCATGTCGGGCGACGCGAGCTGGCGGCGTTCGCCGTCGAGCCGGTCACGGCGCGCATTGAACTGGCGGCGCTGGTCGTCGAGGTTGCGGCTCTCGGCGGCCAGCACCTGGATCTGCTGCTGCACGCTGCTGACGGCGGTGCGCTGTTCGTTGCTGCGGTTCTGCGCGGCGCGCACCGCGTCTTCGACCTGCGGCAGGTTGCCGGCCTGTTCCTCGGCCTGCGCGGCCAGCACCTCGGCCTGCTCGTCGGCGGCGGCGATCTGCTCGGCGATCTGCTCCAGCTCGTCCTGCGCCTGCTGCGAGCGTTCGGCCCACTGCTCGCTCTGCACCTTCAGTTCGGTCAGGCGCTGCTCGACGCGCTGGCGGCCTTCGACGACGTAGCGGATGCGTTCCTCGAGCCGGCTGACTTCGAGCGAGGCCTCGGCCAGCGCGCCCTGCGCGGTGTGCAGCTCGTCGCTGGCGGCGTAGTGGGCCTGGCGGATGGTTTCGAGCTCGGCCTCGCCGTGGCGCAGCTCGGCCATGCGGGCTTCGAGGCCGTTGGTGGCTTCCAGCACCTCTTTCTTCACGCGCTCCTGTTCGCTCGCCGCATCTCGGTGCTTCAGGAACCACAGCTGGTGTAGCTTCAGCGTGCCCGATTCCTGCAGGCCGCGGTAGCGGGTCGCGACCTCGGCCTGCTTTTCCAGCTTGTCGAGATTGGCGTTCAACTCGCGCAGGATGTCTTCGACGCGGGTCAGGTTCTCGCGCGTGTCCTTCAGCCGGTTCTCGGTCTCGCGGCGGCGTTCCTTGTACTTCGAGACGCCGGCGGCTTCTTCGAGGAACAGGCGCAGTTCCTCGGGCTTGCTCTCGATGATGCGGCTGATGGTGCCCTGGCCGATGATCGCGTAGGCGCGCGGGCCGAGGCCGGTGCCGAGGAACACGTCCTGCACGTCGCGGCGGCGCACCGGCTGGTTGTTGATGTAGTAGCTGCTGGTGCCGTCGCGGGTCAGCACGCGCTTGACGGCGATCTCGGTGAACTGGTTCCACTGGCCGCCGGCGCGGGCGTCTTCGTTGCTGAACACCAGCTCGACGCTGGACCGGCTGGCCGGCTTGCGGTTGCCCGAGCCGTTGAAGATCACGTCCTGCATCGATTCGCCGCGCAGTTCGCTGGCCTTCGATTCGCCCAGCACCCAGCGCACCGCGTCCATGATGTTGGACTTGCCGCAGCCGTTGGGCCCGACCACGCCGACCAGCTGGCCCGGCAGCTGGAAGTGCGTCGGTTCGGCAAATGACTTGAAGCCCGACAGCTTGATGGAGTTCAGACGCATGGAGAGCAGTCCCGGCGGGTCGCGGCGGGGGTGCCGCGAGGCGCCTAAGTCATTGATTTATTTAGGGAATTCCACGCGTACGCGGACTTCTGGCGAGGCGCGATGATACCATCGCGCCCTGTTGCGGCAGCCTGCCGAAACCCTCTCAAAACGTGACGTCCCGCCCCATGGTCAAGCCAGCCAAGTTGTCCAAGTTATCTTCGAAGATCGCCCCGCCGACAGCCCCGTTGCGGATGCGCGAGAAGCCGGCGAAGCCGCCGTCGGTGCCGAGCAAGCAGCTCGATGTGTTCCCGAACCCGAGCCCGAAGCGCGACTACGCGATCCAGTTCCAGGTGCCCGAGTTCACCTGCCACTGCCCGCTGACCGGCCAGCCGGATTTCGCGCACTTCACGATCGACATGATCGCGGACCAGCTGTGCGTCGAGCTGAAGAGCCTGAAGATGTACATGTGGAGCTTCCGCAACGAAGGCGCGTTCCACGAGAAGGTCACGAACGACATCCTCGACGACATCGTGAAGGCCACCGACCCGCGCTTCATCCGCATCACGGCGAAGTGGTACGTGCGTGGTGGGATCTACACGAACGTGGTGGTGGAGCACCGCAAGAAGGGGTGGAAGCCGCAGCCGGTGGTGCAGATGCCTTCGCACGGGGCTGCTACTGGGTTGGCTTGATCGGTTCTGCTCGGCTCGTTGCGGCGGGTAGCCGCAGGGGGCTGGGGGCTCATGCCGGGTCGGTCGGCCTGGCGGCCGACTGCACGAAGAAGATCGGCTTTGGGGATGCGCCGGCAAACTCCCTCCGCTCACTTCGTTCGCTGTGGTCAAACAGTGCCGGCGAGTCAGTTTCACGAAGCGCGCAAGC
>Ga0209050_1000236_pt1 | contig 120719 bp, 86 predicted proteins | sample Araplavi_mTSA_r2_FD_184276 | JGI IMG/M metagenome (GOLD analysis project Ga0209050, IMG submission 184276) | Arabidopsis root microbial communities from North Carolina, USA - plate scrape MF_Cvi_mTSA_r2 (SPAdes) (version 2) | ecosystem: Host-associated > Plants > Roots > Endosphere | place...
CTCCTCCGGGCGGCGGTATGATCAGTTTGTGAAAACGCACCAGGAGGAGTTTGGCGGTTTTGAGACGGAGCCGTCTGGCCGGAGCGGGTGGGCGTTTTTGGGCTGGGTGGACAATGAGACCTACCGGCTGGCGTTTTCCACTTCCCGCGGGACGAAGTTCGGAAAGCGCGTGGGCTACCGGTTTGTGCTCACGACCAGGGTGGTGAACAAACCCGGCCGCAAGCCGAAGACGAAGCTGGTGAAGGTGGACTACGAGGTCGGCTATCGCCCGGAGTACTGATGCGGTCGTCGACCTTGAACGGGCCCGTCCGCCGGCAATTGATGGAACGCGGTTTTTGCTGCGGCTGCGCTGGCGCGCAGGGAGACGTTTCCGGCGGGCCGCCCGTTCCCCCCATCGCGGGGTGGCGCGATTTTGCGTGTAGTGGGGAGGGGGAGCAGGTGAGATGGGCCCGTTTGTCACTTTTCCTGAAATGAAAAATCTCTTTTTGATCCGGCTGGGGTTGCTGCTCGGGGCTGGGGCGGTTTGGAGCGGGTGCTCGGGGGCGGGGGACGTGAAGACGGATCGGCGGATCGAGGGGGCCTGGAAATCGAACCGGGCGCTGACGATGGCGACGGTGAAGTTTCAGGGAAAACCGCTCCTGCTGGAGAATCAGCAGCGGATGGGTGACATCTTTGGGTGGATGGTGCTGAAGTTCGATGGGGCGTATCTGTCGGTGGAGATGCCGCCGAAGGATGGGCGCCCGGCGTGGCGGTTCCGGTCGAGCTATCGTGTGGTGGAATCGGAGTGGGATTCCCTGACGTATGTGGCGAAGGATTTATTGATGGAGGCGCCGAAGGTGACGCAGGTTCATTTTGTGGGCCGCAACCGGTTTTGGATGGCGTTGGGAAAAAACGGGTGGGGGGACTCGCGGGAGTACTTTGACCGGATCGCGGAAAAGGCGCCGGATGCGCGGCGTTGAGCAGAGAAGAAGCGATGTCGACGATGCGTGAACTAGCGATCGGGGATATTCACGGGTGTGCGCGGACGTTGCAGGTGCTGCTGGAGAAGTGGCAGCCGCGGCCGGAGGATACGGTGATTTTGCTCGGGGATTATATCAATCGCGGCGCGGATTCGTGCGGGGTGATCGAGCTGATCCTGGAGCTGAACCGGCAGTGCACGGTGGTGGCGCTGGCGGGGAATCACGAGAAGATGCTGCTGGATGCGCGGCGGCAGCCGGCGGTGCTGCGGGAGTTTCTGAAGAAGGGCGGGGATACGATGCTGGATTCATACGAGCGGCATGGCTATGCGCGGGGGGTGGAGGGAATTCCGGCGCGGCACTGGAAGTTTTTTGCGGAGGGGCTGCTGGATTTCTGGGAGACGGAGGAGACGATCTTTGTGCATGCGGCGGTGGACCCGGAGCTGGCCATGGCGGAGCAGCCGCAGCGGATGCTTTTCTGGGAGAAATTCCGCGACCCGATGGTGCACTGCTCGGGCAAGCCGGTGGTGTGCGGGCACGCGAGCCAGAAGGATGGGCGGCCGGCGTTTTTCCGCGGCGGCGTGTGCATCGATAGCTGGGCGTGGCGGAGTGGCTGGCTCACGGGCCTGGACGTGGGGACGCGGCGGCTGCTGCAGGTGAATGAGCGCGGGGAGGAACGGTGGATGGAGTGGCGATTGACGGATGGGGCGGGAAATGGAGGCTGGGGGTTATGACGTCTGATGTGTCTCGAGCGATTTTGATCGGGGTGGCGCTGATCCCGGCGCTGACGCTGGTGGTCTCGATGGTGGCGCTGTATCGCCAGAATCGGCGGCGGGATGGGTTGTACGCGCGGCTGCATCGCGATCACCGCGAGATCTGGAAGTCGCTGGGCGAACCGGTCGGGGTGTGGTGGAAGCCGAAGGGCTCCTGGAATGCGTGGCCGAATTATTTGCCGGAATTGTTTCTGAGCCGGGAGGAGCCGGCGTGGCTGCAGGAGGCGCCGGAATTGCGCGAGCTGCTGGAGGAGTGTCGCGCGAGGCAGCGTTTGCTCACCCGGGTGATGATGCCGATCCTGGTGGCGGGTGGGGTGCTTTTCGGCGCGGCGATTTGGTGGCTGGGGTGAGATGGCGGGGTGCGGAACGGTGCCCTCCAGAGGGGAGATTGGCTGCGCGTGGCGCAAGGGTGTTTCGTTTCACGCAGAGGGCTGCGTGAACCACGAGCTGACAGCAGGGGGACTTGCGAAGGCGCGTGGCGATGCCGATTTTTGCCGGTGGGATCGCGCTCACGGCGCTGGTGGCGGCGATCTGGCCCCACTAGAGTGAGCGGGCTGCCGGTGATCGGGAGCGATCCACTTCGCGAAATTGCGATGAAGACGACTGACCCCATCTTGAACCACACGAAGCAGCACCGCACGGGGGCGACCCACCTGGTGGTGCTCGGGTTGCTGCTGCTGCTCGCCGCGGTGGGGTGTGTCGTGGGGGCGGGGGTGTACTCGGCGATGCAGCCGCGGCTGTTTCCGGCGGCGACGGAATTTCAGCTGCTGGTGCCGGCGGAGGATGCGGCCCGCTTGCCCGTGGCGTTCGAGCAGGCGAAGAAGGAATTTCCGAAGGCGATGAATCAGCCGCTGACCGCGGAGGTCGATTTGCGAGCGAAGGAATTCACCTCGGATCTGTACCGGATCACCGCGCTGGACCGCGATCCGCGGACGGCGGCGAATACGGTGAACTTCTTAACCATGAGCGTGGCGGACGCGCTGCGGGCGGGGCGGAATGACGACGTACGCCGGGTGGAGGTCCGGGTGAAGGGGGAGATGGCGAAGAAGCCGTCGAAGCCGGATGTGGCGGCGATCATGCGCACCGGGATGCTGGGCGCGGCGGCGCTGGGGATTGCAGGGGGCTGGGTGTTGTGGAGCGGGCTGAATCGGCCGCGAGGGGGGCGCGCCGTAGGCGGAGACGTGTAGATGGTGATTCGTGATTAGTGAGTGGGGGAAGGCGCGCTCTCTCCCAAAGACGCCGCACCGACCCCACCGACCAATCACGAATCACCAATCACTACGCCGCCTCAGCGGCGAGTTTGGTTGCGGTGGGCGGGGGAATTGCCGATGGAGGAGGCTGTTTTATGCCTGAACCTGTTTCTGAGTTTTCCTACTGCGAAGTCGGCGTCGAGGGGCTGGCTGAGATTCAGCCGCTGTGGACGAAGCTGAATGCGGAGCATGCGGCGATGTCACGGCCGTTTGGCGCGGAGATCGCGGAGCGGACGTTTGCGTCGCGTCGGACGGAGCTCTTGATGAAGGGGCGCAGCGGCGGGCTGTGGGTGGAGGTGGTGCGGGCGGTGGCGAGCGATGGGGCCGCCGCGGTGGCGTATTGCCTGTGCACGCTGTCGCCGGAGGGAGTCGGGGAGATCGATTCGATCTTTGTGGAGGAGAAGTTTCGCGGCCACGGGATCGGAGCGGAACTGATGCGGCGGGCGCTGGCCTGGATGGAGGAGATGAAGGCGGGCGCGAAGATGGTGTCGGTGCTGTATGAGAATACGGAGGCGATCGCGTTTTACCGGCGGTTTGGGTTTCATCCGCGGACGGTGCTCCTGCTGGAATCGATGGCGCCGGAAGGGAAGGCGCAGGGTTAGGGTAGGGGACGATCGCGGTTCTGTTCGACGCTCTTGCGCGCTGATGCGGGATGCCTGGGTGGGTTGGAGGCAAGAGACGAGCTTTTCCATCAAAACGTCTGCGAGTCGGTTTAAATAAAACCGTGGCTGAAAGAAGGCTCGCGTGAACGGGAGCTGAGCCCCGATGACCTGTAGGGCAAGCGGTCCGCTTGCCGCACTCTTCCGATACAGCCGCGTCTTCCCCCGGCAGGGAGCGCCTGCCCTCCAGGGGCTGCCGGACGCGATCTCACGACTCCAATTTTGTTTTAATCGCTCTGGCCGGCACCAGCTCAGGGTGTTCGCGGCGAGTCGCGTGCTCCACCCAGGATTTCGCGGCCACCGCTATACCTTCATTTAACGCCTACGGCCCACTCGGCGCCGCTGCAGGCGAGCCGTGTCGCAGATCATCCGCCGTATACATTTCCAAATCCGGCCCCGCGGAGCGGATCTCGATTTCGTCGCGCGATTGCTGGTGGAAAAAAAACGGGGTGCCCCAGCGGTCGGTGAGTTCACCGCGGGGATTGATCGCGGGGTTGTTGCGGTCGAGGAAGGCGAGTTTGCGCGGGTTGTTGCCGGTGAGGGCGTTGACGAAGGCGCGGTTGTCTTCGCCGGCGGGAAAACTGCCGAAGCGTTCGCGGTAGTGCTGGAAGAGATTGAAGACGATCGCGAGATCCTGCGCGGGCGCCTGGTCGCGGGCGTTGAGTTTGTCCGCGAGAGGCGAACGATCATCCGGGTCGGTCTTCGGGGCAGGGGGGAGCGGCTGGATCGCGGAGCGTTCCGGGCCGTTGAGATTGCGCGCTGCTACCTTTGGTTTGGCGGTGGGGGTGGCCGGAGCAGGAGCCGCGTCAGCGGGTGTGCTCGAGGGCTTTTGGGGTTCGGCGGAAGGCGCCGGTGAATCCGGCCCGGGGCTGCTGAGATAAACCAGGCACGTCGCCAGCGCGATCGCGGCAATGATGCCGGTGGTCCACGCCGTCAGCCTGGCCTTGGCCGTGCTCACCCGAGGAAACCAAGGTCCGGCTTGGCGAAGCGGCCGATGTTCGGCAGCACCAGCGGCATGTTCGCCGGGGTCACGCCAAACCACTTCGCGAGCGTCGCGGCGTATTCGTCCGTGGACGTCGTGGGAATCCAGCTGCCGCGGTCGCCCGTGTCATCCGGCCCGCCGCTGCGCGGGATCGGCATGGAACCGTAGAGTTTGCCGCCCTGCACGCCGCCGCCGACCACGAAGTGGTGCGAGCCCCAGGCGTGATCGGTGCCTTTGCCGTTCGAGTTGTACGTGCGGTTGAAGTCCGACGAGCTGAAGAGCGTCACTTTGTCGGAGATCCCGAGCGTCACCGTGGCGTTGTAGAAATCGGCTACCGCATCGCTCAGCGTCTTCATGAGGTTGCTATGATCTTCGAGCTGGTTGTCGTGGGTGTCGAAGCCGCCGATCGAGGCGAAGAAAATCTGGCGCGTCATGCCGAGATTACTCTGCGCGACGATGAGGCGCAGGATCATGTGAAGCTGGGCGGCGATGCCCGTGAGGCTGTTGTTGCCCCCGCGCGCGACGCTCGGGAAGAGGTTGATCGCCCCGTTGTTGCCGTCGTATTTCGGCGTGCTGCCGAGGATGGTTTTCATCAGCGCATCCTTGGCGATCGCGCGGTTGGTGATCGCGGCGTATTCCTGCTCGAAGAGGTGCGAGTAGCTCTGGCCGAGCGCGCCATTCATGCCGATGTAGCCCTGCTTGGTCGGCGTGCCGTTGCTCGCGTAACTGGTTAGGCCGATGGTGCCATTCGTGGTCATCGGGTAGACGAGCGTCTCGTTGCCGACCTGGAAGAAATTGCCCCCGGAGATCGAGATGTTCATCGAGAAGTTCGACCCTGCATTGAGCGAGTCGAGCAGGTCCGCGATGCGGCCACCCCAGCCGACCTTTTTCGGCGAATCGGGGATCGAAGTCTGCCACTGCACCTGCTGGTCGTTGTGCGAGAAAAGGTAGGGCGGCACGGCTGCGCCGCCGGAGCGGTATTCCGCGCGGGTGATCGGTGCGACCAGCGTGCCGACATTCGCGAGGAAGGCGGCTTTCCCGCCGGTGAAGACCTCCTGGAGTTTGGTCATCGACGGGTGCAGCGCGAACTCCCGCCCATCGCCGCTCGCATTGGGAATCGGCAGCAGATTCTCCCGGGGCAGCGCGATGATGCCGCGCTCCAGCGCATAGGCATCGTAGCTCGCCTGGTCGTAGGGCAGCAGCATGTTGTTCGCATCGTTCCCGCCGAAGAGGAAGAGGCAGACGAGCGCCTTCCGGTCATCGACCGGCGCGGTCTGCGCGGCGAGCGTGGCATTGAAAAGCCGCAGCGTGCCGATGGCCGAGAGCAGGCTGGTGCTGCCCATGGCCGTGCAGGCGGCGCGACCGAGGAACTGGCGGCGGGAGAGATCGGAGAAGTCTTTCATGACAGTGCGGCGCGGCTGAAGTTTCGACTATTTCTGCACGGAGTATTCCGGTGAAGCGGTGATCGCGAAGATGGCGGCGCGGACCCGGTCGCGCTGGCGGTCGTGCGAGACGTCGTTGAGGTTCGGGAAGGCGGCGAACCCGTTTTTGAGCGACTGGCGCAGGCCGTTGGACATCTGTCCGCTGGTCAGCATCACATTCAGGTGATCGATCAGCGCATCCTGATTTTGCTCTTTGGTCAGGCCTTCGCGGGAGAGCAGTGTGATCTGCGGCTCGATGTCGAGCGCGACGTAGCCGTTCTGGTTCGCGGCGTTTTTCTCCGGGGTCCAGATGCCGTTGTAGATGATGCTGTACTGCACGTTCGTCTGCGAGATGACCGTGGTCTCCGAGGTGATCTGGAATTCCGGCGAGAACAGGCCGGATTTCGCGATCACTCCGGGCTGAATGTAGCCGGGCTGGAAGAAATTGAAGACCGACGGAGACTTCAGCGCGCCCTGGGTGGTGAGGGAGTACTGGAGATCGACGAAGTAACGTTTGTCCGGCGGCACCGGGAGCGTGGCGTTGAACGCGCGGAGCACGTGCGAGATGCGCAGGAGCGGCTCGCGCAGTTTGCCGTAGCTGGCATTCTGGTAGAGCAGGGGATTGCGCGCTTCGGGATCGAGCAGCACGGCGCGGACGACGGCTTTTAGATCACCGCGCACGCCGTGGCCGTTGTTATTAAACTTCGAGGCGACGCGATAGACATAGCCGCGGCTCGGGTTGCTCGTCACGAGACGCTGGATGAGCTGGCGCGCGATGAAGGGGCCGACGTTCTGGTGCTTGAAGAGCGTATCGAGCGCGATCTTCATCTCCTGCTCGCCGGTGAGGCCGGCCGGGATTTCGAGGCCGCCCACGATCCGCTTGGCTTTGGTGTCGTGGAAGTTCGGGTACTGCACCATCCGGTTGATCGGATCGATTTCGTCGTAGCGGAAGAAGTTGTTCAGGTTGTCCGGCGGCGCTTTCGGATCGTAGGCCGAGCCCCACCCGGTGAAGACGTGCGCGAGACCCACGATGTCGTACTGCGAATAGGTCGGGATCGGCAGGCCGTTTTCGTTCAGTTGCAGCGAACCGTCGGGATTGAGCTGGTTCAGCCCGATGGTGAAGAGCTGCATGATTTCCCGGGCGTAGTTTTCATCCGGCTCCGCGCCGCTGTCCGGGTTCGGCTTTTGATTCCGGGCCATGCTCAGGTACTGGCCCATCATCGGGCTGAGCGTCACCTCTTCGAGCAGGGTGCGGAAATTGCCGAAGGCGTTTTTCGAAAGCAGATCGTAATAGTTGGTCAGGCCTTCGTGCGCGCCTTCCAGCACGCCGACATCGGAGACGACCAGGATTTCGCTCAGCGCAAAAGCGACCCGCTGGCGCAGCTGATCGGGACTCGCGAGCGCGGCCTGCCACCAGGCTTCCTGGCGCGGTGTCTGCCAGCCGTCGTTGTTGTCGCGAGCCATCAGCTCGGCCCGGCGCGCCTTCACGTAGGTGAGGTGATTCGTCACCGGCTTGCTGAACTGCTGCGAAATCCAGCCGGAGAAACCGAGTTTCTTCACCGCTGCGATATCCGCGACGGTCGGCCCGTAGGTCGCCTGGGTCAGGAAGCGCGCGGCTTCCGCGTCGTTGCGGGCCTTGGCCGGCGCCGCACCGGGCGACGTGGGCTTGGGCATGTCTTTCCAGCCCCAGGTTTTCACGAACTGGCCGACGATTTCCCCGGCCGGAAAGGCGTCGGTATTCACGCGGGCGTAGAGTTTGCCGCCTTCGATCGCCGCGACGATCTGCGCGGGAGTGAGGCCGCCCGCCGCGGCGGTGAGATCCCAGCGCTGGGTGGAAAGCTGGCCATTCGCGAAGGTGAGCACCGGGGTGATGCTGCCGCCCGTGCCGGCGACGTAGAAATCCGCGCCGGCTTCCGCCGCGCTGAGATTGCCGAAGGAAAGGCTGATATCGGCAAAGGCGTGGTTGCCCGTCATGCGCAGGGCCGCGGTACCGTAGCCGCCGGTCTTTTTATCCACCGGGCGCAGCGTGGCGACGTAGATCGCATCGGCGGCATCATCGACCGTGGCGGTGGCCGAGCTCGGCGTGCCGACGGTGTAGGCGGCATCGGCCGTGACGTTGACGGTGATCGATTCCGCGGGCTCGAATTGCGAGTCATCGGCCGGCACGATTTCCACGGAAGCCGCGGTCTGGCCGACGGCGAAATCCACCGTGCCGGAGAGCGGGGCAAAATCGAGTCCGGCCTGAGCGGTGCCGGCGACTTCGAATTTCACCGTGATCGGATTGGCCCCGCCGGAGCGGAAGAAAGTGAACTTCAGCGGACGCTGCTCCTTTTCGTAGCCGCGGCTGACTTCGGTGCCGACGGTGACGGTGTTCGCCGCGTCGAGCATCGCGAGCACCGTGGTTTTGTCCGCGGTGCGGGAGACCGTTTTCGGATTGGTGGGATCGAGGCCGACGGTCACTTCCTCGAAATCGGTCAGCCCGTCGCCATCCGTATCGCGATCGAAGACATTCACCCGGTAGGTCGGCACCGCGCCCGTCTTGAGCTTCTGCGCGACGGTCTGCGGATCCGTCGCGATGTAGGCTCCGTCGATGACGGTCGGAACGGTGCCGATGCGCGGCCCGGTCCAGCCGACGGAGAGATGATCGCCGCCGGTGCCTTCGCGCTGGAAAGCTTCGAAGTAGTACGGTTTGCCCGCTTTCAGCACGACGACCTTCGATTTCTGCGTGGGATATTTGTCCCATTGCTGGAAATTCGTCCATTGATCGAGAGACGCCATCGGCTGCTTCAAATTCGGGTCGGCGGAAGTCGAGACGAACAGAGCGGATTGGTCGTCGCTTGCGATGGAGAAGGTGTATTTGCCCGTGGCCGGCGGAATGATCCAACCGCGCACCCACTGGCCGAAATTGCTCTGGTCCGGATTGGTCTGCTTCGTCTCCGCGTTGGGGATCGTCCCGGTTTCGGTCGGCGCCGGTGTGCCGTTGGCGGCGTAGTTTTTGAGCGTGTCGATACTGCCGTTGAAACTCAACCAGCGCGAGATGAAAGGCCCGCCAGTCAGGTACTGCGTCGCCGGCGCAAAGGTGCGCTGCATGGTTTCGCCGGTGCCGTACTGGGCCGGGCCGAGATTGCTCCACGGACCTTCGTCGAAGCTCACCTGGAGCTGGTACCATTTGCCGATCATCGACGGCCAGGTGGCGGAGATGATCTTGCCCTTCTTCAGCGACTCGATGAGTGGGTCCGGGACGACGGATTCCGCGTTGGTCGGATCGGTGCCTTCGTCGTGCTCCTGTTTGTTCGTACGGCCATCATGGTCGTCATCCCCCTCGGGGATGAAGCCGTGCCCGTAGGCCAGTTCCCAGAGGTCGCTGTATTTGTCGCCATCGCGATCGACGATGGCGCGAACCGTCGTGGGATCGACCAGCAGTGCGGCGCAGGAAAACCAAGCCGCCAGGAGGCGGCACCAAGTAGAGCGGAGTGCGGAGCGCATGGTTTTTCGATGGAGTCGGGTGGGGCGAGCCAGGAGCGGCTCCATGGGCAGGTGCCGAAGGAGCAAAGCCCATGCGCGACCTACCCGAAGGGGGAGTCGGCCCCGGGGGAATCCCCCGATCCTCTTGCGGGCGAGGCATTTTTGGCGGAAATAACCGGCTCTCAAACTCGCAAAAACGGGATCAACTCTCCATAACTGATATAAAAACTATCATATTTGCGGCGCTCCGATTTTCATTGGTGAGGATCGAGAGTTCGATCCGAAGCGAAGGATGGGCCGCTGAGCTTTGCCTGGGATGTGGGTCAAATGCGGGTTGGCCCACCTCTTTTTCGCTCCACGCGAAATCGCTGCATCTGGGAGCGGAAAACGTTTCGTCTTATCGGTTGTGCTGACCGCTTGCCAGATTCCCTGGTTCCTCGTTAGCCTCGATTCGCGTGAACCATTTACCCACCGCCCGCCGCTATTTCGTCAGGTGCGTGCGTGGGTACGGGTGCCGATGAAGACCGAGGACGCCGGACGCCAACTTGATGCAGAGCTGATTCGTCGCGTCGCGACGGGGGATGAGGCTGCCTTCGCGCAACTCTACGACCGTTTCTCCGGCGGCCTCTACTCGATGGTCCTGAAAATGACCAACGACGAAACCGAAGCGCAGGATGTCCTGCAGGAGGCTTTCACCCACATCTGGCGCAAAGCCGCGACATACGACTGCAAACGCAGCGCGGCCTTCACCTGGGCCGTGATGGTGGCGCGGAACAAATGCATCGATCGCATGCGCGTCCGGCAGCGTTTCGGCCGCCTGGTCGAAAAGGCGACGACCGAAGCCGAGGCCCAGCCGCAATCGGATATCGCCGCTGCGGAAGAGCCCGCCCTGCGCGAAGAACGCGCGACCGTGCGCGCTGCGCTTTCCGAAATCGGGCCCGAGCAGAAGCAGGCGCTCGAACTCGCGTTTTTCAACGATCTCACCCACGAGCAAATCGCCGAGCGACTCGGTGCGCCGCTGGGCACGATCAAAGCCCGCATCCGCCGCGGCCTGCTGCGGCTGCGCGAAATCCTGGGGAACTCGCCCTCATGATCGACGAGACGCTCCAGGATCAAGCCGCGCTTTATGTACTCCGCCTGCTCCCGCCGGCGGAAGCGGTGACCTTTGCCCAGGAACTGGAGCGCAACGCCGAGCTCCGCGCCCTCGTGGCCGAACTCGGCGCCGCCGCCGCGCAAGTTTCCCTCGCCGCTCCCGCCGTCCCGCCGCCGCCCGCACTGCGCGAACGCGTGCTGGCCTCCATCCGTACGGAGAAACAGGACCCGCCCGAGGGCCGCGTGGTCGCTTTCCCCTCGGCGGCATCCGCGTCGCGGAAATCGCTGGGTTGGATTCCGTGGGCCATCGCCGCGAGTGTGCTGCTGACGCTCCTGCCGCAGTGGATGTCCCTGCGCACCGAAAACGAATCATTGCGGGCGCAGACCATCCAGCAGGAAGCGACGATCACCCGGCTCGAACGCCGCGATGCCCTCGCCACGGTCCAGATTGCGTCGCTTTCGGCCAAAGTCTCCGCGTACGAAAAAGCGCTCGCGGTGGTCGTGTACGATCCGCAAAATCAGCGCGGTCTGGTCAAGCTCGACAGCTTCCCGAAAGCCGCGAACGGCAAGGATTATCAACTCTGGGTCATCGAACCCGGTGGCGCCGCACCCGTGAGCGCCGGCCTGGTCCCCGTCGGCAATGAAGGCATCGCCCGCGTCGCGTTCAAACCCGAGCGCCAGATCCGCGGCGTGGACGCTTTTGCCATCAGCGTCGAACCCGCCGGCGGTTCCGCCGCCCCCCGCGGCGAGATCGTCTTTGTCGGGAAATAAGCAGCGTGGAGCACGCGACTCGCGTGCGCTGTTCGGCGGCTCCCGCTCGCAGCGTCGTGTAGCGTCGGCTCTATGAGCCGAGAGGGAAGCCGCCCATCCCCGTTCACGTTCGCACCGCATTCGCGGCGAGTCGCCGCGAACAGCATGCGGGTCGCATGCTCCACCCGAAACGGCGCTCCTGGCAGGGGCGTTTCTTTATCTGCTTAGATCAAGGGAGCGACAACCTGCGCGTCATCCCGATCTGCTGCAAAAACGACTCATCGTGGCTGACGACCAGCAGCGCGCCGTCGTAGGCTCGGAGGCCTGCTTCGACGGCTTCGATCGAGTCGATATCCAGATGGTTGGTCGGTTCATCGAGGATCAGGAATGGCGGCGGGGTGGCTGATCCCAGCACGCAGGCGAGCGCAGCGCGCAAGAGCTGGCCCCCGCTCAAGCTGGCGACGATCTGCAAGGCGGCTTCGGCCCGGAACATAAACCGCGCGAGGGAAGCGCGGCAGGCCTGCTCGTCCGCCTCTGGATTCAGACGGCGAAAGTTGTCCCGGATCGAAGTCGATGCATCGAGGATGCTCACCTGTTGATCGAGCATCGCGTAGTCGGTGGAGACGCGGATGACGCCGGACCACGGCGGCAAATGGCCGCGGATTAAGCTGAGCAACGTGGTTTTCCCGCAGCCATTCGGCCCCGTGATCGCCACGCGCTCCGGCCCGACGAGGGTGAAGGAGAGATTTTCAATCACCGGACGGCCGGGCAGATAACCGGCGCAGACGGATTCCAGCTCCAGAACGGTTTTGCCGCCGGGCAATCTGGTGGATGGAAGCTCGACCGAAAACGGCTGGAGAATTTCGATCCGCTTTCGAGCGGCACTCGCGGCCTCCTCGGCTTCGGTCCGCAGGCGCTCGGCCAGTCGCGCGTTCGCCCCGCTGGTGTTTTCGCTGCGATCTTTCAGGCGGCCGAGATTGATCCGCGGCGTGTCATCCTTCGCGTTTTTCCGCCGTCCTGCCGCATCCCGGCGGGCTTGGCGCTCGGCGGATTCCTGGGTGCTCCGGGCGACCTCGGTCACGCGTTTTTGCGCATGGGCCAGGTCGTGATGGGCGGCCGCGAGCTCCAGCTGTTTCTGTTCGCGATAGGCCGACCAATTGCCGCCGTACCGGGTCGCGCCGAGCGACGTCAGCTCCACGATGGCATCGAGGGTTTCGAGCAATTCCCGGTCGTGGCTGACGACGATCGCGCCGGCTCGCCAACGAGCGAGGAAATGGATCACGGCGTTGCGCCCGTCCCGGTCCAGGTTGTTGGTCGGTTCATCGAGCAGGAGCAGGTCGGGTTCGGCGAAGACGACGGCGGCCAGGCTCGCGCGGGTTTGCTGGCCGCCGGATAAATGGCCGAGGAGCGTTTCCGGGCTCGCCTCGAGGCCGACTCGCGCCAGGGCTGAGAGGATCCGGCTTTCCAGCGACCAATCTGTTTCGGCCAATTCCTCCAGGTCGGCTTCGCCTGCCTGCGCCCGCTGAAGACGCTTCCATTCCCTGGCCACGCCGAAAAGATCGGCGATGGATTCCTGTGGCCGAGGCTGCACGGTCTGGCGGAGAAAGCCCACCCGGCCGTGGACGGAAACCCGGCCCGCAAGAGGCCGCAGTTCGCCGGCGATGAGGCGGAGCAACGTGGTTTTCCCCACGCCATTGCGGCCGACGAGGCCGGCCCGTTCCGGGCCGAAAGCGAGGTGAAGGTGCGAGAAGAGAGTGTGCCCAGTGGGCGTACTCCAGGTGAGATCGGAAAGGGTAAGGGTCGAGGGTAAGAGCATGGTCCCGGGCGCACGAAAGCGGTGAGCGATGAGACGGGTACGCAGAGTCTGCGTAGGCGGAGGTCTTCTGCGGGGTTGCCGTGTTTCAGCGAAAGCTGGGCGGAACCCGCGAGGTCATTTGGCGAAAGCCGATGGCTCTTAGATCATCTTCGGCTGGGAAGATATCCCAGTTGGCCGCAGATCAAAGTGGTTTTCACGGATTCCCCCTCATGATCCTGGCGTGGGGGTCAGCTCGTGGTTCACGCAGCCCTCTGCGTGAAACGATGAATGCCTGCGCCTTCAGGCGCAGGGTGATTTTTTCACCTCATGCACGGGGCTGGGCGAGCCACGGACCGACCGCATCGTCAGCCCTTGGGCTGGCGCTTGAGTTCGCTGATTGCGGCCTGGAGATCCGTAAGCGGCGGGGGATTCGGCCCGAATCGAATGCGCGTGTAGAGATCGGCCACGGCCTGGATCGCACTGGCCGCTCCGGGGCGCGCGGTGGCGGCGCGGGTCGCGTAAGCTTGCGGGCCTTCCCACGGATCGCGTTCGAGCCCGGTCAGACGCTCGATTTGCCGGCAGGCTTTGCTCCACACCTTCACGACCGGAGGCGGGGTGCTGCGGGTCACGCCGCGCAGCCAGAGCCCGGCGATGCCGAGGAAAATGAAGGTGAGGCCGAAAATGCTGCCGATCATCACGGGCCCGGGCAGATCCTTGAGGCCGAGATTGGCGAGGATCTCGAACTGCGCGTCGTCGTCGTACGCGACCACGCGGAGGTCCCACTGATAGTTCATGTTGTCCCAGACCATGCGCACGCCATCGATGAGATTGCTCAAGCCGGGCGGTGCTTTGAAATTCGCGGCAAAACCGGTGGCGGCGGATTCGCGGAAACGTTCGGCGCCGGTTTCCAGCCGGCCCGGCGCGAGGGCACTGGTGAGATCGGCGCGGACCCAGCCCCGGCCCTCGATCCAGACTTCCGCCCACGAATGCGCGTCGTTTTGCCGGACGAGGAAATAACTGCCGTGCGGATTGTACTCGCCGCCCTGGAAGCCGAGGATCACGCGCGACGGCACGCCCGCGATCCGCATGAGCAGCGCGAAGCTCGCGGCGTAGTGCGAGCAGAAACCGGTGCGGCGCTGGAACAGGAAATCATCCATGGCCGCGGCGCCCTGATACTGATTCGGCGACAGGCTGTAGGTGAAGTGCTGGGCCCGGAACCAATCGAGAGCGCGGTTGAGCGTCCGCGCATCCGCGCCCGGGCCGGTTTCGCGAAAGCTCTCGCCGAGCTTGCGCGTTTGCGGCGGGATCTTCGATGGCAAATCGAGCGCCGCGGTGCGCTGTTCTTTCGGCAGGTAGTCATCGTGCGGATTCGGCAGCGAGAGGACCTCGTAGCGAGTGGTGCGATTGACCGGGCGGAACGATTGCAGATAGGCGCCCGCTTCGAGTGTGGCGTCGCGGATGGAATAGAGCGGGCGATCCAGGGCAAAAAGCCAGCGGGCACCGTGCGGCTGCAGCGTGATGCGCTGGCGGAAGGAACCCTCCGGAGGCTGGGTGACGCGGGGCTCCAGCGTGCGCACCGCACCGCGCCGCCATTGGAAGCCTTCGCAATTCCAAAGCACCAGGCCGCGCCAGTAGCGATCCGGCGGCGCCGGCGGTTCACCATCGAGGAATTCCGCGCGAAACGCCGTGTCGAAGTTTTCGTTCAGCTTGGTGAATCCGCTCGGATCGAAGTCTTCCGAGAACCCCGCCGCGCCCGTGCCGCCGAGCGGGAAAGGCCGGAAGCCGCCCTGGATGCGCGGGAAAAACAGAAACAGCAGCACCACGATCGGCAGCGTCTGCATGGTCATGAGGCCCAGCCGTTTCGTAGCCCGCCGCCAGGGCAGGCGGGCTTCGCTATAAAGCACCAGAGCCGACCCTGCGGCGGCGAGGCAGAAGGCGATGGCGGCGAGGCCGGCGGGCAGCGTCTGGCTGACAAACAGGCCGCACAGGGCGAGAAACCACGTGAGCAGCAGGAGCACGAAAAAGTCGCGCCGGCTGGTGGATTCGAGCGTCTTCAGCGCAAAGAGCGAAACGAGCAGGCTCATGCCTGGCCCGAGCCCCACGAGGGTGCCGCTGCTCAGCAGCACTCCACCTACGGCGATGCCGCAAAAGACCAGCTTCAGTGGAGTCGCCCGAAGCGCGAGCCCACGGTCGCGAGTGAAAAAGCGGAAGAGAATCGCCAGCCCCAGCAGCCCGGCGGAGAAGGGGATGACGGTCGTCGCGATGGGGAGGGCCGCGAGGCCGAGCGCGACGAGGAGCACGGCAAAAGGCCCGGGCAAAATCGCCGGTTCTGGCTGGCGCGGACGTTTGCGGGGCGGGGTGGTTTCCACTTTCCCCGGCACGGCGGCGAGCGCATCGAGACAGCGCGCGCGTTGCGCGGGGCCCATGGCAGGGATGATTTCGTGACCCGGCAGCCGCAAACCATACGGGACGCCCGAGCGGTCGGCATCGAGCACCCAGCGCGTGAGCTGCGCGATACGGGCTTCCGTGGCCACGGCGTCGACGGCGTCCCATTCCAGCCAGCGCACGCCTCCGGAGGCGCCTTCCCATTCCTTGATGAGCAGGCGGTCGGAACGTTCGGCCGCGCGCCAGTGAATCCGGCGCGGACTTTCCCCCGCGCGAAAATCGCGCAGCCCGGCGAATTCATCGCCATCGCCGCGGCCCTTTTTCCGATCGTACTGCCAGCCGGCTTCGCCTTCGGGCAGCGGCTGCGAGCCCGCGGGATTCGGATGCACCGTGTGTGGGGCGGGCAGCGTGACACGGGCTTCGGTGGAGAAAAAGCCGAGCGGCCAGATGGAGCGGATTTCGATCTCCAGCTCCGCCAGCATGCCGCGCCTGGTCGCCGGCACCTCGAGCCGCAAATTTGTCGTCTGCCCGGCGGCGAGAAAACCGCAGGTCACCGGCTGGCGACCGGAGAGCGCACGAATCTCCAGCCCCGCCGCAAAATTTCCGGCCCCGGCCGTGACTGTGATGGGCACATGCAATTCGCCCCCGGCGAAGACGGGATCGACCCGCCCCGCCTGAAAACTCAGCCCGCGCAGATTGCGCCGTCCGTGGACCCAGGAGAGCAGGCCGAGGGCGGCGATGAGAAAGAAGAGCGCGTAAGCGGCCCCGTTGCCCTGGCTGAGGGCGGCGTACCACACCGCACAGACAAAGGCGCAAAAGGCGAAGGTATTGCGCGTGAACTTGGTGCGGATGCGTTTGACCACCGCGGAGTGGGTCGGAGGCGCGGAATCGCGGCGGCTCATGGCGGCGTGATTATGGCACGGGAACCGCCCGGAGGATATCCGCGGCGAGATCGTCGCCGCTCGGGGCGGCCGGATCGAGCGGGGCATCGAGGCGGTGCGCCATCACCGCTGGCCCGACGGCCTGGATATCTTCCGGCAGCACCAGGTCGCGCCCGGCGATCAAGGCCCAGGCTTGCGCGGCGCGCAGCAGGCCGAGCCCGGCACGGGGCGAAAGTCCCATCCGATGCCGCTGGCGGCAGAGCGCGAGCAAGTCCTGGAGATAGTCGATCAGCGGGTCGGAGGTATGCACCTTCACCACCGCGGTCTGGAGTGCGGGGAGTTCGCCCTCGCCGAGCGCGGTCGCGATTTCGGTGAGCATTTCCCGGCGGTCGCGGCCGAGGAGCAGCGCGCGTTCGGCGGCGCGATCGGGCAGCCCGAGCGAGATGCGCATGAGGAAGCGGTCGAGCTGCGATTCCGGCAGCGGAAAGGTGCCGACCTGCTCCAGCGGGTTTTGCGTGGCGACGACAAAAAACGGCTCGGGCAATTTGTGCGCGACCCCATCCACGGAGACCTGGCGCTCTTCCATCGCCTCGAGCAGCGCGCTCTGGGTCTTCGGCGTCGCGCGATTGATTTCATCGATCAACACCACCTGCGCGAAAAGAGGCCCCGGGTGGAAAACGAAACGCTTTTCGTCGCGATGAAAAATCGAGCTCCCGATCACATCCCCCGGCAGCAGATCGCTGGTGAACTGGATGCGATGAAACTGCAGCCCCGCGGCCTGCGCGAGCGTGTGCGAAAGCGTCGTTTTCCCGACCCCCGGAATATCCTCGATCAGCAGATGCCCCCGCGCGAGCAGGCAGGCGGCCGAAAGACGGATGGCGTGGTCTTTGCCCACGACAATCGTGGCGATGCGATCAAGAAGAGGCTGGATCCGGGAATTCACTGGCGGGCCGTGAGGAAAAAATGGGTGAAGAGGGCGAAGGGGAAGTGGCGCGGAAACCGTGCTCTCCACAGAGAATCGGTTCAGGTGTCAAGGCTGGCGGTGCCGTGCGCGGTTGCAGGTGGCTTTTGGGGTTGCCATATAGCGCAGTTTTTTGGCCGCCAACCTTGGTCAACAAACTGTTTTTCCTCGAAATCAAGGTCACCCGCGACCTAACTTCATTTTCGATGAGAGCGAGATGCAGTGATTTGAGTTTTTCCCGAAAATCGCGTGGCGGGCTGGCCCCTTTCCGCCTGTAGGCCGCGGCGCATAGCGGAGCCGCTCGCATGAGAGTGTTCATTTCCTACCGGCGCCGGATTGGGGATATCTATGCCATCGATGCGTTGATGGATGCGCTGAGCAAACGCTACGGCAGTGAGAATGTGTTCAAGGATACCGATAGCATCCAGAGCGGCCAGGACTATCGGGAGGTTATTCGAGCGGCGCTATCGCGGTGTGATGTACTGCTGGTGGTGATCGATCCGGACTGGCTGAGCGCCATGGATAGAAAGGGCGAAAGAAGGCTCAATGATCCGAATGATTGGGTACGGCTCGAAATTGAAGAGGCGCTCAAGCGGAAAATAAAAATCGTTCCGGTGCTGCTCTCCATCGCCGAAATGCCGGCGGCAGAAGATCTGCCGGAATCGATGAGGGAATTGGTCTATCGAAATGCCACCCGGTTGAGGGCGGGTCGCGATTTTCAACGCGACCTGAAAGACCTTTATGCGGATTTGGAATTCGTTTTCCGTGCGCGGAGGCGAAGGCAGGCAAAAATCGCCGGATGGCTTGTTTTGATTGGAGCGGGGCTGTCGGTCTTCTCTCATATCTACCTGCCGAAAAATTGGTTTCCGGATACGACTGTGCTCAGAGCGGGCGTGGTTCCAATCCCCTCGACGCCGGCGATTCTCACCCCCGAAGCCCCAGCCCCGACGGTCGCTGAAATCAAGGAATTGCCAGGCGGTCCCCGGGTCCAAAAGGCAAATATTCAGTGGGAAAAAGAGAGCTTTTTCCGCGGGAGCGGTTTTGGGGACAAAAAGGGGCTGATCTGGGTCAGGATTCAAGCGAGCTACTATACAAACCTAAATCCAGGATCGAACGATGTCATGAAGTCCGAGACGCTGGTGCCGATTTCGGAAGATTCCATAGCCAGCTGGAGTGATGCCGAAATCCTACTCAGGTTCACCGCTGCGGATGTGGAACGAATTCGCCAGAGACGCGAAAATATCGTGCAAGATCACAAAAACGAAGACGCGGAAGGATATCTGATCGATTACATCATTAGCACCGCTGACGGGAAGCGAACGACCAGCCCCTTCAAGCGGTAGAGTGGTCACATCGTGACCGTCTGGGGGGCAGCGCGGCATTGTCCCGGACGTCGGGGATACGCAAATTTTGGGCTCTCCCGCAGGCAAAACGAATTCGGGATTTGCAGACGACCTGCTGCCTCCTAAAAGGCTCCAATGGTCCTGCTGCGTACCCTGTCTTCGTTTCTGGTAATGGCACTCCTGACCGGGTGCGTCTCCACGGATCCGCTCGATCAAGAGCAGCTCCAGCGGGTGCGGCCGATGGCGCTGAAGGGGCCGGCGAAACCGGTGGGAGGCCGGCTTTATTCGGATGCCACGTCGGGGACTCTCTACGTCGTCGGCTCACAGACCGGGCTCGTGGGCGCTCTGCTTTTTGGTGGGATTGCTGCCGCCAATCAAAACGCCGGTGTGAAGCGGTTTGAAGCCGCGACCAGGAACTCGAGTGAGCTCGTCCTTTCGACCGTGCTCGGCGATGTGCGGGATCGGCTGATCGCGAAAGGCTACATGAAACCGCAACCGGGTGGAGAACTGGGGAAACTCAAAATCGACTCGCTCGACTACGGAGTGGCGCACGCGGGCGATCAGCGCTTCACCGCAGTCGTCGCCATCCGGGCGAGTATCGAGGCGCCCGGCGAGAAGACCATCTGGCGCGGATTCGGCCACAGCAACAGCCTGAACAGCTTTTCGAAGGACGAGGTGCTGGCCAACCCGAAGCTCTACCGCGACGCCGTGATCGATGCCGCTCGAAAAGCCGCGGTGACGCTTACCGATAAGATGTGATTGGGATGGGCAGAATGGTTGCGGTGCGAAGTTTTTTACCGGCGACCGAGGTGAAAAGGTGATGAAGACTCATCCGGTGGCTGAGCGGGAAATCGGTTGGCGCTTTGCCCGCGCGGGCCTTTGGCTCAGTGCGGGCGGGCTGTTTGTGGCGGGATTTTGGGTGGGGTGGCATTTTCCCCGTGAGATTTACCGCATGCTGGCTCCGGAACGGTGGGTATTCGTTCTCACCGAGGCGATGATTGATCCTTTCGCATTCCGATTTTATTGCGCCCTGTCGGTCGGTTTTCTCTTTGCTTCTTCCCCGCTCGCGATCTTGCTCTCGCGCCGTTGGAAGGCCTGGCCGGCGCAGATTTTGGGTTATCTCGCGGGTGGCCTGTTGGGGTGTTTTGTTTCGGCTCAGCCTTTCCACGGTCCTCGCGGATATTCGCTTCCCTCGCCGATCGTCTTGTTTCCGGGGATGGGTGCAGGAGTCACCCTCTTGGCTGGTCTGGCCGTTCGGAGATTCACTCGATCGCAGCCCTCTCAGCCAACTCCTGAGCCGATGCCCATGCGGGTCCGCTGGGAACGGCAGATAGCACTGGTGCAAGCGGCTTCCGATGGAGACGTGGCGAGGGTTGAAAAGTTACTGATCGCCGGGGTGGATATCAATCGAGCGGGGGCTGGTGGAAACCCTTTGCACGCGGCAGTGGAAAATGCGCAGAGCGACATGGTGAAGTTTCTCATCAAAGCGGGGGCTGATCCGAATCGCTCGCACAATGACTGGAGGCCCCTCAGTCACGCTATCGACGTCGAGATCGATGCGGTTCATCAGAGGCTTCAACGCGAGCCTGGTCCTGAAGAATTGCCGGAGCCGCGGATCACCCTCACCCTGCTGGCGATGGGAGCCGATCCAACCCTCTCGGATACCGATGGCAAAACTCCGCTCGATTTTGCGATCCGCCGCGGACATCTCCGTGCTGCAGAAGCCATTCGTGAGCACCTGGAAAATCGCCCCCCAATTCTTCCGCACGAACTGCCCGTTCCCGAACCGATCGACCCTCTTATGAAAAGCATCTGGACCCGTATTGAAACCTGGCTCGGTGCGCATGCGCCGGAGATCCTGCAAGGCTTGAGGCCTCCCGCGACGAGGAACCAAATTGCCGAGGTGGAAGATGTGCTGGATGTTTCATTTCCGCAGGATTTGGTCGATACTTTCCTCCTTCACGATGGACAGAATTCACGCGCGCCGTGGCTGCTCACGGGCTGGGAGTTCCTGTCGCTCGATCGTATCGTGTCCGAGTGGACGGTGTGGAAAGACCTGCTGGATGGCGGGGAATTCGAGGAATACGAGAGTGCCTCGGACGGTCATACGGTGACTGATTGGTACGACGCAAAGTGGATTCCGCTGACCTCCGATGGAGCAGGGGATCATCATTGCCTGGACCTCAATCCGGGGCCGCTCGGGAAGGAGGGGCAGATCATCCTGATGTGGCACGATGACGACCCGCGAACGGTCGTCGCGTCGAGTTACCGCGAGTGGCTGGAGCAATTTGCCGCGGATCTCGAAGGCGGGCGCTACGAGGTCAAGGATGGCTACCTGCAGAAGCGAGGTGAATAGTTCCTCAGCTTTTGGTGCTATCAATGGTTTCTGGTAGAGTACGTCGCCCATTCTTTCCCCAACCCCTCACATGAATCGCTTCCGTTCCTTTTTGGCTTCCGCCGTTGTGCTCCTGCCGATGTTTCACCCGCTTGAGAGCCGGGCGGAGGAGGCTTTGCCGAAGACGCTGCTGACGACGCGGGGAAAATTGCTGGTGAGCGAAAATTTCGCCCAACCGCTGGCGCCGATGACGGGCAAGCCCGTGGGGTTTGCCAGCGGGTTCAGCGGTTGGCGTTTTGTCGGCCGTGAGGCGCCGGGCCGCTCCGGGAGTTGGGAAGTGAAGGATGGCGTATTCCGGGGGTTTGAGACCCCCGGGGCGAATCACCCGGCGACGGCGTCGTTTGGCCTGCGCTACAAAGACGCCGTCATCCAGTGCGAGGTGCGATTGGAAAATGTGCCGGAGGAAGGGAGGAAGTACCGCTCGTTTTTTGTGAAGGCGACGGATGCCACCGGTTATGTCTGCGCGCTCTTTGGCGGGCCGGGCGGAGTGAATGCCCTGGCCTACGACGCGGAGAAGATCGATCCGGCCAACAAGCAACGGGCCAAGCAGCCGCAGGTGTCTGCACCCGCGAAGATCGCGCTCGATGAGTGGCACACGGTGGTCCTCGAGATCCTCGGTACCGAACTCGTGGCCACGCTCGATGGGAAAAGTGTCACCCTGTCCAGCCCTCTGGTCGGCGCCGACAAGCATAGCGTGATGCTCGGCGTCGGCACCCAGGCGAGTTTCCGCAACTTCCGACTGTGGGAAGCGTTGCCGAATCCCGAGTGGCCGAAAAACAAAGAGGGGCTGCCGGCCAGGATTAATTAGGGCGCGTTTCGAACCCCAGCTCATTTCCGGCGTGGAATCGAGCAATTGGCCGCGCCGTTCGCCCGGCACCAAATACCGGCTTTACAGGCAAGACCGTACTCTTCAAACACGACCCATGAGCACGAGCGCTGTAGTGGTACCCGCCTATTCCGTCATCCTGACTGTTAGCAACGAAACTCAGGACAACTTGATTATCGCTTCACCTGTAGGCTGCGAAAATGGGGCGTTTTTGCAAGCGCCTTTGGGCCTTGCGGCGGGGCAGACGACCGCGTGGGTGGGCATCGGGGATGGCTCGGGAGTCAATGGAGTCATCGGAACCGAACTCTTCACTTCCAGTGGTGAGCCCGTGGATGTCGTCACCTTCCAATTTGCGGCGCTCCCCGAAAGTCCGAACAGCGCTTTTGCGGGCACGAATAAAGGCCAGGTCCGGGTGACACAAAGCGCCGTGCCCGCCGAGGGATCCCAGTGGGCTGTGACCTTCACGATTTCGTCGATCGCGGCCCCGGAGGCTTGAGGCCGGAGAAGGCCAGACTGCGCTCTCCGGTGTGCACCGAATTCAGATAATCAGCATGCAGTCGCCGTAGCTGAAGAAGCGGTAGCGTTCGCGGACGGCTTCTGTGTAGGCGCGGAGGATGAAGTCGCGCCCGGCCAGCGCGCTGACGAGCATCAGCAGCGTGGACTTCGGCAAATGGAAATTCGTGAGCAGGGCTCCGACGACGCCGAATTGGTAGGGCGGGTGGATGAAGATGTCGGTGCTGCCTTCGGCGGCGCGCAGCGGGCGGCCAATGCTTTCCAGCACGCGCGTGGTGGTGGTGCCGATGGCCACGACCCGGGAGGCGGAGTTGATGGCGTCGGCGGTCTCCGCCGAAACCGCGTACCGCTCCGAGTGCATGCGATGGCCGGCGAGGTCCTCGGCTTGCACGGGGCGGAAGGTGCCGACTCCAACGTGCAGTGTCAGGAAGGCGTGGGGCAGGCGGGCGAGCAGTTCGGGCGTGAAATGCAGGCCTGCCGTGGGGGCGGCCACGGCTCCGGGTTCGCGGGCGAAGACGGTCTGGTAGCGCTCGGCGTCATCGGCTTCCGGCTCGCGTTCCATGTAGGGCGGGAGGGGCATTCGGCCGAAGCGGTCGAGGTCCACGGGGCCTGCGAACGCGATGATGCGTTCACCTTCGGGCAGGATTTCCTGCACGGTGCCGGGGACGCCGCCGACCGTCGTCGTCGCGCCGATGCGCATCTTGCGGCCAGGTTTCACCAGGCACTTCCAGGTGTTCGCGCCGACGGCTTCGAGGAAGAGGAATTCGATCCGGCCGTCATCGGAATGCGCCCGCGCCGGGATGACCCGGGTATCGTTGAGCACGACGAGATCGTCCGCGCGCAAGTAGCTGGGAAAATCCGCGAACGAACGATGCTCGATCCGCTGCTCCGCGCGGTGCAGCACCATCATGCGCGAGGCATCGCGCTGCGGGAGCGGGTGCCGGGCGATGAGGTCCTCCGGCAGGGGAAAGTCGTAGTCGGCGGTGCGCAGGCTCACGCGCGGGAGGTCGGCACTTTACTTCGCCGCTTTCGGCTTGGCGCGGTCGCCGCTGACGCGTTTGAGGTCGCAGCGGGTGGCGGCGGCGAGGACGAGTTCGGCGACGCGGTCTTTCAGGCGCCAGGCGCGGTAGGCGAGGGCGAAGACGAGGCAGAGGTAGGGGACATAGAGCCACCATTCCAACTCGCCTTTCGCGATCCAGCGGTAGAGCAGGCCGGAGGCGAGGATGAAGTGGGTGAGGAAGGTCGTGGCGACCATCTTCGAGCCGAGGCGCACGCGGGTGAGGCACTTCGGACCGCCGTGGTATTCGGTCACGGTGGCGACGCGGACGCTCCACCAGAGGTTGCCGTAGATGATAACGTCCCAATCCTTCCAGCCGGTATCGGCGGAGTAACGCCAGCCTTCCAGCTCGAGCAGGGCGAAGATTTCTTCGAGGAGTTTCTCGCGGCCGACGCCGGTTTCGTTCCAGAAATCGAGGCGCGAGATGCTGCCTTTGCGGGCCTCGGCCGGCACATCGACTTCGTGCGAACTGATGACCGCCGCGGGCGTGCGTTTGAATTTCAGCCAGGTGAAATAGCGGGCCCAACCGCGGCCGAGCGGCTGGGTGAAAGCGAGGAAACCGACGAGCAGCCGGGCGAAAATGGTATCGAACTTCGGCTCGATCTTCGCCCCGGCCATGTAGCTGAGCGCCACGCTGAGCGTGCCGAGGAACATGAGGTACGGCACGATGCGCAGTTGCTCAAAGGGCACGCTGAGCAACCCGATGAAGAGCGTGAGCGCGACCCATTCGATACACGCGAGGTAGCCCGCGAGCGCACTGGGCGAGGGCTGATAGATACTCTGGAAGAGCCCCTGGCCGAAGATGCCGTGATAGATGATCGGCTTGTTGAACAGCCAGGTGAAGCGCGGGGCGCCGTAGATCTGGCCTTTCCATTTGGCCTGACCGGTGGGGCCGAAAAAGACGAGGTGCTTGAAGCGCAGGAGCGATTCCGCTTCGCCGTAACCTTCCTGCTGTGAGCGGAAGGCTTTGAGGGTGAACCGGCGGTAATGCCAGACGATGGCGCTCGGCGAAAACGCGACGACGCCGCCATTGCTTTGCAGACGCCAGCAGAAGTCGACGTCATCACCGGCTTTGCGGTACTCGATATCGAAGCCGCCGGTCCCTTCAAACGCCCAGCGCCAGAAGGCCATGTTGCAGCCGGGCACGTGCTCGGCCACCACGTCGGTGAGCAGCACATGGCTGGGGCCACCGGGCGCGGCAGAAACCGCGGCCTGGATCCAGTTCACGGCGGGCGGCGAAATATTTGGACCACCGACGCCGGCGTAGTCGCCACTGATCAGCGTGCCGACGAGGTAATAGAGCCAATCCGGATCGGGCATGCAGTCCGAGTCGGTGTAGGCAAAAATATCGCCCCGCGCACCGGCCGCACCGGCATTGCGCGCGTAGCTCAGGCCCATGTTCGGCTGGATGATGCAGATGAAGTCGGGCAGCAGCGTGCCGGTGAGTTCATCGTCGCGATCGCGCTCGGCGTAAGCGGCCGGGCGGGCCTGGCCGGGAATGGTGTGTGTGCCGTGGGTGTAGGTGAAATCGGCGGGGTACGTGCCGCGTTCCTTCAGCCAGTCTTTCACGATGTCCTTCGTGTCGTCCTTCGAACCGTCGTCCACGAGCACGATCTCGAAATCCGGGTAGCGCAGCCGGTCGAGCCAGCGGAGGCAATCGACCAGCGTTTTGCCGCCATTGTAGCTGCAGACGATGATGCTGACCTTCGGCACCCGATCGAGCGGGATGCGTTGGGTGATCGCGCGCAGATCCAGCTTCTTCTTGAGGACCTCGAAGGCTTTCTTGGGTTTGCGGTCGCGGGTGACGAGGCCGAATTCCCAGTCCTCGATTTCGTGGCCGCCAGTGAACCATTCATCGGTCCACGCAAAGAAAATCGTGCCCGCGGCGCCGCCTTTGACGACGACGTCGAGATGCCAGTCGAGAATCTCCGCCTGGCGATCCTCGCCATTGCGCATCGTATCGAGGCCGAATTCTCCGAGAATCAGCGGCTTGTCCTCGGCCAGGTTTTGCAACCGGGCGAGGTACCGCTCGAAGTCCGGGCGGCGTTCGAGGTAGACGTTGAACGAATAGAAATCGACGTTCCCGGGCAGGAGGTACTCGGTCGGCGGATAACTCGCGTAGCTGTAGAGCGGGCGCGGATCGGTGGCGCGGGCGACATCGATCAGCTTTTCGAGGAACTCGACCACGCGTTGCGCGCCGAGCCAGCGGACCATGGTGGTCGGCACTTCGTTGCCCACGAAGTACCCGAAGATCGCGGGATGCCCTTTGTTTTTCGAGACCGCGATGCGGATGGTCTGGATGATCTGGCGCTTGAGCGAGCCGGAGTTGAGAAACTCGACGTGCTGGGTCCACGGGATCGAGATCAGCACGCGCAGACCGTATTCGGCGGCGGTATCGAGCAGCCAGCGCGGCGGCACGTGGTAGACGCGGATCAGATTGATCCCCAGCTCCTGCATGAGCTTGAAGTCCTGGTGCGCCCGCTCGGGCGTGGCGGTCAGGTCGCCGTCGGCGTTGGGTTTGAAGGGGCCGTAGGTGACTCCGCGGAGGAACCATTTGCGCTCGCCTTCGTGAAAGAATTTCGAGCGGACGCGGATCGGTGGCAGGTCGGCGATGGGCTGGGACGCAGGTGCGGACATCAGAAAATGGAAACGGTCAGACGGCGGAAACGGCCCGCCATTCGAGAAATGGCAGCCGGGAGCCGGAGAACGAAGCGAAAAGGGACGAAGTGGGAATCAGACTCACAGAGAGCGGCCGGCGGCCGCGGCAAATGGACGCAATTCCTCGACGAGTTTGGCGAACCCGGCGAAATCGATCTGCTGCTGGCCGTCGCTGAGGGCTTCCTTCGGGTTCGGGTGCACCTCGATGAGCAGGCCATCGGCGCCCAGCGCGGCGGCCCCGCGGCAAAGCATGCGCACGAGATCAGCCCGGCCGCAGCCCTGGCTGGGATCGACGATGATCGGGAGGTGCGACTCCTTTTTCACGATCGCCACCGCGGCGAGGTCGAGGGTGTTCCGGGTGTAGGTCTCGAAGGTGCGGATGCCGCGTTCGCAGAACATGAGGTTGCCGTTGCCGTGGGCGAGGGCGTACTCGCCGGCGAGCAGCCATTCGTCGATGCGCTCACTCAGGCCGCGCTTGAGCATGATCGGCTTGCCGGTTTTGGCCGCAGCGATGATCAGCTGGAAATTCTGCGCATTGCGGGCGCCGATCTGGAAGATATCGGCCACTTCGGCCACGTGCTCGACGTGGTTTTCGCTGAGCAGTTCGGTGATGATTTTGAGCCCGGTCTGCTCCTTGGCCTTGGCCAGCAGGCGCAGGCCTTCCTTGCCGAGGCCCTGGAATTCGTAGGGCGAAGTGCGCGGCTTGTAGGCGCCGCCGCGGAGAATCGTCGCGCCGGCGGCTTTCACCGCTTCGGCCGTGGCCAGGAGCTGGCTTTCGCTCTCCACCGAGCACGGGCCGGCCATGAGGGCGAATTTCTCGCCGCCGACCGGGACGCCATCGACGTTGATCACGGTATTGCCCGGATGCGCCTCGCGGCTGACCAGCTTGTGCTTTTTCTGCACCGGCATCACGCGCTCCACCTGGGGGAAGACGGTCAGCGATTCCAGGGTGTGATGAGTCCGCTCGTCGCCGAGGGCGGCAATGATCGCCTGTTCGGTGCCAAAAATCGGCCGCGGGTCGTAGCCGAGCTTTTGGACTTCGGCGATGACTTCATCGATTTGCGGACGTGGCGTACCGGGGCGGAGGACGACGATCATGGTAAGGGGTTGCTGGTTGGGCGTGGATGGTTGATGGAATTCCCCCTGCTAAAGAAGGGCGGGCAGGCTAACCCGCCTCCTGAAACCATCAACACTCAACCATCAAGTTTCCGTGCAAGACTTTACCGCTGGCGGTATCAACTCCCTCCCGAACAAACTCCGCAAAGGTACCGGCCGTCCAGAGATCGATGAGCGGATCCGGGAGCTGGTGGCCGACTACGGGTGCGAAAACTCCTGCGAACTGGTCGAGCAACTGATGATGACCGCGCTGAAGATGGCCCGCGACAAGATCAGCGTGGCCGATCTGAAGCTCTTCAACCGCTCCCTGAACGAACTCCGCTACGCTGCGCGGACCTTCGCCGACTACCGCTCCGTGCGGAAAGTGTGCGTCTTTGGCAGCGCCCGGACCGATCACGAAGAGCCGGAGTACCAGGCGGCGGTCGAGTTTTCGAAACAGATGGTGTCGCACGGGTACATGATCATCACCGGCGGCGGTGATGGCATCATGGGCGCCGCGCAACTCGGCGCGGGCGCGGAAAACAGCTTCGGCCTGAATATCCGGCTCCCGTTTGAACAGCGGGCGAACGACACGATTCACGGCGACCCGAAGCTGGTGACCTTCAACTACTTTTTCACCCGGAAGCTGAACTTCGTGAAGGAATGCCACGCCTTCGCTCTTTTCCCCGGCGGCTTCGGCACCATGGACGAAGGTTTCGAAGCGCTGACCCTGATCCAGACGGGCAAAACGCGGATCATGCCCGTGGTGCTGGTGGACAAACCCGGCGGCACTTATTGGAAAACGTGGCTGCGCTTTTTGCAGGATCACCTGCTGCGCCTGAAGCTGATCTCGCCGGACGATTTCAAGCTTTTCAAGGTCGTCTCCAGCGTGGAGGAGGCGGTCGAGGAAATCACGGGCTTCTACCGCACCTTCCGTAGCTACCGCTGGGTCGGGCATCGCATGGTCATTCGCCTCGAGAGCCGGATCAGCGAGGCGGCGCTGGAGAAGCTGAATACCGATTTCGCCGACCTGCTCGAAGGCGGCGCCATCGTGCAGGGGCGCGCGTTGCCGGAAGAGGCCAACGAACCGGAACTGGCCGACGTCCCGCGCCTGGTGCTGCACCCCTTCCGCCGCAACTTCGGCCGCCTGCGCATGCTGCTCGACGCGATCAACGAAGCGGAACTGGAGGCGTAAGCGGCCTCGGCCTCGATTGATTTTAGGGCAAGCGCTTGGCGCTTGCCCCATTTCCTTCGAGGTCAATCGTGCAAATTCATTCTGCTCCCGGCAGGTGGAGCGCCTGCCCTACAGCTCCTTGGGCGATGCCTCGTTTGGCTGGCAGGCTTTTTCGGCCTGCTCGAAGTCATCCGCAAAGCGGATTTCATCCTGCTGGGCGAGGGTGCCGCGCCGGGCTTGCAGCAAAGGGAGGAGCCGGGGATCGGCCAGGAGTTCGGCGGCTTCCACACACCATGCGCCTTCAAACTCGCCGGCAAGTTCGCGAGCGACCGCGGGAAAGGCCCGCGGGTCGTGGCACCGGGCCAGGCCGATCATGGCTTCGCCGCGGATTTCCGCATCGGAGTGATCGAGCAAACGAGCCAATGTATCTCGCAGGTCGGGGGTATCCCGCTGCGTGAGGCTGCCCAAACCAAAAGCCGCCCAATTGCAAACATCGCGCTCGGGATCCGCCGCGAGGCGGATCAGGCCCTCGATTGCCGCATCCTCTTCATGGCAGCTGAGAGCCTGGACGACCCCAAAACGAACATCCGCGTCGGAATGCGTAATGAGAGGAAGGACGTGAGGAATAGCCGAGGGATCCCTTCGATGGCCGAGCGCGCAGGCCGCAGCCGCAATCACGCGCGGATCAGGATCGCAAAGAAGAGAGATCAGGATTTGGACCGATTCAGCCAGCCAGGTGCGATCGCCCCAGCCGAGTTGCGCGAGGACCTGCGCTCCGGTGATCCGGTCGAGCGGGTCTGCACTTGCGGCGTAAAGCCGGCCGAGTTCGAATTCGCATTCGCCGCCCCGGTAGTGCACGACCCAAAGGGAAACATCGGCTTCGGCATCATCCTCATCCACGACCTTGGCGCGGTAAGCCTCGACGAGGCTCCGGCTGGTCTCCGTACACTGATCGCAATGGGAACTGCTTCTGGCCATGGATGCGGCTTGGTTTGCTTTGGAAAAGGCGACTCTGGGCCCTCGCTTAGAAAGAGAGATGGAGCACACCGAACTCGCCTGGGTTCACCCGCTGCATCCAGGCGAGGAACAGGCCGTGAACTTCGCGCAAGGCCTCGGCATATTCCGTGGCGTTTTCCCCGGGGCGTTCTTCGGCCGCGAAGGTGGTGAGGGCTTTGTCGGCGGGTGGGTTCGCTTTGAAGTACTCGGCGAGGCGGCTGGCCAGGTCCGCGGAAAAGACGGTGTAGTGTTCGTCGATCTCCACTGCGGTTAGTTCGGCATCGAGGTCTTCCGGGAAGGTGGTGAAGACGAAAAGGTAGTCCACCAGCACGAAGCCGGAGTAGGGCAGATCCTCCTTCGTCTTTGCGGCGTCATCGAGGTATTCCCAGAGGTATTTCTCGCCGGTGACGATTTCCTTTTTGCCAAAGAGGGTGGACTTGTAGGTCACCTTCTTTTCATCGCGATGGGCGGCGATGAATTCTGTGTGCTGGCTTTCCAGGAGGAGGTAAAAGGTTGCGATGCAGGACATGGCCAAGGGGTTCCGTTACGGCTGGTCGGATTGCACATTCACCGCGACCAGCGTACGGCGGGGCGGATTGATCTCTTTCACGAGAGTCCGGAGCGCCTCGCGGTCGGCTTCGGTGGCGACAAAACCGCTCAGCACCGGGTGGCGGATGGACGCCTCTTGCAGTTTCACTCGGGCGTAGCGCGGGTCCGCGGCCAGCCGGGGGCGGATCATTTCCATCGACTTCCGGAGCTGGAGGGTGGTCCAGGCTTCCCGGCCGACGATGGACAGGATGAACACCACGAGAAGGGAGTAGATCCAGACGCGCTGACGGTTGGGGCCGCTCATGCGGAAAGACGATATCTGCCCGTGAGCGAAATGCCAATTCGCTCTTCCCAAACTCCCCCCGTCAGCTCCCCAGCCACCACAGCCCGGCTTTCAGCCAGAGGGGCATGGTGAGGAAACCCACGGCGGTGGTGGTGGTCACGAGCCAGGCGGCGAGGTCGGTTTCGCCACCGTAGTGTTTCACCAGGATGATGGGGAGCATCGCGCTCGGCATGGCGGCCTGGACCACGAGGATGTTGCGCAATTCCGGCGAGGTGTGGAGGCCCTTCGCGGCGAAGAGGAAAATCGCGGGCAGCACGCCGAGGCGGAGGAGATTGCCGAAAGTGATCGGCCGGAACCAAGGGCCCGGATTGGCCCGGCGCATCACGTCGGCCAGGACCGCGCCGGTGAGGGTGATCTGGGTCGGAAAAGCGCACGCGCCCAGCCAGTGCAGAGAAGTACGCGCAAACCCTGGCAACCAGTCGCCACCGAAGAAATAGTTCAGCGTGGAGGAAACGATGATCGCCACGACTGGGGCGGTGAGCACCGCGCGCCAAAGGCTGTGCCGGACCGGTCGAGGCCGTTCTTCCGAGCCTTCGATGGTGCCACTGGTTTCTTCATTCGGCGGGATCGAGGGATGCTGATGCCCCGAGAGCAGCCAGATCCCGGCTGACCACAGCACGAGTTCGATCCCGAGGGTGAAGGTGAATTGCACCCCGAGGGTTTCGCGATTGAAGAGGGCCTGGACGAGCGGGATGGCGAGGTAACCGTAATTTTGCAGGCCCACGGTGAAGGCAAAGGTCCGGGTCGGATGCGGCCGGCCCAGCCCGAGCAGCCGCGCGCTGAGCAGGGCGACGCTAAAGCCGATCAGCGCCGTGCCCGCTCCGCAGGCCGCGGGCAGCAGGACGTTGCTGATCTTCTGCAGCGCAGGATTGCCGATGATCGTGTCGGCGATCAGCGAGGGGTAAAACACATTCACCCCGAGCCGCAGGATGCTGGCATCGGCCGTGGAGGAGAGTGCGCCGGTGCGGCGCATCACCCAGCCGATGGCGATCATGATGAAGACCGGCGTGACAGCCCCGAGCAGGGAGGCGTAGGCAGACATCGATCAGCGGCGAACCGGAGGCGTGAAAAATGAAAGAAAGGCGGCCGAATTCATCCCCGCCTAGTCCATGGGCCGCATGCCGGAGGGATGAGGCTGGGGCGCGCCGGGAGCCGGCACGTTTTCGCCAGTGGGGGTCGGTTTGGCCTTCGATTTGATCGGCGGATAGAGCTTTTTCAGCATCTCGATCTCGCCGGCGCTGATGCCGCGGGGGATGAAGATGATGCCGTCGGTGATCGGCTTATCGATGGTGAGGTCGATCAATTGATGCGTGCCGCCCTTGGTGGCGATGAAACCCACGACGGACGCGCCGCGGCGATCGGTGCTCACCGTGCGGAGCCGCAGAGAGCCGCCGAAATCGAACTGAAACGCGCAACCGAACGAACCGTCCATATTGAGCACCGGGTAGATCCCCACGAGATCCTTCTCGGTCACGAAGGGGACGGATTCCAACGTGCCCTGCCGGGCCGGGTTCACAAAACGCGCGGGGAGGGTGAACGAACCACCGGCATTCCCGATCGCTTCCACGTGGAAACGAACGCTGAATTTGGGTTTGCGGGCAAAAGCACCGAAGGCGAGGGGGGCGAGCAGGCTCGCAAAAAGCAACAAGGCGCGGTGGCGTGACATGAGGGGCGGAGTCTTCGGGATGGAAATGGGATTTGCAACCACAGGCCCGCACCGGCTAAAGGCGGGAGACTATGTTTCGCCGTTTTCCGCTCGTCCTGCCCGCTCTCCTGCTTGCCGGTTGCTGGGGAGGATCGCAGCCTGAATCCAATTCCGTCTCGGTGACGGCCACGCCGCCGCCCCAGCCGGGACTGCTCGATCGCATGTGGGAATCGACGCAAAACCTCAATCCGCTCAAGCCGAGCCTGAAGACGCGCGAGATGAAACCCATCGCGCCGCCGAACCTGCGCGCCTTTACCGCCACTATGGCGATCGATCCCCCGGCGCCGAAGCTCAGCGAAGTCCGCCAGATGCGCGTGACCCTCAGCGTGGTCAATCGCGGCAAAAAAGTCGTGACCCTCGATTTTCCCACCACCCAGCGCATCGATGCGGTGATCAAGGACAGCACCGGCAAAATGATCGAGCACTGGAGCGACGACCACCGCTTCGAAGCGCAGCCGGGCATCGTGACGGTGAACCCCGGCGAGCGCCTCGAATACTCGGCCCTCGTTGCGACCCGCGAGATGCAGCCGGACAAACCCTTCACGGTCGAAGCCTGGCTGCCCAATTATGAATCGATCCGGGCGGCAACGACCATCACCCCGGTAAAATAACCGTGATGCGCCCAACTCTGCGAACCCTGGCCGGCCTGGCGTTCGGATTGGGCGTGAGTGTGGCGTGGGGTGAGGAAACGTGGCCGGATATCCGCTCGGTGCCGGCGGATTTGACTGTGCCGGAAATGAGCACGGGTGAGCCGATCGCTGGCCGTCGCGTGCGGCAGGTCGCGCCGGGTTGGGAAGGCACTGCGGTTTATCACGCGCTTTATTTGCCGACGGATTGGAAACCGGATGGGCGCTGGCCGGTGATCGTGGAGTGGCCGGGGAATGGCGGCTACAAAGATCCCATCGGCGACGAGTGCAACGGCCTGCCCGAAGGCTGCAAACTTGGCTACGGAGTCACCGCGGGTGCGGGAGCGATCTGGGTGAGCGCGCCGTTTGTGAATGGAGGGGGGAAGGGGATTGCGGAGAAATGGTGGGGCGATGCGCCGGCGTACGATTCGCTGCCCACGCGGGAGTATGTGCGGGCACTGGTCAAAGACGTGTGTGCGCGCTGGGGTGGCGATCCGGGGCGCGTGGTGCTGGCGGGGTTCTCGCGGGGCTCGATCGCGATCAATCGCGTGGGGCTGGAGGACGACGAAACCGCGAAGCTCTGGCGGGCGTTCATTTGCTACAGCCACTACGACGGGCTTTCCGAAAAGTGGCCGTACCCGGCGGCCGATCGCGCGGCGGCGAAAATTCGCCGGGGCCGGCTGGGGAATCGGCCGCAATTCATCTGTGGCGAACGCGCCAATCCCGAGGGAACCCGGGGCTATCTGCTGTCCGAAGGCGCATTTACGCCGGAAAATCCGGGGCCTTTCACCTTTGTGCCCACGGGTTTCCGCAATCACAACGACGCTTGGGTTCTGCGCCCGAGTCCGGCCCGCGACCAATTGCGGGCGTGGTGGGTGGAAGTGATCGCGGGCCAGCGTTGATGGGGGAAAATACCCAGCGCCGCGAAGTTGCTTGTCTTCGTGCGTGACCCGGGCTTTATCGCCCGGCTCTACTTCCACCTTTCACTTTCACCGACCATGCCCAAGAAAACCATTCGCGATCTCGATCTCTCCGGCAAACGCGTTCTCGTCCGCGTCGATTTTAACGTTCCGCTCGATGAAAAAGACGGCGGCATGGTGATCACCGACGACACCCGCATCAAGGAGACCCTGCCCACGCTGAAGTACCTCATCGAAAAGGGTGCCAAAGTCATCCTCTGCTCCCACCTCGGCCGCCCGAAGGGCAAGGTGGACCCGAAGCAGTCGCTCGGACCGTGCGCGGGCCGTCTCTCCGAGTTGCTCGGCCAGCCGGTCGATTTCTCCTCGGAATCTGTCGGCGAAGTGGCCAAGGCCAAGGTCGCGGCGCTCCAGCCGGGCGGCGTGCTCCTGCTCGAAAACGTCCGTTTCCACGCGGGTGAAGAGAAGAACGACGCGGAACTCGCCAAGCAGTTCGCCGAACTGGCCGACGTGTACGTAAACGACGCGTTCGGTTCCGCCCATCGCGCCCACAGCTCCACCGAAGGCGTGGCGCATCATGTGAGCGCCGCGGTCTCCGGCTTCCTCATGGAGAAGGAACTCAAGTATCTCCACGACGAACTCCAGAGCCCGGAAAAGCCCTTCGTGGTCATCCTCGGCGGCGCCAAGGTGAGCGACAAAATCAAGGTCATCGATCGCCTGCTCGATATCGCCGACACCGTGATCATCGGCGGCGCCATGGCTTACACCTTCGGCCTCGCCCTCGGGAAGAAAGTCGGCAAGTCGCTGGTCGAAGCCGACAAGGTGGACATCGCCAAAGCCGCGCTGGAAAAAGCGAAGGCCAAGGGCGTGAAATTCCTTCTCCCGGTCGACAACTACATCGTCCAGGAACTCGATTTCGGCGCGAAGAAAGTCGGCCCCGGCCGTTACACCGCGCCCGGCGAAGACATCCCGGACGATTTCGAAGGCGTCGATATCGGACCGGAAACCGTGAAGCTGTTCGCCGCGGAAGTCGCGGCTGCGAAGACCGTGGTGTGGAATGGGCCGATGGGCGTGTTTGAGATCAAGGAATGCGCGGTCGGCACCTTCGCGATCGCCGAGACCATCGCGCAGAATTCGGGCGCCAAGAGCATCATCGGCGGTGGCGACAGCGTGAAGGCCGTGAAGCGGGCGGGCGTGGCCGACAAGGTCACCTTCATCAGCACCGGCGGCGGCGCCAGCCTCGAACTCCTCGAAGGCAAGACGCTTCCCGGCGTTGCGGCGCTGAACGACCTCTAGTAGCAAAATCATTCTCGCACCCCGCGAGCCGCCGGAGCCTGAACAGGTGTCGGCGGCCGTGTGGCGCTGCGACTCTTTTCTCTTTTTTAATCCGAAACAACGCCGGGCCCACGGGCCCCCACAGCCATCATCCATCCATCCGCCATGCGCCGTAAAATCATTGCCGCGAACTGGAAAATGAACATGACCATCGGTGAGGCCGAGGGTTTCCTCGAGACCTTCCTCCTGGAGGTCGGCGATGAAAAACGTGCCGACATCGTAATCGTGCCGCCGTTCACCACCATCCCGAAAGTTAGCGAACGCCTGAACAGCGTGCAGACCGTGAAGCTCGGCGCACAGAACATGAGCGCGGAGAAATCCGGCGCCTACACGGGCGAAATCTCCGCCCAAATGCTGCGTGAACTCTTCGTCCGCTTCGTCGTGCTCGGCCACAGCGAACGCCGCACGCTTTTCGGTGAGACGGATGCGATCGTGAACAAGAAAACCAAGGCCGCGCTCGCCTCCACGCTGACCCCGATCGTCTGCATCGGCGAAACGCTGGCGGAACGCGACGCCGGCCAGGTGGAAGCGGTCCTCGAAACCCAGCTGCGCGGCAGCCTCGCCGACCTGACCAAGGAACAGATCGAAGATATCGTGCTGGCCTACGAGCCCGTGTGGGCGATCGGCACCGGCCGCACGGCCACCCCGGCGCAGGCCCAGGAAGCGCACGCCTTCATCCGCAAAGTGCTGGCTGAGATCAGCGATGCGGCGACCGCCGCGAAGGTGCGGATCCAGTACGGCGGCAGCGTGAAGCCGCAGAATACCGCGGAACTCATGCGCCAGCCGGACATCGACGGCGCCTTGGTCGGGGGCGCGAGCCTCGATCCGCGCGGATTCGCTGAAATCGTCCAGTTTACCTGCACATTGCAGGACTAAACGGATGATTTGAGACCGTTTCGTCACGGTTCGTCGACGATTTCCCTTGGCTTCCTTCTTTCCTGAGGGATAGGTCAGGGTTTGTCCGCGTTTCATGCGTATAGCACTCCTCTCCCTCACTCTCGGTCTGGTGGCCGCCTCATCCCAAGGCGCGGTGGTGATTAATGAATTGTTTTATGCGCCAGGCAACGTGGCGAATGAGTTTATCGAGTTGCAAAGCTCGACCCCGAATCAGTCTCTGAGCGGGTACTCGTTGATCGCCATCGGAGCGGATAATCCGGAGGACAGTCCGGGATACGGAGGCAGGCTCAAAAAGGTCTTCTCGCTGGATAACTTTACCACGGGAAGCAATGGGTTGTTCCTTTTGCGGAATACGACCAACAATCCGCTCTTTCCGGACGCAGACCCGGCCACCACCATGGGGACCGTCAATTTTGCGGCCAAACCAGCGGGGGATGTGAGTCTGGGAAACAACGATTTGCCCAACGGAGCGACGTTGTGGCTCCTGGTTTCGGGTTTTGACGCGTCGAATTTGCCGACGAATACCCAATTCGGGTTTAAAACTCTCGATCTGGATCAGGACGGCACCCTCGATTCCACCCCGTGGACGCAAGTCCACTATGGGTTTCTGTACTTCGACTACGCTTTTGGCCTCGCTTCTTACGCTGATGGCTTGTCTTTCAACGTGAACGGTATCGATATCGATGTGCCGGTTCTGGGTGCAGGAACGGAGTACGAGGAGGAAGGCGGCGGGGCGGTGATCCGGACGCCGGATTACCCGGCCAATGATGGCTTGATCAATGTGACCGTCAGCGGTTCGACCGGTGGGCCTTACCTGGTTGGGACGGATTTTTCCTACCCGCTGGATCCGGAGTACTTCCCCGATCACGACTACTACCTGAGCCCGGGCTCCGTGAACGAACGCCTCGCAATTCCCGAGCCGGCGACTGCGGCTCTTTTAGTGATGGGCCTCGCAGGTCTTGCGACGATGCGCCGGCGGAGTTAAGCGGTCCGCATGGCCCGCCAATACACGCTTCATCGCGCCCCTGCCGCCACTGGGCCCAAGATCGACTACGCGGCTGAACTGAATCCGCAGCAATGCGCTGCGGTCACGGCTGATCCTGGCCCGGCGTTGGTCATTGCCGGGGCGGGCTCGGGCAAAACGCGGACGCTGACGTATCGCGTGGCTTACCTCATCGAAAATGGGGTCGCGCCGCAGAATATCCTGCTGCTCACCTTCACGAACAAAGCCGCGCGCGAGATGCTCGACCGCGTGGCGGCGTTGATCCCGCACGACCTTTCCGGCCTGTGGGGTGGCACCTTTCACTCGGTGGGCAACCGGCTGTTGCGCAAGCATCCGAACGAAGCGGGCTTTGCCCCGGGCTTCAGCATCATGGACCGCGAGGACGCGGAGGATTTGCTGGGCACGGTGATCACCACGCTGGGAGTCGATCCAAAGGACAAGCGCTTCCCGAAGGCAGGTGTGGTGGCCGATGTGCTCAGCTTCGTGCTGAATACCGGGCGGGATCTGGAGGAGATCCTGGTCGAGAAGTATCCGCATTTCCTCGAGTTCAGCGCGCAATTCGCCGCGGCCCGCGAGAAATACGAAGCGAAGAAGCGCGACGCCAATGCGCTCGATTTCGATGATCTGCTCGAGAAGACGGTGCGCCTGCTCAAGACGCAGGACAGCATTCGCGAGCACTACCAGCGGATGTTCCAGTTCATCCTGGTCGACGAATACCAGGACACGAACCACATCCAGAGCGACTTCATCGATCTCCTCGCCGCCCGGCATGGAAACCTGATGGTGGTGGGCGACGACGCGCAGGGGATCTATTCGTGGCGCGGCGCGGACTTCAAAAACATCCTCGAATTTCCCAAGCGGTACCCGAAGGCAAAGACTTACAAGATCGAGGTCAACTACCGCAGTGTGCCCGAAGTGCTGAATGTCGCCAATGCGGCGATCGCCAACAACCTGCAGCAGTTCAAAAAGAACCTCTCCGCGGTCCGCGAGGGGAACGATTTCAAACCGGCCATGGTGCCGCTGGGCGACAGTGGCGATCAGGCGCGGTTCGTCGCGCAACGGGTGCTGGAGCTGCACGAGGAAGGCGTGCCGCTCAATGAGATGGCGGTGCTCTACCGCGCGCACTTTCACTCCATGGAAGTGCAGATGGAGTTCACCCGGCGGGGCATTCCCTTTCAGATCACCAGCGGGCTGCGTTTTTTCGAGCAGGCGCACATCAAGGATGTGGCGGCGTTTTTGAAATTCGCGGTCAATCTGCGCGACGAGGTCGCTTTCAAACGCATGGTGCGTCTGCTGCCAGGAATCGGCGCCCGCAGTGCGGAAAGCCTCTGGGGCGACGCGGCCAAAGCGCTCGATGCGGCGCCGAAAGAAGGCGGGGATCGGGTCGAGGGCGGGGCGCGTAAATCGGACAGCGGATTTTTCACCCAGGCTCTGCTGGGGTTGAAAGTGCCGGCCAAATCCAGAAAAGCGTGGGAACAGCTCGTCCACACGCTGGAGGAGCTGCGCCCGCACGGCCAGGCGGTGCCGCCGGCGGAAATGCTGCGCAGCGTGATCGAGGCGGTGTACGACGACTACGCGAAGGCAAATTTCCCGAACTACGATCAGCGCCGCGAAGACCTGAACACGCTCGTGAATTTCTCCCGGCAGTATCCGAATGCGGATGAGTTTCTCGATCAGCTCGCGCTGCTTTCGAATCTCGAAAACGAAGCGGTGGCCGATCACGACGAAACCGATTTGGTGACCCTGAGCAGTGTGCATCAAGCCAAGGGGCTGGAGTGGAAGATCGTCTTTGTGATCTGGATGGCCGACGGGAAATTTCCCAGTGGCCGGAGCCTCGAACGCGACGACACGCTCGAAGAGGAACGCCGCCTCTTTTACGTCGCGGTCACCCGGGCGAAGGATGAGCTCTATCTGACCTACCCGCAGATGCAGCTCGGCTCGAACTACGGCGATATGTTGCAGCGGCCCTCCCGCTTCCTGCTCGAGGTGCCCAAGGAACTGGTGGAAGAGTGGCAGGTGGGCGGCGGGAGCAATTCGCCCTGGTAGAGTTTTTCTCCAAATCTACAGACTTCCCTCGTCGGGAAAAGTCCGCTAGCCCTGCGGGCCAGCCTTCCCTTTATGAGCGCCGTTCGTTTTGTTTTTGCCCTCCTCCTGAGTCTGGTTGCGGTGCTGGTTTTCATCTCCGCACCCACCTTGTTTCTTTGGCAGCTCAAGCTGGCCGCGACGGAATATGGGCACTGGATGGTGCTCGCTGCGCTGGCGGTGGTCCTCGCCGGACGGCGCCGATCGGTCCTCGATTCGGTGAGTGTGATCCTCGCGATTTTGGCCGGGCTGGCCTTCCTTTCCAGCAGCCTGCGCGCGATGCTTTATGCCAGCACCGCGGCGAGCAAGATGAACGTCGCATTCCCGGTCGTTCCGAGCGCGGCCAAGAGCGAGCCGTTCTCGCTCTTCCGTCTGTGGACCGGGGGCAAACCGGCACCGGTGGAGGTGCAGACCTTCGATTACGCCACGCACGATGACGCCGCGCTTCAGCTCGATTTCTATGGAGCGCAAAATCGATCGACTCCGGCGCCCTGTGTGGTCGTGCTGCCGGGCGGAGGTTGGGAGCACGGCGACCGGTTGGAATTCGCCACCATGAATCACTACCTCGCGCAGAAGGGGTATTCGGTCGCGGCGATCAGCTATCGGCTGGCGCCGAAATCGACCTGGCCGGCGCAGCAGGAGGATTTGATCGCTGCACTCGGCTATCTGCGGGCGCATGCGGGAGAGCTGAATCTCGATCCCGAGCGGTTCGTGCTCTTTGGCCGCTCGGCCGGCGGCCAGATCGTGGAAGCCATCGCGGCGCCCGCGAAGCAGCCCGGCATCGTAGGGTGCATCGCGTTTTATGCCCCGGCGGATATGCAGTTCGCCTACAAGTACGCAAAGCGGACCGATATTCTGAATTCGGAAAAGTTGCTGAAACAGTATCTCGGCGGCACCCCGACTGACATGGCGGATAGTTATGATGACGCTTCGGGTTACCTGCACGTGAATCCCAAAACCCCGCCGACCTTGCTGCTGCACGGCGCCGACGACGAGCTCGTCTGGGTGCAGCAAAGCCAGCGCTACTCCGACCGCCTGCGCTCCAATGAAGTGCGCCAAGTCTTCCTGCGTCTGCCCTGGGCCACGCACGCCTTCGACTACAATTTCAACGGCCCCGGCGGCCAGCTCGCCGCGTGGGCGGTCGAGCGGTTCCTCGCCTCCGTGACGGGCGCCTAGCGGGAAATCAGGCGATCTTGTTTCGCCCGGAACGCACGGAGGACAGGGAGGTGTAAAACCGGTCCATCTTCCTCCGTGCGGAATCCCTGAAGTTTAATCCGCCACGGGTTGTTCCCGGGGTTTCCAGGAGGCGGAGCGGGCGTCTTCGGTGTTGCCGCGGGCGAGGAGGAAAACGCAGGTGGAGCGGGCTTCGACTTCGAATTCGTCGCCGGCGGCGAGCGTGATCGGTGCGGCGAGGAAGCCGGCTTCTTCGCGCGTATCGAGCAGGCATTCCCATTCGATGCCTTCGCGGCCGGGGAGGACGAACTTCACCGGCTCGTGATGCGCGTTGAAGAGCAGCATGAAACTCTGATCCTCGATCGGGTGGCCGTGGTCGTCGAGGACGTCGGAGGAGCGCCCCACGAAGATCACGGCGAGGCAGCGGATGTGCGGCGAGGTCCAGTCCTCGTCAGTCATTTCCGTGCCGTCACAATCGACCCACATCACGTCCTTGACCCGGGAGCGGGGGACCTTGCGGCCGGAGAAAAATTTACGCCGGCGGAAGATGGGATGCTCACGCCGCAGGGCGATGAGCCGGGCGGTGAATTCCTCGGATTGCCGTTCCTCGTCGGTGCGGGTCCAGGTCAGCCAGCCGAGCTCGTTGTCCTGGCAGTAGGCGTTGTTGTTGCCCTTCTGGGTGCGGCCGTATTCGTCGCCCGCGGTGAGCATGGGCACCCCTTGGGAAAGGATCAGCGTGGTGAGAAAATTCCGGCGCTGGCGGCGGCGCAGTTTGTTGATCTCCGCGTCGTCGGTCGGGCCTTCGGCGCCGCAATTCCACGAGCGATTGTGGCTGTCCCCATCGCGGTTTTCCTCGCCGTTGGCTTCGTTGTGTTTCTCGTTGTACGAGACGAGATCGGCCAGGGTGAAACCGTCGTGGGCGGTGATGAAGTTGATGCTCGAGGCCGGCGGACGATTGTCCCACTGGAACATATCGCTGCTGCCGGTGATCCGGTTGGCGAATTCGCCGACCATGCCTTCGTCGCCTTTCCAGTAGGCGCGCACACAGTCGCGGTATTTGCCATTCCACTCGGCAAAGGGCTCGGGGAAGTTGCCCACCTGATAGCCACCGAGACCGACGTCCCACGGCTCGGCGATCAGTTTCACCTGCCGCAGCACGGGGTCCTGGCGGATGATATCGAAGAATGCGCTCCCGCGGTCGAAGCCATTGGCCTCGCGGCCGAGGGTGCAGGCGAGGTCGAAGCGGAAGCCATCGACGTGCATCTCGGTCACCCAGTACCGGAGCGAATCCATCATGAACTGGAGCACGCGCGGGTGCGGCATATTCAGCGAATTGCCGCAGCCGGTGAAATCCATGATGTGCCGGGGCGCATCCGGCGCCGGCCAGTAATAGGTGGCATTGTCCACGCCGCGGAAACACAGCGTGGGGCCGAAGTGATTGCCTTCCCCGGTGTGGTTGAAGACCACATCGAGAATGACTTCGATCCCGGCGGCGTGCAGCGCCTTCACCATGCCCTTGAACTCCGCGACCTGGCCGCCGAGCGGATTCTGCGCATAGCCGGCGTGCGGCGCGAAGAAGCCGATGGAAGCATAGCCCCAGTAGTTCGAGAGGCCCTTCACTTCGAGGAAGTGATCGTTCACGAAATGGTGCACGGGCAGCAATTCCACCGCGGTGATGCCGAGTTTTTTGAAATAGGCAATGGCTGGCTCCGTCCCGAGCGCGGCGTAGGTCCCGCGCAGGTTTTCGGGAATGTCCGGGTGCAGCTTGGAGAAGCCTTTGACGTGGACTTCGTAGATGACGGAATCGGCGAGGGGAGTTTCCGGCCGGGTCTCGCCAGACCAATCGAAGGCCGGATCGACGACGACACACTTGGGCATGGCCCAGGCATTGTCGCGCATGTCGCGGTGGAGATCGCGATCCGGATCATCACTGATCGCGTACCCGTGCATCTCATCGCACCAGGTGAAGTTGCCACTGATCGCCTGGGCATAGGGATCGAGCAGCAGCTTGCCGCCGTTGAAGCGGTGGCCTTGTGCCGGTTTGTACGGGCCGGTGATGCGGAAGCCGTAGAGCTGGCCGGCTTTCATCCCGGGGACGAAGCCGTGCCAGATCCCGTTTGTATGGCCGGTCAGCTTGAGCTTGGGCGCGGATTCCTTGGGGGCATCGGGCGCGTCGAAGAGGCAGAGATAAACCGCCGTCGCGTGTTGCGAGAAGACGGCAAAATTGACCCCTTCCGGCGTGACCGTGGCTCCGAGCGGGTATGGCCGCCCGGGCCAGATAGCGTGTTTAGTCATGCGATGCCCTGGAATCCCAACTGGCCGTTTACTTCTTTTTCTGGAGCGCCTTCAGGGCACCCTTGCTGTCGCTCGCGCGGAGGATGAGCAGGCCGTTCTTTGCTTTCGGGTTGGTGGCGAGGTAGGCGTACTCGATATTGATCTTCGCCTTGGCCAGTTTGGCGGCGATTTTCGAGAGCGAACCGGGCTCGTTGGAGTTTTCGATCATGAGTACTTTGTTTTCGACGACCAGCACGCCGCGGCTTTCGAGCAGGTGAATGGCCATCTGTGTATCGCTCACCACGAGGCGCACGACCGCATGATCGACGGTGTCCGAGATGGTCAGGGCATAAATGTTGACCTTGTGCTTGGCGAGTTCATCGCAAACCGCAGCGAGGGTTCCGGGGGTGTTGGCGAGGAAGACCGAGAGTTGAGTGACGATTTCCATGTCCACGAGACTACGCGCACGGTGCGGCGGACGACAACCCCTGAACGCAAATTTGCTGTCTACGAACCGTGACTTTTCAATTTCCACCGCGCGTGCCATAGGGTGTCGCTTGAGCAAGTACCTGTTTCTTTTCGATATCGACGGCACGATCCTCGCCAGTGGTGGTGCGGGATTGCGTGCGCTGACTGAAGCCGCCGAGGAAATCTTCGGCATTCCGGATCTCGGGGGAATCGAGATCGCCGGCCGTACGGATTCCTCGATTGCCCGGCAATTGCTGCAGCGGCATCAGCGCCCGGCGACACCGGAAGCACTGACGCAGTTCGAAGACTGCTATCTCACGCACCTGGCGAGTTATTTGCCGAAGATCGAAGGCAAGCTGCTGCCGGGCGTGGTGCCGTTGCTCGATCTCCTGCGTGACCGCGACGATTGTGTGCTCGCGCTGCTCACGGGCAATCTGGAGCGCGGAGCCAAGCTGAAGCTCACGCAGTACGGCGTGTGGCACTATTTCGAATTCGGCGCCTATGCCGATGATTCGGCCGATCGCAACGAACTCGGCCCCTTTGCCCAGGCACGGGCGAAGGACCGTTACGCGGTCGATTTCGCCCCGGAGCACACGTTCATCCTCGGCGATACGCCGCACGACATCACCTGTGCGCGGGCGATCAATGCGAAAGCGATCGCCATCGCCACGGGCCGCCACACGCGCGCCGAACTGGCCGAGTGCCAGCCTGATTTCCTTTTCGACGACCTGAGCGACGTGCCGGGCTTTCTGGCGGCGATTGGGATTCGGTAAGGACTGCGCAACCCACGGTTCTATCGGGATAAGGTGGCAGCCTTTCTTTCGGGTCGGGCTCCGGCCGTTGCTTCGGCGGCCGCCGAAACTTTGGGACCATGAGCTTAGAACTTGCCGAGAAACGAGTCGCCATCCTCGCTGCCGATGGCTTTGAGCAGGCGGAACTGGAAGGCCCGCTGGATGCCCTGAAAGAGGCCGGTGCGACCGTCAGCATCGTCTCGCCGAATCCTGAGAAGATCCAGGGAATGCATCACGCCGACAAAGGCGACCAGTTCGACGTGGATATCCCGCTCGAGAACGCCAGGCCGGAGGATTTCGACGCGCTGGTGTTGCCGGGCGGGCTGATGAATCCGGATCAGCTGCGCTCCACGCCGCAGGCGGTGGATTTCGTGAAGGCCTTTGGCGAGGCGGGGAAACCGATCGCGGCGATCTGCCACGGGCCGTGGGTGCTGATCGAGGCGGGCTTGGTCTACGGGCGGAGGCTGACTTCGTGGCCGGCGATCCAGACCGATATCAAAAATGCCGGCGGCGATTGGGTGGACGAGGAAGTGGTCGTGGACCATGGCCTCGTGACCAGCCGCAAACCGGACGATATTCCCGCGTTCAATCGCAGGATGATCGAGGAATTCCATGAAGGGCGGCATCCCATCGACGAGAATGAAGTCGGGGTGAGTGGCTTTTAAGGCGCGACGATTTCGCCTCGCCCATGAAAGACCTCCGGGTTGGCATTTCCGGGTGGACGTACCCGCCATGGCGCGGGGTCTTCTTTCCCGAGAAGTGGCCGCACAAACGGGAGCTGGAATATGCCTCCCGGCAGGTCAATTCCATCGAGATCAATGGAACGTTTTATTCGCTGCAACGGCCGGCGAGTTTCCGGGCGTGGTATGAAGCCACGCCGGAGGAATTCGTCTTTTCGATCAAGGCGCCGCGGTTTATTACCCACATCAAGCGGCTAAAAAACGTCGAGGCGCCGCTGGCGAATTTCTTCGCGTCCGGCTTGCTGTATTTGCAGGAAAAGCTGGGGCCGATCCTGTGGCAGCTGCCGCCGAGCTTTCGGTTCGATCCGGAGCGAGTGGAGGCCTTTTTTCAACTTTTGCCGCCCGATACGGCGGCCGCGGCCGAGCTCGCCCGCAAGCACGATGAAAAGCTCAAGGAAGCTGCGATTCCGCGGATGAAGGCAAGGCCGCTGCAGCATGCGATGGAGGTGCGGCATGAATCGTTCAAGTGCGTGGAATTCATTGCCCTGCTGCGCAAGTATCGCGTCGGCCTGGTCGTCGCCGACACGGCCGGCAAATGGCCGTTCATGGAGGACGTGACGAGTGATTTCGTCTATGTGCGCTTGCACGGCGACGAGGAACTCTACGTGAGCGGTTACACCGAAAAGGCGCTGCGCGAATGGACCCGCAAAGTCAGCGTTTGGGCGAAAGGAAAAACCCCGGCACGAGTGAAAACCCTGGCGCGCTCGGCTCCGGCGCGAAAGCGCGGCCGCGAAGTGTACGTGTACTTCGACAATGATGTGAAAGTGCGCGCTCCTTTCGATGCGATGTCGCTCGCGCATCGGCTGCATCTCGGCCCGAAGCCACGCCGGCTGGGAAAATTAACCAAACCGAAAGAGACCGCGCGCCGGAGCTGGCCACCGGTCAAACGGCGTTGGACGCCGGAGCCGGCCCTTTGAAAACAGAATGCGCGGTGCCGCAAAACGTGGTTCACGCAGCCCTCTGCGTGAAACGATGCTGCCTGCGCTTTCAGCGCAGGGTGACTTTTTCATTTCACGCAGGGGGCTGCGTGAACCACGGGCTGATAGCGACGGGCGATCAAGCCTCGGCGCCGCACGAAGCGCGAACAACCAGGTCGCAGCGCAGCAGCACATCGCGCGGCGGCATCTCCGGCCGGGCGATGCGTTCGAGCATCACGGCCATGGCGGCGATGCCGATTTCGCGGCAGGGCTGACGGATGGTCGTGAGCGGGACGGGCAGGAGGCTGGCGTACGGGGCATCGTCGATGCCGACCACGCGGACATCCTGCGGCACGCGGTGGCCGAGGGCGGCGAGAGTGTGCATGAGGTTGCCGGCGATGCGGTCATTCGCGCAGAGAAAGGCGTCGGCCTGGGTGCGCTCCATCGCGCGGCGGATACCTTCGCGGTCGTCGAGGTCGAGGTGATGCACAAAGTCCGCGGAGTACGGCACCTCGTGCATGAAGAGCGCTTCGCGATAACCGGCGATGCGGGCCTCGATCGTGGAGGGCGGATTCGGCCAGGTGAGAAAAGCGATGCGGCGCGCGCCGAGTTTGAGCAGGTGCTCGGTCCCGAGGTAACCGGCCTGGCGATTGTCGATGCCGACGAGATCGTACGGGCTGCTCTGCGGGTAGGGGACATACGGGCGATCGAGCAGCACGATGGGGATGCGAGCTTTTTCGAGCGCAGCGACGATCTTGCGGTTCGTTTCGTCGGCCGCCGGGATGCGTTCGAGTGGCGCGAAAAAGACGCCGGAGACGCGCCGCGCGATGTATTGCTGGCAGAGCTGCCAGGCTTGCTGGTCGCGCTGGGCGGCATCCCACGTGGCATTGCCCCAGAGCAGGGCGTGTTCGCTGGCTTGAGGATGATCGGCCATGCCATGGCGCATGGGCTCGAAGATATCGGTTTGCCCGAGATCGGGGATGAGCAGGCCGAAGGTGAAACCCTCCGCTTTCGTCGCCCGCAGATAAGTGCCGGAACCGGCGCGGCGTTCGACGAGGTCGCGCTGGCGCAACTCCTGAACCGCGCGCCCGACCGTGATGCGCGAGGCGCCGAAGCGCTTCACGAGATCGGCTTCGCTGGGGAGCTTTTGGCCGGGGCGATATTTGCCGGAAAGAATCTCGCGCCGCAGGGTTTCGAAGACCTGCTGGTGCTTGGGAGTCTTGTCGGTGGCGGGGGTGGTCATGAGAAGCTGTTATATCAGGATGGGTGGGGTGTCTAGGCTTATTATGAGAGATAAGTGGCGAATCTGGCCGTCGAGGTGTCGTTTGACATAAGACAGCTTGTGCTATAGCTGTCTGGCTATGATCAATCGAAACCAAGAAACGCATTTGGCGTTTGAACGAGTGGCGACGGCGCCACCGCGAGCGGCTACGGCGCCGCGGTATCTTGTGGCGAGCGACTTCGACCACACCCTGACCCTGGCGGATTCCGGGGTGATCCTGAGCGAGATGCTGGGCATTCCCGGCTTTCAGGAGAAAGTCGCGGGGCTCTCCCGGCTGAACCTCGTGCAGCAGGGCGCCGAGCTGGCGTATCTCCTCCGGCACGATCCGGAGTTTCGCGGGGTACGCCGGGAGCACCTCGTGGAGGTCGGGCGGCAGGTGCCGCTGAAATTCAACGTGGAGCTGCTCGCCGAAGTGCTGGGCAGCCAGGTGCTCGGCGGGGAATTCCCGTTTTATGTGATCTCCGCTTCGCCCCGCGAAGTGGTGGAGTCGGCGCTCAGCGGCATTGTGCCGCCGGAGCATATCTTCGGCACCGAGTTTGAGTACGACGCGGTGACGGGCGAAATCGCGGCGGTGAAGCGCGTGCCGGCGGGTTACGGCAAAGTCGCGGTGCTGCAGGAACTCGAAGCGCAGCTCCAGATCAGCCCGGATCACATCATCTACATGGGCGACGGCAGTTCGGACCTGTATGCCATGCATCACATCAACAGCCGCGACGGCCACACGGTGGCGGTTTCGGAGGGAAAAACCATCGGCCGCATCGCGCAGCGCACCGTGCTGAGCGACAACGCCCTCAGTGTGCTCGTGCCGATTTTGGAAGACATTCTGCGCTGGGATTCAGCCCAGATCCGCGAGCTTTTTGCGGCGTACGGACTGGCCTTGCAGGATTGGGACAAGATCCGGACCGACTGGCTGACCTTCCATCCGTCGCGCCTCACCGGCGTGCTGCGCCTCCAGCAAACTCCGCTCCTGGGTTAAGCCGATGGAAGCTGCCATCCTCGAAGCCGCCCCCGTCATCGCCCGCTCCCAGACGCCGCCGCCCCAAGCGGCGCGCCGGGCGGTGTCGGCGCTCTTTTTCCTCAATGGCGTGATGTACGCCAACTGGGTCTCGCGCATCCCGGCCATCCAGGTCGACCGCGGGCTCAGCCATGGCGAACTCGGCCTCGCCCTGCTGGCCATCGCTCTCGGCGCACTGGTCGCCATGCCGATCGCGGGCGGATGGATCGCCCGGGTCGGGAGTGCGCGGATCAGCCGCCTCTCGACCGCGTTTTTCTGCCTGCTGATGCCTACGCTCGCCCTTGCGCCGAACCTGTTTTTATGGGGGATCGCGCTGCTGGCCTTTGGCATGGTCCACGGTGCGCTCGATGTCGCGATGAACGCGCAGGCTGTGGTCGTGGAAAAACGTTATGCGCGGCCGATCATGTCTTCGATCCACGCGCTCTTCAGCACAGGCGGTCTGGTCGGGGCGCTGATGGGCGGCGCGATTGCCGCGCAGGGGATCAAACCGCTCCCGCACTTCATCGGCGTGTCGGTGCTCATGGCCGTGGTCGCGGCATTTTTGCTGCCGTACTTGCTCAGTGGCGGGGAATCGACGGGCCGCGCGGCCAACGCCGCGAAACCCATCTTCACGCTGCCGCCTCGTTCGTTGCTCGCGCTGGGTGCCATCGGCTTTTGTGTGCTGATGGGCGAAGGCGCGATGGCGGACTGGACCGGCGTGTATCTGCGCCAGACGCTGTCTTCGTCCGAGGGCCTCGCGGCGCTCGGGTACGCGACCTTTTCCGTGGCCATGGCCGGCGGCCGTTTTATCGGCGACTGGCTCACGGCGAAACTCGGCCCGGTGCGCCTGGTGCGCGTGAGCGGATTGCTCGCCGCGGTCGGCCTGTCCCTTTCGCTCTTCAGCTCGAACCCGATGGTCGCGCTGATCGGTTTTGCCGGAGTCGGTGCCGGTTTCGCCACGGTGGTGCCGATCATTTTCAGCGCCGCCGGCCGTTCGCCCAATGTGCCGTCGGCCGTGGCGCTCTCGGCGGTAACCAGCATGGGCTATTTCGGCTTCCTCGCCGGCCCGCCGCTGATCGGTTTCGTCGCCGAAGGCATCGGCCTGCGCGGTGCGCTGGGTCTGATCGTCGGGATGAGCCTGCTGATGGTCGCTCTCGCCACCAGCGTCCGTCCTCCAACGACCGTGAAGGACTAGCGCCCCGCAGGTTCGGTGCGGGCGAGCATCGCGGCGGCGGCGGGTTTGAGGGCCTGCCAGCGGTCCCAGGCATAGTCGGGGGCCCAGGTGATGTGGCGGAGCAGCGAACGCCATTCGATGAAGGCCCGTTCAAAGTCCCCGAGGCGGAGGTTTTCGGTCAGCAGTTTGCTGCGCGGGACGCCGAGCTCGACGTGGTTGCGGATGGATTCGCTCGCACCGGCGCCGTAATCGATCGGGATCCCGAGGGTGAGGTAGCCGGGCAATTCGGCGCGATCGTAGACCTGCTGGCAGAGCAGGCCGAGGCGGCCGCCGTAGGGCGAGTCGTCCCCGGCGAAGCGTGGGCCCGCGCGGAGATTGGCGAGGTCGAAGAGGAGGTCGTCGAGCGGGTAGCGCGCGTCTTCCAAGGCGGCAGCGACCGCGAGGCCTTCGCCGTGATGAAAGAAGCTGAAGATAATGCCGCGCCGGGTCGGGTGGCCATTGGGTTCGACCAGGCCGAGCTGGCGCCAATGATACGCGGGAGCGGTGGGAACTTCCGCGGTTTCGCACCACGACTGCTCCGAGCAGGTGCGGCAAACGGTGGGGCGTTCGCGGCGGGTGGGGGGATCGAGCAGGGCGGCGCCCTGTTCATCGATCCAGGCATCGACGGGCACTTCGTCGTAGGTAAAGCGGGCGACGAGTTGATCGCCGCGCGGCTCCAGCCCGAGCAGACGTCCACCGGCCCAGGTGGCGAGCTGGGGGATAATCTCCCGTTCGAGCGCATCGAGGCCGGCGCGGGGTTTGCCCAGGCGGGTTTTCAGCCACGGAGCGAGCTGGAGGCCGCCTTCGGGGCGGCGGGTGCCGAGGATGAGTTCGCGGCCGTAGCGTTTGCCGCGCTCGACGGGCAGTTTGCAGAGCGCGCCGAAGCCGACCTTTTCCAGCGATTGCGCACGGGAAAGCGCGGGCACCCAGTGATCGCCCTGGCGCAGTAAAACCGTGCCGAGCGAGGCGCGCGTGGATGCGGCCGGCTGGGGCTGCCAGTGCCCGCGGGAGTTGATCATTTCCGCCAGGCCGCGCCGGAGGAAACGCACCCGTTCGAGATCGACGTGGAGGCCGCACGGCTTCGGTCCGGTGCTGCGGGCATGCTCGACGCCGAGCAGGATTTCGCGCGAGGTGAAAAGGCGGCGATCGAGTTCCAGCGCCGCGTCGAAGGGATCTTCTCCGCGTTCGACGGCCGCTTGCATGACGGCGAGGAGCGTCGGCCAGTCGAGCGGATCGGCGCGGCGGAGTTGCAGCGGGCGCGCATCGAAAAGCCGCGGTGGCTGTGGCGCGATCAGGGCATAGCCGATTTCATCGAGCCCGCGGCGCCCGGCCCGGCCGTACATTTGCAGCAGCTCATCGGCGCGAACGTTGCGTTCGAGATGATCGGCCCGATACGTGGTGCCGGAGACGGCCACGGAGCGCATGGAGAAATTGATCCCCGCCGCGAGCCCCATGGTGGCGACGACCACGCGGAGTTTGCCGGCTTTGGCCAGGGGTTCGATCAAGGTCGCCCGCTGGGCGTAGCTGAGCCCGCTATGATGGCAGGCGACGCGCTGGCGCAGGAGTTTGGTGAGATCGGAGCCGGCGAGCTGTTGTTCTTCCTGCGTGAGCGAGATGCTGCCGTCGAAAGGAAGCGCGGCGGCGAGTTGCGTGGCCAGCTCTTCGGCCGCCCGGCGCCGAGGCGCAAAAATCAGGATCGGCCCGAGATCGGCGGCCAGTGCATTCGTGATCATGCGCGGCCACCAGCCGCGCACGGTGGGGCCGGCTTTGTTCGGCAGGTTTTCGAGATCGATTTCCTCCAGCGGCACGGGGCGTTCGCGGTGCTGGACGAGTTCGGCGGAGCGCCCGAGCCGTTGCAGCCAGGTGACGACTTCCTGGGGATTGCCCACGCTGCCGCTCATGAGCAGAAGTTGCGTGGTCGGAGGAGCCAGCGCGATGGCCAGCTCGTAACTCACCCCGCGCATGGAATCGCCGATGAGCTGGTATTCATCGATGACCAGCAGCGACGGGCCTTGCCGGCGGAGGAATTTGGCTTTCTGCGTCTCCAGCGTGGCGACCACGATCCGGGCATCGAGGTGCCGCGCGACGTCGCCGGTGCAGATGCCGACATCCCAGCCTTTCGCGCTCCATTCGGCGAGTTTGTCGTTGGCCAGCGCGCGGGTGGGCACGGTGTAGATCGCCTGGCCGCGGAGCGAAGGCTGGAGCAGTTCGAAGATGTAAGTCTTCCCGGCGCCGGTCGGAGCATCGACCACCACATCCTTCCCCGCGCGCAGGGCGCGCACGGCGGCCTGCTGCCAGAAATCCGGCAGCACCAGACGGCCCAGGCCGAGGCCCGAGGTTGCGCTACTGAAAGGTTGGACGCGAGAGTGGATGCGCTAACCATTTCGCACTGAACCACTGCTGCCAACTCTCAACCGATCTCCGTGCCCGACGACGACCCGACGCCTCCGCTTGAAGAATTGGCCGCGATCGGGCGTTATCCGCGCTTTTCCCACGCGCAGGAACGCGGCCTGGTCGCTGCGGCGATGGAGAAGCCTTATTGGGTCATGCGGGAAGGGCCGGACTTCGTGCTCTACGTGGAGCGCGCGGATCAGGAGCTGATCGAGGCGGAGTTGGTGCAATTCGAAGAGGAATCGCGGGAACGCAAAGCACAGCAGCAGATGGTGGCGCCGCCACTGCCGAAAACGGACACGTTGCCGCTGTTTCTCGGCGCCTGGATTTTCTCGATGTACTGGATGGGGCAGAATCTCATGCCGCCCGAATGGGTCGAACTCGGGGATTCCGCGAACCGCGCGATTTTTGCCGGCGAATGGTGGCGGACGATCACCGCACTGACGTTGCACGGCGATCTGCCGCACTTCATCGCAAACCTGATGTTCGGCCTGCTTTTCGCGGCGTTTTTGCTGCCGCGCTTTGGGGGCGGGATCATGTGGTTGGGGATCGTGCTTTCCGGGGGTATGGGGAATTGGATGAATGCGTATTTTTACCGGCGCGAGGAGCATCACACGGTGGGGGCGTCGACGGCGGTGTTCGGAGGCCTCGGCATGCTGGTCGCGTGGGAATTGCTGTCCCGCTGGCGGCTGCCGCATACCCGGAGTTGGTGGCATTTAGTCGTGCCGTTCGGAGGTGGGCTCGCCTTGCTCACCTACCTCGGCGCCGGAGATGAAACGGGTCAGCGTGTGGACTATATGGCGCACCTGTGGGGCTTCGTCGCCGGTGGCGGGCTGGGCCTGCTCGCAGGGCTTTATCCGCTGAAAGGGGCCGGGCAGCGAATCGCCGGCTGGCTGGCGGCGGCCTTGCCCGTGGTGGCGTGGGCGCTGGCGTTGCGGAAGTAGGGAAAGATCGTGGCTGTCAGCCTGTGGTTCATGTAGCCCTCTGCATGAAATGAAAGAGATCACCCTGCGCCTTTGGCGCAGGCACTATCGTTTCACGCAGGGGGCTGCGTGAACCACGGTTTGCTGCCGCGCGGACTCTATTTCCCAGCCGCGGCGGCAAAGGCGCGGCGGAGGGCGGCGCCGAGGGTTTCCATATTGTAGGGCTTGATCAGCAGCTCCGAGAAACCCAGCGAGTGGGCGCGGTCCTGGTCGAGGTTGGCGCTGTAGCCGGTGGTGAGCAGGACGGGGAGATTGGGTTTGGCCGCGTGGATTTTGCGGACCACATCGAGGCCGCTCATTTGCGGCATGGTGAGGTCGGTGATCGCGGCGTCGAAATGCTCTTTTTCGAAGCGCTCGAGGGCGATGAGCGGATTCGTCTCCACCACGGGCTGATACCCCAGCCGGGTGAGGAAACGTTCGCCGAGCGAGGCGAGGATTTTTTCGTCGTCGATGAACAGGATTTTCTGGCCCTGGCCGCCGACGGAGCTTTCCTCCGAGCCGCCGGCGGAGGTCGGCTCGAGGTCGAGCGCGGGGAAGTAGAGATTGAAGGTCGTGCCGTTGCCGGGTTCGCTGTAAACGGTGATCGCGCCGTCGCTGGCCTTCACGATGCCGTGGACGACGGCGAGGCCGAGGCCGGTGCCTTGCCCCAGTGCTTTGGTGGTGAAAAACGGCTCGAAAATCCGCTCCATGGTGCGGTTGTCCATGCCGCAGCCGGTATCGGTGAGGGTGAGGCGCACGTAGCGTCCGGGCCGCAGATCGGGGTGGGTGGTGGCAAAGTCTTCGTCCACCCGGAAGGCGGCCAGCGTCACTTGCACCGTGCCCGGCCGGTCGCCGATGGCGTGCCAGGCGTTGGTGATCAAATTGGTGACGATCTGGTGGATCTGTGTGGGATCCGCGAGAACCGCGGGCGCCTTTTCGTCGAGCTGCGGGACGAGGGAAACCGAGGAGGGGATGGTGGCGCGGAGCAGGCGCAGCACCTCTTCGACACTCTTCTGCAGCTTCAGCGGCTGGCGCACCTGTTCCTGCTGGCTGCTGAAGGAAAGAATCTGCCGCACCAGATCGCGGGCCCGCTGGGATGAGGCGAGGATGTCGTCGATATGCCGGCGTGTGACCTCGGGATCGTTCGCATCCTGGCGGGCGAGTTCGGCGAAGCCGATGATGCCGGCGAGGATGTTGTTAAAATCATGCGCGATCCCCCCGGCGAGAGTGCCGATGGCCTCCATCTTTTGCGCCTGGCGGAGCTGGCGTTCGAGCTTGGCGCGCTCGACGTCACCCCGTTCGCGCTGGGTGATGTCGGCCTCCAGGGCTCGGTTGGCCTGCTCGAGATCGAGCATCTTTTTCTCCAGCTTGGAAATGAGCCGGGCGTTGTATTCCTTGAGGTAAACGGCTTCGTCCTCGGGCTCTTCATCCTCCTCCGTGGAGGGAATGGGGCCGCGTTGCGAGCAGACTTCATCGATGGCCTGCATGAAGGCCTCGGGTTCGAGCGGTTTGATCAGGAATCGATCCGCGCCCAGAGTCAGGGCAAACGACGCGTCGCGCGCATCCGTATAGGTCGCGGTGTAAAAGACGAAGGGCACCGGGCGCAGGCGCGCATTCTTTTTGATCTCCCGGCAGAGCTGGAATCCATCCATCCGCGGCATGAGGATATCGGAGATGATGAGATCGTAGTCGCCGCGTTCCGCGAGGCGCAGGGCGTCCACCCCGTTGCTGGCGGAATCGACTTCATGGCCATGCCCGCGCAGGAGCGCCTCCAGCATGTAAAGATTTTCGGCTTTGTCGTCGACGTTGAGGATTCTCATGAACGAGGGGAGGGGAGGAAACCACGGACCTGCTCCACGAACGTTTCGGTGACGATCGGTTTTTCGATGTAACCCACAAATCCAAGCCCAAGCGCCTTTTCGCGGTCGCCAGCCATGGCATAGCTGGTGACGGCGACGATGGGGACGTTCGCCAGGCCCGGCATTTCGCGCAGGCGGGTGGCGGCTTCGTACCCATCCATCTCGGGCATCTGGATATCCATCAGCACGAGATCGAAGGTTTCGCGTGCGGCGATTTCGAGGGCGCCGACGCCATTGGAGGCATGGAGAACCGTGTGACCGGCATGTTCGAGGAGGTAGGTAGTGAGGTAGCGGTTTTGATCGTTGTCTTCCACGAGGAGGATACGCGCGCTCATGTCGTCTTCGCCGGAGGGGAGGGGGAGTTACGGGGGAGGGAGAAATGGAAACATGAACCAGAGCCAAATTCGCTTTCAACGCCCAAGGAGCCGTCGAGCAGTGTGACGAGCTTTTTACAAAGATACAAGCCTAGTCCGGTGCCCTCAAAAACCCGTCGGGCAGAGCCATCTACTTGGCGGAAAGCCTGAAAAAGGTGCTGGAGTTGCTCAGGTTTGATCCCGATTCCCGTATCGGAGACGGCAAACCGGACCTCGTCGGCCGTGGCGGAGACCCTCACCTGGACGCTGCCCTGCTCCGTGAATTTCACCGCGTTGTTGGCGAGATTCAGGAGGATCTGGAAGGTCTTCTTGCGGTCGCTGAACATCTGGAGGTCGGGTTCGGCTAGCTCGGCCGTCAATTGCAGCGCTTTTTGCGCCACGACCGGGGCCAGACTTTGGGTCACTTCCCGGACCACCTCGGCGACGGGGAAAAGTTCCGGATGGATTTCCATGCGCCCGGATTCGATCCGCGAGAGATCGAGCAGATCGTTGATGAGGCTGAGCAGGTGCCGGGCGGAGGAGTGGACCATGCCGAGCTGTTTGGATTGCTCGGGATTCAGGGGGCCGGCGAGGCCCTGACGGAGGATGCCGGTGAAGCCGATGATGGAATTGAGCGGCGTGCGCAGCTCGTGGCTCATGGTCGCGAGGAATTCGCTCTTCAAGCGATCGAGCTCCTGGAGCCGGACGTTGGCCTCGGAGAGTTCCCGGGTGCGTTCGGTGACTTTGATCTCCAGCGAGTCGCGCGCGTCCCGCAGTGCCTGCTCGGCCTGGCGGCGCTGCCAGACTTCGAGACTGAGCGCCACGAGATCGGCCATGGACCCGGCAAAACTCTGTTCGTCGAGGGTCCACTCGCGAGGTGAGCCGGTGTGTTCGTGGCAGACTACGCCGATCATTTTGCCTTCGCTGCGGATCGGGGCATCGAGCATCGAAGTAATGCCGAGCGGCGTGAGGTAGGTGGTTTCGAACTCGCGGGTTCGCGGGTCGTTGCGCGCGTAGTGCGCCGGGATCACCCGGCCTTCCGAGAGAGCCTCGAAGTATTTCGGGCAATCCTTGAACCGGATCTGCTGCCCGCTGGTGTGCGTGGCGCTGGGGTGCTCGAAAAGATCGGCGCAGTGCAGCATCGAGCGATCCTGATCGTAGAACCAGATACTCGCCCGGCTGACGCCCAGGGTGCGCGAGGCCACCTCGGTGATCGCGCGATAAGCCAGCCCGAGGTGATCGCCGCGCAGGGCGGGGTTGCGGGCCTGTTCGCCGAGCGCGGAGTTTTGGCGCTCCAGCCGGTGGGATGTGGCCAGCAGGGTTTCCTCGGCGCTTTTCCGGGCGCTGATATCGATGCCGATCCCGATCATGGCCTGCCCGCCATTCGCCTCGATGCGCAGTCCGGTGATGTAATAAGAAGAGAACCGGCCGCTCCCGTGGCGGATGCGGGCTTCGGCGTCGGCTTTGCCATCGGCGAAGCAGCGGCGGAGCCGGCCCAGGAAGTTATCGCGGTCAGCGGGTGCTAAAATATCGAGGAGGTCGAGCCCGGGCATTTCCTCCGGGGGCCGGCCGGTGACGACTTCGAAATTTCGATTCCAGCGCAGGACGTGCTGGTGGGCATCGCAGAGGAAAAAGATGCCGGGCAGGCTCTTGATGACCGACTCGGTGAAGGTGATTTCGCGGCGCAGCTGCTCCTCGACCCGGCGCCGGTCACTCACATCGCGGGAAACCACGAGGACTTTGTGCGGCTGGCCCTGGGTGTCGCGGATCAAGGTGCCGACCGATTCGATGGTGAGCAGGCGGCCATCGGCGCTGTGCCAGCGGTATTCGGTGCGCTGCGCCTGGCCGGTGCGGACCACCGTGGCGAAGGCTTCGTGGACCCGGGTGCGATCGGTTTCGAGGACTTCCACGAACGCTTCCCGGATGCCGGAGGGCTGGGCTTCGATCAAGCCCGGCCCGCCACGGGAGCGGAAGGTGCGGCGGCCATCGAGATCGTGGATGGTGATGATATCGGTGACGTTTTCCGTGATCTGCCGCAGCATTTCCTGCGAAGCGCGCAGGGTCGTTTCGCTGAGCACCTGCACGGTGATGTCGCGCAAGACCAGCACGGCGCCGATACAGTGGCCTTTCTGGTCCTGAATCGGGCTGCCGGTGCTTTCGACGAGGCGTTCGCTACCATTGCGATGGCAGAGGGCGGCGCCGCGCGGGAACTGGACGGCTTCGCGAGCTTCCAGGACGTGGGCGAAGGCCGAGGTGAGCAGTCCGCCGTCTTCGCGGCTGCGCAGCTGGAGCACTTCCGCCAGCGGGCGGTGGCGGGCGTCGCTTTCGGTCCAGCCGGTGAAAAGCTCGGCGCTCCGATTCATGGTGGTAATGCGACCTTGGGAATCCGTGGTCAGCACCGCATCGCTGATGCTGCGCAGCGTCGCGGCCAGCTTGGCTTCGCTGGTGACCACCCGGACCCAATCGATCTGCAGCCGCCGGATGGCCCAGACGAGCACCAGGAGCAGCGGCAGCACCACGGTGAGACCGATGGTACGCTGCTCGCGATCGGCAAACGTGAACCAGACCGTGATGGCGATGATGCCCAGCAGCGCGAAGATCAGACGCAGCAACCTCTCGTAACTCACACGAGGAGGGCGTTCATTTGGGCTCACAGGGGCGATGATCTTCGGTGCGGCGAGTGACGCAAGCGGCAAGGCGCGGGAGATTTACCGGCTCCCGGCTGGGGGATTTCCCGGCGGAGAATGTCGGCTGTCAGCCCGTGGCTCACGCAGCCCTCTGCGTGAAACGATGCATGCCTGCGCCAAGGGCGCAGGGTGATCTTTTCATCTCACGCAGAGGGCTGCGTGAGCCACGGAGTGACAGGATCGCGTTTCCTAAAAGTGGAAAGACCCTGGCGCCGGGAGGTCGCCAGGGTCTCGAGCTCGCGTTAGGGAACGGGAGCTACCACCAAGAAAACAGGGATGCAGGCTGCCTGAGCCTGGAAGTGTTAGAAGGTCAGCTTGGCCTGGAGATAGCCGAAGTCGGCATCATCGCTCGGGCCGGTGTCGGCGAGGTAATCGCCGGCAAAGAAATGGCTGTAGCCCCCTTCGACCTGGAGATGTTTGTTCACGTTCCAGGTGATGGTGAGGTCGACTTCCGAACCCGCGTAGTTTCCGGCAGCGCGGCTGACGGCGTTGAGCGGGCGCACCGTGGCGGTGCCGTTGGCGCGGTACCAGGAGTCTTCCGTCGTCTCGAGCCAGAAGGCATGGTATTCGGCCTTCACGGTGACCGGTTTCACCGGCTGGAACTTAAAGTTCACCTCGAGGTCGTGCATGTTCTGCCACGAAAAGACGTCCATCTGGCCGTAGAACTTGTGGTTCGTCGGGAACAGATTCTGGAAGGTCTGGATGTCGTGATCGGTCGGATCGTCGTCACCGGTGCCGAAGCTGTAGGCCAGGCCGAGGCGCGGCAGCCAGCTCGTGTCAAAGGTGTACCCGGCGCCACCGTGCACGGCGAAGGCGGTGAGATCGAGGCCTCGGACGTTGCCGGTCTGGTAGGCAAACTCCGCTTCGTAGTCGAAGCCGATCGGTTTCGGCGGCTTCGGGGCGACGACCTGCTTGCCGTCTTTCGAAAGACCATCCTTGGAGAGCGCTTCGTCTTCCTGGTGGGCAAAAGCGCCCGGCTTCGATTTCACGCGGAAACCGAGAGTGAAGAAGTTCGTATCGCCGAAGGTATTCGACTGGTATTTCGGGCTGTCGTTTTCGTGCAGGTGCAGCACGTAGAGATCGGTGGTCTGGACCGGGATCGCGGTGGTGCTGAAGTACAGGCCGCTGAAGACCTGGTGACGATCGGTCTCGTTGCCGTTGCCGAAGTCGGACTGGTTGTAGCTGCCGCGTTCGGGCACGACGACGGTCGAAGCAAACGCGTCGAGGGACCAGAGCTTCTCTTCCCAGCGGAGTTTCACCGCGTCGAAGGTGCGGCCGATGTTGTTCCAATCGAACGCGCCGATGAGGCGTTCATCGCCGTAGCTCAGGATCTGCCGGCCGACTTTCAGCGTGAGCGGAAATTCCTTCGGGTTGCCGATTTCGAACCACGCCTGGCGGAGATCGAAAGCGTCGTCACCTTCCGCGCCGAGCAGGCCGGGGGTGTCGATGCGGTCGGAATTGATTTCCCGCGAGTCCTGGCCCTGCACATAAACGCGGAACCAATCGTTCGGCGAAAGTTTCAGGCCGATGCGTGCCCGCTGGAGGAACCAGTTGTCGTCGGTGGGGGCGTTGACGGCGTCGTTGAAGTCGAAGTTGTTGTCCCGGATTTCCCAGCGGAAGCGCTCTTCGATGTCGAAAACGACCTTTCCGTCGAAGAAGGAAAGCGGATTGCTTTCCACCTTGGGTTGAGCGACGGATTTGCCGTCTGCGATGACCTCTCCTGCCAGGGAGCTAAGGGATTTGCCGACCAGGAGCGCTGCCGCGAGCAGCGCTCCGCTTTTTTTTGAGGATATGGATGGTTTCATTGGTCTGCACCCGGCGCGATGCTCCGCAATCCGGGCGATGTGTGGTTGGTTTTTTGGTTGGGCCGGGAGCACCCGGTTAGTTGCCAGCGGTGACTGGCAAGGTGGTTTTCGTTTCTGCAGCCGGGGAAGCCGGCGCCGTGGGCGCGGCGGGAGCCGGATGTTTTTTGTGGGCGTGCACTTCGAGGAACTCGATGAGGTGGGCGCGCAGCTTGTCGTATTCGGGATGTTCCATCACCGACTTGCGGTCGCGCGGGCGGGGGAAGTTGACTTCGAGGACGTCGCCGATATTGGCCTCGGGCCCGTCCGTCATGCAGATGACGCGGTCGCTGAGGAAGAGCGCTTCGTCGACGTCGTGCGTCACCATCATGGCGGTGATTTTTTCCCGGCGCCAAAGCTGGATCAGCACTTCCTGCAACTCGTAACGCGTGAGCGAATCGAGCATGCCGAAGGGTTCGTCGAGCAGGAGCATCTTCGGCGCGAGGGCGAAGGCGCGGGCGATGCCCACGCGCTGGCGCATGCCTTGGGAAAGTTCCTTCGGCGTTTTATCCATCGAATCGCCGAGGCCCACGAGGGTGAGGTAGTATTCGGCGATCTGTTCGCGCTCGTGTTTGTCCGCGGTGAAGAAGACCTGGTCCACGCCGAGCATCACGTTTTCTTTCGCCGTCATCCAGGGGAGCAGCGAAGGCGACTGGAAAACGACGCCGCGGTCCGGGCCGGGGCCGGTGAGTTCCTTGCCCGCGAGAACGATCGCGCCATCGCTGATCGTGCTCAGGCCGGCGACCATCATGAGGATGGTGGATTTGCCGCAGCCGGAGTGGCCGATGACGGTGACAAATTCGCCTTTGCGAAACTTGAAGTCGACGTCCTTGACGATGACGGCTTCGCCCTTCGGTGAAGGGTAGCTTTTCGTCAGCTTGGAGAGTTCGAGGTAGGCGGTGTCGCTCATGAGTTGATGACGTCCACGGTTTCACGACGCTCTTCGCTGCGGCGGCGCGGGCGGCGCTTCTGGCCGAACGGGCGGCGCGGTTCGTTGAGATCTTCGGGGAGCAGATCGGGCAGCACGAGTTTGCGGCTCATGGAGACCTTGCGGCGGTCGGTGGCCTTGAGCAGGTAGTCGACGATCTCGGTGCGGGTCTGCTTGAAGTCGTAGTTGTTATTGATCGCCGCACGCGAACGCGGGCGGGGAATCATGATCGGGATCGACGGCCCGAGCGTGGCCTTGGGGCCGGCGGTCAGCGGGATCACGCGATCGGCGAGCAGGATGGCTTCGTCGGGGTCGTTCGTGATCAGGATGACGGTCTTTTTCTCCTCCTGGCAGATGCGGTTGATCTCGTCCTGGAGATTGGCGCGGGTCAGGGCGTCGAGCGCGCTGAGCGGTTCATCGAGGAGCAGGATCTCGGGCTGCATCGCGAGGGCGCGGGCGACCGACACGCGCTGGCGCATGCCGCCGGAAAGCTCGCTCGGGATCTTATTGGTTGCCGGGGTGAGGTTCACCATGGCGATCTGCTTTTTGATGTGCGCGTCGCGTTGGGCCGACGTCCACTTGGGGAAGAGCGTGTCCACGGCGAGCGCGATGTTTTCGTACACCGTGAGCCAGGGCAGCAGGCTGTAGTTTTGAAACACGATCCCGCGATCGGGGCCGGGGCCGGTGATCTTTTCACCTTTCAGCATCACCGTGCCTTCATCGGGCATCTGCAAGCCGAGGATCAGCGACATGAGCGTCGTCTTGCCGGCGCCGGAATAGCCGATGATGGCGACGAATTCGCCGGCTTCGACCTCGAGGTTGATATCGTGCAGCACCTCGGTGCGCCCACCGCGTGGGCCAAAACCTTTGGAGACGTGTTTGAGTTCGAGATAAGGCATGTGGAGTGCGAAATCAGGCCGTCTTGAAGCGGGCTTCGACGAGGCTCATGAGGCGATCGAGGACGAAGCCCACGATGCCGATCGTCAGGATGCACAGGATGATGTGCGAGTAGCTGAGCGCGTTGTATTGCTGCCAGAGGAAGCCGCCCACGCCGGGTTTGCCGGTGAGCATTTCCGCCGCAACGATGACCAGCCAGGCGATGCCGAGCGAGAGGCGGAAGCCGGTGAACATGTACGGCAGCGTGGCCGGCAGGAGCACCTTGAAGAGCGTCTTGGTCTTCGAGAGTTTCAGGACCTTGGCCACGTTCAGGTAATCCTGAGGAATGGCGCGGACGCCGACCGCGGTATTCAGCACGGTGGGCCACATGGAGCAGATCGCGATGGTGAAGATCGCCGCGAGATCGGAGGCCGAGTAGACCAGGCCCGTGCCGGGAATCGTCACTTTCGCTCCGAGGAAAAGCACCATGCCGAGCGGCAGCCACGCGAGCGGCGAGACCGGGCGGAGCACCTGGAAGATGGGGTCGAACATCTTCGAGAAGGTTTTCGAGAGACCGAGGAAAAAGCCGATCGGCGTGCCGATGATGAGTGCGATCGCGTAGCCCTGGACCACCAGCGTGAGCGAAAGCCAGGTGAAACGGAGCATGCCTTGATCCAGTTCGCCGCGCTTGGCCAGCGGCTCAGTGATGTAGACTTTGCTCTTTTGCCAGGTCTCGACGGGCGAGGGGAGATCGGCGGAAATGCCGACGCGTTGAACCTTGGTGATTTTGTCGCCGAAATCGTCGACGAGTTCGGTTCTCTTCTCCTTGCCGGAGATGCTGGCCCAAAGCAGCATGCAAACGAGGATGCCGACGATCGGCAGCAGCAGCCAGTCGAGCTTTTTAAGGATGGATTCGTTCATGTTTCTTGGTGGTGGTCGGAAAAAAGAGCGGACTAGAGGCGGATGCTCGTGATCGGGTGCGAGGCGGCGTATTCCTCGGGTTCGGTCGGATCGAAGGTACGGCCGTCGCAGAGCATTTCGGGATTCAGATCGGCCGCGCCGGGCGTGACCCCGATTTCCTTGAGCGCGGCTTCGTAGAAGTCTGGGCGCATGACCCGGGCGGTGATCCCGAGATAGTCCGGTGCGGTGGGCAGCATGTTCCAGCGGCGGAATTGCGAGAGCCACCAGATGGCGTATTTGCCCTGCGGATAGTTCGCGTTGCGGGCGTGAAAGGTCACGCCGCGGAGGCCGATGCGCTGGCGGCCATCGCCGCAATCGATCTCGGAGCCAAGGCGGGCCGCGATCTGGCCGGCCGGGCTGCCGATATAAAGTGGATCGGAAAGGAGCGACGCGAGTTCGAGCCGATTGGCCGGGTCATCGCACCACACGCTGGCTTCATGCAGCGCCTTGAGCACGGCTTTGACGCTGTTCGGATTGGCCTCGGCAAATTCCTCGGTGAAGGCGAGGACCTTCTCGGGATGATCGGCCCAGATTTCCTCGGAGAGCACCGCAGTGTAGCCGATGCTTTCGGCAATGGCGCGTTCGTTCCAGGGTTCACCGACACTGAAGCCATCCATGCCGCTGAGCCGCATATTCGCGAGCATCTGCGGGGGTGGGACGGTGATCAGCGCGACATCCTGATCCGGATGCAGCCCCTGCGAGGCGAGCCAGTAGCGGAGCCACATGGCATGGGTGCCGGGCGGCAGCGTGGCGCCGAAGACCATCGGGCGGCCACCGTCGCGGCGCTCGACGGCATAGTTCCGCAGATCGTGCTCGCGGGTGAAACGCCCGCGGTAACGCGCGGCGAGGGTGATGGCCTGGCCGTTGCGATTCAGGATCCACGGCACCACGAGCGGCTTTTGATCGGTGCCGAGGCGGCCGACGGCAGCGCCCACCGGCATGCCGAAGAGCATCTGCGCGGCATGAGTCTCACCGGCCATGAGCGCATCGCGGGAGGCGGTCCAGCTCGTGTAGCGGGTGAGCGTGGATGCGATGCCGTGCTTGGTGAAAAGGCCGCGGGCATGGGCGACGACGATCGGCGCGCTATCGGTGAGCGGCAGCACACCGAAGGTGATCTGCCGGACTTCCGGCGCGTCGCTGGTGTACGCACCCCCCAGCCATTCACTCGGCAGGAGCGAGGAAAGATCGAGCCGGGTGCCCCGGTGTTCCGTGCTGGGAACGGCCGTGGACGGAACCCGGCCGGCGCCCAGGACTGGCCCGGGCGCCTCGAGATTGCTGGTGGTCAGAGGAGTGCGCAGGTCCATCGCGGGTTAGCCCTTCATGCTGTGCACCGGGAAGCCGGCGGCGTATTTCTCCAGGTCGCCCTTCGGATCGAAGGTCACCTTGTCGAAGAGCGTCTCGGGCTTCTCGTCCACGCCGCCATGGGCGTAGCCGATTTCCTTCATCGCTTCTTCGTAAATGTCGCCGCGCATCACTTGCTTGGCGACGCCTTCGTAATCCGGCGCGCCTTCCACGAGGCCCCAGCGGCGGAATTGCGTGAGCCACCATTTCGCGTACTTCGCCTGCGGGTAGTTGCAGTTGCGATCGCTGAAGATCATGTAGTTCGGGTCGCGCAGCTTGCGGCCGTCGCCGTAGAGGTACTTGCCCTGCAGGCGGCCGAGGATGACGTCCTCCGGGCAATTGATGTACGCAGCCGCGCTGACGATTTTCGCCTGCTCGGGGCGGTTATCCATCTTGTCGAGCCACACGCTGGCTTCGTGCAGCGCCTTGAGGACCGCCTTCACCGTCTTCGGATTCTTCTCCGCGAATTCCGCGGTAAACGCGCAGACCTTCTCCGGGTGATCCTTCCAGATCGCCTGGGTGGCCAGGCTGGTGTAGCCGATATCGTCGGCGATGGCGCGGGCATTCCAGGGTTCACCCACGCAGAAGCCGTCCATCTTGCCGACCTTCATATTCGCCACCATCTGGGGCGGCGGCACGGTGATCAGCGAGACGTCGGTGTCGGGATTGATGCCGCCGGCGCCGAGATAATAGCGGGTCCACATGGCGTGCGTGCCCGGCGGGAAAGTCATGGCAAAGCTCAGCGGAGTGCCGGCTTTCTTGGCTTCGTCGGCGAAAGGCTTCAGCGCCTTTGGATCGTCGGTGACCTTGCCTTTGAATTTGTTCGCGAGGGTGATGGCCTGGCCGTTGCGGTTGACCAGCCACGGAACGATCATCGGCTTTTTCGGCGCACCGAGCAGGCCCATGGTCGAGGCGATCGGCATGCCGAGGAGCATGTGCGTAGCCTGGTTGTCGCCATTGGAAAGCGAGTCACGGATCGCAGCCCAGTTCGCGCCTTTATTGACCGTGGAGTTGATGCCGTATTTTTTGAAGAAGCCCTTTTCGTGAGCGATCACGATCGAGGAGCAATCCGTCAGCGCGATGATGCCGAATTTCACGTCGGCCGTCTCAGGCGCATCGCTGGCATAAGTGGAGCCGACCCAGCCGGTGGGCAGACCGGAGAGGAGGGCCGCAGCGGAAGAGCGGGTGAGGAAGGAGCGACGATTGATCGATTGGGTCATGTGGTGATGAGTGTGTGAGCTTGCTGAAAGAGGTCGGGCCGGAAGCAGGCGTGCGCGGAGATCGGATCGATGAGGCCGGGATCGGAGATCGCACCGCTGGAGACGAGGTTGTCGATGACCCACTGCGCTTTATCGGGCGTGGGTTCGTTCGCGCCGTTCGCGTGGAAGACGATTTGCGAACCGGTCTTTTCCACGCGGCCGTTGCCGAAATCGAAGATGCCGCCGAGGCTGAGGCGGATGGCCTGGATCGGCGCATTGACGAAGCCGGACTCGGCGAGGTGTTCGATCACGCGCTCGCGATTTTCCGGCTGATCGCAGAAGCGGGCGGCTTCGGTCAGCGCGGCGATGAGTGCGAGGTGCGCGGGTTCATGCTTCTGCGCAAAGTCGCGGCGGAGCATGAGCACTTTTTCCGGATGGCCGGGAGCGAGATCGGAGCTGGTCTCCGCGATGAAGCCGGTGCGGGTCATCACCGCGAGCGAGTTCCAGGGTTCGCCGACGCAGTAGCCATCGAGGTGGCCGGCCTTGAGGTTGCCGAAGACCTGGGCGGGTGGTACGACCACGAGCTGCACATCGCGCTCGGGATCGATCCGGTGGGACTTCAGCCAGTTGCGCAGGAGCAGCGCATGCGAGGAGTGCGGGTAGACGATGCCGAAGACGAGCCGCGGACGTTCGTTGCGGATGTAGTCGTGCAGGGTGCGGCCATTGGTCACGCCGCGGCGCCAGAGACTCTGCGAAAGCGTGATGGCGTTGCCGTTCAGATTCAGGACGAGCCCGGTGATGCAATCCATCTGCACGGCCCCGATGCCCGCATTGACCGCGACCAGCATGCCGGCGGGTGCATGGGCGGCGTCGAGTTCGCCGTAGATGATTTTGTCGCGGATCGTGGCCCAGCCGACTTCGCGGCTGAGCACGACATTCAAATGGTGCTTCTCAAACAGCCCGAGGCTTTGGGCCATGACCAACGGCGCGCAATCGGAGAGAGCGACGAATCCGAGGCGGATGGCTTGGCGGCGGGCATGTTGAACTTTGGGCATGAATGTCAGTTTTTTCGCGACGCGGTGAGCCCTTAGCGGTGCGCGTGCCATCCATGCCTAGGAGGGATGAATTAACGGTTTGAAACTTTTCATCGGGTGCATGAAATTCATTCATAAGTGTCCCAACCGATTGATTCACGCCAGCTCCGCGCGTTCGCCTCGTTAGCCCGGGTCGGCAGCTTTACGCTCGCCGCGAAGGAGCTGCACCTCACGCAAAGCGCCATCAGCCACTCCATGAAAGCCCTGGAGAACGAAATGGGCTGTCGTCTTTTGGACAAGATGGGCAAAAAAGTGGTGCTCACCGAAGCGGGCGAGGCGCTTCTTGTGCACGTGGAGCGGATCCTCACCGAGATGGGTCTGGCGCGTGCGCAGCTCGATCAGCTCGGCAAATGGGGCCAGAGCCGCTTGCGTCTCGGCGCCAGCGCGACGGCCTGCCAGCACATTTTGCCGACGGTGCTGCGCGAGTTTCGCGAGAGTTTTCCGCAGTGCGCGATTTCGATCGAGCCGGGCGATACGCCGGACATGATCGCCGCGCTGCGCGACCGCCGGATCGATCTCGCGGTGAATCTCGAACCGCGCCGCGACGAGCCGCTGGAGTTTCGTCCGCTCTTCACCGACGAGCTGGCTTTCGTCGTCAGCCCGCTGCATGCGTGGGCGCGCCAGGGCCGCGTGGATCGGGCGGAAATCGCGCGCCAGCACTACATTCTGTACGGCAAACGCAGCTACACGTCGGAGATGATCGAGCAGTATTTCCGCGAGGAAGATATCGTGCTGCACAGCAGTATCGATCTGGGTTCGATCGATGCGATCAAGGAGCTGGTGAAGCTGGGGCTGGGCCTTTCCATCCTGGCACCGTGGACCTGCCGGAAGGAAATCGAGGATCGTTCGCTGGTCTCTTTGCCCTTGGGCAAACGCAAGTTACGGCGGCGCTGGGGCGTCTTGCACTGGCGCGGCCGCCGGCTGTCGCTGGCCGAGGAAACCTTCATCGGCCTGTGCGAACAGGTCGCGGAGCGGCTAGGTTGATCAGAGTGCCGGCTCGCGTAGACTTTTCAAAAAACGTCCTCGGAGAGGCCGTTCCACCATCGCTTCGCGATTTTTTCCAACCCACCCTAGGCTTTTTTCCAGATCGGCACATCGGCCTTCAGGCGGTCGATGGATTCGGCGAGGAGCTTCAAGGCCGGGCCGCGATGCGGTGCGAGCACGCGGATGAAAAGCGAAGCTTCGCCCACCGGGACCCAGCCGAGCCGATGGATGAAATGCACATGGCTGCATGCGTGAAGCTCAGCGAGTTCGGCGAAATGCTTTTCGAGAACCTTCCGCGCCATCGGTTCGTAGGCTTCATAGTGCAGGCCGGCCAGCGGCACGCCGCCTTCGAGTTCACGGACGATGCCCTGGAATTCCACCGCAGCGCCAATTTCCCGATCCGGCAAATGCGCGGGCGGGATGACGATGGGTTCGGAGGTGAAGACGATTTCGAGTTCCATAGCGGGGTGAAGGACAATTTTCAGCCGCCGGAGACGGGCGGGATGATTGCGAGTTCGCACGGGACGGTGAGGGGATCGTCCCAGCCGATATAGTCGCCATCGGCCGCGACCCGCCACGTGGAGAGGCCGGCGGGTTGTTGGCCGTGCCGGAGGACGATCTGGCGCGGAGTTTCGCCCGGGGCGCACTCGACCGTTTGCTCGTGGAAACCGAGCTGATCGCGGGCCTGGGCGAAGGCGAGAAGTTTGATCTGCATGCGTTGTTCGGCGCTTTTTTGGACAGCATCCCTCCACCGGGGGCAAGGGAAAGCCGTGTCTGCCGCCGCGGGAGGCCTCGGATAAACCGTGCGTTCGCGGCCTTGACCTTTGCGCGGGACACTAGAACGGTTCGCGCCTGTGAAAGCCCGCGTTGTTTCCGCTGCCCTCCTCCTCACTTCCCTCCTGCCCGCGCCTGGTGCCATCAAGGCGACGAAGACCGATTACTGGCCGATGGCCCAGAAAGCGATGGAGGAGGGAGACTTCGACGCGGCTCTCGATGCGCTCGATGCCTTGCTCAAGGATAACCCGGATCACTCGCAGGCGCGGTTGTGGCGAGCGCGCATCCTGGCGGATCGCGGGCAGATCGATGAAGCGCTCGGCGACGTGGAGACGGCGCTGAAGGCGGACCCGAAGAATCCGGCAGTGATCGCCCAGCGCGGCTACATCTTGCAGAAGAAGGGCCGGGTGGACGATGCGATGGCCGACTTCAACCAGGCGCTGCGGATCAATGGCCAGGATGATTGGGCGCTGTATTGCCGCGGCCTACTCTACGCGCAGCAGGGAGCGTTGAAGGCGGCGATCGGCGACCTCGACGCCTCGATCGAGATCAATCCGAAGAATGCGGGCGCGCGGCTCGGCCGCGGTCAGATCGCGCTTCGCACCGGCAAGCTCGATCAGGCGGAGGATGATTTTCTGGAAAGCACCAAGCTGGAGCCGCGGAATCCCGCCGGCCAGATCGGTCTCGGCATGGTCTACCTGGCCACGAAGCGGCCGGAGAAAGCGGTCGAGGCCTTTACCGCGGCGGTGAAGCTGGCGCCGAAAGATCCGCGTCCGCTTGTCCAGCGTGCGTATGCTTATGCCGCCCTGGAGCAGCCGCGCGCGGCCCGCGAGGATTTCGATGCCGCGCTCGAAATCGCGCCCAAGGACCTGACGGCGCTGCTCGGCCGGGGCGACCTGGCCCGTTCGCAGAAGCAGTGGAACGACGCGCTGGAAGATTACACCGTGGTGCTCGGGATCGAGCCGGGCGAATACCGCGCCATCATGGGCCGCGCCGGTTCCTACTACGGCCTCGGCAAGCTGCCGGAGGCGATCAAGGACTACGCCGATGCGGTGCAGAAATTTCCCACCGAAGCGCAAGCCGCCAACGACTATGCCTGGCTGCTGGCCACCGGCACGGACGACAAAGTGCGCAATGGCGCCAAGGCGGTCGAGCTGGCCAACCAGGCCTGCAAACTGACCGAATACAAATTTGGCGCTTTCCTCGATACTCTCGCCGCCGCGTACGCCGAGAAAGGTGAATGGGATGACGCACTCAAGTGGCAGCAGGAAGCGGTCAAATACGCCGAAGAAGAGACCGACGAAGTGCGCAAACAGATCTCGGATCGTATCGACCTCTACCGCCAGAAGAAGCCCTACCGCGAGCAGCCGTAGTTTACCCAAGGAGTAGGGGCGCCCCCGCCCCTACGCTCCTGTTCCGCATCGCTGGCACTACTTCCGGGCCGCCAACTCGATCTTGCCGAGATCGAGAATGGCGGGCGACGAGGGGGTGACTTCAAAAGGCACATCCACCGAGGCCCATTTTGGCTGGTCCGGCAGCACGATCTCACGCGGATCCGCCCCGTTCGGTCCCTTCCGTTCGCTCGACGATGGAATGCGCAGGACGTAGCGGCCCACGGGTACTCCGCTGACGCTGAAGCGATCGTGATTGATGAAGCCCGAATAACGATCAAGCTTTCGGCCGTCCTGCCAAAGCTCGCAGTCCACGCCGAAGAGGTCGTCGCTCCCGGTTGGAAGGTGTCCCGTCACGTCGCTACCCGGGGCGAGTTTCACCTCCAGCGTTCGCGGCCGGTCGGAAATAGTCAGCTCCGCCAGATCCCAGCGAGCCGTGCCGGAAACTTCGACCTGCAATTGATAGCGTCCTTCCTGCACCGCGGGAAATTCCAGACGCGGCCCGGCGGGCGCGGCATACGTGGCGGGAGTCGAGTAGCCAAACAAGCCCTCCGGGCGATCAAGCGGAGTCAGCGTGAGTTTGATCTCCTTTCCTGCGAAGGCAGGCAGCGCTCGTGGATAACTGATCAACAGTACGAGCGGTTGGGCCCGGATCTGGATGGGGATCACGTCGCCTACGGGCAGTGGCAGCGGTAGCGGCAGTGCCGTCTGAAAAGCCGGATGGGTCAGGGTGCGTGGACCGCTCGGGTATCGCTCCGCGGTAAACGAGATGCGGACCGCTTTTTGATCTGTGCGGCCAAGCGCTTTGCCTGGCAGTTCGAAATGACCCTGAGCATCGGTGGACGCCGAACTCATCGATCCGCCGGAGGCGTACTCGACCCCGTAGTCGATCTTTGCTTCAGCGACCGGGCGTCCCGCCATTTGCAGCACGAAACGGAGCGGCGGGGTGGGGTGGTAGTCGGGCTCCGGCGCACCCCGGTCGCGCAGGGCTTGGATCGCGGCTTCCGCGATTTGTCGATCGGAATGAGTCGCCAGTCGAGTGAGCGCTTCGGTGGTCGCGGGGCAAACCAATCGATCGAGCGCCTGGGTCACTCCGGTGAGCTGAAAACTCTCCCGGTCCGGCCCCGCCCAGGCCGAGATGGCCTGGATGACCTCGTCCTGCACGTCGCTTGGAAGCAGGGTGGACCGGAGCGGAGGCGGTGGATGGGTGGAGATCGTGAACAGAGGTTCCGCGGCTTCGTCTTTGTCGTTGGGCACCGGTTGTCTGGGTTTTTCGGGCGCCCGCCCCAAGGCCGCGATCAACGCTGGAATCGGTTTGATGTCTTGCGGCTCAATATACCGGAGGCTCGTCACGAGCAGGTGCACTCCGCGCGGGCTGCCGCTGGTGGCCACCCGGCCCGAAAACGGGTCGGCGAAGGAAAATCGAAAGGGATTGACCAACAGGCCGCCGACAAAGACCGCTTCCCAATCGAGCCCGAAGTACTCGAGCAAGCGCCGGCGGCAGTCGCGCTCGGGCCACAGCGGTTTTCCCAGTTCTCCCGTTTCCGGGATTTCCAGCGCTGCGCCGAGGGCCTCCGGCAGCCGGCGCTGCTGCAGCAGGATCATCAGGGTGAGCAGGCTCTTGGGCTGTTGCAGCGCTTCGCTGCCGGTGCCGCACCAACCGCCCCACCTGAATTGCTGCAGGACTTTGGGCGCCTCGGTCGTTTCCCCAGAGAGGAAGGCTCCCGCGGTTTTCCAGAAGGCGTCTTCGTTCTTTTGGAAAGCGATATAGGGATCGTCTTTGCCGGCTTCGCGCCAGGCCTGATAGGGAGCACACACCGCTTCAGTCAGCTGCACGGCCGCCTGGAGATCCTCGGGCATCGCCTGGAGGCGTTCAGGGATGGGCCTCTGCTCCGGATCCAGTTCCAGCGCTTCGGCCGGTTGGGCGGTGATGGCGTCGAGCTCGCGTTCGAGCCAGAGTTTGGCGAGGGCAAACAGCATTTCCCGCCGGGTGTAGTTGCCGACCGGGAGGATGGCAAAAATCCGGGCCAGGCGATCGATCCCAGCGCTGCCGCCGCGCTCGCAGGCGGTTTCGAAAGACTGGCCGAGTTCGTAGTCGGAGTCGCCCCGGTAGCGATCGGCTCGCTGGTTCGCGGGCTGCGGGAAATTCTCCAGCAGCCGGGCGAAATCGTCGAAGCTCAAGGATGAACCGAACCGGACCGCCTCCCGGAACGCCGGGATGTATTCCTCGCGAGGCAGCTTGATGATTTCTTCAACCGACCGCCGGCGCGGTTCGTCCTGGCCCAACCCTGCAGCCGCCATTCCGGCGAGCGCGAGGGCGATGAAAATCAAACGCATGCTGCGCTGGCTAGCGAAGCGCAGGCGATCCGGCGAGAATGAAGACGATGGTTTAGACCGTCGCGCCGATCGCGGTCGCGATCTGCTCGGCCGGGACGATCGTTTCTTCGCGGGTGGCGAGCGTCTTCACCTTCACTTGCGGCCATTCCTCGCCGACGAGCACGGCGTAACGGGCGCCGAGTTGCTCGGCGGCCTGGAATTGTTTGCCGACCTTGGCTGCGGTGAGCGCGTAGTCGGTCCGCTGGCCGGCATCGCGCAGGCGTTGCACGAGGCCGAGGGCTTGCGGGCGAAGTTCTTCCTTGGCCACGACCACATAGACATCAGCGGCGCGGTCGGCCGCGAGCCAGGCGTCGAGTTGGGCTTTCGCGGCTGGCGTGGTATCGATGAGATTGGCGAGCACCACATCACCCATGCCGAAGCCAAGCGCGGCGAGATCGACCTTGCCATCGCTCATCAGTGCGAGCAGGCGATCATAACGCCCGCCGCCCGCGAGGGCGCGTTCGTTTTTCGCGCGGTCGAAGACTTCGAACACGGTGCCGGTGTAATAAGCGAGACCGCGCACGATCGCGTAGTCGATCTCGACATACTCGCGCAGGCCGCGGGCTTCGAGGTCGGCGAGGACCGTGGCGAGCTCCTCGACCGGTTCCTTGCTGCGCATGAATTCCAGCACCTTCACTGCGGTCAGGCCCCAGCGGGCGAGCGCCGCATCGGTTTTCTCCGGCGGAGTGCGCTCGGCTTTGTCGACGATCTGGAAAAACTCGTACTCTTCCTCCGCCGGCCCACCAGCGTTGGCAAAGAAACGCTGCCATGCCGGACGGCTGGAAAGGCGCACCACGAAATCCTGCGCGGTGAAGCCGAAAGCACGGAGCATATCGATCAAGACTGCAACGAGCTCGGCATCGGCGGCGGGAGTGTTGTCCCCGAGGATATCGCAATTGAGCTGGTAGAACTCGCGCAGCCGCCCGCGCTGCTGACGCTCGTGACGGAAGAAATTCGGCACGCAGAACCACTTCATCGGCTTTTTAAAATCGCGTTCCCGTGCCGCAACCATGCGGGCGAGGGTGGGGGTCATTTCCGGGCGCAGGGCACCTTTGACGTCGCCGGGCTCGCCCGCCGTTCCGACCGTGAACATCTGCCCGACCAGCTCGCCGCCACTCTTCTTTTCATACAGCGCGAGCGGTTCCACCACCGGGCCATCGTACTCGACAAAACCGTAGCGCCGGGCGACCTGGCGCCAGGTGGAGAGGATGTAGTTCCGCCGCGCGCAGTCGGCGGGATAAAATTCGCGGAAACCAGGAAGGGCTTGCATGGCTGAAAACGGAAATGGAAAGGTGAAAAAGGGTCGATCCCCGGCGCGGCGGGGAGGGCTATGTAGGGAGTGCGCCGCGATTTGCAAACGCGGCTTTCCACGGCCGTGCCCCTGTGCATGCTCGCCACCATGAACCGCGCCCTCTGCCTCGCCGCCCTGCTGCTCACCGGCTTCACCCTTCACGCCGAAGACGAAGAGAAGCACCCGCTCGACAAAAAAGTGGCCGCGCTGACCGATGCCGCGAACAGCACGATGGAAATGCAGGCGGCCTTTGAAAAAGGGAACAAACTCTGGAATGCCGAGCTGAACCGCTGCTATGGAGAGCTGAAAAAAAAGCTGCAGCCGGACGCCTTTGCCGCCCTCCAAGCCGCACAGCGGCAGTGGATTGCCTATCGCGATGCCCAGTATAAATTCATCGCCGAGTTCTACGGCCACTTTGACGGCACCATGTACATCCCCATGCGCTCCTCCGCCGCCATGGATATCACCCGGGCCCGCGCGCTGGAACTCAAGCACCACCTCGAAGTACTCGAAGAACACGGCGGCTGATTCCGCGCTCTGCTGAGTGAGAATACCGTTTTCCTCGTAAAATTTTTTGCGCTTGGAAGGGGCGCCGGGCGAAGGAGTTGCCGCGCTTTACCTGACTAAATTAGCGTAGATTTGTGAACGCACGGCGCGCTGGAGCGTCTAATCCCGTATGACTATGTTCGTCGGCGGGCTTCTGCTCCTGATCTTCGTGGGCTGCGCTGCGGCGCCCCACGGACGGGAATAGGCAGCGCTGCGATCCTCCAATCAGGGCCTCTTGGGAAATCGAGTCGGGTGCGTGCGAAATCGCGCGGCTGAAACCAGTCAGCCCCGGACCTTCGCACGGATCGGGTTACTCAAACTGCCGGCGAAATCCGGCCAGCTCTTCGCGGAGCTGCTGTAACTCCGCTTTGAGCGCGGCCGTCTCGGCCTCGAGCGCAGCGACGCGTTCGACCAGCGGGCGCGCGGTCGGCCCGCTCTCGCTGGCAAAACTCTCCGGGCTGCTCTCATCCGCAACGGAAGCCGACGAAAGCAACTGCCGGTAGCGGCGTTCCTTTTGCCCCGGTCGCTGCGGCAAAAGGACGACGAGCCCCTTGTCTTCGGCCGCCAGTGCATTGAGCGTTTGCTCGACTGCTTCGAGACTGGGGAAGGGGTGCATGCGCTCCGTGCGGAGCCGCAGTTCGCCGGCGGTCTGCGGGCCACGGAGCAACAGCACACAAATCAGCGCGGATTGCGCCGCATCGAGCGGACACTGCTCCGGCAGATGGTGCCGGTACTTCGACACCCGCAAACCGGCTCCGGACACCATCACCGCGAGACGCTTTTCCCGCAGCGAGGTCAGCCCTTCCTCGATCGTCTTTTCATCGTACGCCGTCACCGGATCGCGATTCGTACTTTGGTTGCAAGCTGTCGCGAGACCGTTGAGCGAGAGAGGATAGACTTCCGGCGTCAGCCGCTCTTTTTCGAGCAAGCAGCCGAGGATCCGGGTTTCGAGAGCGTTGAGTTCGAAGGGCATGCGGAAAGGGAAAAAGCAGGGAAGGGGAGCGCAGTGTCGCCCAACCCCCTCTCGGCTCAATCGGAAAGCAGCTGAATCCGATCGCCGATCCGAATCGTGTCCCCCGCACAACATCCCCGCCAAGGCCAGTCTCCGGCACGAGGTGTTGGAAGCTTGCTTTGCGCCCGGAGCGTTTCACGATGGGCATACACGATAGCAAACGTGGCGACCGGAAAATTTACCTGAATCGCCCTGAGCGCCCCTAGGGGCACGGTCTTCCCGCTGATTTTTGCGAGCCGTTTTGGAGAAATTGCGACGGAACGGTCTGGATGATTTTCACGGGAAATTCTGTAGTTGATATCCAGAAAATTTTTCTGCGAATTTCTCAGGTGTAATACTGATTTATTCCCGTGTGAAATGTGCGCGTTGCACGCCACTTGATAGCTATCATAGCGAGGGAGCAATGAGTTCGTAACGGTTCGGTTACATCGCCAACTTTCCGTTGACGATTACCTCGGGTTGATGGAAGAGATTGCCCAGCGGCCAACCAAGTCGCAGCACCTTCCAATATCAGGAGTTTCCCTGCCCTGGCCGATTGGAGATCTGTGGTTTTTTCGGTTTGTCCCTGCATCGAGACCCCTCCCCACCCCAACCAAGGTTTATGAAAAAAAAGCAGCAGCTTCGGACTTCTCTCTTCGCGCCTCGATCTCTCGTTAAGACCGGAATGCTAGGACTCGCTGCGTGGATCGCGGTGGAAGCCTCTTCGAAAGGCCAGTCGGCCCCGCCAACCGGACAATTTAGCCAGGAAATCACCTTGTTCCCTGGCTCAGCGCCAAACTCGGAGCGCGAGATCTTCTTTTCCTTGGATGCCTGGAACGCAAGCTCGCCCACAGGAAGAGGGCTTTCGTTGAGCTTTGGGCTCGAATCTGCCTTGTATCCCCGAGCAATTTCTTTCTTAAACTATGGGGAGAATGGCAGTCTGAGCGCCAGTTGGAACTGGAGGGCTTTGGAGCCGTTTACCAGCGCCAATCCGAGCACCCTCATTCCTCGCGACATTATGGTGCTCGAGCAAACGGGGCACTTAACGCTGTACGGTCTGGGGATCGAAGACCTCGGCGGCGGGACGGTAAATCGATCACTCTTTAGTATCGCTCTTTATCCAGGTACATTTGGAGAGAGTTCCCAGATTTTGATCGATGACGATCCCGTCGTCACCCAGGGTCAACTGGAAGCGCAGTTTTCCGACCTCCTCGCCGCTCAGGGGCTCGGCAACGTCTACTTCCCAAAGAGCTTCAGTACGCTGAAGTCCAGCTCCACTACGGCGACGCGGTTTTCCTTTGGGTTGGATTTGGCGGAAGCAAACGGTTTGGCTTCCTTCGGCAAGTATTCGACCGCGCCTTCGAACACCGCCTTTGTTATCGGTAACGGCACCAGTTCGTCCAGCCGAAGCAATGCTTTTGAAGTCTCGTACACAGGTAGCGGAAAACTGGCGGGAGGTCTTACCCTCGGCGGCAATCTGACGATCGGAGCCGGCTTTGGCATCGTGGCTGGGGCCAATGCGTCCTCCGACTACGCCAATAGCTTTGTGCTGGGCGAGGGGGCATGGTCCTACAGTCCAGGTCAGACCATTCTGGGGCGGTGGAACTCGTTTATGGGCTACGGAAACACGCCTCCCGATAAGGTATTGATGATCGGCGGCGGCACCAGCGCGAGCGATCGCCGTACGGCCATGTACGTCACCGCCGGAGGCGATCTGATGGTCGCGTCGAGGATATCCGTTGGGCCGAGATACGAAAATACGTTCACGTCTACTGGGCAAAATTCAGCCAGCTTTGGTAACGATAGCTGGGCTTTTGGGGAAAATTCTATCGCAATGGGGCAACACTCCTTCGCTTACGGTGTGAATTCGGTGTCCGCAGGCCGGAACAGCGTGACGGGGTCTAGCGAGGATCCGAATGCCGGCTCTGCCGCTATTGCTCTGGGTGACTACGCGACGGCTCGACTGTATGGGGGTTCCGCTTTAGGCGCTGGTATCGTCTCCTCTGGCTACGGAGCCACGGCGGTAGGCTGGTTCACCGTAGCATCGGGCGGTGCCTCCACGGCGGGCGGGTATGGGGTGGAGAGCGCCGCGTGGGCTTCCAGCTCTTTTGGCGAAGGGAATAAGGCCCAGAATAGCTGGTCGACGGCTCTCGGCCTGATGACCAAGACGGATAGCGATACCCAGACCGTGGTTGGTGGATACAATGCCCCCACTGTGAATTCAGCTTTTGTGGTCGGCATTGGCACAGGGGATCCGGACGGAAGCGGTCCCGGTGTCGAGACACGCACTAACGCCTTCGAAGTTTACAAGGACGGCCGCGTCATCATCAATAAACGCCAGGGCGACATCCTCATGGGCGAGTTCGGCAACTAAGAGGTTAACCCGATATATCCCCATGCGTTTAGCCGTATCTCTCCTCACGGCCTCTTTGCTGGCCGCGAGCAGCCAGGCCGCTCCGCCCGCGTGGTGGAGCGATAGCCAGACCCAGATTTTGGCTGGTACGAGCGACAATCATGCCGTCGCGAATCTGGGGCAGCTGAAGTATGTCGCCAAGCAGGCTGAAAAATACCTGAACTTGAAATTGGCTCCGGCGGGAGGAGCCGGAGACACCATCCGTCAAATGGTGTCCAATTTCGAACCCCTCGAAGGCCAAGAATACACCGAGGCCCAGATCGCTGCCCTTCGGAAAGAAAATTATGCTCCGATCAATCTGGGGCAATTGAAGGCCGTAGCGAAGCCCTTCTACGATCGGCTGCAGGTCCTGTATTGCGACCCCAAGGCGATGCTCATCACTCACGGCTACCCCTCAAATTGGGGTTTTCTTTATCCGTGGAATCCAGCAACCCCGACATCGGAGAATTACGGCCCCGTCAATCTCGGGCAGTTGAAGATGGTGTTCAGCTTCGACCTCACCGGTACCGATACGGATGGTGACGGTCTTCCGAATGGGTGGGAGATCGCCAACGGCAGCAATCCGCTGGTCGCCAACGGCACCATGCCGACGGATGACGACATCGATGATGATCAATTGATTGATGGCTGGGAAATTGCCCACGGTTCAAACCCGCTCGTGCCCAACTCGGTGGTTGATTCGGATTCCGACGGCTTGACCAACCTCCAGGAACAGCAGGCTGGGACCGATCCGTTCGACGCGGATACCGACAATGATGGGATGAAAGACGGTTGGGAGCTGACGTATGGTTTCAATCCCTTGGTTGCTGATGGCGGCGGCGATGCCGACATGGACGGTTTGACTAACCTTAAGGAATTCGAAATTAACACCAATCCCCTTTTGGAAGATACGGATGGCGACGGGATGTCCGACTACTGGGAGCATTACTACGGCCTGACCAACCCCAGGGTGAGTGACGCAACTGCTGATCTCGACCGGGACGGTTTAACCAATGAGCAGGAAAAGGCGTTGGGAACCTACACCTATTCGAACGATACTGACGGAGACGGCCTCTGGGATAGCGAGGAGTTGGGGCTTTTCAGGAATCCACTAGTGGCTGAGTCGCCTTCAATATCGGTTTGGAGGTTTTATAGCAATGGTTCCGTCAACCTGAGCTTTGCGAGGTACGGCGATCAACCAGTGTCGCAGTTGGGACAACTCAATCGCGTAGTCACCGAGCAGATCGGAATGGTTAATCCTTGGGATGGAGTTCCATGGACTTGGAATCGGACCTACACCGTCCACACCTTCATCTTCGCCGGCGACGCCGCTCCCGACTACGCAGTCGACAACAACACTGGATCTACCCCAGCGCCATCAGATTTCCGGGATTTAGGTTACCCGGTCGACACTTTATCCCTAAAGATACCGTCATCTCGCGCTGGACACGCCATCAGCATGGAGACCGGTACTGGTGAAAGCGTCTCACTTCAATATTCCTCCGGGGGCAGCAATTCTCAGAGCGTCCTCAATGAAGGTGGTTGGCAGAATCAGGTGGATTATGTCAATGCAACCGTGGCCATAAGGCCAGGTGTCGACTTTGGCTTGATGGACTACACCACCGGAGCAAGGTCGCCAAAAAATACAACCGATGTAAGCAGTTGGTTCTCGCCCGTTCCTGTCTTGGTCTCCGCCGGTGCAGCAGTTTCAAAGAAGTACAATATGGACGTGAGCTGGAAGCTTGGGAATGTAGGCGGCATTCCGCAGCCATCGAGCGGAGGATTCCATATTGAGCGTCAGATTGTTGGCGAAGGAAACGCTTGGGTTCGGATCGCTACTGTCCAAGCGCAGCAACTTCGTTTGAATGTGCCTGGTCCTGAGATGTGGTTCCGATATACGGATTTTCCAGTCGCGGTAGGGAAGACATACAAATACCGGATTTCATATTTTTATGCGAATTTCCGAAGTGGTTGGACGGTAACAAATAATGGCAGCGGGACTGTGGTGCCAAACGCTGTAGGCGGCCAGCCAATCCCCGACCTTGACTCAGATACTGATCAAATCCCGGATTGGTGGGAGCTAAAGTTCACGCTTGGTCGCTTGGACCCGACTGATGCATTAGGGGATCTCGACGGTGATGGATTAACCAATCTAGCTGAATTCCTTGCCGGCAGTTATCCCAATGTGGCGGATTCTGATGGAGATGGACATTCTGATTCGCAGGATGCGTATCCACTGGACCCGAATCGTTGGTACGCCGGGCAGCGCCCTGTGCTTGATACATTTGCACCTAGACTAACCCTTACGGCCCCGATCGGGGCCAGCTTGGTGGAAGTAATCCCCTGATCAGTTCGGAATTTTTTATCATTTTTTAGATTTTTAGCATGAGACGCTCTTATTCCGTTTCTTTGTCGCGACACGCGAAAATTCCCTTTCCGCTTCGGGTAATTTCTGCAGCGCTTTGTCCTGTGTTGCTCTTTTCTGGTTTTCCTTCTCCGATCCTTTTCGCTGCGCCCAATAGCCAATCGGGAAGCGGGCCGCTCCCAAAAACCCCGGTTTTGGAAACGAAGGTTGTCGCTGAGGCCTTAAAGCCCCTGACACCCGATGCCGCCCTGCTCGCACAGGAGGAATTGAAGATTGCTCGCCTGCAGGCGCCCAGGCCAGCCCCCTTGATTCATGCTCCCGTGCAGGGAAGGCTTCCTGGTCAGTTTGGCAACACGGTAAGCGATCAAGAGCTGCAGTTATCGGCAGGAATCGTCCCGGTACCCTTAACGCCATTTGGAGAGACGTCACCGGAGGAAAATCGGGCTCTCGCCGACGTTTTGACCGAGTTTGTCCGTGGAGGCGAAGCAAAGGGTACGCAAGCGCTGGAGAAATTCACACGGCAATGGTCTGGTTCTGCTTGGCGCGCGTCGGCTTTAGCCAATCTCGGCCAGCTGCTACTTAAACAAGGTTTTTACGCACAGGCGACCGAGGCGCTTAAATTGGGACGCCAGATCCTCGAGGCAACTCCTGGAGAACTGGATCTTCAGCGCCAATTGGTTGCCGGTCATTTGACCACACAACTGGCCAGCGCTCGGGCAAAGATGGGGGCACTCGATGAGTTGAGAGACCTCTTGAACGAAACCAAGGATAGTCTTGTTCCAGACAATCTCGCTCCACTTCGGGAAAGCCTGACGACCGCTTCACTGCAAGCCCGTCCCAAGGAAGGAGCCGAGCGAAGTTGTGGCTTGACGGCGCTGGTGACGCTGTTCCGGGCGGCATCCCGCCGCGGTCCTGCTCCCGAACTATTTTCGGATAGTGAGGCGCAAGAAGAAGTTGGCTTTGTTCTGGCGGAGGATGGAGGCATGACCCTTTGGGAAATGAACAATCTCGCCAAAGCCGCGCATCTCCGCGTCGCGCCAGCAAAACGGAAGGCGGGGACTGAGGGGTGGCCTGTGCCGTCAATCGTGCACTGGAAGTGGGGCCATTTTTCCACGATTTTGCAACAGGGGCAGAACTCGTATCTGATTCGTGACCGGCAGTCAGGCCGGGGCCGTTGGGTCTCGGAGGAAGTCTTGGAAGAAGAGACAAGCGGATATGTATTTCTATTGTTACCAAAGGTTGCCCGTCCCGATCGTAATCCCCTACCGGAAGGTTGGGAGAGTCCCCAAGGCGAAGAGCTGAAGGGAATCCGAGGGAAGGGATTCTGTGTGGATGTCAATTCCGATGACTGCGAGGAGTGTACGCTCGGAATTCAGGATTGCTGCTGCGGCCCTGCCGGAAGTGGCAGTTGCTTTTGCAGTCCGGACGAATCATGCTCCGGCTGCTCCGGAGAAGGAGGCAGCAATTTTCAACAGGAAGACTGTAAGGAATGTGACCCTTCGACCGCAGGTTGCCAAGGGAGTTGCCAAAATATGCCCGTGCCGAGCATATTCCTCGAACAGGCGGTCTTAACGATGAAGGACACTCCCGTTTGGCAAAGCACCGCTGATGGAGCTCCGCTGGAATTTACCCTCAGATATTTTCGTGATGTCCAATCAACCTCGATTGAGATTGGCAGTACGAACCCAGGACGCAATTGGGTCACCGAATCGGTTAGTTGGCTGTCGATTGGAGCCGCACATACTTGGGGATATAGCTGCAATAACCATGTGATGGGGTCAGGCTATGATGGGCAAATTGTGGTCCACGAGGCGGGTGGTGGCCAAACAACCTACTTTGCCAACCCGAAGTACCAGGTACATCCATTTGAATGTCCAGAGCCACCCGCTTCGGCGCCGGAACCGCCCCATGCACCGCCGGAACTGATTTTTCTAACGGACCCCCCATCTGAAACAGAAGGCAAAATTGTGCCGCCGACTGGAGGCTGGGATCTTCTGGCTGCGTCGGAACCTGGAAGTTGGATGCTGGTGCCTCCCACTCGCCTCCAGCGACGCTTGCTCGATGGAACGGTGGAGGTGTTTGGCGGCCGGGCTGCCCCTGCCGATGTGGACGCAAACCTGTCGGCCACGGGCGGAGCGAACCTACTTTTAACGGAGATTCGTTATCCGGATGGTAAAGTTAAAAAGTATCACTATGAGGCCGATGTCGTCCAAGGAATTCCGCTGCGTCTTCATTCTGTCGAGGCCCCGACCGGCGAAACGATGGTTTTCGGTTACGATGCGGCCATGCCCAAACGGATCGCTGAAGTGTCTTGCTTCGCTGCTGGACAAACGACGGGGGGGCGAACCGCATATCTTCAGTACGATACGTTAAATCGGCTGGTGGCGATCACCGATTCCGGGGGAATGACGAGCAGTTTTACTTATTATGGGCAAAGTGCCTCGATGACCTCGATGACGACTCCCTATGGTACGTGGACATTTTCCTATGAGTTGGACGAAGCAACCGGTTTGCGCGCCGTGGAAATGCGAGACCCCGCGGGCGGACGTGAACGCGTGGAGCAGCGCGTGCAAGCGGTCACTGGTGGCCCTACGAGTTCTGAGCCGTTGGCTCCTGCTGGGTTTGCCAATACCCAGCTCGACCTGCGAAATACCTTCTATTGGGACAAGCGTGCCATGTCCTTGGTCGGACCTGAGCAAGTACCTCCGTATGCCAATGCGCATATTTACCATTGGGTCGCAGATGGAAGCGCAACTGGAATGAAGCCCGTCATCTCCAGTCACAAGCCACCTTTGAGAAGTCGCATCTGGCACGAATATGCGAATAGCGCATCGAGCAGTCCGACCAAGATTTGTCGCTTGGTGGAACCGGAAACCGGGTCCACTCCCGTTGAAAATGCTTGGGAATACGAGTACGACAATGAAGGAAAACAGATTAGTGTTACGGATCCGGAGGGAAGAAAGACGTGGCATGATTTTGGGCAGGTTGGAAGCCATTCGGTTGTTACCAAGATCCGACGAGAAACTGGGGTGGGAAACGGCGATACTCTTTCTGAATTTTCGAATTTCACCGCGGATTTGTTGCCGCAGACCACCATCAACGCTGCGGGGCAATCAACTACCCACACTTACATAAATCGAAAGATTGCGACGACGTCGCGGTTGAGAAATGGTATCGCCGAAGTATCCCGGAACGTCTACTATTCGGTCGCCGACGGTGCCTGGAAGGCGGGAAGGCTAAAGGAGGCTCGTGGTCCAGGCGAGATGCTCTTGGAGAGTTACGATTATGATACGCTGGGTCGCATCTCTTCGATGATAGATTCGAGTGGAACTAGTACCTCTATTATTTGGGATGATCAGGATAAGCCGATTAGAGTCAACTATGCAGACGGGACTTACGAGCAATTGATTTATCTTCACCTTGACCCTATCTGGAAACGCGATCGGGCCGGTCGGTGGACGCGATTGTCCTATGACCCAATGAGGCAGGTTACCTCCATCACTGACTCCGAGAATCGGCGGACGGTATTTGAAATGTGTAATTGCGGCGCCTTGGAAACGGCAATCGATGCTGGTGGGAATTCGATTAGCTATATTTACGATGATGCGGGACGGGTGTTGAATAAGGTGTATTCCGATAATAGAGGTTTAACGTATACTTATGAGTCGCTCTCCGGCCGTGTGTCGACCGTGACAGACGCGAAAAATCAGAAAATCGTTTATCGGTATAAAATTGACGGGAACATTGCATCCGTCCGGTACGAGGACGCCACCACCGGACTCTCGCTGGAAAAATCCGAAAACGGCCTTCGGCGAAACGTTCCCTCGCGGTACATCTTCGATGCTCACTATCCCCGGGTAACCGAGATGATTGAGGGAACAGCCCCAAATGAAAGGACTACCACTTACACGTATCATCCCGCTGGAGAATTGGGTGCCGGGCAAGTAATGTCCGAGAATGGGCCTCTTCCCGGAGATGTTGATAAAGTCAGCCACGATTTCGACGAATTGGGACAAGAGGTTGGTCTCACTGTGGGGACCATTCCTACTGAAACCTTTAACCACAATTCGCTTGGCCAAATTGAGACGATCACGAATGTCTTAGGAGATTTTTCAATTCGTTACGCGGGGGTCGACCATCGCAGGAGTCAGGTCGATTATCCTAACGGAATCCGAACGAAATATTCATACTTCCCATCTAACGCTTCTGCGGGAAATGGGGGGGGGGAGGCTCTATACGAAAAGATCGAAAATTTCGGCCTGGAAAACCAAGCCGGAGTGCGTCCCGTTTTGAGTCAATTTAGCTATCGCTACGACGTGAACGGGAAAATCTCGAATTGGACTCAGATTCAAGGCGGCTTATCCTCGGATTGGATAATTCGATATGATTCGGTGGGGCAGTTGCGCTCGCTAAGTGCGCCAACTGCACCAGCAGGCGAGATCAAGGAGTACAGCTACAGCTACGATCAAAGGGGAAATCGACTGAGTGAGCAGCGCGATCGTGAAGTGCGAGCGTCCGCATATAATGGATTGAATCAACTTATAGGAACAACCGGTGGGGCGGGGTTCCTGCGAGTGGAAGGAATGCTCAACGAAAAAGCGACAGTTTCCGTAGAAGGGACCCCAGCTCAACTTTTCCCGGCTGCGGGTGGAGCATATCGCTGGGAGGCAACTGTTCCTGTATCATCAAATACAAACAGTTTGGAGGTGATTGCCACCGACGTTTCCGGGAATTCGCGTCACTATTCTGTTTTGGTGGATATTGATGGAAGTGGATCGCAATCATTTACGTACGATGTTAATGGAAGCTTGATCTCTTGCACGGCCTCCAATTCTTCGGTAGCGACCACTTACGAATGGGACGCCGACAAGCAGTTGATTTCCATCACGGAGGGGGAGCGGCGAAGCCTGTTTGAGTACAATGCACGGGGGCAAAGAACTCGACAGATCGAACAAAGTTATGATAACAATGCTTGGTCTACAGTATCTGATCGCATCCTGATTTGGAACCGTCGTGAATTGCGCGCCGAGTTAAATGCCACCAATTTGACGGTGGAAAAAGCATATGTCCCTCAAGGGTATGCTGTGGGACCAAATTTGGGAGATGCCAGTGCGCGCAGGTACTATCATCGGGATCATTTGGGCAGTGTTCGTGAGGTGACTGGCGGCAGTGGAGAGTTGCTGGCCCGGGTTAGTTACGACCCGTGGGGACGCCCACAACGCCGCCCTATTAACGGCGCTGGAGACTTAGGGACCGAGGTTGTTCCTCATGGATTCACCGGTCATTATTTGCATGTCGGAAGTGGTTTGCACTTAGCCTTTCATCGGGCCTACGATGCAAATTTGGCTCGTTGGATCTCGCGGGATCCGAAAGGCGAGGAAGATGGTCCCAATCTTTACTCCTATGTGAAAAATAGTGCAGCAACCTATGTTGATCCAGCCGGCTTGAATGCTGCTTGCGAAGCGGAAGCTAAGAAGCTGCTTGCGAGTTGTAAGAAGACGGTTAAGGAAAACTTTGAAAGCGAAATGAAAGCTACCAGGAAAATGCACGAGGACATCATTTACGAGCTTGGAAAAACAAAGGCGAATTTGATGGAGGCGTGTGAAATTGGTTGGAAGGGTGAAAGCGAACTCGGGCTCTTGGCGTGTAAAAGCGAAGTCGAGTTTCGGATGGGAATACAGGAGGCTGCTGCTTGGGGGGCGTGGAGGGCTACGGCGGCAACCCTCTTGGCCGCGAGGGTTGTCGGGGCAGCCCTTTGTAACCAACAATATGAAGGAGCACTGCGGGGATGCCGCCAGTGCCCGCGGCAATTGCCACCTTATTCCGACTTCCCAGATGGAGTGGACGTTGAATAAGATTGGATAAGCATTAATTAGAAAAGCATGAAGTCTTGGAATCAAGTGTTTGTCATTGTATTGTTTGGGCAGTTGGGTTTGGGTATCCTGATGGGGGTGGTTTACCGTTTGGATAAGCAATTATTGCCATTTGATGGTCAAATTCCAGGTTCCGTAGTGGCTTTTTATTCGGTTCTCGACTCCTTGGTGTTAATGTCTTTATACGGCAAGGTGTTGAGAGAATTTAGAATTAAGAGTGGGGAAAGAGGTGCGGTCGAAGACGTAAAAAAATAGTTTAACTTGCTGCCGTAAAATAGGGCTCAGTCAACAAATCTGCCTCTTCGCTGTTTCAAGTGGGTAAAACCGTGGCGGTTTCGATGGGCAGTTTGCCTATGTTCCAATAGGCAATAGTGCGTAGATAGATAAAATTCCGGAACCCGCGGGCGCGGCGTTTGACCAGTTGGATGATTCCATTGATCGCTTCGATCGCTCCCTGCGTGATGGGTTCGGTGAAGTAGTTCACGATCCCGGCCCAGTACTCTCTGACCGTCTTGGCCAGTTTCCGGAACGGAGCCAGCCGGCTGCGCGCGGCCCAGCCACACCATTGCCTCAGCAAGGTCGGGCCCTCGTCGCTCGGCGCAGCGTAGATGTCTTGCAGCGCTTCCCGCAACGAGAGCGCCCGGCCCAGGCCCTTGTACTGCCGACATAGCGTCGCCCGGCTCGCCTGCTGCTCGGGCGATAAATTCCACACGTTGCCCCGCAGGGCCCAGAGACCGCCTTTGAGTTGCGCTCCCTCGCGTTGCAGCTGGAGGCGGACGGCATCCACGGCCGCCCCCGACATGACCATCACGTGGTACCGGTCGAAGACCACTTGCGCCTGCGGGAAGTTCTCCCGCGCCCCTTTGGTGTAGCAATGCAGCAGTCCATCGACACCCAGCGGATCTGCGCGGGGTCGCCGCCATGGGATCGCAGTTGCCGCGCAAACTCCGCTACCGCCTGACTGTCTCGACCTTCTTTCATGAACAGCACGCTATGCGTATCCTGATCCAGGATCACCGTCGCATAACAACCCCGCGCCGGGTGCTGGTCTCATCGATAGCGATGGCGCGGACCTGGCTCCAGTCCTTGCTTGCTTGGGCGGCCTCCACCAGGCGTTGGATCAGGCGCCGTAACCGGGTGTCTTCTCCGCCCATGACTCGCGCAACCTCCCGCACCGGTATCTGGCCGGCCAGCAGCATGACCATGGCTTCAAAGAGCAGGGTAAAACCGCTGCCCGGACTCGCCCACGGGACCGGGGTAACTTCGCGCCATGCTCGGGGCAATCCGCGCGTGACACCCGGGCTACCAGCTCGCAGCGATGCTGAAAGAAGTTCAGGTGCCGCCAACGCTTCTCGACCGTATCGTAAGTGCTGCAGACGCATCCACACTCCGGACAGATGACTCGTCCATCTGAACCATGCTCGAGCGCCAGTTCCAAGCTGGGCGGTTCTCCCGAAAAGTTCGTCGCTGCTACGCGCCAACCGGTCCCCGGCAGTTGCAGCGCCGCGTTGAAAAGTTCATTCGGCGTCATCTCTGCCTTTTGCCTTTTCCTCCCCCCCTAGAATCGAGCCTTTTGCCCGGACCAAAAAAGCTCCTGTTTTCGCACACCCCCACTCAATTTAGCGGAGAGCCAAGATTCGTGACTGATCGATCAGGGTCGATGCTTTTGACACCGCCCACCCCGCGCCCTGCGAGCAAAACTTGGCGTTGCAACCGGCCCTCCGGAAGACTTCAGTGGAGCGGTTTGGGCGGTGGGCCGTGCTCCGGAAACGATGTTAGGGGCTATCCGTGTAAGAGTCCTCCAAGGCGTTGCTGGGGCCCAAACCGACCAAGCGGGCCGTCGATGGGGCAAGAGTTGGCCGCCCCGGATGTGATCGAGAGGATTGCCGCTTGGAGGAGGTTCTAAAGTGGCTGCCAGACTAGGATTCGAACCTAGACAAAACGAGTCAGAGTCGTTTGTGCTACCGTTACACCATCTGGCAATCGGTGAGGGGTGCGGAAGGTAGTGGGGGCGGGCGGTTTGTCCACGTGAAATTGAGAAAATTTCGCGGATGCTTCGGAAGGGGAAAACGGGGCGGGGGAGCTTTCGAAAGCGGAGGGAAAAACGAGTGGAGGAGCGGCTGGACAAGTCGGCGGTGGGGGGCGAATTCTTGCGCAGGCGATGTGTTCGTGGCTGCCAAAACCAAGAGGCGGGCGCGGGGGCATGGCCGTTTTTTGATTCCCTCCTCCTGACCTCTTTTTCTCCCTCATTCATGGACGCTACCTTTCAAGCCATCCTGCGAGCCGCTGCGGAAATCGGTGCTTCGGACATTCATCTCAAACCGGAGGCGCCGGTGCTGGTGCGGGTGGACGGGCAGTTGGTCGTCGCGGAGGCGCCGAAGCCGACGGATTCGTGGATTCGCGGGGTGTTGCACGGGCTGCTGACCGAGGATCGGCGCAAGGAATTCGCGGCGCAGCGGGAAATCGATTTTGCCTTTGGCGATGCGGCGCTCGGGCGGTTCCGCGTGAATGCGTATGTCCAGCGCGGGCAGGTGGCCATGGCGGTGCGGTTGGTGAAGCGGACGATCCGCGATTTCGCGGAGCTGAATCTGCCGCCGGCGCCGCTGGCGAAACTGGCTTCGGCCCGGCGGGGGATCGTGATCCTGAGCGGGGCCACCGGCTCGGGGAAATCGACCACCCTGGCGGCGATGGTTCAGCAGGTGAATCTCACCGAACGGCGCCACATCATCACGCTGGAAGACCCGATCGAGTTTCTTTTCGAAGATCGCGAATCGATCATCGAGCAGCGCGAGGTAGGCATCGATACGGAGAGCTACGAAACGGGCCTGCGGCGGGTGTTGCGGCAGGATCCGGATGTGATCGTGATCGGCGAAATGCGCGACGCGGAGAGCGCCCGCGCGGCGATGAGCGCGGCGAATATCGGGCGGCTGGTCTTTGCCACGCTGCACACGAGCGACGCGGTGCAGAGCATTCAGCGGGTGCTGGAATTTTTCCCGGCCGGAGAGCGCGATTTCGCCCGGGGGTTGTTTGCCCGGACCTTGCACGGGATCGTGTGCCAGCGTCTGGTGCGTTCGGTGCAGGGATCGGTGATGCCGGCGACGGAAATTCTTTTCAACACCCCGTCGATTGGCCGGCTGATCGAGGACCAGAATTTGGAGAAAGTTCGCGGTGCGATGGAACTCTCCACAGCGGATGGGATGTGCACCTTCGATCAATCCCTCGCGGCGATGGCCCGCGACGGCAAGGTGAGCCGGGAGGAAGCCCTGGCGCACGCGGGCAACCCAGACCTGCTGCGCATGGCTTTCCAAGGCGTGGTAGTGAACGAAGCGCAGCGGATTTTGCAGTCCCGCCGGTAAGCGTAGCGACGTTGAGTCAACGCAAAGGAGCGGGGTGCAGTTCGTGGTTCACGCGGCCCTCTGCGTGAAACGATGGATGCCTTCGCCCAGGGCGCAGGGTGGATCTTTTTCATCTCACGCAGGGGCTGCGTGAGCCACGGGTCTGACAGCCGCGTTTTCTCCTTATCTTTGCGCAGGTTGGTACCGACGATCCTTTGAGACTGAAATGGAGGAAGCGCGAAATCGAGAAGAAGCTCGGAAGAAGGGAATTGTGATCGATTTGGTGGCCTGGAGGGCCATGGGGTCCATCTCGCGAGCAGGATCGTGCATGGGGCCGTTCTACGGGTTCGGCGGGTTCCGGGTTATCCCAGCCGACCATGCCTCCCGGAAAATTCCCCAAATCCGTTTGCCTAGCGCTATTTGCGTTCACGTTTGTCGCACCGGCGGCGCCCCCCAAAAAGGAGGAGCCGGACGATCCGACGAAGCCGGTGAGTTATTTCCACAAGATCCGCCCGATCTTCCAGGCAAACTGCCAGGGGTGCCATCAACCGGCCAAGGCCAAGGGCGGCTATGTGATGACCGATTTCGAGAAGCTCATCCATGGCGGGAAGAGCGCGGAGAAGGGCGAGATCGCCGTGGTGGCGAAAGCGCCGGAGAAGTCGCTGCTGATTTCACAGATCGTGCCCGACGCGAACGGCGAAGCGGAAATGCCGCCGAAGAAGGCGCCGCTGCATGAGACCGAGATCGCGTTGATCCGCCGCTGGGTGACGGAAGGGGCGATCGACGATACGCCGGCGAATGCGCGCCAGCATATCGACGCGGAGCACTTGCCGATTTACTCGCGGTCGCCGCTGGTCACGTCGCTGGATGTATCGCCGGACGGCTCGCTGCTCGCGGTGGCAGGTTTCCACGAAGTGCTGCTCTGGAAAGCGGACGGCTCGGAGCTGGTCGCGCGGCTGGTGGGCTTGAGCGACCGCATTCAGACGGTGCGGTTTTCGCCCGATGGCCAACGGCTGGCGGCTTGCGGTGGGCGGCCGGCGCAGATGGGCGAGATCCAGATCTGGGATGTGGTGAAGAAGCAACTCACGCTGTCGATCCCATTTGGGTACGACACGGTCTATGGCGTGAATTGGTCGCCGGACGGCAAGCTGGTGAGCATCGGCGCGCCGGACAATAGTGTGCGCGCTTTCGACACGACGACCGGGGCGCAAAAGCTTCAGCAGGTGTCGCACAGCGATTGGGTGATCGACACGGTTTTCACGCATCAGGGCGACAAGCTCCTGAGCGTCGGCCGCGACATGAGCACGAAGCTCACCGAAGTCGCGACCCAGCGCTTTATCGACAATGTGACCTCGATCACGCCGGGCGCGCTTCGAGGTGGTCTGCATGCGCTGGCGCGGCATCCGCAGCGCGATGAATATCTCGTGGGCAGCTCCGACGGGGTGCCGCAGGCGTACCGGATCGAGCGCAAAGTGCAGCGCCGAATCGGTGACAATGCGCTGTGCATTCGCAAATGGCCGGCGATGGAAGGCCGCGTGTATGCGGTCGATTTTGCGCCGGATGGGAAATCCTTCGCCGCCGGCTCCTCGCTCGATGGCAAGGGCCTCGTGAATTTCTACAACTACGACTTCGACACGGCGATGCCGGAGGACATTCTCGCGATCGAAAACAAGGCGGTCCAGTCGCGGACCGACGAGGAAAAAGCCAAGACCGAAGCGCACTACACCAGCGGGGTGAAACTGCTTGGCAGCGTATCGATTCCCGGTGGCATTTACACGCTCCACTACCTCCACGATGGCCAGCAACTCCTCGCCGCGGGTGAGGACGGCAAGATCCGCGTGATCGACGCCAAACAAGCCAAGGTCGTCAAAGAATTCATCCCTGTTCCCATCGTCGCCGACGCCAACCCCAACCCGACTGCCGCGAAATGAAATCCCCGATGAAACCCCTCGTTTTTTCTCTCTCGCTGCTCCTCGCGGCTGGCCAGGCCTACGCGGCAGAAACGCCGATGGCGGCCACCATGGAAGCGGATGCACCGGAGCATCTGCCGAAGCAGCCGATCGCTTCGCTCGCGATCCAGCCGGCGCGTGTGGTGATCGACGGAATCTTTGAATCCGCGCAGGTGATCGTGACCGCCAAATTGGCCAATGGCGAAAGCGCCGACGTGACGCGTCTTGCCGGGCTCAAGCTCGCGGGTGATGTGGCTTCGGTCGCGCCGAATGGGCGCGTGACTCCGTTGAAAAACGGCTCCACCCAGATCGAAGTGACCGTCGCCGGCCAGAAAGCCACGGTGCCGGTGGAAGTGCGCAATGTGGTGGAAATGCCGAAGGTCGATTTCATCCGCGATGTGAACCCGGTCATGACCAAGGTGGGCTGCAACGCTGGCACCTGCCACGGCGCAAAGGATGGAAAATACGGCTTCAAGCTGTCGCTGCGCGGGTACGATCCGCTTTATGATGTGCGTTCGCTGAAGGACGATCTGGCCGGCCGGCGTTTGAATGCCGCGCAGCCGGACGATTCGCTGATGCTGCTGAAAGCCACCGCGGGCGTGCCGCACGAAGGCGGCCAGCGGACCAAGGTGGGCGAGAAGTATTACGATATCCTGCGGGCATGGATCGCCGATGGAGCCCGGCTGGATCTCGCGGTACCGCGGGTGACAAAGATCGCGGTGGAACCGATGAATCCGGTGGTCGCCGAGATCGGCGGCCGGCAGCAATTCCGCATCGTGGCCACCTACAGCGACGGCCGGACGCGCGATGTGACCGCCGAGGCGTTCATCGAGAGCGGCAATGGCGATGTGGCGGGCGTGGTGCCGGGGGCCGATGGCCTGGCCAAGACATTGCGCCGCGGAGAAGCGCCGATCCTGGCGCGTTACGAAGGCGCTTATGCCGCCACGACGCTCACGGTGATGGGCGATCGCACCGGCTTCACCTGGCAGGCGCCCGAAACGTGGAGCCGCATCGACGAACTCGTCGCGGCGAAATGGCAGCGCATGAAGATTCAGCCATCCGGGCTGTGCAAGGATGAGGAATTCCTCCGTCGCGCATATCTCGATCTCACCGGCCTGCCGCCGAGTGCGGATGAAGTGCGGGCTTTTGTCGCCGACCCCGCGCCGGTACAGACGAAACGCACGGTGCTGGTCGACAAGCTCATCGGTTCACCGGAATTCATCGACCACTGGACGAACAAGTGGGCCGACATGCTCCAGGTGAACTCGAAATTCCTCGGCGTCGAAGGCGCGAAGAGTTTTCGCGACTGGATCCGCCAGCAGGTCGCTTCGAACGCACCGTACGATCAATTTGTGCGCACCATTCTCACTGCGACCGGCTCGAACAAGGAACAGCCCGCCGCGAGTTACTGGAAGATTCTCCGCGATCCGGCGGAGACCATGGAAAACACGACACACCTGTTCCTCGCCACGCGCTTCAACTGCAACAAGTGCCACGATCACCCGTTCGAGCGCTGGACGCAGGATCAGTATTATCACCTCGGGGCGTACTTCTCGCAGGTGGGCTTCGACCGCGACCCCGCCAGCGGCAAGGCCGTGATCCTCGGCACCGCGGTGGAGAAGGCCAAGCCGCTCTGGGAAATCGTGAAGGACACGAACAAGGGCGAGATGATTCACCTGCGGACGAATCAGCCCGCTGACCCGACCTTTCCTTATCCCGCCAAAGGAGAACCGAAGGGCAGCACCCGCCGCGAGCAGCTGGCGGCGTGGATGACATCGCCGGACAATCGCTACTTTGCCTCGAGTTACGTGAATCGTCTCTGGGGCTACCTCACCGGCGTGGGTGTGATCGAGCCGCTCGACGACATTCGCGCGGGCAATCCGCCGAGCAATCCGGAGCTGCTCGAATACCTGACGCACGAATTCATCGAGCATCAATTCGACGTGCGCCATGTGCTGCGGCTGATCGCGACTTCGCGGACCTACCAGCTCGAAGTCGGCACCAACAAATGGAACGAGGACGACAAGACGAACTACTCGCACGCCCTGGCTCGCCGTTTGCCGGCTGAGGTGCTGTACGATGCGGTGCTGAAGGTGACTGGCTCCACGGCGCGCCTGCCGGGCGGGATGCGCGCCTCGTTGCTGCCGGATGCGCAGACCGACTTGCCGAGTGGATTCCTGGCGAATCTCGGGCGCCCGGCGCGCGAGAGTTCGTGTGAGTGCGAGCGGAGCAGCGATCTGCGGCTCGGCTCGGTGATGGCCCTGCTCGGCGGCCCTGCCGTCGCGGATGCGATCGGCGATCCGAAGAACGAGCTGGCCAAACTCGTTTCCACGCAGGCCGATGACACGAAGCTGATCGACGAGATTTTCACCCGGGTCCTCAATCGCACGCCGAATGATGGCGAGCGGAAGAAGACCGTTGAAAGCTGGGGCGTCATCGCGCCCGAACATGCAAAACTCACCGCGGCGTGGGACGCGAAGGAAAAGGAACAAGCGCCGATCATTGCCCAGGCGGAAGCGGATCGTCTGGTCGCGATCGATGCGGCCAAAAAGGAACTCACCCGCTACGAAGCCGAGATCGCACCGAACGTCGCGACGGCTGAGAAGAAACGGCTCGCCGATGTGGCGGCTTCGGAAAAAGCCGTGCAGGAGTACGAGAAGACCAAACTCGCGGCGGCCCAGACGAAATTCGAAGAAACCGCGCCGATCGCCCGCACCTATACCGGCTGGCAGATGCTCGCGCCGGTGGATCTGCGCGCGACGAATCTCGCCACGCTGGAGAAGCAGGCGGATGGTTCGATCAAAGCCGGTGCGGTGCGTCCGCAGACCTCAGACTATGTGGTGACGTGCGATACAAAGGTTTCGGGCATCACCGGGGTGCTGCTCGAAGTGCTACCGAGTGCGGATGAACCGGGCTTTGGTCCGGGCCGCGCGGGTGGAAATTTCGTGCTCACGGAATTCGCGCTGAAGACCGCGGCCGGGAAGGGGAATCCGACCGAGGAAGCGGAGTTCGCCACGGCGATCGCCGACTACAGCCAGGATCGTTTCGACGTGAAAGGTGCGATCGATGGCAAGAAGGGCGACGGCAACAACGGCTGGGCGATTGCCTCGCAGACCGGCGTGCCACACTTCGCGGCGTTCCAGCTCAAGAAAGCGTTGGGCGATGCGTCGAAGGAAGGGATTCGCCTGCGCTTCGAGATGAATCAGCCGCGCAACGGGATGTTTAACATTGCCCGCTTCCGCCTGTGGGTGACCACTTCACCCGCGCCGATCACGCTCGGCCTGCCGCTGGCCGTGACCGATGCGTTGCAGAAACCCGCCCCGGTGCGCACGAAGGAAGACAAGGCCGCGTTGACGGAGTACTGGAAGGAGGCCGACCCGGACTTCCGCAAATTGCGCCTAACGCTGGGCAAGTTCCAGCTTCCGCTGCCGACCGATCCGGGGGTCGTTGACCGCCGCGCCGTGCTGGCGAAGGCGGAATTGCCGATCCGGCTCGATCCCAAGCTGGTGCAACTCCGCGCGGATGTGGAGCAATCGAAACTGCAGATCGCCAATCAACGGCTGACCGGCGCGCAGGACCTGGTCTGGGCGTTGATCAATACGCCGGCGTTTCTGTTTAACCACTGATGGGGCGGGGCGGCGCTGCCGCTTTGGCCTGATTTTCGAGCAGCCCGATGGTGAAAAACCGTCGGGCTGTTTGCGTGTGGGTGTACAGGCTTTGAAGCGGGTTAAATGCAGAAGGAAAACCCCACCATTCACCCCGGCTCTCACGCGAGCTGTTGGGTCTTGCGCGCTGTGCGCGGAGATACTTCCCGAGAGCTTGTGCAACGGGCCGGTGTGACTGCGCGGAATCGTTCGCTGGAGCGCGTGGTTAGGCTGGCGGGATGTGCCCCAGGGATTCATCGATCTTTCTCACGATCTCGTCGCGCATCCCGTGCCCGCAGAAACTCTGATGGAACCTTCATTAAAAATCCGGCGAACTCGATTCCAAAATCTTCAGGCGCCCGCTACGAGCGGCCGATGAACTCCCGCAACCCCTGCGCGTATTTGCGTGAATACGCCAAAAGGGGGCCTCAAAGCGAACCGGACCGCCACAGCGCGGCAACGAATCTCAATCATTGGCACAGCGTTTGGCATCGTCGCTCCAAGCTCAGCGACGGCGGCCACGGGGCGCGCCGCTTGCAACCGCGAAGGCCCACCGCCGTTCGCTGCAGCGCATGCTAGCCTGCGTCCTGCTCGACATCTCCAACTCCAATGATGGCTCGCAACTCGACCAAGTCTGGCGAATCTGTCGTGACGTAGAATAGGTCCTCGGTGATGTGAGTCTCGGCGTCTGCAATGCCGATGGCAAAATCACGACCATACTCTCGGTGCAGCATTCCCAGAAACTGTGCGACTGCCTCAACGTCTGCAAACCAACCAGGCGGCTCGGTGTCTGGGGCTGGCAACTCCAAATTGAGGCCCAAGTCCCACAGCGGCAAATCTCCCGGCTGCGTGCATGTCTCCTCGCCGTGTCTCTGATTGACGACGGAGGCAGAACCGGCGACCCAGTCCCGGCTAGCGACAAACTCGGCAAGCGTGCATCCAACATCTCCGCGACATCTTCGAGGTCTGCTCCGTCCACATAAGAATAAAGAGTGTGCCGTGGCATAACGCGCTCAAGCAGGCTAACGAATCAAAGCTGAGCGACGACTCTGGCCGAGGACGGGTGTGAGCAACACAAGGGGCATGACGGCCAGAAGGGTTCGCTCGAGCGCCTGGGTGAGGCGACCCGATAGAATCGGTGGACGATGGCGGAGTTCTGTTCGGCCTGCAGTAGCGCGGTGGTGACGCGGAGTGGCCCAACCGGCAACTCTACACGCAATGTCGAGGGCGCATCCATCGCTGGATCGGCCGCCGCGTCAAACAGCTCCCAACTCGGATGGCGGTTCTCGAAGAGGAAATCTGGTTCGGTGGCCTCCACGGCCTCGCCTCGTAGGCTGAACTCGATAAGTTCGTCGCCATCATCCGCGTAAATCCAGCGGATGAGCACCAAGGTGCCGTCAACATCGCGGGCAAAAGTGGCTATGCCCGGGTCGCCGCCGAGCACCAAGCCGACGCCATCGGCCACGGGGACCGAACCCAGCCAGACCCTACCGGCGACACAAGCCCGGTCGTAGTCAGGGCCGCTGCCTCGCCACTCAATCAGCAAATCGTCAGGCAGGAGCAAAAGCAGTCTGCCGTCATCGTGCCAGGCGTGTTTCACGGTGCGTAGGGTAGGTCGCCTAACGCCCCCAAGCTCAGCGACGACGGAAGGCAGGCGCGCGGGCTGCGAAAGCAGGCGGCGTGCAAGCCTGGAATCGTTCGCTGCAGCGTATGGTTGGGCGCCATTCGGTTCGATGTCATGGCTGCTGAAGTCTAGCTGCTAGTGCGTCGCGAAACCAATCTGGCGTCTCGCTTGGAGTAGCCCGAGTGCAGATAAACGTGCGACTGGGCTGTAAAAGCGTAAGTGTAGTGCCATTGAAGCGGTAGTTGCAGGTCCAACCGTCCGGACTGCCCTTGGCACGGATGCGAAGGGTGGATGCTGACTCCACGGAATACCAAAGGCGTGATGGAGTGCGTCGGTCGGGTTGGTCGGGGTTATAAACGAACATGAAGGCACGCCCATCGGCGGTAAGATGGATGTAGCCCGTGCCTGTCGGCTCCTCTGTCGCGGGATAGCGCCATGTGCCGATGAGCGCTGACGTGATGGAAGCTGTGTCGGAGTCTGGCGTTATGGTGCTCATTCCATCGTTCTCAGGAAAGACCCGCGGAAGCGCCTAACGCCTCCAAGCTCAGCGAGCGCGGAGCGGTTCGCTGCAGCGCTTGGTTAGGCGTTGCGGGTGTTGGGAGAAAGCGACGAACAGCCACTGGCCAAAACCTAATCTCCAATTGTTCCAACGCAGTCATTTTGAGTAACGACGAACTATGCCGGTCGCTCCGACACAAAGGAGCCCAACGATAATCAATAAGAGCCGCGCCACGGAGGACTGGGGCACGAAAACCGAACCGAATATCAAGCCGAAGCCAATGAGCAAAAACCAATAATGGCTGGGCAGAGTCCTCATTTGCAGGCTTGGCAATCGAGCCACGCGCGGATCGTGGTAAGCGGAAAATGCATTGGAGTCTTCATTGGCTTTGGTTCACAGGATGCGCTTAGCAGCGCCTAACGCCCCCAAGCTCAGCGACGATGGAAGGCCGGCGCGGCGGCTGCGAAAGCAGCCGCCGTGCAAGCCTGGAATCGTTCGCTGGAGCGCATGGTTAGGCGACGTTGTCATTTGGTCTCCGGGTCAAAGTGAGAGAGCAGGTTTGGGTCGTCGATCTTCCACCAGTATTCTCTCTTCTCTTTTGGGGCATGGTGCTCGTATATGCCGACCAAGCCGAGCAACTCCATCGGATTGTCAGCGAGAAACTCCCAGCCGTCTCTCTGCGCAAACCACCATTCGTGTTCCCTGTCGTAGCGCAGCGCCCATCCCTTCCGCTGGAGAACGACAAGTGCGGTGTTATAGACATTCAGATATGCGCTTAGGTCGGGCATACGCGTGTCTAGTCGCCTAACGACCCGAAGCTCAGCGACACGCCGGAGCGGCGCGCTGGCTGCGGCAAGGTGGCGGGATGGTCCGTAGCAGCCAGCGTGACGCACGGAGCGGTTCGCAGCAGCGCATAGTCAGGCGTTGCGGTCATTGGTGAAAGGCGTTGCATAGAGTTGCTTAATGGGCCGGAACTCGATGAGGCCAATCTCTGTAACGCTGCAAATAATAGGCAACTCGGCAGCGCGGCAAATGTCGAGTGCCTGACTGAGTTGTTGCGGTGGAAAGCCAGAGGCAAGCGTGCAGTGCGGCACCCACGCCGGGGTTGAATAATGTGGCCAGCACTGATGCGCGATCACGGAGAACTCGGAAAAAAAGCGCGCATGAAGAGAAAGAAGTTCTGGAGTGACTTTAGGAGCGAGAAAGGCCACTGGTGCCGCCCCCGCGAATAATCCGAGGGACGAAAGCGCAATGGAAAACGAAGATGTCGCCGCAGCGAAGCGATCGAGAAGGTGGCACGCCGCCGGAATCTGGACTGACTCACAGACCGCCAACGATACATGAGGCCGAGCGCCACTGTCTGACATAGAAGGCGCACCGATAGCAGCGAACTCCTCCCAAAGGCCACGAACTCGGGAGTCGCCTGCCACATCGAAAAACATTTCAACTGCGTAGGGCATCAGTGTGTACGAGCGACGTCTAACATGAAATAGACGACAAAGTGTCGTAGAATAAAACGACAGGTTGTCGTCTAATCAGGACCGGCGTGAGAGAAGGGCGGGGGATAAACGACATCTTGTCGGATAAAAGGACAGCCAACTCCGGGGCGGCAAGCGGAAAACCGGGGCGATTCCATAAACCGGCTCGTGCGCGAAGCTTTCCCGCCAACGGGTCCCCCATTCATCGAACGGCCGGTAGATTGACGGAATTTTCAGCTGCCCGCCCTGGCGTTTCAACGCTGGACCGTCCGGCGATGCGCTTCGGAAGCTGACGATGCTCATGAGCACCGGCGGCAGTCCTTCACACCGCGTCAGGCACAAGACGTTTGCCGCCTGCAGCGGGGCGGCTCTCGCCAGAGCCACCCCGAAATTCATCCGCGCGGAGTGGTGGGCACGGCGCCCTACTTCGCCGCTGCTTTCAGCGAGCTGAGATACGCGACCAGATCGACGAGATCATCCTTGCTCAGCGACTGATTCAGCCCGCTGGGCATCATCGAGTTCGGCAGCTTGTCGCGTTTGGCGATCTGGTTTTTGGTCAGCTTGTTGGTCGCGCCGCCGGGGAGGGCGACGAGGACTTCCTCGTTCGTTTCGCTGCGGATCAGGCCGAGGGCAGCGCTGCCGTCCTTGAGCGTGAACTGCCAGGTTTCGAAGCCCATGCTGACGCCGGCGTTCGGGTTGACGATCGATTCGAAGATCGTCTCCTTGGGCAGTTTGGTGCCGATCTCGGTGAGGGCGGGACCGAAGTCGACGCCTTTGTCGCCGATCCGGTGGCAGGTAATGCAGGAACTCTCGGCGCGTTCGAAGATCGCTTTGCCCTTGGCCGGATCGCCGGAAAGCTTGGCGAGTTCGGCAATCGGTGGCAGCGGTTGGCCGCCGAGCGCATTGGGTTGCGGGAAATACTGGGCGATGGCGTCTTTGAGGTTCGCGTACTGCACCAGGGCCAACGCGCCGGCGGCGGCGAGCTTGAGGTCCTCGGGGAATTGGCCGGCCTTGGCCTGTTCGATCAGCGCTTCGGCTCCGGCTTGGGTGCGGGCGAGTGCACGCACGGCCGCAGGGCGCAGATCGGTCGCTTGCGGCTGGGGCTGCCCGGGTTGCGGTTGAACGACCGGCGCGGTCACGATGGCGAGGAGGCGTTTTACTCCGTGGTTGCCGGCCGAAGTGCCGAGCAGGTTGAGCAGCGGAGTGGCTTTGTCGGTGGCCAGGGCGGTGTTGAGCTGCTGCTGCCAGTCGGGTTCGGTGAAGAAGACCTTCAGCGCATCGGCCGCGATGGGTTCGCTGGCGAATTTGATCGCCGTATCGAGCAACGCCTGCCCCTGGCCTTTGGCGCCGAAATCGCGCACCAGTTCGACGAATTGCGGGGTGCTGCGAGCTTTGTCGAGCGCGCCCTGGAAGGCGGTGGCGACGGCCGGATTATTGACCGCCTCGGTGCCCTTCAGGCGGACCAAGGCTTCGCGGACGATTTCATCGGCGACTTTGCCGGCGGTGGCGAGTTCCACCAGCGCCTGGGTCTTCTCCGGCGAAGCAGGGAGGAAATCGAACGAACGCACGTAGCGCAGTTTGTTTTCCGTCGCGGTGTCTTCGAGGATGCGGGCGAGGTAACTGGCGGCCTTCGGGGTGCGGAGGCGCCAGATGAGGTCGCGTCCGGCGGGCGTATTCCAATTTCCGCCGACCGCCGCGAGCCACGCTTCGAAAAGCTCGTCTTCGTGGCCGGTGGCGGCGATGCCGAGGGCTTCGAGGTACCAGCGGTCCTTGCCGTCGTGCTGCTGCGCGAGGGCGACCCAGAGTGGGGTGAAATCCTTTGCGCCATGGAGCGAAAGCGCGATCTCGCGGCGCACCTGCGGGTTCGAATCGTGGAGCAGTTTGCCCATCAGCTCTTTGTCATTTTCGAGCAGCTGGGTATCGAGCTGCCCGGCCCGGGCGAGATTGACGCAAAGGCGGACCGCCGTGATGCGCAGGTCGCTGTTCGCATTGGCCAGCGCCTGGCGGATGTAGGTGATGCCTTTGTCCGGGATGCGGGCGAGGAGCGAAAGAGCGCGGGCCCGCAGGCGGGGATTCGCGTCTTCGGTGGCGCCCCAGACCTGGGCGAGATCGGCTTCGGCCGCCGCGCCGAGTTTGGCCAGCTTCTGCCATGCGACATACATGGTAGCGCGATTCGGCGAAGCCAGGGCGGCGATGCAACCCGCGGTCGTGGAGAAATCGGGCGCAGGTGCGGCGGCGAGGCTGGCCGTGGGCGTGACGTGATAAATGCGGCCGCGGATTTCGTCCTTCACGTGATCGGCCATATTGTGGCCGCCGACGCCGGCGTCGTACCAATCGGAGATAAAGAGCGAACCATCCGGCGCGACCGCGACGTCCGACGGGCGATACCACGGATCCTCGCTGGTGAGGAGGTCGACCATGGTCGCTTTGTAGCCGGCGCCATCCTGCGTCACCGGATACGCGCGCACCGTGTGCGGCCCCGCATCGCAGTGGATGATCTGATTTTGGAACACCGGCCCGAGCGCCTTGCCTTCATAGACGGTGATGCCCGTGGGCGAACCGCCGCCGGTCTGGAGCAGATTCGGGATCGTGCCCGGATCGTTTTGGTGCCAATGGCGGAGCGGGATTTCGCTCTCGATATTGGTACGATCGGTGCGCCAGCCCGCGCCCGTCATCTCGTCCTGATAGCCGTAGTTGCCGAAGGGCATCACGTAGTTGATGCGGACGCCTTTGTTGCCGTCGTCGTCGTTGTCGCTCTGCCAGAGCGTGCCGAAGGAATCGCTGACCACTTCGTAGTTGTTGCGGAAGTTCCAGCCGAGCGTTTCGATGTTCGTGGGTTTGCCATTCACGATATCGCAGCGGAAGACCATGCCGCCGCGATAGGGCTTGCCGTCACCGGCGGTACGGTGGCCGCTCAGGTCGGTGAAGAAATTGCCATCGGCATCGAGCAGATCGCGGCTTTCGTTGCCGCAGTTGAAGTAGAATTTGCCGTCGGCACCGAAGGTGAAAGCGTGGACCTGGTGATCGTGATCCCAGCTGCCTTTGACCTTGAAGAGGATTTTCGCGTCGTCGGCCTTGTCGTCGCCATCGGTATCGGTGAGCAGCCAGACATTCGGCGCGGCGCTCACGATCACTTGCGTGCCTTTTTCCTGCGGCAGCACGAGGATGCCGAGCGGGGCTTCGAGGTCTTTCGATTGCCAGAAGGTGGTCTCCTTGTCGGCCTGGCCATCGCCATTGGTGTCTTCGAGGATGACGACCCGATCGCCGGGTTCACGGAGGGTGCCCCAGGGCTTGAACGAGGCGCGGTAGTTGACCGCTTCCACCGCCCAGATGCGCCCACGCGGGTCGATGTCGATATTCGTCGGGTTTTGAATCATCGGCTCCGCGGCCCAGAGCGAAGCGCTCAGCCCCTCGGCGGCTTTGAATTTCGCCATGCTCTCCTTCGCGGCGGCGAAGCCGTAGGAAATGCCCTCATTTTCCTTGGGTGCTGCGGCGGCCTGAGGCTGCGGCGCAGGGGCCGGTGCGGGAGCGGGAGCGGGAGCCGGGGCTGGCGTGGCAGGAGCCGCGGCGGGTTTCGGCGCCGGAGGTGGCGTTGCCGGTTTGGGCGGCTTCGGATCGAGATTCGCCGCGAGGTCGGCGGGGGTGACTTTCGATTCCACGCCATTGGCTGGCACGGGCAGGGTGGCGGTCCAGAGGATCGCGTTCAGCACCAGCTTGCGCTGGTCGTCATTGGCCCAGCCGGCATGGAAATGGCCGCCGGTGAAGCCAAAGCCACGGCCACCGCCCGGCCGCTCCGCCGCCCAGGCGACGTGCTGCTTTTCACCCGCAGCGAGGGCGTAGCGCACATAAGGATTACCGCCATGTGCATCGTCACGCCGCGAGAGCGTCGAGATCGGCGGAAGGTCGGTGAGGATCGGCGTGACACCCGCCATGCCCTGGCGGAAGCGCATGTGATAGTACCACTCGTCCAGGGTGCTGAAAGGATGCACGCCGCTCGTGATCGGGTGCTCGGGCAGGTGATCGAACGTCGCAGTCCAGTGCGGATTCACGCTGTAGTCGGCCTCGAAGTAGCCGCCCTGCCAGTCGAGAAATTTGTTGCCGCCTTCGCCACGCGGAATCTCCACCGCATAGTGCAGCGTCACAAAGCCGCACCCGCGTTTCATCTCCTTGTCGAGCGAGGCGATGTGATCGCCCGCCAGCACCGGATGCCCGCCCCCACCGTCGGAATAAATGAGCACGGTATCGGCCTGCGCGAGTTCTTCCGCGGACGGCCACTCGGCGTTGAGGTGGACCTTGGTGATGACCTGCGAGGCACCTTGGGCCAGGCATTTCGCGAGCAGTTGCACGCCGGCATTGTGCTCGTGCTGGCCGGGGCCGTGGGAAGGTTTGCCCGCGATCAAAACAATCAGCGGTTTGCCATCGGGAGTCTTGGCCGAAAGGGCCGGGGCCAGAGCGGCAAGTGACAGCGCAAAAAGAGAATGGCGGAGAGTCATAGCGGGGAAGAGTGAGCGAGTGGAGAAGGGCATCCGACGGAGTGCGGGCAGTCAAGCACCCGGCGGCGGGAATTCTTAGGTCGCGCTCGCGCGAGCGCCGGAGAACGATGGCTGGTGGAGACCGGAGCCGGCTGTCCGGGAAACCCCTAAGCTTTACAAAAATGTAAGAAAAAAGCTTTCGCCGGCGCATCCGGATTGATCCCCTAGGCGCAGGACTCCGGAACTTATGAAGCACTACCCCTCCTCGCTGAACCGTCCCCGCGTGCCAGCCTCCCGGCCGAGCGCGCTCACCGAAACGATTACCCCCGCGGCGTCCGCCTCCTGGCGCCACCGGCTCGGCAAAGCTTTCTGCCTCGCGGCCACCCTGGCCGGCAGCTTGTTCGCAGCGGAGGCGAATGCGGCCACCGCGTACCTCCTGACCACAGACAATAAACTCGTCGCCCTCCCGACCGCGAACACGGCTGCCACGCAGCCTCCGATCGCGATCACCGGATTGGTCGGCGGCAACGAGGTGCTGGTGGGGATCGATGTGCGTCCGCAGAATCAGCAGCTCTACGCGCTGGGGGTGGATGCGATCAACAACGTGGCCACGCTCTACAAGATCTCGCCTGAAACGGGTGTCGCAAAGATCGTGGGCGGGACGGCCTCGCAGATCAAATTCACCACGGACGGGGTGACCCAAGTCGATCTGCCGGATCCCGCCACGGTCGGCTGGGATATCGATTTTAATCCGGCCGCCGACCGCCTGCGGGTGGTCGCGGGCGGCCTGACTTTCCGCGTCGATCCCAACACCGGCCTGGGGGTCGATGGAAACAATGGGGGCGGGGCGACCACCGGCACCAATCCCGACGGTGCGATCGGCGGCTTCACCACCACCGTCGATGGCGCTGCCTATACGAACAACCAGCCCAACACTGGGGTCACGACGCTCTACACGCTCGATAGCGTGAACAATAATCTGTACATCCAGAATCCTCCCAACGCAGGGACGCAGACTTCGCAGACGACGGTGACTTTGGGCGGGAGCACGCTGGATTTTTCTCTGCCGAAAGGCTTCGATATCGTGCCCGGGGTCGACGCAGCGACATCGAATGCCGCGGTCACGACCGGCTCGGGCTTCGCGGTGTTGACGGTGGGCGGAGTGACCGGATTGTATTCGATCAACCTGGTGAATGGACAGTCCACGCTGGTCGGCAATCTCGACCCGACGCTCAACGTCCGCAGCTTTGCCATTCGCACTGAACTGGGCGCCGCGATCGCCTTGGACACCACGGGGGCACAGCCGGTGGTGAAGCGTTTTTCCACCGCCGATCCAGGCACCGTCAGCTCGGTGACTCTCGATGTCACGAACCTGGCGAGCGGTGAGACCTTGGTGGGGATCGATTGCCGGCCGGATACCGGGCAGTTCTACGCGTTGGGCATCAACGGCACGGCGAACACCGGGACGCTTTATTTGCTCGATCCGCAAAACCTCGGCGCCAGTGCCCTGACGCCGGTGGGTACGACTGGCCAGATCGCCTTCGTCACGACGGGGGGGACTCCCATCGATCTGCCAGACCCGGCCACGGCGGGTTACGGGATCGACTTCAATCCCACGGTGGACCGGTTGCGAGTGGTGACTTCCACCGGGCTGAATTTCCGCGTGAACCCGATCTCGGGAGCTGCTGTGGACAATGACGGCAATTCGGGCAACGGCACGAACCCCGATGGCAATATCAATGGTCTTCCGGGGGGCAGCACCGGAGTATCGGCCACCGCCTACACGAATGCCTTTGGGGGTACGACGGTGACGACGCAATACACCCTCGATGCCGCGAGCGACCGGCTCTTCATTCAGAATCCGCCAAACAACGGGACCGAGACTTCCGGTCTAGCGATCACCCTGGGTGGTTCGCCGCTCGATATCACCGATTTGAACGGCTTCGATATTCCGGCCCCGGTCCGGGTCGGGACCTCGAATACGCCGGTGGCAGGCGGGGATGGCTGGTTTATCGCGACGGTCAGTGGAACGACCGGTCTCTACCGGCTCAATCTCGTGACTGGTGAAGCGACTTTTGCAGGCGCGGTCTTCAACGGTTTGACGCAGCTCTCCGGCTTGGTCGTCAATGCCGTGGCCGCCCTGCAAGTGGAGTTTCCCTTCCAGACCGCGATTTACGATACGCAGCAGATCCTCGACTACGGCACGGTGATCGTGGGTGATGCGTCGCCATCGAAGGAAATCTTCATCCGTAATACCGGCTCCCAGGCCCTGACCTATACGGCGTCCCTGACGACCGGCTCGGTTTATACGATCACTGGGGGAGGGAGTGGCACGATTGCGCCGGGAGCCTTTGGTTCCGTAACGGTGGAATTCGAGCCGACCGCTCTCGGGCCGATCGGGGATGCCTTGCACATCGTGAACAACGATCCCGCGGCCCCTTCGTTTGATCTCAGTCTGAAGGGGACGGGCGGCGCGACTAGCGTGGCCAATGACGCGGTGACCGTGACCGGTTCCGGCGGGAATGTCTACGTGCTCGCCAATGACAATCTTGGCCCCGATGTGTCACTCACCGCGGTGAGCGTGACGGCTCCGCAAGTCACGATCAATCCGGGTGGGCGCAGCATCTTCGTCCCGACGGGTTTCACCGGCACCTTCACCTACACGGCGAGCGATGGTACGAGTTTTTACCAAGGCACCGTGACGGTCACCGGCGCCACGCCGGTGACGAGCCCGACGACTTACTTTGGCCTGCTGCTCGATCCCGCCGGGAATAAGGTGGGTTCGGCCAAGGTCAGCGTCTCGAGCAAAAACGTGGCGACCGTCCAGCTCGTCGGCGGTACATCGAAGGCGACCGCGAAAGTCACCCTCGCGAGCGGCACCAATGCCGGCGCGGCGCTGACCTCGCTCGGCTATGTGGCGCTGACGCGGAATGCGAACAACAGCGTGACCCTCGGCCTGGCCGCTCTGGGCGGGTCGATCAATGGAACGCTCCGCGCCCTGCAGCCCGTGACCGCTGCAGCGAAGTATCACATCGCCCTGGCCAGCGTCGATCCGACCTTCCCCGGCGGCAGCTATGCCATCGCGACGGTTTCGAAAAAAGGCGCCGTGGCGATCACGGGCCTCCTGCCCGACGGTCTTCCCTTCAGCGCCGCCAGCGGGTTGATCGAGAACAGTTCGTTCTCCTTCTATAGTCCGGTGACGAAAGCCAAACCGACCGGCACGGTGACCGGCGAACTGGGGGTGGCCGATCTCCCGACCACCGACATCACTGGCGAACTCGCCTGGCTGAAGCTTCCGCAGCTGCCCACCGTGAAGGGTGTGCACCTCGGTGGCACCATCGATAGCGGCAGCGGCCAGCCCACTCCGGTGGCGCTCACCGCCAAGGGCAGTCTCTTCGACGGCACCGCGCTGTTGCCCGCCGGCACCGTGGGCTTGATCCTGAGCGGCGGCAACCTCGTCGCTCCGGAGTCGACCCCGGTGATCATCAACACCAAGGGCATTCCGGCGGTCCCCACGGGCTCGCTCAAGACCTGGACCGGCGTGAACATCAAGGTCGGGAAATTCTCGGCCACGGTCGCCGTCCCCACCGTTGCCAAGCCGGTCAAAGGCAGCGGCCTCTATCTGCCGAAGAGCGGCCAAGCCTGGGGCTACTTCCCGGGAACCTCCGTCGGCGGCCTGATCCAGCTGATCGTGCCGTAACCCGCCGCAACCGCTCGCTTCCCTAAGTTCATCAAGCCCCGCTCTCGCCAAGGGAGCGGGGCTTTTTGCTGCCCACGGGGAGCGTTGAATTTCGTCTAACTGATGCCTGCGCCCCGGAGGAGAGCGATTCGCCGAACAGGAGACGAGAAACGGGGATTCCAGAGAAAAGTCTGGTTCGCAGCCATCGTTTCACGGCATTCGCGGCGAGTTGCCGCGAACAGCATGCGGGTCGCACGCTCGACCCAGAAGGAGAACGCTTCGACAGCCAGGCCTTTTCTCAAAGCGCCCTAGCCCTTGGTCGCGTGATAGGCGCGGAGCAGATCCGCCACGAGGATGCCTTCGATGCGCATGCCCTCGTAGTTGGCGTCAGCGATCGAGAGGCCGGTGCAGTTGGCGTTGCGGATGACGACGCCGGAGAGATTGACGTCTTCGAAGCGGGCGTCGGTGAGGTTCGCGTCCTCAACGCTCGCCCCGGCGAGATTCACGTCGTGAAAACGGGCCGCGCTCAAATTGCAGTCGTGAAATTCAGCGCCGGCCAGGTTGGCGTGCTCGGTGCGCGGGCTGGATGGGGTAGGCTCCGAAGGTTCCATGGCAGCGATCCCGTCAGTGGGTTTTGGGTTTGTCGTCGAGCGGGCCTTTCCGCTTCGGGTCCCACATCCAATCGCCCGTTTTTTTGGCCGGAGTCGGAGCGGGTGTCGGCGTGGCTTTGTTCAGAAAAGGAATCGGTCCGCTATCGCAGCCAGTGAAGACCCAGCAAAGGGCGAGCAGCAGCGGGACAAACAGGAGGGCGGAGCGGTTCATTGAGGCGATGTTTTAAGCTCGAAGAAGCAGGCTGTCAGCGGTGGAATTGCGGCGATTTCAACGCCGTCGCTGAGTCGCGGTACGGCGAGGCCGAAGTCCGGATTTACCGCGAGGCGATCATAGAGGCTGGCGGCGGTCGAGGGAGCCAGGCCGATGAAGGCGAGCGCTTCGGCCGGCAGATGCACCTGCACCCGGCGCAACGTCTCCCCCGGGTTCAAATTCACGAGACAAAGAAACCGCTGGCCGGTGGTGCGGTCGCTCCGCAGGAAGGCATGGAGCCAGTGCCCGCTGGCAGATTCCCCGGGCAACCGGCCGAATCCCGGGCGGCTGCCTTGGGCGTAGTTCAAGCCGAAGAATTCGCCGTCGCGGAAGGCCGGCTGGCCGACGACGTGCAGGAGCCGCTGATAGAAGATGCGGAGGCCCTGTTGCTCCGGGGAAAGGCGGCCGCCGTCATACCGCAGGCCATTCACCCACTTGGCCAGCTCCGGCATCGACCAGTAGTCGAAGATCGTCGTGCGGGCGTCATCGCCGCCAAATCCTTCCGCGCCGCTGGCTGGTTCACCGACTTCCTGGCCGCTGTAAATCAGCACCGGACCGCGCCCCGCCCCGTAGAGCAGCGCGCTGATGGCCCGGCCGATGAGGGGGCCGTAGTCGCCCCATTGGCCGCGGCCGGCGATGCGCACTTCGTCGTGATTTTCCGCGTAGCGAAGCGAGTGCGTGAAGAGGTATTCGCGCTCCGCCGCGCCGAGGGCGGCGTCCACGTCGTTGGCCCAGCGCCCGTCTTCGTAGAGCCCCTTGAGCACCTTGTAAGTCGGGTCGTCGTAGACCGCATCGAACCCCGCGCCGAGCAGGTCGAGCATCACGTTGCCGAGCCCGACTTTCATCGGATCGTTGTCGTAGGCCTCGGCGGCGAAAAAGACGCCGGGCTGCCGTTCGCGCGCCCGATCGAGCGCCCAGCTCCAGAACTCCGGCGGCACCATATGCGCCATGTCGCAGCGAAAGCCGTCGACGCCAAATTCCTGCCAGTAGGCGATCACCGCATCCATCTTCAGCCAGGTGTCCGGCACCGGCGCATCGGGCCGCTCGCCGTGCGGATAGGCCCGCGTGCCCGTGGTGAAGTCGTAGCCGTAGTTCAGCTTCACGGTTTCGTACCAGTCGTTCCGCCCGGGCTGCCAGGTACCGGCGTTGTTGCCCGTCACCCGGCCATGTTCCCGCTCGGGCGGATAAACCACCGGGCCGTCATCGGTGGGCAGGCGCAGCGGCGCGCCGCCTCCGGGGGAGTCCGGTTGCAGCCAGAAGAAGTTGTTCGCCGGGTCGAAGAATTTCGAGCGGTCATCGAGGGCGCCAAAGCTCAGCTTCGGCTTGATCGTGGAGGCGTAGCTGCGGGCCACGTGATTCGGCACGAAATCGATGATCGCGCGCAGCCCGGCGGCGTGCACACGATCGAGCAGCGCCCGGAATTCCGGCAGCCGATTGGCCGGGACTTTGGCGTAGTCGGGGCAGACATCGAAGTAGTCGACGATGGCGTAAGGCGAACCCGCGCGGCCTTTGAGCAACTCGGGTTCATCGGCCGGAAGACCGATCGAGGAATAGTCGGTCGAGGTCGCCTGCCGCAGCACCCCCGTGAGCCACACGTGCGTGCAGCCTAGATCGCGAATGGCGGCGAGGGCGCGCTCGTCGATCTCGGCGAATTTCCCCACTCCGTTTTCCTCGAGCGTGCCATGGGGTTTGCGGGTCTCGTTGGTGTTCGAGAAAAGCCGCGGCAGCAGTTGATAGATACGCGGGCGGGGCGATACCGCGGTGGCTCCGGTCGGACTGCGATCGTTGCGTGTGCGTACGCGGGCGGTTTGCGCCGCCGGATCGATTTCGTAGTAGCGATCGATCACCCGATCCCCGAAACCGCCGCGGACCTGGAGCGCTTCGTCGGGGAGTAATTCCCCCCAGCCGTCGTTGACACTGAGATCCTTGGCCCACACCGCCACGCGCAAGGGAGCCGCCGGCCGTTCCAAGGCACTGAGCCGCACGCTGATTCGGACTGTGTCCGCCCCGGCCTGGACGGTAAATTCCGGCTTCACGTCCATGGGGCCACTCCAGCGGGTGCCCTTCCATTCCTGCCAGGTCTGGCCGGTGCCTTCGGCGTTGATATGGGCAACGTAGAGGCGGTCGGCGCGGAAGGGTAGAGTGACCGTGGAGCCGGTATCGCCCCGGCCAAAGGGCGCGAAAGCCGAGCCGCCGATCGGCCGGGTATCGAGGGCCACGTAGATCGCCTGGTGCGGAAGGCCAAAGCCGGGCGCGGTGTATTCGAGGACGAGCGAATCGGGGCCAAAGGCCACGCGGGATTGGGGAGTCAGTGAGGGCACGCGGGAGGGAGGCGCGCCGAAAACGGCCAGCCCGAGGCCGACGATCGGCACGAGCGGCAGGCGGAGGCAGCGCACGCGCCGATTAAGCCGGGCCCGCCGCGTGGCGGCGAGGTGAATTTTTTTCCGGGAGAATCAGGCCGGGAGTTTCACTCCTTCGCCTCGCCGTGCAGGATCTCGTGCAGGACCTTGAGCAGCACTTCCGTCGTGTACGGTTTGGGCAGGAAATGTTTGACCCCGAGCTGAGTCACTTGGGCCACCTGGGCGTTGGCCGCGAGGCCGCTGGCCCCGATGATCCGGACCGCCGGGTTCATCTTGCACAGGACGCGGATAGTGGAAGGGCCATCCATCACCGGCATCATCATGTCGGTGAGTACCACGGCGATTTCCGATCCGCGGGTGGCATAGGTCGCGATCGCTTCCGAACCGTCGGTGGCGACGATGACTCGATAGCCGAATGCCTGCAGTGATTGCTGGGTGATCTGGCGCACGGGCGCTTCGTCGTCGACCACGAGAATCAGTTCGCCGTTGCCGCGCGGCATTTCCGCGGCTCGCTCGGCGACGGCTTCGGCGGAGGCCTCGGGCAGGGCCTGGAGGTAGACTTTGAAAGTCGTGCCGGTGCCCGGTTCGCTGTAGACCCGGATAAAGCCGCCGTGGCTTTTGACGATGGCGAGAGTAGTCGAAAGACCAAGGCCGGTACCGCGGCCGACTTCCTTGGTGGTGAAAAAGGGATCGAAGATTTTATCGAGCGTATCGGCCGGAATGCCGACCCCGCTGTCTTCCACTGAGACGACCACGTAGCTGCCTGGCGTGGCTTCGGGATGCAGCCCGGCAAATTGCTCGTCGATCTGCAGATTCTCGGCCGAGATGGTGAGGGTGCCGCCCTCCGGCATCGCATCGCGCGCATTCACGCAGAGATTCAGCAGTACCTGGTGCAGCTGCGTGGGGTCGCCGGCGACGACCCACAGATCCTGCGCCACGATCGTGCGGATGAGGATGTGCTTGAGGAAGGTTTCCGTGGCCACCTTCTCGATGTCGCGGATGAGATGGCGGATCTGGAGTTCCATCCGGCGGCCTTCGACGCCGCGGGCAAAGGAAAGAACCTGCCGTACCATATCCGCTCCGCGCTGGGCGCTGGAGCTGATGACGGTGAGCAATTCCTGGCTCTCCTCATCCGTGAATTTCATCTTCAGCAGGTCGAGCGACATGATGATCGGCCCGAGCACATTGTTCAGATCGTGGGCGATGCCGCCGGCCAGCGTGCCGACGCTTTCCATGCGCTGCGAACGCAGGAATTGCTGCTCGAGCCTCTTCCGCTCGGTGATATCGAGCACGAACGACACGCCTTCCTCCGGGTTGTTGTCGAGCGTGGCTGCACCGAGCAGCACCGGGACGCGGGTGCCGTCGCGGCGCTGGAATTCCTTTTCGTAAGGGGCGCACGCCCCCCGCGCGGCGAGCTCCCGGGCGGCTTGCCGGTCGAGGTCGTCGTATTCCGGCGGGGTGAGCGCGATCCAGTTGATCCGGCCTTTTTCCAGCTCGTCCCGGTTGGAGTTGATGATGCGCAGGAACGCGTCGTTGGCTTCCACCACGCGCCCTCCGGGCTGGTAAAAAAAGACGCCCTGGGCATTCGACTCGACCAGGCGGCGAAAACGTTCCTCGCTCCGTTTGCGCTCGGTAATATCGAGGGCCATCCCGCCGACGAGCAGGCCTTCGCCGGGCAGATCGATGGGAAATTTGATGACGAGAAATTCACCCCGGGAACCATCGGCCCGCACACAGGGCTCGACCGCTTCCACGACGCGGCGCTCTTTCAGCAGGCGTTGATTGCTGGCGAGATAGATATCCACGAGATCCGGCGCGTAAATATCGCGGTAGTGGTGGCCGACGATGTTTCGCTTGCCGCCAAAGACCCGGAAATACCCCGGGCTGGCGTAACGCAGGAATCCTTCCTGATCCGCGATCCAGCCGGCGGCGGGACTGTGCGCCATGAAGGAACGGAAGCGCGCCTCGCTGGCGATCAACGCTTCTTCGGTCCGCTTGCGCTCGGTCCGATCTGTAAACATCGCGATCAGCACCGGCTCGCTTTCACCCGGCATGTCCACCTTTTCAGCCGAGAGCAGCACATCGCGGATCTCGCCATTCCCGCGGCGGAGCTGCACTTCGAGGTCGCGAGCCGAACCGGTCTTGCGCACCTGGGCGACCAGGGAGGCACGCTTCTCCGGATCGGCCCAAATGTTCAGTTCGAAAATCGTGCGCCCGATCACTTCCTCGCGCTTCCAGCCAAAGAATTCACAGAGGCGATCGTTGACGTCGATGATGCGGCCGGTGTCGAGGGTGTTGATGCCGATGGCGGCGGGGTTGGCCTTATAAATGGAAGCAAACCGCTTTTCGGAAGAGCGCAGGGCTTCTTCGGCTTCTTTGCGCTCGGTGATATTGCGGGAAATGCCGATGACCCCGGCGATTTCTCCGCGGCTGTCCCGGTAGGGGGCCTTGGTCGCCAGGTAGGTGCGCGTGATTCCGCCCGCGGTGAGGACTTCTTCGGTAGTTTCCGTTTGGCCGGACTTCATCACCTTCCGGTCGTTCGCCTGCACCTGCCGGAGACTGGCCTTGTCGAAGAAGAGTGAATCGTCGTGCCCCAGCACCTTCTCCACCGGTTGGCCCACGAAGCGGGCCGCTGCTTCGTTGAAGAGCAGGTAGCGCCCTTGCAGATCCTTCACAAACACCGCGTCCGGAGTGGCGTCGGCGACCGCCCGGAGCAGTTCAGTGGTGCTGCGGGTCGCGGCCTCGGCTTCCAGCCGGCGCTCTTCGCGATGGTGGGATTCGACCGCGAAGGAAATGTTGTCCGCCAGTGCGGCGATGAGCCGCATTTCCTGGACGTCGAAATAGTTCGGCTGATTGCTGTAGACGACGAGGACTCCGACGGAGCGTCCCTCGATACAAAGCGGAAAAGCCGCGCAGCTCCGATAACCGCGGGCCAGAGCCTCGGTCCGGGTCGCAAAGCCTCCCGAAGCCCCATCGATATCCTGCAAAGACACGGGCTTCTGGCTGCGAAAAGCTTCTCCTGCGGGTCCGCGGCCTTGCGGATAGTCAGCGGAGGTGCGGATTTCCAGGGCATCGAGATAACCCTCATCGCGGCCGGCCCGGGCGACGGGGCGGATGATGCCGGTCGCTTCGTCGGTCAGGCCGATCCAGGCCATGACCAGCTCGCCACGTTCGACCGCGATGCGGCAGGCCTGCGTATACAGGTCGAACGGCGTGTGCATGCGCACGATGGCTTCATTGATCCCGCTGGAAACCGCGTAGAGATGGTTCAGCCGCTGGATTTTTCCCTCGGAGATCTTGCGCTGCGTGATGTCGTGGGACACGCCGAGGATGAAGGTTTCGCCGGTCGTTTCATCGCGAAACGGTACGCCGTTCAGCTCGATCCAGTGCGGAGTGCCCTGGAACCCGATGATGAGGAATTCTCCCGTGCGGCGTTCGCCGCCAGCCACCGCAGCCAGCAGTTCCAGCACGGCTTCGCGCTGTTCCGGCACGACGACGGGCAGCAGGCTTTTTCCCCGCACCTGGTCGAAGCCCTCGACCTCGATCATACGCAGTCCGGCGGGGTTCATGTCGTGCACGGTGCCGTCGGCGCTCAGCAGCTTCACGCATTCCGGCTCGGCTTCGAAAATCGCACGCAGCTTGGCCTGGCTGGCCCGCAATTCCCGCCGCTGGCGCTGCAAATCGAGGTGCGTCATCACCTGGCGCGCGAGAATCTTCAGCGATTGCTGCTGGGTCTCTGTCAGATGGCGGGGCTGCTGATCCAGCACGCAAAGGGTCCCGATGGCCTGGCCCTCTGGCGCGAGCAGGGGCGCACCCGCATAGAAGCGAATGCGGGATTCGCCCGTGACCAGCGGGCTGTCGACAAACCGAGGGTCCTGCGTGGCGTCCGGTACGATAAAAAGCCCGGGCTCGAGCAGCGCGTGCGCACAAAAAGAAATGTCCCGCGGCGTTTCGGTGCGGTTGAAACCGACATTCGCTTTGAACCACTGCCGCTTTTCGTCGACCAGCGAGATGAGCGCCACCGTCGCGCCACAAATCTGCCCCGCGAGATGAGTCAGCTCGTCGAGCGCCGCTTCCGGCTCCGTATCCAAAATATCGTACGCCCGCAAAGCTTGAAGCCGGCGGGGCTCATCGGGGGGGACTGGTGGGGCCGGGGACATGCCTGATGGGCGTTTCCACTCCCCCATAGGCTGCGAACGAAGCGGAAGCAACGTTGCTCTCTTCTTACAGGCCCCGAAAAAACACGCCGGGGCTTGGTCTGGCGCTAGTTTTCCTGGGAGGCGGCTTCGGCTTCCTTCCCAGTCAGGACGTGCGTTTTGCTGACCTTCCAGCCGCCCTTGGGGTCGAGCTTGAGGGTGTAGCGCACCCAGGTTTCGAGGTCGGCGATATCTCCGCTTTCCTTGAGCGGGACTGTGCGGATCGAGTTGACCAGCAATTCAGCCGTCGTCGCATCGATCCAGCGCTTGATCGACCAGGTATCCAAAATCCGGCGCTGGTACGAGTCCTTCGGCAGCCCGGCTTCCTTCAATTGCTTGAGGCGATCGGCTTCGATCAAGCCATAGCCAATGGCGGTCTCCGGGTCTTTGAGTTCGGCAAATTTGCCGTCTTTCCACTGGTAGAGGCTGGTCACGGAGTAGCGCCCGCCTTCCCGGCGGTTCCAGGCAAAAGCCTTGGCGTCCGGGGACCAGGAGATGCCGGCCGATTCGATGAAAGACGCCCCGCCTTCTTTGGGCAGGCGAGCGACTGCGCGTTTGGTTTTGCGCTCGATGACTTGAAGATACGAGCCGTCATCACTATCGGCCCTGCGCACCACGAACCGTTTATCGGGCGAAACGGAGATTTGGGAGTCATCTTCGCTTTCGTCGGCCGCGAAAACGGGCAGGGAAAAACTGATGGCGAGGAGGGCCGCCAGACCCGGTCCCAGGTGGCGCGATTTCATCACTCAGTCAGCTTCATGCCCCGGAATATCTCCGGCAGTGCGGTGGCGAGCCGCCGATGGATTTCATCGCGCAAAGCCTGGCGTTCAGCCGGGGTGTAGGTATTCGCCTCCTTGCGCCACTCGACGTTCGTTCCATCGGGTAGTTTCGCGGGTTCCGTGCTGCGATTGACCGACAGAGTACTGCTGGTGGTGAGTAGCCGGCCGGTCTGGCCATCGTACAACCCCACTCCGGCCAGGGTCTGGATGAAGATATCTTTGCCCCGGAACATCGACCCGGAAAAAGTCACCCCGCGCAAGTGCATGGGGCCGTCGTCGAAGGTGGCCGGCCACCAGACGAGCAGGGCGTCCACGCCGAGCCGGCGGGCGATCGAGGGCACCACGGCCGGGAGTTTCGTCGTATCGAGCGCCTGCGTGGAAAGCAGGTTGTCCAGCCCCGAGAGTTTGGTTCCGCTTTCGATCTCGCTGCGCGTCGCTGGATGCGTGGTCGCGGTGAAACCGCCCTTTTGCAGCAGCCGCGCGGATTCGTTTTCCACGAAGGAATCGATGCCCAGATCCTTCAGCGGCGCATCGTAGCCCTGGTTGCCGAACACCGTGAGGCTCACGTAATTGCCCCGGACTTCGTCTCCGATCACCGAGACGACCCCGACCTTTTTGATCCGCTGGCGGTCAGCTTGAGAAAGAGGGGCGGCACAGGCCGAGAGGCCGACGATCGTTATGACCGCGAGGAGGAGCGCTACTATCCGTTTCATCGGCGCTGCGTCTAATCGACGCCCGGGCTGGCTGTAAAGGCGGGACCGCTCCGCCCGGAGCCTCCCGTGCGAAAAACACTCGCACCTTCCGGCGCGGTCGCGTAGCGCGGGAAGTTCGTTTTCCTTCCCACCTCCAAATCTTCATGAAGTTTTCCGCTCCTCTGGTCCGTCTGGCGCGCACCGTGCCGCTCCTGCCTCTCCTTGGACTCGTACCGCAAATGCTCCCGGCGGCGGATGCCGATTGGCCGGTCTATCTCGGTGGCAAGGGGCGCAATCTCTATTCGTCGCTGGATCAGATCAACCGCGGCAATGTGGCCAAACTCAAAGTCGCCTGGACCTATGAAACCGGCGACAAGGGCGAGTACCAGGCCAACAACCTGATCATCGGCGGTGTGCTCTACACGGCCACCCCGACGCGCAAAGTGGTCGCCCTCGACGCCGCCACCGGACGCGAACTCTGGAAATGGGAACCGCAAAGCGAACGGCCGGGCGTGCCGGGGAAACGGCAGCGCGGCCTCGTTTTCTGGCAGGACGAAAAAGGCGAAAACCAACGCCTTTTCACCGGGGTGGGAAATTTTCTCTACGCGCTCGATTTGAAAACCGGGCAGGTGATCCGGAGCTTCGGGCAAAACGGCGCGATCAATCTCGGTGCCGGGCTCGATGTGGAAGGCACGCCGAATGTCGGCCTGAACACGCCCGGGGTGATTTTCCGCGATTCACTGATCCTCTGCGGCTTCGGCGGCACGGGTGCAGTCCGGGCGATCGATACCCTCACCGGCGAACGCCGCTGGATCTTCCATCTCATCCCGCGTCCGGGCGAAGTCGGCTACGAGACCTGGCCGCCGGAAGCGTATAAAACCGCGACGGGCGCGATGCCGTGGTGCGGGCAATCGCTCGATGAAAAGCGCGGCATCGTCTACGTGGCCACGAAGACGGCGGAGCCGGATTTCTACGGGGGCGAGCGCCACGGGATGAATCTCTTCGCCAACAGCATCGTTGCGCTCGACGCCGCGACCGGAAAGCGTCTCTGGCATTACCAGATCGTCCATCACGATCTGCTCGATAAGGATCTCCCATGCCCGCCCGTGCTGCTCACCGTGACGCATGGCGGCAAGAAGATCGACGCCGTCGCGCAGGGCTCGAAACACGGTCTGCTCTTCGTCTTCAACCGCGAGACTGGTGAGCCCCTCTGGCCGATCGAAGAAAAGCCGGTGCCGGCGTCGGAACTGCGTGGCGAGCAGGCCTGGCCGACCCAGCCCTTCCCGACCAAACCCGCGCCGCTCATGCGGCAGCGCTACACCGAGGACGAAGCTTCCACCATCACGCCCGAAGCCCACACCCTCACGCTGGATCGCATCCGGGTATCGCCGAATTTCGGACCGTTCCCGGCCCCGAGTTTGAAGGAGACGATCATGTTCCCGGGGTTCGACGGCGGCATGGAATGGGGCGGGGGAGCTGCCGATCCGGACGGCGTCTATTATGTGAATGTGAACGAGATTCCGTGGGTGGTGCAGATGGTCGAAACCCGGCGCGCTGACGGAACCCCGCTGAGCCCGGGCGAGAAGGATTATTTGCTGAACTGCGCCGCCTGCCACGGGCTCGATCGCCTCGGCAATCCGCTCGGCGGTTTCCCGCCGCTCCTCGGCCTGGCCCAGCGCAAGACGCGTGACCAGATCTTCCAGATCACCAAAACCGGCGCCGGCCGTATGCCCGCCTTCGATCGCCTGAGCGATGCCCAGCGCAATGCCATCATCGACTACGTGCTCGACGTCGCCGTCGCGCCCGCCACCCGCCGGGCCGATGAAGCCGCGCCTCCCGGAGATCCGGTTGCTGCGGCCAAGGAAGCCGCGAAGAGCAAGACGCCGCCGTACGCGTTTTCCGGCTTCCGCCGCTGGCAGGATGCGCAGGGTTACCCCGCGATCAAACCACCGTGGGGCACGCTCAATGCCGTGGATCTCAATACCGGCGAACTGAAATGGAAGGTGCCGCTCGGCGAATACCGCGAACTGACGGCCAAGGGCATTCCGCCGACCGGCACGGAAAACTACGGCGGCCCGGTCGTCACCGCCGGCGGCCTCATTTTCATCGGTGCTTCGGCCGATGAAACCATCCGCGCTTTCGACAAGGAAACCGGTGCGATTCTCTGGCAGGCGCCGCTGCCCTTCAGCGGCAATGCGACGCCCAGCACCTACTCGGTGAATGGTCGCCAGTATGTCGTGATTTCCGCCGGGGGCGGCAAATCCGGCCGCCCGGCGGGTGGGAGCATCGTGGCGTTTGCGTTGCCGGAAGGCCAGTGAGCCGCAGCTGGAGCTTGGCGCTTTTTTCCGCGCTGACGTCGCTGTTCATCGGCGGCGTCGGTGTGGGGGCCGAGCCTCCGGTGAACCCGGCGTTTACCCCGCCGGATCGCGAGTTGATGGCCGATGGCCGCGAGGTGTACGAACGCAATTGTGTCGTCTGCCACGGCCCTCGTGGAGATGGGCAGGGGGAACTCGCGCCGACCATGATCGTCAAGCCGCGTGCCTTCCGCACCGGCCTCTTTAAATACCGCTCCACGCCGTGGGGAAAACTGCCCACCACGGACGACCTGCTGCAAACGATCCGCCACGGCCGGACTGGCACGGCCATGGGCACCTTCGCCCATCTGCCCGAGCGCGACCTGCGGGCAGTGGCGGAATATGTGAAATCCTTCTCCCGCAAATGGCGCCACGCCGAGAACTACGCCGCGCCGGTGGAAATCCCGCCCGAGCCCGCCTGGCTGCGCGATCCCGCTGCCCGCGCGCCCCATGCGGCCGAAGGCCGGAAGCTCTTCCAGACCTTCTGCGCCAGCTGCCACGGCGAAGCCGCCGATGGCCACGGCCCCGCCGCTCTCGCGCTCAAGGACGAAGCCGGCCAGCCCGCCTTGCCCGCCGATTTGCGCCAGCCCCATCTCCGCAGCGGCGACACCCTCAGCGACATCTACCGCGTCCTCCTGACCGGCCTCAACGGCACCCCCATGGTGACCTTCGCCGAAGCGCTGACCCCCACCCAGAAATGGGACCTCGTCGCCCACCTCGCGACCCTGCGGGAGGGACAGTGAATGGAAGGCTTGGGTTTAGCGAAGCAGCGACGCTGTCAGCCCGTGGTTCACACAGCCCTCTGGGTGAAACGATAGTGCCTGCGCCGTCCGGCGCAGGTGATCCCTTCATCTCACGCAGAGGCTGCGTGAGCCACGGAGTGACAGCGCCACCGCCACCCCTGAATTTGCCTCCGAGCGCTGGCTTGCCCGCCACCCGAAACCGGAAGTAATCTCCGCCCATGCTCACTCCACGAGCTTCTTTCCGGTGGCCCGCCATCCTGCGCGCCGCTGTCGTATTCACCATCCTGGGCCTCTCGGCCTGGCCCGCTTTTGCGGAAGTCGGCCAAGGGGCCGGAGCCCTGCTCGAGCCGGAGATCGCCGCCAAGCTGCAACTCACCGAAGCCCAAACGCAGCAGATCCAGGCGATCCAGCGGACGACCTCCGACAAATACAAGGAGACGCTGAATGCCGGCCGCGGCCGGCCCGGGTTGAAAGCCGAGCTCGAAAAGATTCGCGAGGATGGCCAGCAACAAGCGGTCTCCCTGCTCAACCGGCGGCAGAAACGTCTCTGGGAGCAACTCGCGAGCGGCGCCGTCGTGGCCGCACCCACTCCCGCCCCGACGCCGATGCCCACACCGGCCCCGCCTCCGCCGCGGCCTTCGGGCCCTCCGGATCGCGCCGACGAAATCGCTTCCCGTTCGCTGATCATTCCCAGCATCGAACAGCTCCGGCATCCACCCGGCCCCAATGCCTACGGCCCGAATGCCAGGATGCTGCAAACGCGGGAGCACGCGCCGAAGGGGGATCGTTACGTGGTCCTCACCGATTACCCCGGCAAAAAAGCGCTCAACGCCCTGCAACGCCTCGCCGACTCCCACCAAGGCGTCATCGTCCGCACGCCCTCGCTCGGCGATCTTTTCCAAACGCCGCAGGAGTTCGAGCGCCTGAAGACGGAACTGCAGCGGCTCGCCCCGCGCTACGTCGCCATCGCCCCGCGCGCGGTCAGCTACCGGCAAAATATGCACCTCGCCGTGCTCAAGCTGCTGTCTTCCTTCGACGGCAATCCGGACCTCGACGTTTTTCCCGGCTACCTCATCGCTCCCGACGCCGAGAAGCTGAGCGACCTCACCGATCGCATTCTGGCGTTCAAACCGATGGTCCGAACCCAGCTGAAGCCCGCGATCATCGGCACGATCGAGGACGACGGCCGGACTCGCTACCGCAGCTATCAAAAAGCGAAGGTGATGCAGAAGATGTTCACGGAAGAGGGACGCGATCCCTCCGCGGTCTTCGTCGTGACCAATCGTGCGCTGACCACCCGCGAAGATTTTCCCCAGCTCGGTGGTACCCCCGGCGAAACCGCCATGCTGCCCACTCGCCCCAAGGAGCTGGTGACAAATTTTTCTGCCCCGGCGAAGCAGGCGCTGAGTGGACGCAATATCCTCTTCCTGTTTGGCCACGGCGTCCCCGATCGCGTCTGCGGGACCAAGGTCGCTGCGTTCAGTCCGCTGGATTTTTCCAATGAGCTCGTTTTCTGCGGCTCGTGCATGTCGGCCTCATCCAGCCACGATGATCGGCTGAAAAAGGAGAATCAGCCGGACACCCAACGCTTTGCCTCGATGGCCACCGACCGTGGCGCCATCGCCGTGCTGGGTCATATGGGCCTCTGCGAAGGTTTCCCCGAAGTGTTCCCCGTCGCCGAGAACGTGCTCGGCGGCCTCTCGCTCGGCGAAGCCTATCAACGCACCATGAACGCGCTGATCGGAAACAAACCGCTGCCCGCGTACTACGAAACCGCCGGGCCGGGGAAGGCGGGTGACGACGGGGACGAAGATGCCAATGCCGTGGAGAGCGTGATGCAGAAAGATCCAGTCAACGACCTGATGCTGATCCTCTGGGGCGACCCCGCACTGGTCCCCATCCCGAACCGCTAAGGCTCAGAAATCGCGCAGCATGTCTTGCCGCGGCACCGCCCTAAACGCTCCCACGCCACCCGGTATTTAGCCCGTCCCGGAGATTGTCAGACGGCCGGGCAGCCGCTTTCCTCCGCGAGCATGCGTCGCCTGTCTGCCTTCCTTTTTTTAAGTCTGTCTTTCGCCGCTGTTTCGATTCGTGCGGCAGAAGCCACCCCGTTGCCTCAGGCCGTTTCGCCGACGGATCCGCATTTGCGTTACAGCGGGCGTTGGGATTCGGGCGATCCCGCCGGTCCACGCGCGATGTGGTCGGCTTGCTCGGTCTCGCTCCGCTTTTCCGGCACCGCCCTGAATGCGCAACTCGGTGGCCAGGCCAATAGCGCTTTCCAGATCGTCATCGATGGCGAGCCGAAGTCCGTGATCACGCTCAAGGACTCCCAGTCGCTCTACCCGGTGGCCAGCGGTCTTTCAGCCGGGGAGCACACAGTCGAACTGTGCAAACGCACCGAGGCGTTTGTCGGCATGGTGCAGATCAAAGGCTTTCAGCTGCCGGAGGAGGGCAAATTGCTCGATCTGCCGAAGGTCACGCGCCGGGTGGAATTCATCGGCGACTCGATCACCGCGGGCTTCGGCAATGAAGCCCCCAACGAGCGCGAACCCTTCAGGCCGGAAACCGAAAACGCCTGGCTGGCCTGGGGTGCGGTGGCTTCGCGGATTCTAAAGGCCGAACTCATGTGCGAGGCGCAGTCCGGCATCTGGCTCATGGAAAATGGCCGCGACGAACCCATGCCCAAACGCTGGGACCGCGTCTTTTTCTACGACTCGAACAACAAGTGGGACTTCACCCGCTGGCAGCCGGACGCCGTGGTCATCAATCTCGGCACCAACGACGCAGGCCGCCCCATCGATCCCAAGACCTGGAACGATGCCTATCACGCCTTCCTCGCGCAGATCCGCAAAGTGTATCCCCAGGCTCATCTGTTTCTCACCATCGGCTCCATGAGCCATGGCCCCATGGGAGAAATCCCGAAACTCAACGAAGCCATCGTCGAGGAATGCAAAAAAGCCGGCGACTCGAAGGTCCATGCTGTGACCCTGGCCCTGCAGGATCGAGCCAACGGCATCGGCGCCGCCTGGCATCCCAGCGCCAAGACCGACGAGATCATGGGCCAGACCATCGCCGCGGCGATCGCGAAGGAGCTGGGCTGGTAAAATCCCGGCCGGAACTCGCGGCCTAATTTTTCGGCGTCGCGATCCGTTTGCTCAGGGTGATCTTCAAGTCCCCCGGCTTTCGCATCGCGGTTTTCATCCTGCTGGGATTCGTCGCCGGCTCCGGGGCTTGTTATGCGCTGTTTCGCCAGCGCATTCAATTCACCCCGTCGATCCGGTTTGGCGATCCATCCCGGGCGGAACTCGCCTGGCTCGATGGCGCCGATCCCGTGGTGGACTTTCGCCGCGATTACGCGGCGGGCGAGCGCCGCTTTTGGGGGCTCCATGGGGTCATGTGTATGGAGTTGGTTCCGGCCGTCGACGACGTCTGGAGTTTTGAGCGGATTCAAGCCCAAGGCGTGCGAATGATTCCCTACACCTCACTCTGTCTGAATGGGCAGGAAGCCAACCACGATCGGGCCTATTCCTATGCCGAGCGGTACAACGCGCTCCTGCGCTATCAGCTCGAAAAATAGGCCGTCGGGAGAGCCCCTCGGCCGCTCTACGACATGCAGCCGGAGAACAGAAAAAACCAGCGTCACGGTGGGTTTGAGAAATCGCGAAGCGATGGTGCAACGCGATCTCCGAGCGCATTTTGAAAATCAAACGCGAGCGTTAACGAGCCGAGATTTGAGGGAAAGCGTGGCGTCGCATGGGGACGCACCGGCTTCAAAAAACGCCCTCGGAGAGCGCGTTTCACCGTTGCCTGGCTCGCTGCGCTCGCGAGATTTTTCAAATTGCCT
>Ga0209050_1000237_pt1 | contig 120119 bp, 107 predicted proteins | sample Araplavi_mTSA_r2_FD_184276 | JGI IMG/M metagenome (GOLD analysis project Ga0209050, IMG submission 184276) | Arabidopsis root microbial communities from North Carolina, USA - plate scrape MF_Cvi_mTSA_r2 (SPAdes) (version 2) | ecosystem: Host-associated > Plants > Roots > Endosphere | place...
TCTTCCAGCTCAACCCGGCACCGTTCTGCCTGCTGGACGAAGTGGACGCGCCATTGGATGAAGCCAACGTCGGCCGCCTGGCCAACATGGTCAAGGAAATGAGCGAGAAGGTGCAGTTCCTGTTCGTGAGCCACAACAAGGCCACGATGGAGGCCGCACACCAGCTCTCGGGCGTGACCATGCGCGAGCCGGGCGTCAGCCGCCTGGTCAGCGTGGACCTGGAAGAGGCGGCACGATTGGCGGGCGCGGCCTGACGTGCCATGCTTACCTGAACGTATTTAGCCGGAGACCCCTCGAATGTCCGACATGGCAATGCTCCGCATCGGCATCCTGGCCGCCGGCCTGCTGCTGATCGCTGCGATCTTCCTGTTTGGTCGCCCCAAAAAGAAATCCCAGGGCCGCCGCGTGGAAGGCGCTGAAGGCGCCGCAGGCCAGCGCCGTGAACCGCTGCTGGGCGACCCGGAGGCCGGCGATGCCGGCTTGCCCGGCGAACATGGCGTGACCCAGGCCGAACTGGGCCTGCCCGACGTCGAGGCCAACCCGGCCAGCGACCTCGGCAAACGGGCCACCCAGGACTTCGACAAGATCGTGTCGCTGTTCGTGGCCGCCCGCGCCGGCGAGCAGCTGCGCGGTGAAGACATCGTGGTGGCGGCCGAGAAGACCGGCCTGGTGTTCGGCCATATGAACGTGTTCCACCGGCTGGTGGAAGGCCACCCCGAACGCGGGCCGATCTTCTCCATGGCCAGCATCATGAAGCCCGGCAGTTTCGACATGGCCACCATCCGTGAGATGCAGACCCCGGCCATTGCCTTCTTCCTGACCCTGCCGGCGCCGATGACCGCACTGGATGCCTGGGAAAAGATGCTGCCGACGGTGGAGCGCATGGCCGAGCTGCTCGATGGCGTGGTCCTGGACGACAGCAAGGCCAGCCTTGGCCGCCAGCGTATCGCCCACATCCGCGACGAGCTGCGCGCCTACGACCGCCAGCACCAGGCGCCGCCACTGACCAAAGCCCCGCGTTGGTGAAACCAGCGCGGGGCTTTGGTCCGAGCATCCCAGCTATACCCCGCGCCGTTGGCGCGCCCCCTTTAACAGAAAGGGGGCGAAGGGGCGTAGCGCTACGCCACGACGGCGGCGAATGCGTTGCGGAATGCCTGCATCTCCGCGTCGGTGCCTACGCTGACGCGGACCACCTGCGGCCAGATCGGCCAGCTGCGGCCGATGACCACGCCGCGTTCGGCCATCGCCCGGGTGAACGCGCTGCCATCGCGCTGCACATCGACCATGAAGCAGTTCGCTTCGGAGGGCAGGCAATGGAAGCCGCGCTTGCCCAGCCACGCGATCGTCTCCTGGCGGACCTGCGCATTCTGCGCGCGCCGCTGCGCCACCAGGCCCGGCTCTCGCAGGCTGGCCAGCCCCGCCGCCAGCGCGGTCACCGGCAGCGGGTTGTCGCCCAGGCTGGCCAGCTCGCGCAGCCGGTCCGGGTGCGCCGCCGCCACGCCCAGCCGCAGGCCGGCCATGCCGTACAGCTTGGAGAACGTGCGCAGGACGATCACATCATCGCGCTGCATGACCTGCGCGATCAGTGACGGCTGTGCGCTGAACTGCAGGTAGGCTTCGTCCACCAGCAGGCGGGTCTGCGCCGGCTTGTTGGCCAGCAGCCAGGCGATGTCAGCCACCGGCGTGATCGATCCGGTGGGATTGTTCGGGTTGCACAGGTACAGCAGGCCCGCATTGACCCGCTTGGCCGCCGCCACCATGGCATGCACGTCGTGCGCGCCGTCGGCACGCAACGGCACCTTCGCCACCGTGGCGCCGCGCGCAGCGGCCAGGTCACCGAGGCTCTCGAACGTCGGGTCGGCCACCACCAGGCCCGCCGTGGCCGAGGTCCAGACCACGGCCGCGCGATTCAAGGGCTCGCTGGAGCCGGGGAACAGCTGCACGCGCTCGGGGCCGATGCCTTCCTGGCGGGCGAACGCATCGCGCAGTTCGCCTGCCAGCGCGAACCGATAGCGCCCACTCCCGGAGACGATCTCGCGGGCGGCCGCCTGGGCTGCAGGCGACGGGCCGTATGGGCTTTCGTTGAAGTTGAGCAGCACCGGGCCGGCCGCCGTGGCGCCGGAGGGCAGGGTGCTGCTGGCTGCGGCCGGGACCAGGCCGATGCCGGACAGGGCCAGGCCGGTGCCGGCCAGCTGCAGGAAGGAGCGGCGGGACGAAGCGGTCGAAGACATCGCGGGAACACCGGTGGCGGGACAATGCCGGCACGCTAGCGCCACGCGGCGGGGTCGGCAAGCCATTGCCGTCGTGGCGAGTCGCATTCGGGCTGGTCGACCCCGGCCTCGGGTGGCCGCCAGCCGCCACAGCCCCTAGAATTCACAGCCCTTACAGGATGTCCGTCGCATGAGTTCCAGCCCTGCCCAACGTGCCGAGGCCCTGCGCCGCCAGATCGACGAGGCCGGCAAGGCGTATTACGACCGCGACGAGCAGCTGATTCCCGACGCCGACTACGACCGCCTGGTGCGCGAACTGGAAGCGCTGGAGCAGGCGCATCCGGAGCTGGTGCAGACCGATTCGCCGACCCAGCGGGTAGGCGGCAAAGCCTCTTCGCGCTTTCCCGAAGTGCGCCACGCGGTTCCCATGCTGTCGCTGGGCAATGCCTTCAGTGACGAGGAAGTCCAGGATTTCGTGCGCCGCATCAGTGAGCGGCTGCGACGCGATGCGCTGTACTTCTCCGCCGAACCCAAGCTGGACGGCCTGGCGATCAGCCTGCGCTACGAGCACGGCCGCTTCGTGCAGGGCGCGACCCGTGGCGACGGCAGCACCGGCGAGGACGTCAGCGCCAACCTGCGCCAGATCAAGGTCATCCCGCACACGCTCCAGGGCAGCGGCTGGCCGGAGGTGCTTGAAGTGCGCGGCGAGGTCTACATGGCCCGCGCCGATTTCGAGGCCTACAACGCCGACGCCCGCCTGCACGACGGCAAGGTGCTGGCCAACCCGCGCAATGCCGCGGCCGGTTCATTGCGCCAGCTCGACCCGAAGATCAGTGCCCGCCGCAAACTGAGTTTCTACGCCTACGGCACCGGCGAAGTGCAGGGCGGTACGCTGCCGCCGACCCACTCCGGCACGCTGGCCCAGCTCCGGGACTGGGGATTCCCGGTCAGCGAACTGTGCACCGTGGTGGAGGGCAGCGACGGACTGCTGGCCTATTACCGTGACATCGGCGAACGCCGCGATGGGTTGGCGTTCGACATCGACGGTGTGGTCTACAAGCTCGATGATCGCGCCGGGCAGGAACAGATGGGGTTCGTCTCGCGCGCACCGCGCTGGGCCATCGCGCACAAGTTCCCCGCGCAGGAGCAGACCACCACGGTCGAAGCGATCGAGATCCAGATCGGCCGCACCGGCGCGGCCACCCCGGTCGCGCGCCTGCAGCCGGTTGCGGTGGCCGGGGTAATCGTCTCCAACGCGACCCTGCACAACGCCGACCAGATCGAACGCCTCGACGTGCGGGTAGGCGATACTGTGATCGTGCGCCGCGCCGGCGATGTGATTCCGGAAGTGGTCAGCGTCATTGCCGATCGCCGCCCGACCGGCACGACGCCGTGGAAGATGCCTGCCCATTGCCCGGTCTGCGGCGCGGACATCGTGCGCGAGGAAGGTGAGGCCGCATGGCGCTGCTCGGGCGAACTGAGCTGCCCGGCGCAGCGCAAGGAAGCGATCGCCCACTTCGCCTCGCGCCGCGCGATGGATATCGACGGGCTGGGTGGCAAATACATCGAGACGCTGGTGGACGCCGGCATCGTGCGTGGCGTGGCCGATCTGTACCGGATCACCCGCGACCAGCTGCTGCAGCTCAAGCTGGTGCTGGATGCCGAGTCGCCGCAGGCGCTGGCCAACCAGATCGGCCTGCATCTGCCGCCCGACGGCAGCGGACAGTACCTGCGCGATGTGCTGGCACTGGATGCCGACGACGACCGCTGGCGTGCACGCGCCCTTGCGCTGCAGGCCACGTTCGAGTGGAACACTAAAAAGATCGCCACGAAGTGGGCCGACAACCTGATCGCCGCGATCGACGCCAGCCGCACCACTACGCTGGAGCGCCTGCTGTTCGCGCTGGGCATCGAACACGTGGGCGAAAGCACGGCCAAGGCGCTGGCCACCTGGTTCGGCGATCTCGAGCTGATCCGGCACCTGCCGTGGCCGCTGTTCAAGCGCGTGCCCGACATCGGCGGCGAAGTGGCGCGTTCGCTGGGCCACTTCTTCGAACAGCCGGGCAACCAGGAAGCGATCGATGCGTTGCTGCAGGTTGGCCAGGTGCGCGTCAGCGACACGCACCCACCGACGGCGAAGCTGCGTGACGGGCTGGACTTCGCCCAGCTGCTGGTGGAGGCCGAGATCCCCGGCATCACCCGCCTGCGTGCGGAAAAGCTGACCGCGCTGCTGCCCGACGCGGCGGCCGTGCTGGACGCCGAACCAGTGCAGCTGGTGGCCGCCGGCCTGCCCAACGAAGTCGCCGTCGGCGTGGCCGAGTGGCTGGACCGCGACGGCAACGGGCCGATGCTGCTCAAGGCCGACGACTATCGGCGCACGCTGCTGGAACGCGCGCCCGAGCAGGCCGAGCAGGCCACCGGCCCGCTCGAGGGCCAGACCGTGGTGCTGACCGGGACGCTCGCGCAGATGACCCGCGACGCAGCGAAAGAACGGCTGGAAGCGCTTGGCGCCAAGGTCGCCGGCAGCGTCTCGAAGAAGACCTCGTTCGTGGTTGCCGGTACCGACGCCGGTTCCAAGCTGACCAAGGCCAACGAACTGGGCATCGAGGTCTGGGACGAGGACCGCCTGGTCGCCTACCTCGCCGCACACTGACACATCGGTGTCGCCCGGTAGCGCTGGCCGTTGGCCGGCCCCCGCGGCCTCACCCAAGAGACGGACCCATACGCCATGCAGACTTCCCCCCTCGACTTCCGCCTCGCCACGGTGGCCGACACCGAACTGGTCATCGGCCTGATGCGTGCGTTCTACGCCGAGGACCAGCTGGACTTCGACGAAGCACGCGTGCGCCGCGCCCTCTCGGCGCTGCTGGAAGACCCGCGCAACGGCGAAGTGCTGCTGTGGCTGTCCGAGACCGGTGAGGTGGTTGGCCACGCCGCGCTGGCGATGGGCTTCAGCCTCGAGCAGGGCGGTCATTTCGCGCTGCTTGACGAGTTGTACCTCAGCCACGCCGCGCGCGGCCGCGGTCGTGGCAGACAGGCGCTGGCGATCCTGGAGCAGCGCGCCAACGCGCGTGGCGTGGAGCGCATGCGGCTGGAGGTGAACCACCACAACGAACTGGCGCGCCGCCTGTACCTGGCCACCGGTTATGTTGATGACACCCGCAGCCTGCTGACGCTGCAGCTGGCCGGTCGCCTGCGGGACGCGCGCGCGTGATCGCGGCATTGCGCCAGCGTGCTGCGTTGAATGCGCTGATCCGCGCGTTCTTTGCCGAACGCGACGTGCTCGAGGTGGAAACGCCGATTCTGTCCGCCGCCGGCAATACCGAACCCAACATCGACAGCTTCCACACCCGTTTCAGCGGGCATGTCGATGCGGGAGGCGCGCAGCGCTGGCTGCGCACCTCGCCGGAGTTTCCGCTCAAGCGGCTGCTCGCGGCCGGCGTGGGCGACTGTTACGAACTGGGTCGGGTGTTCCGCAACGGCGAAGCCGGCGGTCGCCACAATCCCGAATTCACCATGCTCGAGTGGTACCGCGTCGGCTGGGACCATCACCGTCTGATCGAGGAGACCGCGGCGCTGGTGCGTGCCGCGCTCGCCCTGGTGCAGCGCGACGCCCGCCTGCAGGTGCTGGACTACCGCAGCCTGTATCGGACCCACCTCGGACTGGATCCGTTCGATGCCCGCCTGGACGCACTGCAGGCGCCGTTGGCCGGGGTGCGCATCGACGCCGACGGACTGACGCGCGACGACTGGCTCGACCTGCTGATGACGCATTGCATCCAGCCGCACTTCAGTGATGACTGCATGACCGTCGTGCACGACTGGCCGGCCAGCCAGGCCGCGCTGGCCCGGGTGCGCCCGGGTACGCCACCGCTGGCCGAGCGCTTCGAGCTGTATCTGGGCGCGGTGGAGTTGGCCAACGGCTACCACGAGTTGAACGACGCCCGCGAACAGCGCGTCCGGTTCGAGCGCGACCATGCCGTGCGCCGCGCGCGCGGCGCCGAGCTGCCCCCGCTGGACGAGCCGCTGTTGCAGGCATTGCCGTCACTGCCGGACTGCGCCGGCGTCGCGGTCGGGGTCGACCGCCTGCTCATGGCGATGAACCGCACCGGGCGCATTGCCGACGTGCTCGCGTTCGATTTCGCGCAGGCCTGAACGCAGCGGGTTTGGTCACCTGCGCGTCTTGCGCGCTGCGCATGATGATGCTCTGATCACACCCGATGTCGGATGGTGTCGACGTGATCGTTCAGTAGCGGCGGGAAGGGTGGTGATGACGCGGGTGCAAGCTGCTGGACCAACGCCGTCGGCAACGACCGTGCGCCCGCCCGCCTGGGGCGCGCCGCGCTGGACCCTGTCCGTGGCGGTACTGGCGCTGTGCGTCGGCGTGTTCCCCGGTGTCGCCTGGGCTGAATCCGGGTACGCCGGCCAGGTCGTGCGTTGCCAGTCCAGGGACATGGAATGGGTGCACTGCGACATGCCGGTGGCCAACGGGGTGGACCTGGTGCGGCAGCTGTCCGACAACAGCTGCGTGCGCGGCTCGGAGTGGGGCACCGACCGCACCGGCGTCTGGGTGACCCTCGGGTGCCGGGCCGAGTTCCGCAGCCGCAGCGCGCCGGGTGCTGCCAGCAGCGGCACGCGCAACGTGCGCCGCGTGGTGCGGTGTGAATCCAACGGCCGGCCGGCCACGTGCCCGGTGATCCTGCAGGGCGCGCCGGTACGCCTGCTGCGTCAGCTGGGCGCCTTGCCCTGCCGCGAAGGCCACAGCTGGGGCGTGAAACGCAACGAGATCTGGGTGACCCGCGGTTGCCAGGGCGACTTCGAGGTGGGCGCCGCCGATGGCAGCGGCTTCCTCGATATGCCACGCACCCTGGTGTGCGAGTCCAAATCCCGCCAGCGCCGCTTCTGTGGCGCCGGCATCAGCCGGGAAGCGCGGCTGGTCAGACAGTTGTCCGGCAGCGCCTGCGAAGAAGGCCGCAGCTGGGGCTGGGACCAGCGCGGGGTATGGGTCGACAACGGCTGCCGCGCCGAGTTCCAGGTCAACTGACCGGCCGGGCGCGCGGAGGTCGCAGCCACGTGTCGCGTGGCTCTACAATTGGTGCATGAACGCATCCTCCGATATCGACTACGCCCGCTACGACCATATCCGTCCGATTCTGTGGACCGGTGATTCCCTGCAGCTGCTCGACCAGCGCAAGCTGCCGTTCGTGGTGGAACATGTGGAATGCCGCGACAGCGACGCGGTGGCCGATGCCATTCATGCGCTGACCGTGCGCGGCGCGCCGGCCATCGGCATTGCCGCAGCCTGGGGGGTGGTGCTGGCGGCGCAGGGCGTGCAGGCCGACGACGGCGCCCAGGCGCTGGCCAGGCTGGAACCGGCGCTGCAGCGCCTGAACGCCTCGCGGCCCACGGCCGTCAACCTGGCCTGGGCGCTGGCCCGCATGCGCCGCGCGGTGGCCCCGGCCGGTGCGGACTGGGCGCAGGTGCTCGCCAACGAGGCCCAGGCCATCGCCGAGGAAGACGTGGCCGCCAACCGCCACATGGGCGCGCTCGGCGCGGGCCTGATCGACGCCGGCAGCGGCGTGCTGACCCACTGCAACACCGGTTCGCTGGCCACCGCCGGGTTCGGTACCGCCCTGGGGGTGATCCGTGCGGGCATGGCCCAGCACCGCATTGCCAAGGTGTTCGCCGGCGAAACCCGGCCGTGGCTGCAGGGCGCGCGTCTGACTGTCTGGGAACTGCAGCAGGACGGCATCGATGCCACCCTGATCGCCGACTCGGCCGCCTCGCACCTGATGAAGACCGGCGCGGTGCAGTGGGTGATCGTCGGCGCGGACCGCATCTGCGCCAATGGCGACACCGCCAACAAGATCGGTACCTACCAGCTGGCCATCGCGGCCCGTCACCACGGGGTCAAGTTCATGGTGGTGGCGCCGTCCTCCACGGTGGACATGGAGACTGCCGACGGTGCACAGATCGAGATCGAACAGCGTGACCCGGGCGAGCTCTACGGCGTGGGCGGCACCCGCACCGTGGCCGACGGCATCGCTGCCTGGAACCCCGTGTTCGACGTCACCCCGGGCGAGCTGATCGACGCGATCGTGACCGAGAAGGGCGTGATCCTGAACCCGACCGTGACCAACATGCAGGCCGCATTCGGTTGAGCGCCCGGCCTGCGCTAACTCCCTGATTCTCGCCGGTAAAATCACCGTAAAAACGGGCGGACAGGGGGCCGTTGTGGTAGACTCCGTCAGTTAATCGAGATTCCGGCGCCGCCGCCCCGCAAGGGCCGGCGCGACGGACTGGACCGCTACCAGACAACGGAACCCGAATGGCAGAAAACGCCAAGGAAATCATCCAGGTCAACCTGGAAGACGAGATGCGCAAGAGCTACCTCGATTACGCCATGAGCGTGATCGTCGGCCGCGCCCTCCCGGATGCACGCGACGGCCTCAAGCCGGTGCATCGCCGTGTGCTGTACGCGATGAACGAGCTGAACGCGCACAGCAACAAACCGTATTACAAGTCGGCGCGTATCGTCGGTGACGTCATCGGTAAATACCACCCGCATGGCGACCAGTCGGTGTACGACACGCTGGTGCGCATGGCGCAGCCGTTCTCGCTGCGCTACATGCTGGTCGATGGCCAGGGTAACTTCGGTTCGGTCGACGGCGACTCCGCCGCGGCCATGCGATACACCGAAGCGCGCATGTCGCGGCTCACCCATGAGCTGATGGCCGACATCGACAAGGAAACCGTCGATTTCCAGCCGAACTACGATGAAAAGGAACTGGAACCCACGGTCATGCCGACCCGGTTCCCGAACCTGCTGGTGAACGGGTCGGCCGGCATCGCCGTCGGCATGGCCACCAACATCCCGCCGCACAACCTGACCGAATCGATCAATGCGTGCATCGCGCTGATCGAAAACCCGGACATCGATGTCGACGGCCTGATGGAGTACATCCCGGGTCCGGACTTCCCGACCTCGGGCATCATCAACGGTACCGCCGGCATCGTGGCCGGGTACCGCACCGGCCGCGGCCGGGTGCGGATCCGCGCCAAGGCCGAGATCGAAGTGGCCGACAACGGCCGCGAATCGATCATCGTCACCGAGATCCCGTACCAGGTGAACAAGGCCCGGTTGATCGAGAAGATCGCCGAGCTGGTCAAGGAAAAGAAGCTCGAAGGCATCAGCGAGCTGCGCGATGAGTCCGACAAGGACGGCATGCGCATCTACATCGAAATCAAGCGCGGCGAGTCGGCGGAAGTTGTGTTGAACAACCTCTACCAGCAGACCCAGATGGAGTCGGTGTTCGGCATCAACATGGTGGCGCTGGTCGACGGCCGCCCGCAGTTGATGAACCTCAAGCAGATGCTCGAGGCCTTCGTGCGCCATCGCCGCGAGGTAGTCACCCGCCGCACCGTGTTCGAGCTGCGCAAGGCGCGCGCCCGTGCGCACGTGCTGGAAGGCCTGACCGTCGCGCTGGCCAACATCGACGAGATGATCGAACTGATCAAGACCTCGCCGAACCCCAACGAAGCCCGCGAGCGCATGCTCGCGCGCCTGTGGGAGCCGGGCCTGGTCGGTTCGATGCTGGGTGCGGCCGGTGCGGAAACCTCGCGCCCGGAAGACCTGCCCAAGGGCGTGGGCCTGATCGAGGGCGGCTACCAGCTGACCGAGATCCAGGCGACCCAGATCCTGGAAATGCGCCTGCACCGCCTGACCGGGCTGGAGCAGGACCGCCTGACCGAAGAGTACAAGCAGCTGCTGGAAACCATCGCCGGGCTGATCCATATCCTGGAAGATCCCGACCGCCTGCTGCAGGTCATCCGCGAAGAGCTGATCAACGTGCGTACCGAGTTCGGCGACGAACGCCGCACCGAGATCCGCCACAGCGAAGAAGACCTGGACATCCTCGACCTGATCGCCCCGGAAGACGTGGTGGTCACCGTGTCGCACGCCGGCTACGTCAAGCGCCAGCCGGTCAGTGCGTACCGCGCACAGCGCCGTGGCGGCCGTGGCCGCAGCGCGGCCTCGACCAAGGAAGAGGATTTCATCGAACAGCTGTGGCTGGTCAACACGCATGACACGCTGCTGACCTTCACCAGTTCGGGCAAGGTGTTCTGGCTGCCGGTGCATCAGCTGCCGGAAGCCGGTTCCAACGCGCGCGGGCGTCCGATCATCAACTGGATTCCGCTGGAATCGGGCGAACGGGTGCAGGCGGTGCTGCCGGTCCGCGAGTACGCCGAAGGCCAGTTCGTGTTCTTCGCCACCCGCAACGGCACGGTGAAAAAGACTCCGCTGAGCGAGTTCGCATTCCGCCTGGCGCGCGGCAAGATCGCCATCAACCTCGACGAGGGCGACGCGCTGGTCGGCGTTGGCCTGACCGACGGCGACCGCGACATCCTGCTGTTCGCCTCCAACGGCAAGACCGTGCGCTTCGGGGAAGATCGGGTGCGTTCGATGGGCCGTACCGCCACCGGCGTGCGCGGCATCAAGATGGCCAAGGGCGAGGAAGTGGTCAGCCTGATCGTGGCCGAGCGTGCCGGCGGCAGCGATGACGAAAGCGAAGACGACGTGCAGGTCGAGGAAACCGTGGTCGAGAGCGGCGATGCCGTGATCGAGGGCGGCGACGACGACAGCATGCTGTACATCCTGACCGCGACCGAAAACGGCTACGGCAAGCGCACCCCGCTGCCGGATTACCCGCGCAAGGGTCGCGGTACCCAGGGCGTGATCGGCATCCAGACCACCGAGCGCAACGGCAAGCTGGTCAGCGCGGTGCTGATGGGCTCGCGCGACGAAGTGCTGCTGATCTCCGACGGCGGTACGCTGGTGCGGACCCGCGGTTCGGAAATCTCGCGTGTCGGCCGCAATACCCAGGGCGTCACCCTGATCCGCCTGTCCAAGGACGAGAAGCTGCAGGCGGTGGAGCGGATGGATGCCTCCATCGACGATGTCGAGGACGAAGCAGAGGCTGCGGCAACGCCGGTCGACACCGCCCCGTCACCGGTCGCAGGCGACGAAAACCCGCAGGGTTGATCGAACCGTAGTGCACCACGACGAACGCCGGCCCAGTGCCGGCGTTTTTCGTTCTGGACACTCTACCGCTGCAGTTGCCTTGGTAGCGCCGAAGAGAACGGCAGGAGCCGTGCTCAACGTCGCGAAGCGGCGGCCCGAAGGGTGCCCGCCAGGACGGCGGGCATACCGTTGGTCGGCCCAGGCGGTGCATCCGCGTCCAGCAAAAAAAACCCCCAACGACCTCGAACAGGCATAAGCTTCAAAAAAAACCGGCCGGCAGGGGAGGCCGGCAGCATCCAGGGTTCCGCCGTAGCGGGGAGAACACCGATGTCCGCTGTGCCGTCCTCCGAATCGTCCGTGGTGGTGCCGCCGCGCCACCCCCTCATCACCGTGCTCGCCCTGGTCCTGCTGCTTCTCGGCCTGGTGTTGGGCGGCCTGGGCGCATGGCTCGCGCAACTGGGCGGCTCCTGGTATTACGTAGTGGCCGGGGCAGGGCTGTTCGTCGCAGGCGTGCTGCTGTGGGGCAACCGACGCGCCGGCGCATGGGTCTACCTGGTGGTGTTCATTGGCACGCTGCTGTGGACGTGGTGGGAGTCGGGCGCCAACTACTGGCGCTGGGTGCCACGCCTGGGCCTGGTCACCGCGCTGGGCTTCGTGCTGGCGCTGCTGCTGCCCACCCTGCGTACGCCGGTGCCTCGCCGCATTTCGCGCACAGTGGCCGGCGCACTTGGACTGGTATTCGGCGTCGCGTTCGTTCTCGCCTTTGTTCCGCATGGCGCCGTGGCCGGTACCCAACCCTTCCCGGTCGACGTGGCGGGCGCAGGTCTGGCCCCCACCCGCGATGCCAGCCCCCAGCCCGCCGACCAGCCCGCCCCCGGCGACTGGACCGCCTGGGGGCGCAGCAATGCCGCCACCCGCTATTCGCCGCTGCAACAGATCACGCCGGCGAATGTAGGCGCGTTGGAGCTGGCCTGGCAGTTCCGGACCGGCGACCTGCCGAAGAAGCGCTGGGGGGCTGAAACCACCCCGCTCAAGGTGGGCGACACGCTGTACCTGTGCACCGCGCGCAATCAGCTGATCGCGCTGGACGCCGCCACCGGCAAGGAGCGCTGGCGCTTCAATCCAAAGGTGAAGGACGCTTCCATTCCCTACACCGCAGCCTGCAGGGGCGTGGCGTATTACGAAGTGCCCGGCGTGGTCCAGGTCGATCCGGTCCTGGCCGACGTGGCCGCCGACCTGGTGCTTCCCGAGCTGCCGGCGACCGAAGGCAACCGTCCGCTGGCGCCGGGCAATCGCGCCCTCTGCGCCGCCCGCATCATCGAAGGTACGCTCGACGGTCGCCTGATCGCGGTGGATGCGGCCACCGGCCGACCGTGCCCGGGTTTCGGCAACAACGGCCAGATCGACATCACGCTCGGCATGGGCGAGGTGCCGCCGGGGTACGTGTCGATCACCTCGCCGCCGGCCATCGTGCGCGGCGTGATCGTCACCGGCCACCAGGTGCTGGATGGCCAGCGCCGCGATGCGCCGTCCGGGGTCATCCAGGCCTACGACGCGCAGACCGGCAAGCTGCGCTGGGCCTGGGACATGGATGCGCCCGGGCGCAGCGGGCTGCCGCCGCAGGGCCAGACCTACACCCGCGGCACGCCGAACATGTGGACCACCGCTACCGGCGACGAGCAGCTCGGCCTGGTGTACCTGCCGATGGGCAATTCGGCGGGCGATTACTGGAGTGGGTCGCGCACTGAAAACCAGAACCGTTACGCGACCTCGCTGGTCGCCCTGGACGTGGCGACGGGCAAGCCGGTCTGGAACTTCCAGGCCGTACGCAAGGATGCGTGGGATTACGACCTGGGGTCGCAGGCCACCCTGATCGACTTCCCCACCGCGGCGGGCAAGGCGCCCGCGATCCTGCTGCCGACCAAGCAGGGCGACCTGTACGTGCTGGACCGCCGCACCGGCGAGCTGCTGACACCGGCAGAAGAGCGCACGGTTCCCGGCGGTGGCGTCGAGCCCGATCAGCGCTCGCCGACGCAGCGGTTCTCGCTGTACCACACGCTGCGCAAGCCCGATCTGACCGAGCGCGACATGTGGGGCATCACCCCGATCGATCAGCTGGTGTGCCGCATCCAGTTCCGCACGGCCAGCTATGAAGGCTTCTACACACCGCCCACCACGGATCGCCATTCCATCGAATACCCCGGCTACAACGGCGGCTCGGACTGGGGTGGCGTCGCGGTGGACCCGCGCCACGGCGTGATCGTGGCCAACTACAACGACATGCCCAACTACAACCGGCTCGTGCCGCGCGCAGAGGCGGACCGCAAGGGCTGGGTGCCGCGTGAGATGGTGCGCGCCGACCGTGGAGGCGCCGAGGGCGCGGGCGACCCGCAGACCGGCACGCCATTTGCCATCGACGTCAACGCCGGCTGGCGCCTGCCGTTTACCAAGCTGCTGTGCAAGCAGCCGCCCTACGGCGGCATCCGCGCCATCGACCTGCGCAACGGTCAGACGCTCTGGGACCGGCCATTCGGCAGTGCGCGCGGCAACGGCCCGTTCGGCATCCGTTCCGGCCTGCCGATCGAGATCGGCACACCCAACAACGGCGGGTCCGCGATCACCGCCAGCGGCCTGGTCTTCATCGCCGCCGCCACCGACGACCTGCTGCGCGCCATCGACCTGAAGACGGGCAAGGAGCTATGGCACGCCAAGCTCCCGGCCGGCGGCCAGGCCAACCCGATGGTCTACGAGTACGACGGGCGCCAGTACGTGGTGATCATGGCCGGCGGCCATCATTTCATGGAGACCCCGGCCGGAGATTACGTGATGGCGTACGCGCTCCCCAAGCCAAAATCAGCCAGGTAGAGCCGACTGTCAGCCGGCCGCACGCAACGCCAAAGGTAGAGCCGACTGTCAGTCGGCTGCACGCAACGCCAAAGGTAGAGCCGACTGTCAGTCGGCTGCTTTTGCTGTTGCCTTTGCGGTAGAGCCGACTGTTAGTCGGCTGCTTTTCCCCGCCAAAAACCAGCGAACTACCGATACCAGCGACCCCTGAGCGCGCGGCATCGTAGCCCCATGAGTAGCCCGAAACTTCAGCTTGGTCGATGGTCAAACATCGGCAACGTCTACGCACTCACCATGGTCTGTCACCATCGGCAACGCACCTTCGCCGATGCGCGTTGCGTTGAAATCGCGAGCCAGACGCTTCAAGCGATGGACAAGGACGGATTCACAGCCTCACTGGCGTGGGTCATCATGCCTGACCACCTCCACTGGCTGGCACAGCTTCGTGGTCACACGCTGGGTTACTGCGTGCAACGATTCAAAGCGCGCAGCGGCTATCTGATGAATCGGTGCCGCAACCGAACCGGCGCCGTCTGGCAGCCGGGATACTACGACCATGCGATCCGCAGCGACGAGTCGCTGCGCGAACAGGCAATGTATATCCTCGCCAATCCCGTACGTGCAAACCTTGCCGAACGCATAGGCGACTATCCGCATGCCTGGTGCAGATGGGAGTTGTAGAGCGACTGTAGAGCCGACTGTTAGTCGGCTTGCCTTCGGCGAAACAAAAAAAACGTCCGACCAACAGTCCAGCCTGAAAAAGCAGCCGACCAACAGTCGGCTCTACCGCAAAGGCAACAGCAAAAGCAGCCGACTAACAGTCGGCTCTACCTCTTGCCCTGCCTCCGGCGGCCGCCGCCGCCCCTTACCTCACACCACCCGCACCATCTTCCGCATCAGGTGCTCCACCACGCCTTGCGGGTCGGCTGTCCGTCCTACGTGCGTGCTCGACATCTGCACCACCGAACTCCGTTTGGCCGTGAGGAAATGGAAGCGCGCCCGCGCCGGCAACTGCGCGATCGGTCCGGCGGTCGCATCGCCCCGGCAGATCGCCACGATTGCATCCAGCCACGGCTGCAGCGCGTCGACGTCGAGAGAAGGCGCGAATGCCTGCATCCGCACGGGATCGATCTCGATCGCAGCCTGCAGATGCCGCGCGCCCGGGCAGGACACGATCACCCCGACGTTGATGAACTCTTCGCGTTCCACCCGCGGTACCACGCGGATGACCGCATAGTCATACGTGTGCAGCGTGGGCACGGATGGCCTCCTGTACGAACGCAGCGCGCGCCTGCAGGCGGCACTTCAGGTAATCGATGTACCCCTGGCGGTAGGCGGCCGGGGTGTCGAAGGTCGGCTCGTCCACCAGCCAGCTGTCCGGCACCAATCCGACGATGCGTTCGATCTCCGCATCCGGAAGCCGCGCGGCCAGCTCACCATCCACCTCGGCGATCTTCGACGCGAACGGCAGCAGCACCTGGTCGCGGATCAGCAGGAAGGGCTTTTCGCAGGCATCGCCCGCATTCGCCCAGTCATGGTGGAAGTACATCGCAGCGCCGTGATCGATCAGATAAAGCTTGCGGTGCCAGACCATCAGGTTCGGGTTGCGTGCGGTGCGGTCCACGTTGCTGGTGAACGCATCGAACCACACGATCCGCGACGCGAGATCAGCATCCACCGGCATCGCCGCCGGGTCATAGTTGATCGCACCGGGCAGGTAATCGCTGCCCAGGTTCAAGCCTTCGCTGGCCCGGATCAGGTCCTGGATTTCCGGGTCCGGTTCGGTGCGGGCGAACTCGCGATCCAGCTCGACGAACACGATCTCCGGAATCGGCAGGCCCAGCGTGCGCGCCATCTCACCGGCGATCAGCTCGGCAATCAGCGCCTTGGGCCCCTGGCCGGCGCCGCGGAATTTGAGCACGACCATCCCGTCGTCATCGGTCTCGACAACCGCAGGCAGCGATCCGCCTTCGCGGAGCGGGGTGATGTAGCGGAGCGCGTGGACGGTACGCAAGGGAACTCCATTGACGAAACAAGCAGCGCCATCTTACCGTGACGTCGCCACCCTCGCATTCAAGGAAGAACCCTGATGTACACCGACCAGCTGCAAATCCCCGACGGCGTACTGAGCGACCCGGAAGCCTTCGAGATCATGCGGCTGTGGGCAGCCCACGAGGCGCTGCACGTAACGCTCAACTCCGATCTCAGCGGTGGCGCCGCCGATTTCGGTGAGTTGTTGTCGGACCTGTTCGAGCATGCCGCCCGCATGTTCTCCGAGCGAGATGGCCAGTCGCTTGAACACTGCCGGGAGGTGATGCTGCGCGACTTCTTGGAGCGCGTCGGCGCGCCCACGGACAGCATCGAAGGCGCGATCATCGACCTTGACGGACGCAGGCCGTCACACTGATCGGTAGGCCCCTCATTCACTGGCGTGGCTGCACTTCGCGGAGCCATCCTGCAGCGACGCAGGGCGTGGGCCGCTCCGCTCCCTGCTGCGGACACTCGACGGATTCTGGGACGTGGTGCGGCTTGGGGTGCCATCAGTCGCATTGCAGCCCGGGTTTAGATCGATACAATCGATAGGGCCACGCAGGGCGTGGCGCTACGTTGAGGGTCCGTCCTTTCCGCTCTGGGAGTTCGCCGTGCACCGTTCGATGCTGGTTGCCGTTTCGCTTGTCCTGACCGCCGCGCCCTGCGCCTTGCAGGCCGCCGACCTCGCCGCCGAGGTCAATCCCTTCATCGGTACCACCAACGCGGGCAACGTGTATCCCGGTCCGTCGGTGCCGTTCGGCATGGTGGCCTTCAGTCCCGAAATGACCCCGCTGCCCGGCAAGCGCTTCGCCATTGCGGCGCCCGGTGGCTATGAGTGGCGCGGCAACGGCGTGCGTGGCTTCAGCCTGACCCATGTGTCCGGTACCGGCTGCACCGGGGCGAGCGGCGATATCCCGATCATGCCGGTCACCACCAAGGTGGAACTGTCGCCGTCGTCGGCCGAGGCCGGGCTGCGCTACGCCAGCGTGCTGGACCACAAGCGCGAGTCGGCCAGTCCCGGTGCGTACCGGCTCACGCTCGACAACGGCGTGGTGGTGGACCTGGGCGCCACTGCGCGCACGGCGGTGGGGCAGTTCCAGTTCCCGGCCGACAAGCCGGCCAACCTGCTGTTCCGCACTTCCGACAGTGAAGTGGGGAGTACCGATTCGAGCATCGTGATCGATCCGGCCACGCGCACCGTGCGCGGCACGGTCACTGCCGGCAACTTCTGCGGTTACCTGGCCGAGGATCGCCGCGAAAGTTATTACACCCTGCATTTCGTGGCCGAGTTCGACCAGCCCTTCGAGGTCGGCGGCACCTGGCGCGACGAGACCGTGCAGGCCGGCGCGCGCGAAGGTGGTGGCGGCACCACCTACGGCACCCAGGGTCACCCGCCGGTAGGCAAGGGCGCAGGCGGCTGGATCCAGTTCGATCCCAAGCGCAGCCCGAAGGTGACCGCGCGCATCGGTATTTCCTACGTGGACGAGGCCGGTGCACGCGCCAACCTGCGCCGCGAAAGCCCGGTTGGCACCACGGTTGAAGCGACCCAGGCCGCGACCCGCGCCGAGTGGAACAAGACCCTGGGCCAGGTGCGCGTGGCCGGTGGCACCCCCGACGAACGCACCGTGTTCTACACCGCGCTGTACCACACGCTGCTCGCGCCGAATCTGTTCAGTGACGGCGATGGCCGCTACCGCGGCATGGACGGCAAGGTAAATGCGCTGTCGAAAGGCCAGCGTGCGCAGTACGCCAACTATTCCGGCTGGGACGTGTACCGCTCGCAGCTGCAGCTGGTCACGCTGCTGCAGCCGCAGGTCGGCTCGGACATCGCGCAGTCGCTGCTCAACCAGGCCGACCAGAACGGCGGCGTGTGGGACCGCTGGACGCACCTGACCGGTGCCACCGGTGTGATGAACGGCGATCCGTCGCCGCCGTCGGTCGCTGCGATCCACGCGTTCGGTGGCCGCAACTTCGATCTGAAACGCGCCTACGCCTCGCTCAAGCAGGCGGCCACGGTGCCGACCGAACGCGACCTCAGCCGGCGCGGCTGCCCGGTACTGTGCGTCGGCCAGCGCCCGGGGCTGGATCAGTGGATGGCCTTGAAGTACATGCCGGTCGGCGCGCCGGGCTGGGGTACCGCCTCGGACACGCTGGAAATGGCGGCGGCCGATTTCGGCCTGGCCGAACTGGCCACCGCCGCCGGCGATACGCAGGGGGCGGCGCTGTTCCGCGAACGCTCCGGCTGGTGGCGCAACCTGTACAACCCCAAGGCCACGGCGCAGGCCGGCTACATCCAGCCGCGCAACGCCGATGGCAGCTGGCCGGCGTTCGACCCGGCCTCGGATGAGGAGTTCGTCGAAGGCAGCGGCGCGCAGTACCTGTGGATGGTGCCGTTTGACCCGGCGGGGCTGATCGCCACGCTTGGCGGCCGCGACGCGGCCATCCAGCGGCTGGATGCGTTCTTCCGCAAGGAAGATGGCGCGTGGGCGGTAACCAAGTCCGGCCCGTTGCATGCCGAGCTGGACAACGAACCCTCGGTGGCGGCACCGTGGCTGTACAACTTCGTCGGCCAGCCGTGGAAAACACAGGAAACCGTGCGCCAGGCCATGCGCCAGATCTGGACCAATGCGCCTGAAGGCATGCCTGGCAACGATGACCTGGGCCAGATGTCGTCGTGGTACGTGTGGTCGGCGCTGGGCCTGTACCCGCTGTACCCGGGCCGTGCCGACCTGGTGATCGGCAGCCCGTTGTTCCGCGAAGCGGTCATCCAGCGCCCCGGCGCCACGTTGACCATCACCGCCAACGGCGCGGCGATGGACGCACCGTACGTGCAGTCGCTGCGCGTGGACGGCAAGCCCAGCGAGGCCAGCTGGCTGCCGGCCAGCGTGGTGCAGAAGGGCGGTACGCTGGAGTTTGAGCTGGGCAGGACGAAGAACACGCAGTGGGGCACCGCCACGCTGCCACCGTCGTATGGGCCGAACTGACATGCTGCACCACATATCGCTTGGCGTTCGCGACCTGGTGGTTGCAGGCAGGTTCTACGACGCGGCGTTGAATGCGCTGGGTTACCGCCGTGTATTCGAGGACGACACGGCGATCGGTTACGGAGTGATGGATGACCAGGATCTTCTCTGCTTGAAGCTTCGCGACGATGCCAGCGCCCCGGGGGCCGGCTTCCACCTGGCCTTCGCGGCACTGTCGCGTGAGGCGGTCGATGCCTTCCATTGCGCTGCCCTCCAGGCCGGCGGTCGAGATAATGGTGCGGCGGGGTTGCGGCCGGAGTACGGCGACGGCTACTACGCAGCATTCGTCATTGACCCGGATGGTCACCGGATCGAGGCGGTGGTCAATGCCGTGGAAGGGGCCAGCCAGGGGTGAACCTCGCCCATCCGCTCCTGCAGCGCAGTGCCGGCATCCTGCCGTGGGTGGGGTTGGCCGCCAGCGTCGCCATGGCCTTCGTGGTGACCCTGTTCGGGGCACTGCTGCTGCCGCAGTTCGTGGAGATGTTCGGCAGCGCCGGCCAGGCACTGCCGTGGATCAGCCGCGTCTACAGCCAGGGTTATCTGCTGGCCTGGCTGGCGCCGGCGCTGGTGGGGGCGTGCTGGTACTTCGGCCCGCCCATCGCCGGCCGCATCCTGGCCGGGCTGCTGGGCCTTGGCGCAGGCCTGCTGGGCTCGGCGGGCGTGCTGTTTGCGATGTACCTGCCGTACTTCATGCTGGGTTCGCTGGTCTGAGTTCAACGGCGGCATCGACGCCGGCGAAGAACGTGGTGAGCACGTCGACGAAACGACGCGGCGATTCCACGTTCATCAGGTGCCCGCCAGGCACCACGCTGAGCGTTGCATGGGGCAGGCCGGCCACCAGCGTGTGCGCGCCATCCAACGGGGCAAGCCGGTCTTCGTCGCCGCTGATCACCAGCGTGGGCGTGGCAATGCGCGGCAGGTCGGCGCGGCCATCGAAGGCCAGCATGGCCCGCAGCAGGCGCAGCCAGTCGGCGCAGGTCTGCTGGTCGTTCGGATCCTCCTGGTAGTGCAGGTAGGGCGCTGCTGCGGGGCTGGACAGGAAGCCATCCGAGAACAGCCACGGCAGTACCAGCGCGTAGACCTGCGCGGGACTGCCGCCGCCGCCATAGACCGCACCGACCGCCTGCAGGAACAAGCGCGCCTGCGTGCTGGTGGATGCGAAGGTGGCGGCCAGCACCAGGCTGCGCAGGCGCTCCGGCGCGGCCACCGCGATCGCCTGCGCGACCGTGCCGCCCATCGAGAACCCGACCACGTGCGCGCGATCGATGGCGGCCTGGTCAAGGATGGCCAGCACGTCCAGCGCCAGGTCTTCCGTGCTGAAAGGTGCCGGCCCGCCCGGGGTCCTGCCGGAGCCACGCAGGTCCACCGCCAGCACGTGATAGTGCGCGGCAAGCGCTGGCAGTTCGGCGGCCCAGAACCCGGCGTCGCCGCCAAGGCCGTGGATCAACACCACGGCGGGCGCGCCAGGTACGGCGCTGGTTTCAAGCCAATGCGCGGGACCGCGCGAGGTTGTCATCAAGGGCATGGGGAGGTGCTCACAGGTCATGCAGGGAAATACCGTTGGCGGCCGCACGCATCTGCGCATCCGGTACCGGGCCTTGGCGGGTCATGTCCACCAGCGCCTGGTTGAGGTCGACGAAGGGACGCATGCGCGCTTCGTAGCGGGCGAAGGCAGCCTGCGGCGAAGCCGGCTGGTTGGCCAGTTCGCGCGCCAGCACGAAGGCACCGACCAGTGCCAGGCTCGTGCCCTGGCCCGAGAACGGCGATGCGCAGTGCGCGGCGTCGCCGACCAGCGCGACCCGGCCGGTGGACCAGCGTGCAAGCCTCACCTGCACCAGCTCGCCGAAGTAGAACGCATCGGTCGTGTCGAGCGCGTCCACCAGTGGTTGCCAGCGCCCACCCAGGTCGCGCAGCTTGGCGCGGGTCAGCGCCTTCTGTGCCGCCGCATCGTGGCGCAGGCGGGCATCGACCTCGGCGCCGAACCCCGCACCCACGCGCAACTCGCGGCCACTGCCGTCGGGATACACCACCACGCCCAGTCCGGCGTCGCGGTACATGCCTTCGCGGCCATCCAGCGACAGGCTGTCGGGCGCGCTGTAGAACGCCAGCGCGCCGCCCAGCGGCACCAGGCAATCGTCACCGGCATGCACGGCCTGGCGGCGTACCGCCGAGTACACCCCGTCTGCGCCGATCACCACGTCATACGTGCGCGAAAGCTGGCGCGCGAAGCTGACGGTCATGCCGGTGGGGGTCGGGCTGAGCGCGGTGATGTGCTCGTCGTAGCAGATGTCCTGCCGCGCGCCTGCGGCGTCGGCCAGCAGGCGGCACAGCGTATCGCGGAAGACTTCGATGTCGGGGCTGTCGAGACGACCGCCACTGAACGTGCGGCTGTCATCAACGCTGACCGGCTCACCCTGGCGATCCAGCATGCACAGGCCCCGCAGCCGCGTGCGCTGCGCCTGCAGCGCATCGTGCAGCCCCATCACCTTGACCACGTCCAGCGCCACGCCGCGGATGTCCACGGCATGGCCGCCGTCGCGCAGCAGCGGGGCCTTCTCAACCACGGTCACGGGGAAGCCGAAGTGGCGCAGCCACCACGCAGTGGCGAGGCCGGCGACTCCGGCGCCGGAGACAAGGACGGTGGGAAGCGAAGGCATGGGGCGCAGTCCAGTGGAGAAGTGGGCACAGCCTACGCAGCGCTGCGGCGGGCCACTTGACCTGGGTCAAGCCACGCCGATCAATGCGCCGCCGGCAGCCCCAGCAGTTCAGAAAGTCCCAGCCAGCCGATCTGCACGCCGATGCACAGGATCACGAACGCCAGCAGCCTCAGCATCACCTGCATGCCGGTGCGGCCGAGCAGCGCCTGCAACCGGCCGGCATAGCGCATGCACAGGTAGATCAGCGCGCACAGCGCCACCAGGGCGCTCGCGGCAGCGACCACATGTACCACCTCCGGGCCCTGCTCGGGCGAGGTAGTACCCACGGCGGTGGCTACCGCGATCGCGCCCGGACCGACCGTGAGCGGCAGGGTGAACGGATAGAACGTCTGCGATTCGACAGTGGCGTCCAGGTCCAGATCCTGGCGCGCCTCGGCCTGGGCCGCACCGGTCAGCGAGACACGCTCGGGTTGGGCGGGGGCATTGAGCAGCCGCCACCCCGTGGCGGCAATCACCAGGCCACCGGCCAGGCGCAGCACCGGGATCGAGATGCCGAAGAAGGACAGCACCCAGGCACCGATGCTGATCGACACCGCCAGCATCACCAGGCTGTTGAACGCCACCGCCCGCGCAACGCGGTTGCGTTGCGCGGGCGTGGCGTCGGGGAGCAGGCCCAGCACCATCAGTGCCGCGCCCGGTGGATTGATCACCGGCAGCAGGCTGGTGAAGATCACCAGGAACGCATGGCTGAATTCATTCCACATGGGCCCACCTTATCAGTAGCCCCACCACGGCTGGCAGTGCAGGTGGCCGTAAGGACCCCGCCAGCAGCGGCCGCCGGGGTACGGACGCGGGCCGCCGCCCCAGCCCCACGGGCGCGGGCCGTACATGGCCGGGCCGTACCACCAGTCGATGAACACGCTGGCGTGTTCGCCGGCGTCGGGCAGGGTGCCGCCCAGCGTGCGGATGTCGTAGGTGAGGTTGCCGCCGCTCAGGCGCGGGTTGCGCAGTTCGACCACGGCCAGGTCGGTCTTGCCGTTCACCACGGTGGATACGGTGGCGTTGGGCGGATCCTTCTCGAAATCGTCCTTGCCGCTGCCCCAGTAGCTGACGAACTTCGCGGTGGACACGTCGCCGGTCATGCGTTCGGGGCGGTCGGTGAACATCAGGGTCTGTTCGCCCACCCCCTTGAGGGTGAGGGTCCTGCCGTCGGATTGGAAGCCGTTGCCGGTCTGCACGAACAGCCAGTTGGCGGCGGGCATCGGTTCAACGTTGCTCGCCGGGGCGGGGGCGGGGGCGCTCTTCGGGGCCGCCTGTGCATTCAACGCACACAGGGGAAGAAGGAGCAGCATCGCCACTCCGAGGGAAAGCCGCTTCATGTGAATCTCCAGAAAGGGTAGGGGCGAACGCGCGGGAGACGGGGAGAGGGTTCGTCCCCCGCTGCCATCGCGGAGAGGACGTTACGGGGCACGCCCCCACCTGCGCTTGATGCAGGTCAAGCGCGGCGCATGTCGCGCCGATGCCGCCACACCACGCGCCAGGCTGCGGCGGACAGCGCCAGCAGGGCCGTGCCGAACAGCAGCAGCGGCGCATGGCCGTGTTCGTTGAATGCCATCAGCCCCAGCGTCAGCAGGCCGGTGGCCGTCAGCGAGATCGCCACGGTGCGTGCCGGTGCATGGTCGCTGGACTCGGCCGCGGACATCGGTGTGGGCGCGTAGGCCGCCATGCGTGCCTGCACGCGCTGCCATTGCGGCGCCGGGCCGCGTGCGAGCAGGTGCGACGCGGTGAGAATGAGCGTGGGCAGCACCGCGCCCACCAGTACATCGGTCAGCCGCGGATTGGCCTGTATCCACTGCGCGGTGACGGTGTGGGCTACCGCATCGGCATTCGCGCCGAAGCGCACCAGCACCCCGGCGATGAAGCTCGCTGCGGCGGTGAAGAACACCGTTGCGGTGCCGATCCGGCCACTCAGCAGGCCCCAGATCGTGGGTGCCATCAGCGGGCCGAACAGCATGCCGGTCAGGGTGAGCACGATTTTTTCGGCACCGCCCATCCGTGGCACGCACAGCGCAACGGCGATCAACGCCGCACCGATCAACAGGGCGAACAGGCGCCCTGCGCCGACCAGCCGGGGTTCGCTCGCCGCCGGGCGCAGACGTCGGTAGAACTGTTCGGTGAGCACGCCGGCAAACACATTGATCTGCGCGCTGATGGCACTGGCCGTGGCCGAGAACATCGCGGCCATCATCAGGCCCAGCATGCCGGCCGGCAGCACGTGCTGGCTGGCCAGGATGTAGGCCTGCTCCGGATCGGCGCCCGGTTGCAGCAGGCGATACAGGATCGGCGGGGTCAGCCACAGCGTCGGGCTGACCAGGTACAGCGCACCGAACAGCCACGCGCTGCGGCGCGCGTCGGTGTCGGTGGGCACGCAGATGTAGCGCTGGGCGAACGCCCATTCGGCCCCGACCAGGAAGAAGTGCACCGCCACCCAGCCGGCCATGAACCACAGCGTGTACTGGCTGGAGAACGGTTGGAAGAAGGTCGCCGGCACCGGCGCCAGCGCCATCCCGCTGCGCACCTGCAGCCACAGCAGCGGAATCACGAACAGCACCGCCAGCTGCAGCACGATGAACTGCAGCACGTCGGTAATCAGCACCGCCCACAGCCCGCCGGTGACCGTGTACGCCACGACCACCATGCCGAACACGGCGATGGTGAGCGCCAGCGACAGATGCCCGGTGGCGTCATCGCGCAGCAGGTGGCCCGGCTCCAGCGGCACCAGTGCCACCAGCATCACCGACAGCGCATACAGCGCCACCCCGGTGGATACGATGCGCATGGCCATCATCGCCCAGGTGTACAGCTGCACGGCCTGCGGGCCGAAGCGCAGCTGCACGAATTCGGCCGGCGTGGTCACCCCGGTGCGGCGCCAGCGGCCCGCGACGAGGCTGCCGACCAGCAACCCGGCAATGCCGATGCAGGTGTTGATGGCAATGGCCACCACCCCTTCGCGGTAAGCCAGCCCGCCCCAGACCACGAACGTGCCGGCCGACTTGAGCGTCATGAACCCACTCAGCCCCGACACCCACCACGGCGAGCGCCCCCCGGCGGCGAACATGTCGCGTGAGCGGCGGTTGCGGCTGGCGTAACGCAGGCCGATCGCAAGCGTTCCCAGCAGGTACGCGGCCAGCACCACGAAGTCGATAGGCGCCATGCGCTCAGAAGTCCATGCGCAGGCTGACCCCGGCCTGGCGGCGGAAATCGGCGGGAAGCTGCTGCGCATACGCATTGGCACCGCCGGCCGTGCTCACCGCCATGATGTTGGCCGCGTAGCGGCGGTTGGCCAGGTTGTGTACGAACAGGCCCAGCTCGATGCGGCCATCGGCGAAGATCAGCCCGGCCGACGCATCGGCAATGCCGTAGGCGCGCTGGGTCATGACCGGGTTCTGGCTGATGTCGAACAGCACCGTGTCCTGCCAGCGGTAATCGAGCTGCAGGTACAGATCGGTGCGCGCGGTCAGCGGCGCGTCGTAGCGCGCGCCCAGCGTAGTGCGCCAGCGCGGAGCATTCATGAACGGCTTGCCGTCCAGGTCCTGCACGAAGGCGCCGCCGCTGCCGACCGGCATGCAGCCTTGGGCGAGGGTCTGGCCGGGATGGCACGGGCCGTTGCCAACGCCATCGAAGCGCGCATCCAGCCAGGTCACGCCGCCGGCGATGCTGAAGTACGGGTGCGGCCGCGCGGTGAACTCCAGCTCTAGGCCGTCGATGGCCACGCCGCCTGCGCTGGTCAGCACGAACAGGCCCGATGCCGCGCTGTAGGTCTGCGCCTGGTAGTCGTCGATGCGGGTACGGAACCCGGTGAGGTTGAGCATCAGCGCATTGTCGAACAACGTGGTCTTCAGTCCGGCCTCGATCATGTCCGAGGTCTCGGCCGGGGCCGGCAGCTGCGCGAACTGGGCGGCGGTGAGGCCGAGCGTGGCGGCCAGGCCTTCGCTCTTGTAGCCGGTGCCCCACGCCACGTACCCGGTGATCACCGGGGTGAACGCATAGCTGGCACTGAGCCGGCCGATCGCGGCACTGTCGCGGTAGTGACCGGTCACCGGGCCGAATGCCGGGTTGGTGGCGGGCTGGTCGGCCCCGTTGAAGCGGCCGTCCAGCGGGCGCACGAATCCGAGGCGCTGGCGCTCGCGCAGCAGCCGCAGGCCGGCGGTGAGGGTCAGCGGCTCGCGCGGGCGCCAGTTGGCCTGGCCGAACAGCGCGGCGTTGCGGCTGTCGACATCCGAATGGCCGGCAAGCACGGCCTGGTCGCCGGCAACGCGCGGGACCACGCTGCCATCCGGGTCGATGCGTGACGTGGCACCGATGTTGAGCCCGCGCCGGTCCAATGCGTTGTGAACCGAACCGTCAAAGTAGTACGCGCCCAGCAGGTAGTCGAAGACCCCGCCGGCAGGCGAGGCCAGCCGCAGTTCCTGGGTGAAGGTGCGGCTGGATTCGATGTTGAAGTTGCGCGTGATCAGCTGCGCCTGGGTGTCATCCAGGTCGACGTCGCTGTCATTGTCGAAGCGGCGCCAGCCAGTGATGCTGGTCAGCGTGTGCGTGCCCAGCGCCAGGTGTGCGGTCAGCGCCGCGCCGCTGTTGTCCTGGCGAACGAACGGCGCCACATCATTGTTGACCCGTGCATTGTCGCGGCCCACCGCCGTGCCGGTGGGCAGGGCCAATGGATGCGTACTAGCCTGGATCAGGGGCAGCGCGCAGCAGTCGGCATCCAGGCGGCTGGCATCGGCGCGGAGGGTTACGTCCGAGCGCTGGTCCTGGGAACGCCATTGCAGGGTTCCGCGCATGCCGTACGCGCGCTGGCCGTTGAGCGTGCGCCCGTCGCGCAGGTTCTCCACGTCGCCGTCGCGGCGGCGACCGAACGCAGCGACGCGGTACGCGAGATGGTCGGTGAGCGGGCCGGAGAGGGCACCCTCGATCCGGTAGGCGTCGGGCTGCCCGGCCTGCACCGAAAGCGAACCGCTGCGGCGCTCGGTATCCGGCGCGCGGCTGATCAGCTGGATCACGCCCGCAGAGGCATTCTTGCCGAACAACGTGCCCTGCGGTCCGCGCAGCACTTCCACGCGTTCCACATCGAGCAGGTCGCTGAAGGCCGCGCCCGGGCGCTGCAGTACCACGCCATCCACCACCGTGGCGATGCTCGGCTCCACCCCGGTGGAGAACACGTCGGTGCCGACGCCGCGAATGCGGATGGCAGCGTTGCGCAGCTCGTTGCCGGCCGAGAAGGTCACGCTCGGAACCAGCGCCTGGAGCCGACTGATATCGATGGCCTGGCGACGCTGCAGGGCCTGGCCATCCACCACCGATACCGCCAACGCGATGGTCTGTACGTTCTCTTCGCGGTGCTGCGCGGTCACCGTCATGCGATCCAGCGCGGTCACTGACGGCGGGGCGGCGGCAGGATGCTCACGCGCGAGCACCGCTGCCGGCTGCGCCAGCATCGTGAACAAGGCCATCTCGAGCGACCTCCATGGCATGGGGCGGATCCGTGTGCCGAGGATGCGGATTCATTCTGTAACGTGACCGTCGTCGCTGAACAGCCGGGTTCAGCAATGTCGTTACCAGTAAAACTACTGTGTATTCAGCTTCAATGACGTCACAGCAAGGGTTTCCGTCGTGACGAACCAACTTGCGGAACACTGTTCTGGATCATAGGATCGGTCACGTCGGCCCCCCAGCCCCGGAAGCGATCATGGCGCGAACCAGGCACTCCGCATCCCGCGACGACCTCGCCGAGGCCGTGGATGACGGCGACCCGCGCTTTGCCATTCCCGGCGCGCAGGCGCTGTCCAAAGGCTTGAGCCTGCTGACGCTGATCGCCGATGCGCCGCACCCGCTGCCGTTCGGCGAGCTGTGCCGCTATTCGGGCCTGCCCAAGAGCACATTGCACCGGATCCTGCAGACGCTGATCGAATACCGCCTGGTCCGTGTCGACGACGCCAGCCAGACCTATCGGCTGGGCACACGGCTGTTCGAAATGGCACACCGGGTGTGGAGCGATTTCGACCTGCGCAGCGCCGCTGAGCCGGAACTGCTGCGCCTGCGTGAGCTGGCTCAGGAAACCACCCGGCTGGGCGTACTGGAAGGCCGCGACATCCTCATCATCGACCAGCGCGATCACGTGCAGGCGATGCGGCTGGCCAACGGCGTGGGCAGCCGCCTGCCGGCGATGGCCACCTCGATCGGCAAGGCGGTGATGTCGCACCGCCCGCCCGAGGAGCTGCAGCGCTACCTGAGTGCTGCGCCATTGACCGCGCTGACCCCGCATTCGATCCTGGACATTGGCGACGTGCAGCGCGAGATGGACCTGATCAAGGCGCGCGGCTATGCGGTGTCGGTGGAAGAATCCGCTCTTGGCGTCAGCGGCGTGGCGGCGCCGATCCTGGACCATCGCGGCGAGGCCATCGGCGCGGTCAGCATCAGTGGCCCGTCGTTCCGGCTGCCGCTGGAACGCCTGCATGCGCTGGGGCGCGATGTGATCGAAGCGGCCCGGCGTATTGCCGGCAACGTCGGGGAGACCTTCATGTCGATCAGCACGTCGCTCACGCCCAGCCATGCAGCGGACCGCGACGTGCGCTGCGTGATTCCGCACAGCGCGTTCCTGGCCGAAAGCCCGCATTGGCTGGGCGATGGCCGCTCGCTGGTGTGGGTGGATATCCTGGCGCCCTCGGTGAACGTGTCCAACCTGGTCACTGGCGATACCCGCACGACGCCGTTGGGCGAACTGGTCGGCGTGGTGGTGCCCCGCACCGCAGGGGGGTTCATCGCCGCCACCCAGAGCGGCTTCCGCACCCTGCAGCTTCCCGGCGGCGAGATGCAGCCTATCGCTTCACCCCTGCACATGAGCGGCCGGCGCTTCAACGACGGCAAGTGCGATGCACGCGGCCGCCTGTGGGCAGGGACCTTGGCCATCGATGCCGCGCCGGAGCGCGGCGCGTTGTACCGGCTGGACACCGACGGCGTGCTCGACGAGATCGAGAGCGGTTTCCACATCTGCAACGGGCTGGGCTGGAGTCCGGACAACACCCGCTTCTATCTGGCCGATTCCGGGCGCCGCACGGTCTATGTGTACGACTACGCACTGGACACCGGCAGCGTGTCGAACAAGGGCGTGTTCGCCCGGTTCGCGGATGCGGACGGCATGCCCGATGGCCTGGCGGTGGATGCGCAGGGCCATGTCTGGTGCGCCATGTGGGACGGCTGGGCGGTCAAGCGCTTCGCGCCCGACGGCAGCCTGGTGCGCAGCATCGACCTGCCGGTGCCGCGCCCGACCAACCTGGCGTTCGGTGGCGCGGGGCTGAAAACCCTGTACATCACCACCGCGCGTATCCGCCTGTCGGCCACCCAGCTTGCAGCGGCGCCGCTGTCCGGCAGTGTGCTGGCACTGGATGTGGACGTGGCCGGCGCACCGGTTCGCGGCTACGGCGGCTGACGTGGCCGGCTACCCCTCGCTCGCCGGCAGGACGGTGGTGGTGAGTGGGGGAGGCGCGGGCATAGGCGCGGCCATTGTCGAGGCCTTCGCGGTGCAGGGCAGCCACGTCTGCTTCGTGGACATCGATGCCGCCGCCGCGCGGCGCACGGTCGCCTCGGTGGTGGCGCGCGGTCTGCCGCCCCCCGACCATGCGGTGTGCGACCTGCGTGATGTCGCAGCGTCGGTGGCGGCGGTGCAGGCGCTGCTGGCTGGGCGCACCCCGCATGCACTGATCAACAACGCCGGCAACGACCAGGCCCAGTCCCTGGGCGAGGTCACCCCGGCCGACTGGGACGATCGCGTTGCAGTCAACCTGCGCCACCAGTTCTTTCTGGCCCAGGCCGTGGCGGCGCCGATGCGCGCGGCCGGGCAGGGCGTCATCGTCAACCTGGGATCGGTGGTATGGCGCCTGGGGGTGCCGGGCGTGCCGGTGTACGCCACGCTCAAGTCTGCGGTGGAAGGCCTGACCCGCAGTCTGGCGCGCGAACTCGGCGCGGACGGCATCCGCGTCAATGCGATCGCGCCCGGTTGGGTACTGACCGAGCGCCAGCAGGCCAAGGCCGCAGCGGACCCCGGCAAGGCCGCGCGCTACCTGGAGCGGCAATGCCTGAAGCGCCATCTACAACCGTCCGACATCGCTGAAATGGCGTTGTGGCTGTGTGCAGACGAAAGCGCGCTGTGCACCGGGCAGACCTTCACCGTGGACGGCGGCGTAGTGTGAACGCGGGGCCGCGCGCAGCGGCGTCCGCCTGTCTCCGAAACTTGCGTTGACTTGATCTGGGTCATGCGGGCCGCCTGCGGCCCTGGCTACCGTGCGCATGCCCCCGGCGCCGTCGTGCGCCGGCCACCCGCCCCGTGACCGAGATCCGCATGGCTCCCACCGCACCCAAACCGCCGATGCACACCCCCGGCCTGGATGAAGACATGTGCGTGCACATCTTCACCACCTCGGCGGCCATGATCGGGGTGTGCATGACCGTGGTCGGCGTGCTGCACGTGGTGAGCGTGCTGCGCAAGGTCGACACCTTCGGCGACGACCTGCTGTGCATCAATTCACTGATCTATCTGGCCTCCTGCCTGACCGCCTACTGGGCGCTGCGGACCCGCAGGCGCAAGCGTAACCGGCGTCTGGAATGGGCCGCCGACTGGCTGTTCCTGGCCGGGCTGGTGCTGAGCACCATCGCCACCGCTTTCATCACCTGGGCCGTTGCCGGCACCTGACGCCGCACCGCCCGTCGCCGCTACCCCAGCAGGTACTCCCATGGACACGCCCGTTTCCAGTTTCACCTCCACCCGCATGCGCCGACTGCGGCGCACGCACGACTGGTACGCCGTGGCCCTGGTGGTCGCGCTGCTGTGTACCGGCGCCAGCGTCGCCCAGGCACCGGCCGAGCGCAGTACACCGGGGGCAGCGTTGCAGCCGCCGGTGGAAATCCGCTACGGCGCCGACGGGGTCAGCCAGGGCACCCTGCGCGCGGCGATGTCGCCGGTGTCGGTGGGCGGGCAGCCGTATCGCGCGCTGGTGTTCAACGGCAACTACGACGCGCCCCTGATCCGCACCCGTCCCGGCGGCACCATCGCAGTGACCCTGGACAACCAGATGGACGAAAAGACCAATCTGCATTTCCACGGCATGACGGTCACTCCGCTGGATTCGGGCGACAGCATCTTCCGCGAAGTAGGCCCGCACCAGCAGGGCCTTTACCGCTTCAAGCTGCCGCCGGACCACAGTCCCGGCGCCTATTGGTACCACAGCCATTTTCATGGCGGCGCGCAGCGCCAGGTGGAATCGGGTATTGCCGGCCCGATCCTGGTCGACGGCATCCTGGACCCGTTCCCGGAACTGAAGGGCATCAAGGAACGCGTGCTGGTGCTGCGCAACTTCCAGAAAACCACGACCGGCAAGCTGGCCAGCGCCATCGTCACCAGCGCACCGTCGATCCGGACGGTAAACGGCCAGGCCGACCCGGTGATCGATATCCAGCCGGGTGAAACCCAACTCTGGCACCTGCTCAACATCTCGGCCAACCAGTACTTCCGAGTCCGCATCAATGGCCAGCAGGTGCAGATCCTGTCGCGCGATGGCAACACGGTGACCAAGCAGGTGATGGCCGACGAACTGTTGATCGGTCCCTCCGCGCGCTTCAGCGTGCTGGTGGTCGGGCCGGCCGCGGGCGACCATGCGGTCGAGCTGGCGGCCGGCAACACCGGCGCGGCCGGCGACCAGTACAAGGGCGCGCGCATCGCCACGCTGCGTTCGGCGGGCGCGGCAGTGCCGACCCGCACCATCAGCAGCGCCTATCCGGCAGCGCAGGACCTGCGCAACGTGGCGGTCGCCAATGTCCGCCAGTTCGCATTCCAGGATTCGCCCACCGACGGCGACGCCTTCATGATCAATGGCGAGCGCTTCGATCCGCGCCGGGTCAACACCACGGTCAAGCTGGGCGACGTGGAAGAGTGGCGGCTGTACAACCCGTCGCAGGAACTGCACCAGTTCCACATTCACCAGACCGATTTCCAGGTGGTGGCGATCAACGACAAGCCGGTCCCGTTCAGCGGCTACCGCGACACCGTCTTCATTCCTGCGCGCGGCTCTATCACCCTGCGCATACCATTCCGTGACCCGGTCATGCTGGGCAAGTTCGTCTACCACTGCCACATTCTGGAGCACGAGGATGGCGGCATGATGCAGGTGGTGCAGGTGGTGCGGCCGGAGGACTACGAGCAGGCGGTCAAACTGGCGCCACTGGGCGGCATCTACGGCGACAACCAGACCTGCAGCTACCTGCAGAATACCGGCCGAGAGTTCGTGTTGCCCGGCAACGTGCAGCTGCCGGCGGAGGCGCGTCCATGAACGCCATGAGCCGAACCACCGTGATGCTGGGCGTGGCCGCAGGCCTGGCCCTGGCCTCCAGCGAAGCGCGCGCCGACAAAGGCTACTACCCAAACGTCGGCATGGACTACAGCGCGGTGCTGCAGTACGACTACAGCCACGCTCAGGACGTACCCGCGCCACGCACCACCACCGACGTCTACCCGGACATCCAGAGCAGCTTCTACGTGCGATTCAGTCCGAACGACCAGCTGCGCCTGTCGACCGAATTCAATCCGATCAATCCGCCGGCCACCGGCGAGAAGCGCACCTTTGGTGATGTCGGGCTGGTCATCAACGAGCTGAACTATTACAAGCTCACCCAGCACACGCAGCTGCAGGTCGGCAAGCTGCAGGTGCCGTTCGGGCGCGCGATGGACGCCGCCCCGGGGCTGTACACCAACGACTTCGTGTCGACCTACGACCTGGGCGGCATGCTTGGCGCTACCTATGCGTACCGTTGGTTCGGGCAGAAGGCTGGCATGGTGCAGGGCGGCCTGAACCTCTACACCGCCGACACCACTGAACTGAGCAGGCCGTTTCTGCGCAGCGGCGGGCGCGCCAAGCGTTCGGATGGCGGGCCGGCCAACACCGGCAAACTGGATTCGTACGCGTTGACGGTGAACTGGAACTCGATACCGGCGCTGCCGTTCCTGGAGCTGGAAGTCGGCTACATGCGCAACCGCGCAGGCGTGGCACAGCCCGATACCGGCCCGGCCGATGATGAGGTCATCCGCGTGGTGTCGGCCCGCTACATCTGGGCACCGGCGTCCAGCGCGGACCTGGATGGCACGCTGCGAGGTCGCTACTTCGACGTGGTGCCGCTGGTGGAATATGCAGATGTGGAGAATGAAGATGCGGTAGCCGGCAATGACACGCGCTACCTGACCACCTCGGTCACGGTCGACTACGGCCGCTGGGTGGTTGGCGCCACGCGCACCGACAAGCGTCGGCCGTGGGCACCCGGAGCAGGGCGACACGACTACCTCAATGAACTGAGCATGGGCTACCGGGTAACCGGGCAGCTGACCATGGCGCTGTCGGTGGGCAGCCAGGCGCAGGCCGGGCAGGACTCCAACCTTGTCGGGTTCGCGCTCACCTACGAAGGAGCGCACTGACATGCTGCGCACCCTGTGGCCGGTGCTGGTGCCGGCGGTGTCGCTGTCGTTGCTGCTGCTGTCGATGCAGCCGTTGTCGGCACAGAACCAGAACCTGATCGGCGGGCCGTTCAAGCTCACCGACCAGCATGGCCGGCCGGTGACCGATCGCAGCTTCCACGGCAAGCCGGCGCTGCTGTATTTCGGTTTCACTTCCTGCCCCGACGTGTGCCCCACGGATCTTGCGCGCGTAGAACGCATTGCGCGCCGCGTGCGGAACGCCGGCGGCCCGTCGTTGACGCCGATGTTCGTCAGCATCGATCCCGCGCGCGACACGCCAGCGAAGATGAAGGCCTACGTTTCATCGTTCGGAACGGACATGGTTGGGCTTACCGGCACGCCGGCGCAGATCACGGCGATAGCCGACGCTTACCACGTGTATTACAGGAAGGTGCCCTACGGAAAGCAGGGCCAGTACATGATGGACCACTCCACGTTCGTATTCCTGCTCGACCGCAATGGTCGTTACGTGGATCACTTTGGCCGCACGGCCGACGAGGCGCAGGTGTCCAGCCGGATCATGGCCGAGCTGGCGAGCGCAACGCCCCGCAGGCCCATCCACCAACGACCGTAGAGAGCGTGGCGTGCGGTGCGCATGAAAAACGCGGCCCGAAGGCCGCGTCGTGGGGGAAGTGCCGAGGCCGTCGTCGTGCTTCACGGCCGCCCGTTGTTGTTGGCCACGTTCGCCGCCTGGCGAAGTTCCTGGTCGGCCTGGATCAGCAGCTGGCGGGCGCGGCCTGCATGGCCGCCCAGGCGGGCGTCGTTGTCCTGCTGGGCCATGCCGACCAGCTGGTAGGCCGCCACGATGTGTTCCTGGGCGGTGCGCAGATTGCCGTGCTCATTGCCGATGTTGACCACCGGCTCCTCGGCCTGGGCGACACCGGCCAGGGCGAGGGCGCCGAACAGGGCGAAGGGGGCGAGGCGGGAGATGCGGTTCATGCGAGTGACTCCAAAGGTTGGGTTCCGTGATCCGCACCAGTGCGGCCGGTGGAATCAGGTTACGCAGCGGCCTGGTTCGCTTCTTGACGTGGATCAAGCCCGCTCCAGTTTCATTCTGAATGCGTAAAACCAGTAGAAATACTGAGGTTTTCATATTGCGGAACACTGTTCCAATAAATAATATGGAACCGTAGTCCACATGTTGGGCTGCACGCGCCACCGCCCCCTGCGGTGCCGCACCCACCGGCCCACACGCCGGTCCAGCCGCCCGGCACCACGCTTCCACGGCGGCCCGCCCCATCGCTTTTAGTTCTGCGCATCAGACAGGGGGAAGGCGGCAGGCGCATCCAGTCCTGCCAGTGCCCGGTTACCGGGCGACGCTGTAGTGCTGGAGTCACATGTCATGGGTACTAGTTTTGGTGCGCCCTCGGCGCGCTGCCGGGAGTGCCACTCCTGTCCGCTGGTCGCGGACTGCTTTCCCGGTTCGATGGAGACAGGCAATGTGCACGAACTCGATACCCTGATCGAGCACACTGCGCCGGTCCACGCCGGCAGCTTCCTGTTCCGGCAGGGCGACCCGTTCCAGTACATCACGGTGATCCGGCTGGGCACGGTCAAGACGTACTCGATCGATCGCGAAGGGCGCGAGCAGACCCTGGGTTTCCACATGCCGGGGGACATTCTTGGACTCAGCGCCATCGATGAGGAGCGCCATCCCTGCAACGCCATCGCACTGGACACGGTAACCACCTGCCGGCTGCCCTTCCGAGTTGCGGCGTCACTGTCTGCGCGCATGCCGCAACTGCAGGCCAAGCTGTTCCGCCTGCTCAGCCGCGACATCGCACGCGCCACCCAGTTGTCATGCAACAACAGCGCCGACGAGCGCCTGGCCGCGTTCCTGATCGGCATGGCCGACCGCATGGCGGCCCGTGGGTACTCGGCCAGCCGCTGGCAGCTGACCATGTCGCGCATGGATATCGCCAGCTACCTGCGGCTGGCGCCGGAAACGCTGAGTCGCCTGCTGCGCCGGTTCCAGGCCGACGGCCTGGTGGCGGTGGAAGGGCGCGAAGTGGAAGTACGCGGTCGGGAGCGTCTGCAGGCGATCGCGGCCGCCGAAGCGGACCTGGATGAGATGCGCAGGGAAGCGGCCTAGCGGCCGGTGAAGCGGCTGTTACGGTCGCCAGAATCCTGCCTGCAATTCGGTCAGGGTCAGGTTGTTGTCATGGTCGACGTCCAGCGACTGGAAACGCATGTCGGCTACGCGCTCCACCTCTTCTTCGCTCAGCTCGCCATCGCCGTTCAGATCGGCGACGCGGATGCGGTCGGCCGCGGTGAGCTGGCCGTCGCGGTCCGGGCCCAGCAGGCTCTGGATGTCATCGACCGACACCCGGTAGTTGTGGTCGGCATCCAGCAACCGGAACAGGGCAGCGCCATCGTATTCGTCGTCGCTGACACGGCCGTCGCCGTTCTTGTCGAGCGCGGTGAAACGCTGCGCGGCAGTGTCACCCACGGCCTGCGCATGGCCGGTGGCGGCCACGCCCAGGCACAGCAGCAGGGAACAGGCGAGGCGGGGGGAAAGCTGGGTCACGGGGTGCTCCACTGTATGGCCAGGGGTGACCCAGTCTCCGCCCCGCAAGGGGTTACAGCTACGGCAATAACCGCGAGCCACACCAGTATTTCTACTGGCCACGCGCTGAGCGTCAGCCGTTTTCAGCCGGCACCCTCAATCAAACCGCCACCGAAGCCCGGCATACACACCGCGTCCATCCCCCGGCGTCGACCGGGCGACGTCCCGGCCACCATCGTCATACCCCGGGGTTACCGTCGCTGCGTAATGGCGGTCGCCGATGTTGCGCAGTTCCGCCCATGCCTGCCAGCGGCCGCTGGGTGCATCGAAGCCGACCCGGCTGCCGAAGATCAGATGGCTGTCGGCACGGAAGCTGTTGGCGTAGTCCACGAACATCGACGACGCATATTCGGTGTTGAGCGCCGCGTAGAAACCGCGCGGATGGTCGTAGCGCAGCTCGCCCTGGTAGTAGTGGCGCGGCAGGCCGGGCAGGCGATTGCTGCCGAAGCGCGCATCGTGGCGGTAACGGAAATCGCTGAAGGTATACGCCTGGCGCAGCGAGAGGCGGCCGTCTGCGTCCTGCCACAGCGTGCTGTCCAGGCCTGCTTCGATGCCTTGGTGCACGGTGGGGCTGGCATTGTTCTCGGCCACGAACAGGGTGGGGACCGGCAGTACTTCCACGCTGAGCAGCTCATGCAGCACGCGCGCGTAGTAGCCGGTCAGCTCCCAGCGGCCGAGTGCGCCGTCGCCGCGCGCGCCCAGTTCCAGCGTGGTGGAGGTCTGGTTGTCCAGTGGCAGTGGCGCACGCTGGCGACCGCTGGAGGCGCCGTTGCCCGGCGCGAAGACCATGTTCGAGCCCCAGATCATCGACCATGGGTGCGCCGGTTCCACCGAGCGGCTGAGGTTGCCGAACCACTGCGTGGCTGCGCTGCGCTGCCAGGTGAAACCCAACCGTGGCGCGTAGTCCCATTCGCCGCCCGACAGGCGTTCCGGCGTTGCCGGCCAGGTCACCTGCACGTCCTTGCGGGTGTTGATCAGGGCCAGTCCGGTCTGCACACGCAGCGTGTCGCTCAGCGCCAGGTCGTTGCCAACGTGCAGCGTACTGTGGGTGCCGTGGTGCGAGAAATCGCGGGTGTGGGTGCCGGCGGGGTAGCCGTTGCTGGGGAAACGCAGGGTCTCGCGCACGTCGGCATCGAGGTCGTGGGTCACGCGCAGGCCCAGCGTGGTCACGCTGTCGCGCCCCAACAGCGCATGCTGCCGCCGGTAATCCAGCGTGGCGTTGAGGTTGGTGTAGTCGAGCTGCTGGCGGTACAGGCTCTCGTTCAAGTCCATCGGGTAATGGTGGTAGACCAGTCCCGCCTGCAGCGACGATGCATCGTCGATCTGCAGCGTGGTCATGTTGCCCAGCCAGGTGCTGCCCGGCTGCGGGCGGCGTGCGCCGATGGCCAGGTTGGCCGGGTTGGCCGCACGTGGGTCATTGCGGATCTGGTCGCGGGTGAGGCGCCCTGGGGTTTCATGGTTGGTTTCGCGGTAGCGCAGGAAGAAGCGTGTTTCCAGCTGCGGCGTGAGCTGCCAGCCGACGTTCGCCATCGCGCCCTTGCCGTCGCCGGCGGCATGCTGCTGGTAGCCGTCGTATTCGGTGTCGGTGTAGTTGAGGTAGTAGTCGACCGCGCCGGACACGCCGCCATAGCCCACACTGCGCTTCTGGTAACCGCGGCTGCCGGCTTCGTACTGCAGCTCCAGCCCCGACGCATCTCGGCCGCTGCGGCTGACGTAATTGATTGCGCCACCCAGGGCGAGCGCGCCGCGTTCGAACCCGTTTGCCCCGCGCAGGACCTCGGCGCGGCTCAGCCACAGCGGTTCCAGCAGTTCGTAGGGCGTACCGCCTGGTCCGGTCAGCGGCAGACCATCGAGCGAGACCGAGATGCCCGACGCATGCGCGCCCGGGCCCCGGTTGATGCCCGAGCCGCGAATGGACACCTTCGCCCCTTCATTGCCGGGCGACTGGGCGCTGATGCCGGGCTGGTAGGCCAGCACGTCGGCGGTCCCGGCCAGGCGGCCATCGGCGCGGGAGAGGTCGATTACATTGCCGGCGCCGGGCACGCGCTTGAGCGCGGCGCGGGCCTGCTCGACGTCGCTGGCAGCGGTGACGGTGACTGCGTCCAGCGTGGTCGGCTTGTCGACAGGGGCAGCGGAGGCGGTGGAACCCAGCGCTGCCGAAAGGGCCAGGGTCAGCGCGGACAGGGTGGGGCAGTGCAGCGAACGAGGGAGTGGCATGCGTCTGGAATCAATGCGGAACAGGGCAGACGGTGGACAGGCGGATGCCTGTAAACCGCAATTTGGCCGCGAAAGTTAACAGGTTGCCCGCATTCCGTCACCCGGCGCCTGCGTATGGCGGTGCGTCGATCGGTAACGCCGGCCAACGGCCGGCGCTACCTGGCCAAACGGATCCCGCAGGTGGATCAGCGCAGAATCCCCGGCAGATCCAATCCCTTTTCCTTCGCGCAGTCGAGCGCGATCTCGTACCCGGCATCCGCGTGCCGCATCACGCCCGTCGCCGGATCGTTCCACAACACCCGTGCAATGCGCTTGGCTGCCGCCTCGGTGCCGTCGCAGACGATCACCATGCCGGCGTGCTGCGAGAAGCCCATGCCGACGCCGCCGCCGTGGTGCAGCGACACCCAGGTGGCGCCACTGGCGGTATTGAGCAGGGCATTGAGCAGCGGCCAGTCCGAGACCGCATCCGAGCCATCGACCATGGCCTCAGTCTCGCGGTTGGGGGAGGCTACGCTGCCGCTGTCCAGATGATCGCGGCCGATCACCACCGGGGCCTTCAGCTCGCCATTGGCGACCATCTCATTGAACGCCAGCCCCAGCCGGTCGCGGTCGCCCAGACCCACCCAGCAGATGCGCGCCGGCAGGCCCTGGAACTTGATCTTCTCGGCGGCCATGTCCAGCCAGCGGTGCAGGTGCGGGTTGTCCGGAATCAGTTCCTTTACCTTCGCATCGGTCTTGGCGATGTCCTCCGGGTCGCCGCTCAGCGCGGCCCAGCGGAACGGGCCGATGCCACGGCAGAACAGCGGGCGGATGTAGGCCGGCACGAAACCGGGGAAGTCGAACGCATTTTCCACGCCTTCTTCCAGCGCCATCTGGCGCAGGTTGTTGCCGTAATCCACGGTTGGCACGCCAAGCGCGTGGAAGGCGAGCATGGCGCGGATGTGGTTGGCCATCGATTCGCGCGCCGCCTTCTCCACGACCTTCGGTGCCGAGACGCGCTGTTCGTCCCACTGTTCCACCGTCCAGTCCTGCGGCAGGTAGCCGTTGACCGGGTCGTGGGCCGAGGTCTGGTCGGTCAGCAGGTCCGGCTTGATTCCGCGCACCAGCAGCTCGTCCAGCACATCGGCAACGTTGCCCAGAAGACCGACGGACAGCGGCTTTTTCGCCGTGCACGATTCGTCGATCAGGCGCAGCGCCTCGTCAAGGTCGTCTGTCCAGGTATCCAGGTAGCCGGTGCGCAGGCGCATCTCGATGCTGCTGCGGCGGCATTCCACTGCCAGGCACGAGGCGCCGGCCATCACCGCGGCCAACGGCTGCGCGCCGCCCATGCCGCCCAGGCCGCCGGTGAACAGCCACCTGCCGGCAAGGTTGCCGTTGTAATGCTGGCGGCCCATTTCCACGAAGGTCTCGTAGGTGCCCTGCACGATGCCCTGCGCGCCGATGTAGATCCAGCTGCCGGCGGTCATCTGGCCGTACATGGCCAGGCCCTTCTTATCCAGTTCGTTGAAGTGGTCCCAGGTGGCCCAGCGCGGCACCAGGTTGGAGTTGGCAATCAGCACGCGCGGCGCGTCGGCATGGGTGCGGAACACGCCTACCGGCTTGCCCGACTGCACCAGCAGGGTCTGGTCGTCCTCCAGCCGCGTCAGGGTGTCCACGATCGCATCGAAGCTTTCCCAGTCGCGCGCGGCGCGGCCGATGCCGCCGTACACCACCAGCTCCTGCGGGCGCTCGGCCACGTCCGGGTGCAGGTTGTTCATCAGCATGCGCAGCGGCGCCTCGGTCAGCCAGCTCTTTGCGGTGAGCGTGGTGCCGGTGGGGGCGATGATGGTGCGGGTGGAATCGTGACGGCTCATGCAGCACTCCGGGAGTTCGCGAATTCAAGGCAGGCGGTAAGCACCTGCTGCAGCGTCTGGCGCAGCGGTGCAGCGTGATCGGGGTCGAGCGGGGTGGGCCAGCTGTGCACGTCCACCAGTTCCGGTTCGTGCATGTAGCCGCGGCAGGCCAGTTCCATCTGCAGGCTGTGCACGCCGCCGGGAATGTCGCTGTAATGGCGGGTGATCCAGCCGCCCTTGAACCGGCCATTGCGCACGTGCGGCAGGCCACTGAACCGGCACAGGTTCTCGACCACGTCGCTGAGCGCATTGTCGCAGGAGGTGTCCGGCGTACCGGACGGGCCGGCCGTACCCAGATTGAACTGCGGCAGTTCGCCGTCGAACAGGTGCGGGATATGCGAACGGATCGAATGCGCGTCATACACCACCACCGTGGCGTGGCGCTGGCGCAGGCGCGCGATCTGCGCGGCCAGTGCGTCGTGGTAGGGCTGGAAATAGGTGTCGCGGCGCTGTGCGATGGCGGCATCATCCGGCGCGCGGCCAGCGTGGTAGAGCGGCTGGTTGTCGAAGGTGGTCAGTGGACACAGGCCGGTGGTGTTCTGGCCGGGATACAGCGACACGCCGCTGGGATCGCGGTTGAGGTCGATCACCGAGCGCGAGATCGCCGAGCGCACCGTGGTGGCCCCCAGCTGCCGCGCAAAGTCGTACAGCTCATGCACCCACCAGTCGGCATCGCGGCGTGCCAGCCAGGGCGACACGAAGTCACTGACCAGCGCATCGGGCAGTTCGGTACCGGTGTGCGGGAAGCTGACGATCAGCGGTGCATCGCCTTGGTGCACCTGCAGCCAGTCCGGGTGGGCGTTCATGCCAGCGGCTCCACCTGCGGCAGCACGTCGGCCAGTCCTTCGGCCAGTGCGCCGCTGCGCACCAGCGCGGTGGCGGCGACCATGTCCGGGTGGAAGTAGCGGTCGTCCTGCAGGGTCGGCACCTGCGCACGCAGGCGCTGGCGGACCGCCTCCAGCGCAGCGCTGGAGCGCAGCCCGTCGTGGAAGTCGCAGCCCTGGGCGGCGGCGAGCAGTTCGATGCCGACCACGTTGGCCGCGTTCTCGGCCATCTGCAGCAGCCGGCGCGCGCCATGTGCGGCCATCGACACGTGGTCTTCCTGGTTGGCCGAGGTCGGGATCGAGTCGACGCTGGCCGGATAAGCGCGCTGCTTGTTCTCCGACACCAGCGCCGCGGCGGTGACCTGCGGAATCATGAAGCCGGAATTGAGGCCCGGCTTGGGGGTGAGGAAGGCGGGCAGGCCGGACAGCGCCGGGTCCACCAGCATCGCGGTGCGGCGCTCGCTGATCGAGCCGATCTCGCACACTGCCATCGCCAGCATGTCGGCGGCGAAGGCCACCGGCTCGGCGTGGAAATTGCCGCCACTGAGCGCTTCGTTGGTGTCGGTGAACACCAGTGGGTTGTCCGACACCCCATTGGCTTCAATGGCCAGCGTGGTCGCCGCCTGGCGCATCACGTCGAACGCCGCGCCCATCACCTGCGGCTGGCAGCGCAGGCAGTACGGGTCCTGTACGCGCACATCGTTGTCGCGGTGCGATTCACGGATCGCCGACCCCTGCATCAGGGTCCGCAGCGCGGCGGCGGTGGCGATCTGCCCGCGCTGGCCGCGGATGGCGTGGATGCGGGGATCGAACGGCGTGTCCGAGCCCTTGGCCGCTTCCACCGACAGCGCGCCGGTCACCAGTGCGGCCTGGAATACGGTGGAGATCTCGAACAGCCCGGCCAGCGCATACGCGGTGGAGTACTGGGTGCCGTTGAGCAGGGCCAGGCCTTCCTTGGCACCCAGCACCAGCGGTGACAGTCCGAACCGGCCCAGCGCGTCGGCGGCGCTCAGGCGCTCAGCGCCGACGAACGCTTCGCCCACGCCGATCATCACGCTGGCCAGGTGCGAGAGCGGCGCCAGGTCGCCCGAGGCGCCGACCGAGCCCTGGCAGGGAATCACCGGCACCAGGTCGTGCTGCAGGAACGCTTCGAGCAGCGCCAGCGTTTCCGGACGGATGCCCGATGCGCCCTGCGCCAGGCTGGTGAGCTTGAGCGCCATCATCAGCCGCACCACCGGCGCCGGCATCGGCTCACCCACGCCGGCCGCGTGCGACAGCACGATATTGCGCTGCAGGGTTTCCAGGTCCTCACGTTCGATACGCACGCTGGCAAGCTTGCCGAAGCCGGTGTTGATGCCATACACCGGCTCGCCCTTGGCCACGATGTCGGCCACCGTCTGCGCGCTGCGCTGCACCGCCTCGGCCGAGGCCGGGTCCAGGCGCACCGTCGCGCCGTCGTAGATCGCGCGCCATTGGGCCAGCGTCACGGCGCCGGGCTGCAGGGTGAGGGTGGTGCTCATGGAATCTCCAGACATCGTTGAAGTCAGACGGATATGCCGCGCATCACGCGCGCGTGCAGCGGGTTGAAGCCCATGCGGTAGACAAGGTCGGCAGGCGACTCGATGTCCCACAGGGCCAGGTTGCAGTCCAGGCCCACGGCGAGCCGGCCGATCCGCGCCTGGCGGCCCAGCGCACGCGCCGCTTCGCGGGTGAAGCCGGCAATGCATTCGTCAACGGTCATGCGGAACAGCGTGGCGGCCATGTTCATGGCCAGCAGCGGGCTGGTCAGTGGCGAGGTGCCGGGGTTGCTGTCGGTGGCCAGTGCCAACGGCACGCCGGCGGCGCGCAACGCGTCGATCGGGGGCAGGGTGGTGTCGCGGGTGAAGTAGAACGCGCCCGGCAGCAGCACGGCCACCGTGCCGGCGGCGCGCATGGCGGCGATGCCCTCGGCATCCAGGTGTTCGATATGGTCGGCTGAGAGCGCGCCATGGCGCGCGGCCAGCGCTGCGCCATGCTGGTTGCTGAGCTGCTCGGCATGGATCTTCACCGCCAGCCCGTGCGCCTTGGCCGCGACGAACACCTGTTCGGCCTGCGCGGCACTGAAGGCGATGTTCTCGCAGAACACGTCGACCGCCTCGGCAAGATCCTGCGCGGCCACCGCCGGAATCATCACGCTGCACACCTCGTCGATGTAATCCTGCGCATCCCGGCCCGGCGGCACGGCGTGCGCGCCCAGGAAGGTGGGCACGATCTCGACCGCGCGCTGCCGCGCCAGATCGCGGGCCACCCGCAGCTGTCTGGTTTCATCCTCCAGGGTCAGCCCGTAACCGGATTTGATTTCCACGGTGGTGACGCCTTCGGCCAGCATGGCGTCCAGGCGCGGCAGGCTGGCGGCCAGCAGCTGCGCCTCGCTGGCGGCGCGGGTGGCGCGCACGGTGGAGGCAATGCCGCCGCCGGCCCGCGCGATATCGGCGTAGCTCACGCCCTGCAGGCGCTGTTCGAATTCATTGGCACGGTTGCCGGCGTAGACCAGGTGGGTATGGCAGTCGATCAGCCCGGGACTGATCCAGCGCCCGCCGCAGTCCACGCGCTGCACCGGCTGCAGCTGCGCCTCGGACCCGGCCGGTCCCACGTGCACGATGCGGCCGTCGGTGGCGGCGATCACCCCGTCGCGGATTACACCGAGCCCGGGGCCGTCGACGGTGATCAGGTGAGCGTGGGTCCAGAGGGTGTCACAGTGCATGGCAGCAACCACGGCGGCTTATATGTCTATACAATATAGGCGCCACTTCCGGGATGTCCAGTGATGTCAGCCACCGCCGCCATTGAGTACGCTTTCCACGCCGACCACGCCCTGTTGCCGCAGGGCTGGGCGCGCGATGTGCGCATCGCCTGCGCTGGCGGCACCGTGCAGGCCGTGCATGTCGGCGTCGCCGCGCAGCCCGGTGATACGGCCCTGGCAATCGCGCTGCCCGGCCTGGGCAACCTGCACAGCCACGCCTTCCAGCGCGGCATGGCCGGTCTGACCGAGATCGGTGGGCGCAGCGGCGACAGCTTCTGGAGCTGGCGTGAGTTGATGTACCGCTTCCTGGCGCACCTGCAGCCGGAGGCGGTGCAGGCCATCGCCGAGCAGGCGTACGTGGAGATGCTCGAATCGGGCTTCACCCGCGTGGGCGAGTTCCACTACCTGCACCACGCTCCGGACGGCCATCCCTATGCGGACCGCGCCGAGATGGCCGCGCGCATCGCCGCCGCCGCCCACGGCAGCGGCATCGGCCTGACCCTGCTGCCGGTGTTCTATGCGCATGCCGATTTCGGAGGTGCAGCGCCCAACCCGGCACAGCGCCGGCTGCTGCACAGTGTGGACGGCTTTGCCGAGCTGCTCGAAGGTTGCCGGCACGCGCTGCGTGGCCAGCACGATGCGGTGCTGGGCATCGCCCCGCACAGCCTGCGTGCGGTCACCGGCGAGGAACTGTCCGCGCTGCTGCCGCTCAACCACGGCCCGGTGCACATCCACATCGCCGAACAGACGCGCGAGGTCGACGCCTGCGTGGCCTGGAGCGGGCTGCGCCCGGTGCGCTGGCTGTACGAACATGCCGCGGTCGATCAGCGCTGGTGCCTGGTGCACGCCACCCACGTGGACGACGACGAAGTGCAGCGCATCCTGGCCAGCCGGGCGGTGGTGGGCCTGTGCCCGATCACCGAAGCCAACCTCGGCGACGGGCTGTTTCCGATGCAGGCCTTCGCGCGCAGCGGTGGCCGGTTCGGCGTCGGCTCGGATTCCAACGTGCTGATCGATGCGGCCGAGGAACTGCGCCTGCTCGAATACGGGCAGCGCCTGCAGCTGCGCGGCCGCAACGTGCTGGCACCGCAGGACGCAGGTTCCAGCGGGCGTTGGCTGTTCGAGCAGTCCCTGCAGGGCGCAGCGCAGGCGTTGGGAGTGGGCTGCGGCCTTCAGCCAGGTGCGCCGGCCGACGTGGTCGAACTGGACCCGCAGCACCCCGCGCTGATCGCGCGCGAAGGCGATGCCTGGCTTGACAGCTGGGTGTTCGCCGCCCGTAATGGCGCCGTCCGATCGGTATGGCGCGGGGGGCGCGAACTGGTCCGGCACGGCCGCCACCTGCAGCGTGGCGCAGTCGCGGCGCGGTTTGCCCAGGCGCTGCGCGGCGTGCTGGCCGCCCACTGAGTCCCCCCACCCCTGCCGGCCCGCCGGCCGCGACCCCTTCCAGGAATCCCGAGTGACGGGCAAGAAAGCCGAAACCCTCAACCAGCGCATCCGTGCGGATCTGGAAAGCCGCATTCTCAGTGGAGAATGGGCGCCGGGGTTCCGCATTCCGTATGAGCATGAGTTGATGGAGCAGTACAGCTGCTCGCGGATGACCGTCAACAAGGTGCTGACCGCTCTGTCCGAGAGCGGCATGATCGAACGCCGCCGCCGCGCCGGTTCGTTCGTCGCACGCCAGCCACCGCACCTGGAGCAGGTGGCGCTGGAAATTCCGGACATCGCCATGGCCGTCGGCGCGCGTGGCCATGTCTACGGCTATCAGCTGCTGGAGCGCGCCTACCGTGCGCCTCATCCGTCGGCGAGCGAGGAAGTGGCGCTGTCCGGTGACCAGAAGCTGCTGGCGATCCGCTGCCTGCACCGCGCCGATGGCCGGCCGCTGGCGCTGGAACACCGGCTGATCAGCCCGGTTGGCGTGCCGGAGGTGCTGGCGGTGGATTTCAACACCACCGCGCCGGGCAGCTGGCTGCTGCAGAACGTTTCATGGACCCGTGCGCAGCACCGGATCAGCGCCTGGGGGGCCGACGCGGCCGCCGCTGCGCTGCTGGAGGTGAAACCGGGTACCGCGTGCCTGGTCATCGACCGCTTGACCTGGCGCGGCGATCAGCCCATCACCTGTGTGCGGCAGATGTTCCTCGGCGATGCCTGGGACCTGGTCGCGAAGTTCGCCCCCGGCGCACGCTGACCGCAGACCCGGCGCTACCGGGCAACCGCGCCGTTCAACGTAGTGCCGGGCTTTGCCCGGCAACCGCGCCGCTCAACGTAGTGCCGGGCTCTGCCCGGCAATCCCGCCCGCGCGCTACGAGGTGGCGCACTGCCTCCAGCGCACCGGTTCGTCCGTCCCCAGTCGCGGGTTGAGCTGGATGCGCACGGTGCGCAGCGCCGGGTAGCGTTTCACCTGGCGACATATATGCGGCCACACCGCGTCGATTTCGTCGGACCGGTTGACCGCCAGGGTCTGGCGGGTCTGCCAGAAGGCATTGAGCACCCCAGCCTGATGGCCCAGCAGCGTGGCCAGTTCCCGCTGATAGCGCGCCAGCGTTTCCGGATCCGGATCGGCCACGGTGCCCAGGACGCTGTCCGCATCGCTGCTGGTGGGTTTCGCCGTTGCCGCTGCCTCGGAAGCGCCAGCAGAAGGGGCAACAGCGCCGCTTGCGTCCGGCTGAGTTGCCGCCGCCGACGAAGCCGACGCCGAGGCGGGTGCAGGTGCAGGTGCAGGTGCAGGTGCAGGTGCAGGTGCTGCTGAAGGTGCAGGGGCGGGCAAAGAGGCAGCGGGGGCGGGCGCTGCCGCAGCCGCAGGAGCGGCAGCCGTTGCTCCAGCATCCTGCCCCAGGCGCGTGGTCAGGTAGCCCATTCCTACGATCAGGCCCAGGGTCAACGAGCCCAGCGCGGCAATGGAAATGCGCCGCACCGCCTCACGCCGCGCGGTGTGGATGACGCGGGATTCCACGTCGCCCGGCAGGTAGGGGCGCAACATCGGCCACAGCAGGGCGCCGTCCAGCACTTCCACACTCTGCTTTTCCGCGGCCGAGCGCCCATCGCGCTCCACATTGCCCTCGGTGATCAGAATGCCGCCGCGGGCGCCGGCCAGGCGCGATGCCGCACCCAGCTCGTTCACCGCGGCGGTCCCGATCCGGTAGGCGCGGCCGTGCTTGCATGAGACCAGGAAGCGCTGGTGCTGGGCATCCTGCATCAGGAAGTCGCTGCTGGGCTCGCGGCTGTCGTCGGCTTCGCCGGGCACATCCTCAAGCCCGCGCTGTTCATGCAGGGCACGGCGGACGATGGCGGAAAAGTCGCGCCAGTGCATGCCGGCCAGGGCATTCAGACCCAGGCGGATCTCCTTTCGGCGACGCTTGAACAGCCAGAAGTAGGCCGCGGTCAGGGACCAGACAGCGAGAGCCAGCAGGAGAGCCAGAATCCAGGAGAACATGGGGCCTAGAGATGAACACGGAGGTACAGGCAACAGTCTATATGCGCCCGCGCCTGTCTGTGTGGTGTCGTATGGGGTTTAAACGTGTCCCAACCGAACTTCTGCGGCACGCCCGGTGACGGATGTCTCAGTTTGGGCCGCCCGGGAGGCGGGCACGAAAAAACCCGCCAATCCTTAGCCGTGAGGGGAGGGAACAAACGGCGCAGAAGCAATTGGCGGGTCGATTCGGATTGTCAACAAAGACGTGCTGCTTTGCAACAATCCAGCTTCAGTCGAGGGTGGGCTGCGGTCAGGGGTCCGAACCCGGCGACTGATGCGTGCCCGGACGCGGGTCCGCGTTCGGCGAGGCATTGCGCGCCTCGGCGCGGTTGAGCCGGGCCGTGAGGGCATCGATGCGGGCGTTGAGCGTGGCGACATCCTCGGCAGTGGGGATGTTCAGGCGCTTGAGCACGCCCTGGACCCGGTCATCGAAGGCCTTTTCAACCTTGTCCCAGGTGCCGGCGGCCTTTTCCCGGGCTTCGCCCAGGTGCTCTTCCACATTGTCGCGCCAGCGTGGGGTGTCCCCGGCCTGTTCGCGGTTGCGTGCGTCGATCGACTCGCCTTCCTTGACCAGGTTGTCGAAGACGCGGCTGCCTTCTGCCTGTGCCCGGCCAAAGGCGCCCAATCCGGCCAGCCAGATCTGCTGCGCCGAATCGGTCAGCCGGCGCGAGAAGCGCTCGGCCTGGTCCTGCAGCGAGGGCTTTTCGCCGGTGCGGTCATCGTAGTCGTCGTGAGTATTCATGGGGCGATCCTGTGAGTGGCCACCCCCTGATCCTACCCAGCGCCTCGATTGCGCGGCGTGATGGCGCGCTGCGCGCCATGGCCGGGGTTCAGCCGAGCTTTTCCTGCAGCACGCGCTGGATTTCGCCTTCCACCATGCCCTTCATCATCGACACGGGAAAGCCGAGCTCGGCGGCGACATGCACCTGGCCCGGAAGCAGCTCGATCAGGCCCTTCACCCCCGAGCCGCTGAAGTTGAGCGCATCGCCCACCCAGCGGGTGTCGAGCGAGAACTTCTCGGTGAGCTTGGCCGCCATCTCCTCGACCGCCGAACGGGCCGCCTCGGCGGGCAGGGCGTGGGCGTGATGGATATCGATGCTGGACATGCGGGCTCCTGGCGGGTGGTTGTGGAAAGCGGGCGTGCATTGTGCGCATCCTCAGGCACAACGCCAAGCAGTGCGTCACACTTCTATCTTCCCAGACTGCCAACCTGCTAGGCTGCGCCGCGTGCAGAACCTGCTTGTCCACTTCACCCATCGCCAACACCCCGACCAGCCCCTGCGGCCGGGGGTGCAGCGCATCGTGCGCCACGCCTCGGGAAGCGTCCGCCTCGGCGGTGACGCGGCCGGGACCCTGTTGCTGGCCCAGTTCTGCCTGGATGACCGCGGCCTGTGGCTGCAGGTGGCCAGCGGCATGCGCGGCATTCACGTCAACGGTCGCCCTGTGCGGCGCATGGCCCTGCTGCGCGCCGGCGACGCCGTCTACGCCGATGGTGTGGAGATGGTGGTGCAGGGCGACTGCGAAGCGCTCACCCATGCCCCGTCGCGCAGCGACGAGATCGGCGAGGACCAGCGCCTGCTGCGCGGCGTCGGCGGCCAGCATCACGGGCGCAGCTTCACCCTGGACCGCCCGCGGGTGATCGGCCGCGGCGCCGACTCGGACATCGTGATCGACGATCCGGCCTTCGCCGAGCAGCACGCGCGCCTGGAGCGCCATGGCGACCGGTTGCTGCTGCGTGACCTGGGTGCGGGCGAATCGACCCGGGTCAACGGCGTCAGCGTCCGGCACTGCTGGCTGCAGCCGGGCGACCAGCTGGTCTTCGATGCCCAGCACCGCTTTGTGCTGGAAGTCCCACATGACGGGCGCAAGCGCGTGGCCAGCCATGAAGAGGATGCGCTGCTCGACCTGCCTGCGCCGGTCGATGCGCGGCTCACCCCGAAGCGGGTCAGCCGCTGGCCGTGGCTGCTGGGCAGCGCGTTGCTGCTGGCCGGCCTGCTCAGCCTGCTGCTCTGGTTCGGCGCGCGCTGATGCCGCCCGACCAACGGTCGGGCGCTACCGCCGCTCGCACACCACCGTGGGTCGTGTAGCAGCACCGGTAACACACGACCGTTGGTCGTGTGGCAACGCCGGTAGCACACGACCGTTGCTCGTGTGGCAACGCCGGTAGCACACGACCGTTGCTCGTGTGGCAACGCCGGTAGCACACGACCGTTGGTCGTGTGGCAACGCCGGTAGCACACGACCGTTGGTCGTGTGGCAACGCCGGTAGCACACGACCGTTGGTCGTGTGGCAGCGCCGATAGATTCAAACGCAACCAATTTCGCCTTGTCCTGCAAGGCCTAAAGGCTGGTGCGCTGCGGCATACTAGGGGTCTTGCCCCATAGGTGTGACATGACGCGCGCGTTCAATTTCAGTGCCGGCCCTGCAACCCTGCCGGAATCGGTCCTGCGCCAGGCGCAGGAAGAAATGTTGGAATGGAACGGCGCTGGCGCCTCCATTGTCGAAATGAGCCATCGCGGCCCGGAGTTCATGGCAGTCGCCGCCGAGGCCGACGCCGACCTTCGCCGCCTGATCGGCATTCCCGACGACTATGCCGTGCTGTTCCTGGCCGGTGGCGCAACCACCCAGCAGGCGCTGCTCGCGCTGAACTTCGCCACCCCCGGCCAGACCGTGGACTACGTGGTGACCGGGCACTGGGGCAAGACCGCGATCAAGCAGGTCAGCCCGTACGTCAATGTCAATGTCGCCGCCAGCAGCGAGTCCACCGGGTTCCACGACATTCCACCACGCAACCAGTGGCAGCTGTCCCGCGATGCGGCCTATGTGCACATCACTGCCAACGAGACCATCCATGGCGTGGAGTTCCGTGACACCCCCGATGTCGGCGACGTGCCGCTGTTCGCCGATTTCAGTTCCTCCATTGCCAGCGAACCCCTGGATGTCTCGCGCTACGGGCTGATCTACGCCGGCGCGCAGAAGAACCTGGGGCCGGTGGGCGTCTCGGTGGTGATCGTACGCCGCGACCTGCTGGAACGCAGCGGCCAGCCGCGCGCGGACATCTTCGATTACCGCTCGCATGTTGCCCGCGACTCGATGCTCAACACCCCGCCGACCTGGAACTGGTACCTGGCCGGGCTGGTGTTCAAGTGGATGCTGGCCGAAGGCGGTGTGGAGGAATTCGCCCGCCGCAATGCGGCCAAATCCGCGCTGGTCTATGCGGCCATCGATGCCTCCGGCGGCTTCTACCGCAACGAGGTGCTGCCTGCCGCCCGCTCGCGGATGAACATTCCGTTCTTCCTGCCCGACGACACCCTCACCGCGCGTTTCGTCAGTGAATCCAAGGCGGCCGGCCTGCTGGCACTGAAGGGGCATAAAGCGGTCGGTGGCATTCGTGCCTCGCTGTACAACGCGCTGCCGGTGGAAGGCGCCCAGGCGCTGACCGCGTTCATGCGCGACTTCCAGCAGCGCAACGGCTGACGCTCTCGACTTTACCGGGGCGCCCGCCGCCCCACTGCAACTGGACTCCCTGATGGCCACCAAACCCGCCAAGCCCAAGGCACCTCCCGCCAAGCCCGCCGCGGCCAGATCCAAGCCTGCCGCCGCCAAGCCTTCCAAGGCCGATGCCGTGCCGGCGATTGCCGCCCCGGTGCTGTCGGACGTGCGTGCCAAGATCGACCACATCGACCGCAGCATCCAGGCGCTGATCGCCGAGCGCGCCGAGTTCGCGCACCAGGTCGGCAAGGCCAAGGGCAAGCTCGCCGCCGCCGTGGACTACTACCGCCCCGAGCGCGAAGCCCAGGTGCTGCGCATGGTGGTGGACCGCAACGAGGGCCCGCTCAGCGATGAAGTGCTGGTCCACGTGTTCCGCGAAATCATGTCGGCCTGTCTGGCCCAGCAGGAGCCGTTGAAGATCGGCTACCTCGGCCCGGAAGGCACCTTCAGCCAGCAGGCCGTGCTCAAGCATTTCGGTCGCTCGGCACTGGGCCTGCCGTTGGCCAGCATCGAGGAAGTGTTCCAGGAAGTGGAAGCAGGCAACGCCGATTTCGGCGTGGTGCCGGTGGAGAACTCGGGGCAGGGCACCATCCAGATCACCCTGGACATGTTCCTCACCTCCAACCTGAAGATCTGCGGTGAGGTGGAGCTGCGCGTGCAGCAGTACCTGATGTCGCGCAGCGGCCGGCTGGAAGATGTCGAACGCGTGTATGGCCACCCGCAGTCGTTCATGCAGACCTCCTCGTGGCTGCGCGCCAACCTGCCCAAGGCCGAAAAGGTGCCGGTGTCGAGCAATGCCGAAGGCGCGCGCCGCGCCCGCAACGCCGACGATGCTGCCGCCATCGGTGGTGAAAGCGCGGGGCACGTGTACGGCCTGAAAAAGGTGGTCACCAAGCCGATCCAGAACGATGCCGACAACACCACCCGCTTCCTGGTGGTGGGGCGCCAGTTCTTCCCGAGCTCGGGCCACGACCGCACCTCCGTGCTGGTGTTCATCCACGACAAGCCCGGCGCGCTGTTCGACGTGCTCAGTCCGTTCGCACGCCATGGCATCAGCATGAACCGCATCGAGTCGCGCCCCTCGCACAACGCGAAGTGGGAGTACGGCTTCTTCATCGACCTGGCCGGCCACATCGACGATGAGGCGATGCAGGCCGCGCTGGCCGAACTGAAGGCGCACTCGGCGCAGATCAAGGTGCTCGGCTCCTATCCGGTTGCCGTGCCCTGATTGCCCTGGCGCCGCGCGCGGCGCCGACGCCCCACGCCCCTCTTTCCGCATGACTGCCGCCCACGGGCGGCTCCACAGGATTCACCGATGACCGTTTCCGCTTCCTGGATCGCCCGCAAGGGCCAGCCCCTGCAGGGTAGCCTGACCATTCCCGGCGACAAGTCCGTCTCGCACCGCGCGGTGATGTTTGCCGCCCTGGCCGACGGCGTGTCGCGCATCGACGGCTTCCTGGAAGGCGAAGACACCCGCGCCACCGCCGCGATCTTCTCGCAGCTGGGCGTACGCATCGAGACCCCGTCGCCGTCGCAGCGCATCGTGCACGGCGTGGGCGTGGACGGTCTGCAGGCGCCCGGCGCGCCGCTGGACTGCGGCAACGCCGGCACCGGCATGCGCCTACTGGCGGGCCTGCTGGCTGCGCAGCCGTTCGACTCGGTGATGGTTGGCGATGAATCGCTGTCGCGCCGCCCGATGCGTCGGGTCACCGGCCCGCTCGCGCAGATGGGCGCGAAGATCGACACCGAGGCCGACGGCACACCGCCGCTGCGCGTGCATGGCGGCCAGACGCTGCACGGCATCGACTTCGCCTCGCCGGTCGCCAGCGCCCAGGTCAAATCGGCCGTGCTGCTGGCCGGCCTGTACGCTCATGGCGAGACTGCCGTTACCGAGCCGCATCCCACTCGCGATTACAGCGAACGCATGTTGCGCGCCTTCGGGGTTGAGATCGATTTCTCGCCCGGCAAGGCACGCCTGCGCGGCGGCCAGCGCCTGCGCGCCACCGACATCGCGGTGCCTGCCGACTTCTCGTCGGCAGCGTTCTTCCTGGTTGCGGCCAGCATCATTCCTGGATCGGAACTGCGCCTGCGCCAGGTCGGCCTCAACCCGCGCCGCACCGGCCTGTTGACTGCGCTGCGCTTGATGGGCGCCGATATTGTCGAAGAGAACCATGCCGAGCAGGGCGGGGAAGCGGTCGCCGATCTGGTGGTGCGCTACGCCCCCCTGCACGGCGCCGAGATTCCCGAAGCGCTGGTGCCGGACATGATCGACGAGTTCCCGGCGCTGTTCGTCGCCGCTGCGGCCGCGCAGGGCAACACCGTCGTGCGTGGCGCCGCCGAATTGCGGGTCAAGGAATCCGACCGCCTGGCCGCCATGGCCACCGGCCTGCGCAGCCTGGGCGTGCAGGTGGACGAAACCGAAGACGGGGCCACCATTCATGGTGGCGGCGAGCTGGGTGCTGGCACCATCGAAAGCCACGGCGATCACCGCATTGCGATGGCGTTTGCGATTGCTGGCCAGCTCAGCAGCGGCGAAGTGCGGGTGAATGACATTGCCAATGTGGCGACGTCGTTCCCGGATTTCGATGGGTTGGCGACCGGGGCGGGATTTGGATTGGCCGTGGCGTGAGCGCGCCACGGCGCCTGGCCAGAGGCGCGGCAATGCTGCCCGGTACTGCCTGACCATTGCGCTGCGCCGACATGAAGCGCCGGCGCCGCACTGTATCGAGTGCGCTGCACGATGGGCGCGCTGAAGCGCTTCCCGCCGATCCGTCCGCCTTCACCCGGTACTAACCCGGCACTCCGCAGATTCAGCTGCACGGGGGTGACATTCTGCAGCCAATCCGCTGGAGAATCACCATGAAACTACCCACCTCACATGCAGCGCGCTTGAGGGGGACATCGCGCTACCGTCAGGCGAGTCCGGACCGTAAGGTACTGAGCCCACCGCGGCTGATGGTGCAGACAGACCCTTGGTTCGGCCCCCACGAACTCCTTGAATCGGAAGAATCCGGATTTGTTCTCCCCGGCGAATCGGCGCAGGACAATCTCGCTATGTTTGCAGCCATCGACGCGTTGAGTTCGCCTGCTGATTCGGTCTTCACCCTGCATTTTCAAACAGAAGGCGGCCAACGGGAAAAGGTTGTGCATCATTACGACGGAATGCAGAGCGTGGTCAGTCTGCCCATCTCAAAGGCATGGACCCGCGCAGCTATCGGCAGGCATTTTTCGCTCGACTATCAGGTGGAGTGGCCCGATGGTACCCGGCTTGACGGTGCAAGAATCTCAATTCGTGTCCATCCCATCGTGGAGATTTCGCCCATACACATTGAAGGTGTCGGGTTCGGCGAACCGATCGATCCGGCGCTTCTGCCGGACTCGATACTCTTCAACGTGGCGCGTATGCGCAATGCCGAGTTTTTCCACAATGCACGGTTTCGCCTGCTGTTGCAGGGGGCAACGCCTGGGGGTTTCATCAGTCCCATCCTCGATATTTACTTCCCGCTTCCCAATATTGGCGAAAGCCCGTACACCGTCATGCTGCAGAAGTGGCACCTCATAAAGCCATACGAGGAGGGTTGGACGGATCTGCGTCTACAGTGTCTATCCCACATGGTGTTGGCGCCTCCGCCCAACATTCCAGCCAGGTGGGGGCAACTTGTGCAAATGGGGGTCAACCACATTCTTCCACCGGTAACGCGCAGATAACGGAACTGGCCCATCGAGCGTGGGCGTAACGGCCAAAAAAAGAGCCGACCTTTCGGTCGGCTCCCGGCTCCCCCGCCTTTTTCAGAAGGGGTTACCGCTCGGTACGGAAGTCCACCGGCACGCGCACGACGCTGGCCACGGCACGGCCGTTCTGCATCGCCGGCTCGAACTTCCAGTCGCGCACCGTGCTCAGCACGGCACGGTCCAGATCGCGGTCCCGCCCACCGGTGCGCTGCACGATGTCGGCATTGGTGACCTGGCCACGCGTGTCCACGTTGAGGCTGGCCACCACGCTGCCCTCCACGCCGCTGCGCAGCGCCGAACGCGGATACACCGGCTTGGCATTGCTGCTCAGCGGGCGCGCATCGCGGTCACGCACGGCCGGCGTGGCACGGCGCTGGGTCGTGGTCGCCGGTGTAGCCTGGCGGGTCGCCGGTGCCGGTGTCGTTGCCACCGGGGTTTCCGTGGCAGGCAGCATGCGCTCACCGATCGGCGCACTCGCGGTTTCATCCGGGTTGGCATAGCGCAGCCAGACCAGCGCGGCGGCGAACATTGCAACGATCAGCGCGATCCACAGCAGCGGCGAGCTGCGGCGGCGGCCATGGTCGTCGATGACGTCGCGCTGGTGCTGCGGCGAGGCGGGGATCTCATGGGTATGGGTAACACTCATGGCGGACTCCTGGTGTCGAGTTGACGACCGCAGTCTTGCCCGCTGGCAGTTGCCGGTGTGTCACCAGAGCGTCAACGCAGCGACTGCATTCCCGATGAGGTTCAGCATCATGAGTCGTGCCTTTACGCCAACCTGACCCGCCGATGACACGCCCGCCGACGGCGGGCATCCACCGAATGCCGTTATTGCGCCTTGAAATCGAAGGGCACTTCAATGCTGCCCGGCACTGCCTGGCCGTTGCTGTGCGCCGGCTGGAACCGCCAACGGCGCACCGCATCGGTGGCGGCGCGATCCAGTTCACGCGAGCCACTGCGCTGCACCACGGTGACATTCATCGGGTATCCGGTCGCATCGACATCCACGCGTACCACCACGCTGCCCTCGACGCCATTCCGCAGTGCGCTCGGCGGATAGGTGGGGGGCGGTGACTGGTCGGCGATGGGCTGCGGGCGGTCGCCGGCGGTGGTTGCCACCGGCGCCGTCTCCGGTGCAGGCGCGGCCGGCGCCACGGGCGGCGGCGGGGCGGTCTCCACCAGCTGCGGCGCTTCCTCTTCCACCGGCACCGGGCGGGCGTCCGGCATGTCGCTGGACCCGGCGGCGGCCGGCAGGGGCTCGGGCAGGGGTTCAACCTCGGCCACCTGCTGGGGGGTCTGGGCCGGCCCGGCCTTGTAGAAGTCGTTGTTGCGGCTGCTCAGCCACACCACCAGGAACAGCAGCACGCCGACGCCAAAGGCGATCCCGGCGATCATGAGGCTGCGGCGGGGCAGCTGGAAGGTGATGTTCTTGCCAGACGAGGAGCGGGAAGCGGACATGAGCCATACCATGATGAACCCCCCGATTCTGCCACGCCCGGAATGAACCGGGCGGCAGAAAAGCCGTTTACAGGCGATAATCCCCGTCCAGTCCCACAGAACCTGCCCAAACGCCATGCTCGATCCAGCCCTGCTCCGCCAACAGCCCGCCGAACTCGCCGAACGCCTGCGCACCTCGCGCGGTTTCGAGCTGGACGTCTCCGGGCTGGAGTCGCTGGAAGCCGACCGCAAGCGCATCCAGATCCGCACCCAGGAACTGCAGAGCCTGCGCAACAGCCGCTCCAAGGCCATCGGCCAGGCCAAGGCCAAGGGCGAAGACGTCTCGGCGATCATGGCCGAGGTGGCCGGCTTCGCCGACGAGCTGAAAGCCTCGGAAGTGGCCCTGGACGAACTGCGCGAGAAGATCGACGCCATTGCGATGGGGATCCCCAATGTGCCCGCCGGGGACGTCCCGTTCGGCAAGGACGAGGCGGACAACGTCGAACAGAAGCGCTGGGGCACCCCGCGCAGCTTCGATTTCCCGGTTCTGGACCACGTCGAGCTGGGCGCCCGCAACCATGGGCTGGACGGCGAAGCCGGCGCCAGGCTGTCCGGCTCGCGCTTCACCGTGCTGCGGGGGCCGGTCGCGCGCCTGCACCGTGCCCTGGCCCAGTTCATGCTGGACCTGCACACCACCGAGCACGGCTACGACGAAACCAACGTACCGGTGCTGGTCAACCCCGAATCGCTGCGCGGCACCGGCCAGCTGCCGAAGTTCGAGGACGATCTGTTCAAGACTGCGGTGGGCGAGTCGACCCGCTACCTGATCCCGACCTCGGAAGTGTCGCTGACCAACATCGTCCGCGACGAGATCGTCGACGCCGAGCGGCTGCCGCTGAGCATGACTGCCCATTCGCTGTGCTTCCGCGCCGAAGCCGGCAGCGGCGGCCGCGATGTGCGCGGCATGATCCGCCAGCACCAGTTCGAGAAGGTCGAGCTGGTCACGGTGTGCGCCCCGGCCGACAGCGAAGCGGAGCACCAGCGGATGACCCGTGCCGCCGAAGTGGTGCTGGAAAAACTGGGCCTGCCGTATCGCAAGGTACTGCTGTGCACCGGCGACATGGGCTTCTCCGCGATCAAGACCTACGACCTGGAAGTGTGGCTGCCCTCGCAGGACACCTACCGTGAAATCTCCTCCTGCTCCAACTGCGGCGACTTCCAGGCCCGCCGCATGCAGGCGCGCTGGCGCAACCCGGACACCGGCAAGCCGGAACTGGTGCATACCCTCAACGGCTCGGGCGTGGCCGTGGGCCGCGCGATGATCGCGGTGATGGAGAACTACCAGAACGCCGACGGCAGCATCACCGTGCCGGATGTGCTCAAGCCCTACATGGGCGGTCTGGACACCATCGCGTAACCAGCGAACCCGCCGCAAGGCGGGTTTTCTGTGGGCGAAAAAGAAACGGCCCCGCAAACGCGGGGCCGCAGGGTGGGCCGGAAGGGGGAGGGCGACTCCGGCCCGGGCAGGGCGTCCGACGAGGACTCAACGCCTGCCCTGGAACACTCAGGCTTCGACCACTTCGTCGAACTCGGTCGCCGGCAGGGTGGCCAGCGCGGCGGCAATGGCCTCTTCGCGATGGGTCGGCGAGTAGGCAATGCCCTCGGCACGCACGAACTCCACGTTATCGATGCCCATGAACGCGAACACCTGGCGCAGGAAGGGCTCCTGGAAGTCGGCCGGCGAATCGGTATAGATGCCGCCGCGCGCGCTGGCGATGATCACGCGCTTGCCGCCCGCCAGGCCCACCGGGCCATTCTCGGTGTACTTGAAGGTACGTCCGGCCACCGCTACGCGGTCGATCCAGGCCTTCAGCGTGGAGGGGATGCTGAAGTTGTACATCGGCGCCCCGATCACGATCACGTCCGCCGCCAGGAACTGCTGCATCACCGTTTCGGCGTCGGTCGCCTCGGCGGCATCGGCTTGGGCCAGCGATGCACTACTCAAATGGGGAATGGGATTACGATCAAGATCGCGGTAGGTTACGTCGAGGTTCTCGATCGTCTCATTGAAGCGCGCGACCACGGCTGCGGAGAGCTGGCGCGACACCGAGTTGTCGCCGAGTACGCTGGCGTCGATGTGAAGAAGATTCATGGCAATCACCTGTATCCGGGGAAGGGCGGGCAAGGCGCCGCCGACGGAGAGCAGGTTAGGTTGTTGCGTCGCTGGGATAAAGGTGGTTGAATACCACGTATTGTTCTATATCTGGAACTTCGGTATGCACGACCTCAACGACCTGTACTACTTTGCCATGGTGGTGGACCACGGGGGGTTCGCCGCGGCCGAACGTGCCCTGGGCATCCCCAAATCCCGCCTGAGCCGGCGCATCAGCCAGCTCGAAACCGACCTGGGCGTCCGTCTGCTGCAGCGCTCCACGCGCCGCTTCGCGGTCACCGACGTCGGCACCAGCGTGCACCGCCACGCCCAGACCATGCTGGCCGAAGCGCAGGCCGCCCGCGAGGTGGTCGACCGGCTCAGCGCCGAACCGCGCGGTCTGGTCCGTGCCAGCGTGCCGGTCTCGTTGGCGCAGATGCAGCTGCCCAAACTGTTGCCCAAGTTCCTGGCGCAATACCCGAAGGTGCGCCTGCAGCTGAACATCAGCAACCGCCGCGTGGACATCATCAACGAAGGCTACGACGTCGCACTGCGCGTCCGCTCGCGGCTGGACGACGACGGCAGCCTGGTCATGCGCAGCTTCGGCCAGGTACAGGAACTGCTGGTGGCCAGCCCGAAATACCTGGACCGCGCCGGGCGCCCGAAAGACCCCGACGAACTGGCCAACCACGTCACCCTGAGCATCAGCGAAGACGAGGCCCGCCAGCGCTGGGAACTGCACGGCCCGGAAGGCGCGGTCCGCCGTGTCGACCTGCAGCCGCGGGTGGCCGGCTTCGACTTCCCGCTGCTGCAGAGCATGGTCAAGGACGGCTTCGGCATCACCATGCTGCCGGAAACCGTCTGCGCCGACGCCGTGCGCAACGGCGAGCTGGAGGTGGTGCTGCCGGAATGGTCGCTGCCGCAGGGCATCTGTCATGCCGTGTTCGCCTCGCGTCGCGGCCTGCTGCCGGCGGTGCGGGTGTTCATCGACTTCCTGGCCGAGCACCTGCCGCCGCAATTGGAGGCCTCGCGCCTGGACTGCGGTGGGGCGTGCGAGAGGGCCAAGGAGAAAATCCGGGCCAGCGCGCTGGGCGCCCTCGCCGTGGACGCCGGCTGAGTCGTTCCCGACGGCGGCCTTGGGCAAACCGGGCCGCCCATGCGAGAATATGCGCCCGGCCCGAGGCCGGCGCGCGACATACGGAGAGATGGCCGAGCGGTTTAAGGCACCGGTCTTGAAAACCGGCGAAGGGTCAAACCTTCCGTGGGTTCGAATCCCACTCTCTCCGCCAATCGAGCTTAACTCGTTGATTGTGAATAGAAATCAGCGGAGTGGCCCGATTGGGAAGCAGGAAGCATGCAGAGGAAACACTCGCATGCGTATCCCTCATCATTTGAGCCGGTCATCCACCGGCCGCTGGTCTTTTGTCCAGCGCGTCCCTACTGATTTGCAAGCCGTGCTCGATTGCCGGCTCATCAAGCGCACCCTCAAGACCCACGATCTCGCCCAGGCGCACGTGCGTGCAGTCGTGCTTGGAGCGGGCTATGCTCGGCTCTTCGCACAGTTGAAGGATCAACGCGTGGACAAGCTCAGCAAGCAGGAAGCCGACTTGCTCATCGCTCGCCTGACGAGCGCTGAGAACCTCCGTGAACTGACGTTGGACCGCACCCGTCAACCGGATGGGACGGTGACGGAGCGGTGGCAAATCGACAGCCCCAAAGATTTGAAGTTGTATCGGCAGTTGATGGAGCTTGAAGCAACCGCGGGAGGGCTTTCCCAATCCCTCGCTAGAGCCGTGCCGTCTTTGTTTGGCTCTGCAGACGCCGGCAGCCACAAAAGTCAGGCCTCCACGCCTGCCATTGAGACGATGACGCTGGGCAAGGCTCGGGATGCATTCTTGGCGACGCTCAAGGGTTCGACCCTGCCCAAGACCTACACGATCAAGAAGACGGCTATTGAGGCATTGGTGGCCTACCTGGGGCCGAAGGCAAAGGTTCACGCCACCACCAGGTCCGATCTGGCGCGGTGGTATCAGGACATGCGCGAGAAGGGCGCTTCCACGCCAACGCTCACTAACAAGCAGAGCTACATCGGTGGCAAAGGTGGTTTCTTCGAGTGGGCCATGGCGTCTGGGCACTATCCCCGTGGCGACAATCCGGCCAGCGGCCATGTCAGCTATTCCCAGCGCGAGAAGCGGGCGCGGAAGAAGCTGGGGTTCAAGGCTTACGACAGAGCCCAGATCCAAGCCCTGTTTGCCCCCGAGGCGCTTGCCAAGCTGTCCGAGGCGGCCCGCTGGGCCTCCTTTCTTGGGCTCTATACGGGGGCGAGGGCGTCAGAGGTCGGCCAGTTGCTGGTCCGAGACGTGTTCGAGGAGGACGGCATTCCGTGCCTCCGTATCTCCGACGAAGGCGAGCACCAGAAAGTGAAAACCGAGGTCAGCCTTCGGACGGTACCGCTCCATCCTGAGCTCCTCAAGATGGGCTTCCTGGATTGGGTCGATGTCAAGCGTAAAGCCGGTGAAACCAGGCTATTCCCGGCTGCTAAAGCGACTGCGGTGAACGGGCAGGGCAACTGGATTACGAAGGCATTCAGTCGGCACCTAGCTGAAGTGGGTAGGGGTTGGGAACCGGCGAAAAGGGGCTTTCATTCGCTCAGGAAGACCTTTATCCAAGAGCTGCAGGGGGCCGGCGTCGTGTCCGAACTGCGCGCGCAGATTGTTGGCCATGAGTTGGATGATGAGCATCACTCTACCTATAGCAGAGAGTTCACGGTGCTCGAGAAGCTCAGTGGACTCGGGGGGCATTCGCCAGGCCTAACTTCCGTAGTCTGGAGCTTGCGGTAACACTGTGTGCCAGCACGAGTGCGAAGCCCAGGCAGCGGCGGGGGAGGCTGGTTCCATTTATCCCGCCACACAGTCGTCTCAAGGCTGGGCAAAGCGATTTTATATTTCATGGATCGAGGGAATTTATGAGGGACAGTGTTAGTGATGAAATTGGCTTGCCACCACCGAAGTGGTGGCAGCGCCTTTGGGTGATGATCTCAAGCCCTAAGAAGGTCTATCCCTTTACGTTCCTTCTTGGATGCGTTTTGATTTTGTTTTATCTTATTATCCCCCATTTGCTGGGATTTGAGGCGAATTGGTCTTTAAGCTTTGTAAAGGAGCTGGGTTTCGCTTATGTGATTGCGGCCATATTGGGGTTTAGCATTGAAGCCTTTAACCATGCGCGTCACCTGCTTCACGAGAAAACTAGGGAGGCGGAGTTGGAGGCTCAAGGTAGACATCTTGTCGCGATGATTGAAGACGGGCATGCCAAAAACCTCGATTCGTTCGGAAATAAGGTTGCGAAAGATGTAATTGAGGCTGCTTATGGAGTTACAGTTCCCAAGGAGGTCCTCAATGCGTTGAGTCAGTTCGTGTTGCAGGCGCGAAGGATACGGAGGGAATTTTACATCTCAATTGACATTCAACTTTTGGATAGGTTTAGGGAGGAACGAAATCACGTTTACAGTGGCGAAGACGAGCGGGCCAAGGATGCCAAGAGGGTTGCTCTTACATATTCAGCTACTTGGGAGGACGAAAATGTTCTGGCTGGCGCGTGTGACCTTCCTATCCCCGTTGAGATCGTGAAGGAGGGGCCGATGCTGGATGGTGTCGTCGGGCTAAAACTGTTCTCAGCAAAGATAGATGGGGAGGAGGGTGACTTTAGAGCAGAATCGGTCGAAGGCCTGCGGAAACTCGGGATCGATGTTGACGATGATCAAGAGAAACTTCAGTTTTGCTACACAGTGAAGGGTTTGCCTTCGAGGTCACGGGCACGCTTTTCTTTGAAGCACGTTACCGTCCAAGACATTAATGACGAAATCATAGTGATGTCACTACCTCCTTGCGTTAACATAGAGTTGGCTGTCCAGCATGGGAAGGGATTGGATGTGGTGGTGTCGTCTATGCATTCAGAGAAAGCGATAGAGCTACCAGCCAGCGCGCTGTGGAAGGAGGGAGAGCGTCGATGGAAACTCGCGACTGCTTCACTTCCTTCTCAGGGCTTCGTTGTCACTTGGAAACCAGTTTAAACGCACGCTTATCCATCCACGACTGGGGCTTGACTGGCTGGCCCGATGTGGTAAAACGAAGGTCCACGAGAGGAGATCGTCATGGTTGACAGTGTCGTTAAGGTCTAACATATTGATTTGCATGATTTTTCTTTCAGCAGTGAAAGGCTAATCAGGTCCTTAAAGGCAGTCTTCACTGCTTCTACTAGGATTGGCGAGCGGACATTCAGCCGACCTTTTTGTCCGTGCGTCTGAAAGCAAAAAGCCCCGATATACGGGGCTTTTTTGTGGCAATTCTGCGATTATGAGTGATCTTCTTTAGTCTTTTTTGGAAGAATATTTTGATTGCGCATTTGGCCTAACTACTCTCGCACTACTGGGTATAAACGGTGTCGCGAGCTTGAGTTGCGTCTGCCGTGACTGGATAGATCACGGTCGTCTTTCTAGACGTAGCCAATGGACGGATGCCGCGTAGAATAAGCGTCTGTTGCTCAGGGCGACCGGCAATGCGGGGCCGCCTCTTAAGGCTGAAATAACTGTGCGTAAAGCACGCAAAGGAAAATCGGCAGCCCACGCAGTACGGCGAAGGCCCTGAACACGCACATCAGGGTGAGGATCGTCATGATCCACCAATGCCTCCACGCGAAGCGTTTGTCCCGCGTCTGGGCCCGTCGGTTCTCAACCGGATGCCGCAGTGCCGCGGTGCCGCCTTCCGGCTTGCGCGTCGGGCCATGAGCGGCCCGACGACGAATCCGAAAGGTCATGGGAAAGGCTGAAGCAGGTTGAGGGGGATCTACCTCAATGCCGTTGACCGGACCAGGCTGTGGACGGCCCCGCCCAATACCGGAACCACCACGTGCGCCGGCACCAACGCTAGGACGAGCAGGCTGAAGATCGCCCGGGCTTGCTCAGGACGTGGAAGCAGGTCGGCAAAACCCATCCCCAGGAAAACGGCCATGTGGGCCGCCACCACGATCACCCAGGTCACGAAGAAGCCCTTCCAGAACCCACCCCGCTTAGGCGTGGATGGGGCGTACGGTTGCCGTTGGGCTTCCGCGTGAAGTTGGTAGGCACGGTGGCTGATCCAATACAGGAGGCCTAGGAGCAAGAGCAGCCCGATCGCGCCCGCAATGGCGAGCCAGCCGAGGGAGTAGCCCTGCTGGATCGCCTCGTAGCCCCCGCCAGCGAAGACCAGGCTGGTCCCGCCAAGCAGGACAGTCGCGCAGCCGATGTGCGCATAAGAGCGTGTAGTCGTCATGGCGCCGGCTCAGAGCTTGTGGGCGGTCCATTCGCCGGAGGCCTTCGAAAAGCGAACCGGCTGAACGAACGGCCGGGCCTGGGCGACGCCTCCAGTGTCGAGGACGACCGAGCCGCCCACGTCGCAAATCACTCCCTCGGCCGTTTCCGATTTCTTGCAGCCGCTCAAACTGAAGTCCCGATACTCCTTCACCCAGACCTGGCTTCCCAGCACCCGTTCAAACTCCGCGGTGATAGCCTTTTGGGCTTGGACGTCGGAGGGTTTGCTGGTGCAGGCCGTCAACGTCAAGACGGCGGTCACGGCGAAAGCGATGTTCCTGGTCGTGTTCATGAGGATCTCTTCCTAATTGAGGTGGGGTCTTACTTGTCGCGGTTGCCGGCCGGATCGAAGCCGGCGATCCACATGCGGGTGTCGCGGAAGGGCGTGAGCATTCCCGAAGGACCGGGATACAGGTCGTCCGCCCGCAGGAAACCGGAGACCCAGGCGGCGCTCAGGCCAACCTTCCGGGCCTGCCACGCCACACCGTCGCGGGTCGTGCGCACGTTGAAGGGTTCGCGGGGCGGCGTGGGGCCGGTGGTCCGGTCGTCGCCGGTGTTCGGCTTCCCGGGTCGAACCCTCAGGCCCACCATCAGGTCCGTGGTGGCTTTGGCCCGCGCGTTGCTGTTGAGCTCCGCTTCCTCCCCCAGGTCGTCCCGGATGGTCAGCGGGGCGTCGGCGCAGGCTCGGAACGTCTCCAAGGTCGACGCGGTGGCGCTGGTCCAGATCCGGGCTTCAACCGTCCAGCAGGGCAGGCTTGCGCCCCATTCCTTGAAGCTGAGCGCCACCCGGGGCCAGTCCAGCTTGCCCATCTGGGCGGCCTGGTGGTTCTCGTTCTTGAACAGCCCGTTGATGCGGCCCGTACCGCTGATCGGGGTGTAGAGGGGGCCAGCGGCCGACGCGGTCCCGGTTGTCGGCTTGGCCCCCAGTGCTTGCTGGCCGGCGTCTTTCAAGCTCTTCCCCAACTGTCGGAAGAAGCCGGGCTTCGTTTCAGCGGGCGCCTGGGCCGAGGCGGTAGCGGTTACAAACAGCGTCGCGGCAAGGCCGGCCGCCACTCCCATGGTGTTCTTCTTCATGAAATCCCCTGCGGTTGAGTTGGAGGGTGCTACATTTCATGAAGAGTCTGCCATGCATTGAGGGACCACGTCATGCTGTCCACCCGAAATTTCAACTGCGGTTCACGTGCCTCATCCGTCCCCACGATCATTGTTTGCCGCGCGGCTCAAGCAGGCGCGGGAGCTCCGTGGCATCGCCAGTCAGCGTGCTTTGGGAGTTCTGATGGGGCTCGATAAGAAGCTGGCGAGCAGCCGGGTCAACCGGTATGAGACGGAGGTCAGCGGGATTGACCTAGATGGGCTCGGACGTTTGGCGGACGTGTTAGGCGTGCCAATGGCCTACCTTGTAGCGAGGGATGACCACATGGCCGACGTTATTCTGGCGTTGGAGGAGCTTTCGCCGGAGGAGCGCGCGGATGCGGCGCTTTGGTTGCTGAAAAAGCTCAAGCGGTGACTGTCGTTGGTTTCCTTCTATGAGGAGAGCTCCAGATGGCAACGAAGAAGATCGGACGCGATGCGGGTTCAGGGAGATTCAAGCCCGTAAAGGAAGCGGAACGTGACAAGAAGGGCTCGGTGGTTGAGACGATCAAAACGCCGCCCCCGAAACCCAAGAAGAAGTGATCGCGCCTGCCACAGGGAAGTGGCACTTCAAACGGCCTTCGCAAATGGTCGCCGCGGACGTCTGGAGGCGGCATTAGCAGTGCCCCAGGGAAATAGACGGTTTCCCACAACTTATTGATTGTTCTGAGTGTGTTGGCCCAATGTTGACTTGAGTCGCAAAGATGCCTCTAATCGAGGCAAGGCGTCGGGCAAGGAGATCCGACGGAAGGGGCCTCGGGAAATGAGTTCGAACGTCATCGCTGATTTCCTGTCCACGGCTCCATTGGCAGAGGAAGGCGGCGCGATCTCTGCGGATCGCTTCGATTACCAAAAGAACTGGGCTTTGGCTCGGTTACTGACCCTGCACCAAGGATCAGGGAACTACGTGCTCCTTTGCGAGTTGCATGAGGACATCGCTGTCTTGGATTGTCCAGACCAGCCATCACGCGCCGCGTTCTATCAGATCAAGACCAGCGCAAAAAGTGCTTGGACGCTGAAGAAGCTGACGAATCGGAAGAAGGGTAAGAGTGGCGACGCTCTACCTTCCATCCTTGGGCGATTGTGCGCCAAGGCTGCTGAGCTAAAGCAGGAGCAAGTCACTTTCCAGTTCGTGACCAACGTGGGAAGCGGCTATGGTTTCCCTGTCACCGAAAAGGCCTCTGAGCCATCTGGTGAGCGACTCTTTGAGGTGTTGAAGCCTACAGAGTGGGAGGTTATGAGGACCTGCTTGGCTGACGAGCTGGGCGAGGACTTTGAAGAGCCTCTCCGGGAGCAGTTAACGGTTTCCATTGCCCAGATTCATCTGGATACACACAACGAAACCGCTGTCGGCTTGGTGACCAACTTCTTAGATCAGCACGTCAAAGGCGCTCACATTCGGCCCAAGGCTTTCTACAGAACCCTGTTTGACGAGTTGCGTAGACGGACTGTAGCTAAAAGGCCTTCCGGGACCATTTCCGAGGTTTGCAGTGCAAAAGGGATCGACCGGGCTTCCTTTAACCTGATGCTTGACAGCGCACGATCCGTAGCCCCAGCCGCTGGTGCCTGGGCAAATGTTCTCGCAGAGCTACACAAAGACAACGTGCCATTTCCTGTTCGGGTCAAGCTCCGGGAAGCCTATCCGGATTACTTCTCAAGGATGCAGAGCCCGTTGGATGGAGCGTTCCGACGAGACAGGCAAATCCTCGTCGCAGCGGGTGAGAGCGTCATGGCCAATAGTTCAACGCTATTTGACATGGCGAACGCTGCCGTTGCGCTCGCTCGAAGTGACTCCGGATACGGCGCTGCTGCGCTTTCCCCGGAACAGGAACTCATTGTCGTGATGATGACCTTCTATGAAAACCAACCCCAATAACTTCCGGATGCTGGTGCGCAGTCTAAGGACCAGGACTCATGAAAAACTTAGTCTTTCAAAGGCTTCATCTCGTATCCCATCGGGAACGAAAAGCAAGGTCGGTCGAGTTCCACCCCGACGTGACGGTGATCAAGGGCCTAAATGACGTAGGCAAGTCATCGTTAGCCAAGTCCATCTATGGGACGCTGGGCGCAGAAGCGGCAGAGATCCATCCGGATTGGAAAGGTGCGAGCGTCATATCGGCGCTGGAGTTCACTGTCGATGGCGATTCCTACGTCATGTTAAAGGAGGGAAAAACCTTCACATTGATCGAATCAGAGCGCGTCAGAGGTTGCTACACCAGTGTTACTGAAGGGCTCGCACCGGCTCTCTATGAGTTGCTGGGTGCCAAGCTTCGGCTAAAAAATCGGGCCGAAAAGGTGGTCGTTCCGCCGCCGGCCTACCTATTTATCCCTTTCTATGTGGACCAGGACGCTGGGTGGAGCAGTCCTTGGACTTCCTTTGCTCGTCTAGAACAGTTCGCCCGCTGGCGAGAAGACGTTGTTAACTTCCACGTGGGCGTGACAGGGGCTGAGTATTTCGATGCTTTAGAGCTCCAGGCCACAGCAATGGCTGCCAGAGTTGAGCCGGCTAAGCAGTTGGATGGATTGCGCTCGCTTCAGAAACGAGCCAAGGACACGGTTGCTGAAGACATCGACGTAGAAATCGATCCGGAAGTCTTTTCCGAGGAGATTGAGCGCGTGGTGGGCATGCTCCAGCAGTTGGTGGAGATCCGTGAGGAAGAGCGAGCAAAGCTCTCAGGCTTGACCCAGCGCCGCCTACAACTGGAGGCTCAGCGGGAGATTCTCGACCGCGTTCGCAGGGAGTTGCATGCGGACTACATGTTCGCTGTGAAGCATGAGGGTGAAGACCTAGAGTGCCCGACCTGTGGTCAGCTTCACGAGAACTCTTTTGGTGAACGGTTTGCGTTGGCGCAAGATGAAGGTCGGACAGACGATGTCTTAGTTGAGGTGATGAATGCTCAGGCGATTGTCTCTGGTGAGATCGCCATCAGTCGTCAGCGCCTCAAAGACGCCACCGAGGACGAGCAAAGGTTCAATGAGCTTCTCACTCGCAGACGGGGGCAGGTCACGTTCGCACGTCTACTTGAGCGAGCAGGACAGAAGCGATTCTCCTCACAGCTGGACGATCAGGTTGCTGATCTTGTTCAGGAGATCGCCACTCTGGACTATCGGATTAAGCAGGCGGCGGAGCGGCTAAAAAATGCGCGCTCAACGGAGCGAAAGAAGGAGATCCTCGAGACGTATGCTCGGTTGTTGACTGGCTTTGCCGGGAAGCTCAGCGTCATGTTCCAAGAAGACTTCCTTAAGTCGCTGATGCTCAAGATTCAAGAGACCGGAAGTGACCGGCCACGCGCCATCCTCGCTTACGTTTATGCAATCCTTCATCTCATCTGGGATGCAGAGGACGCTGTGAGATGTCCGATTGTGCTGGATTCGCCCAAACAGCAGGACCAGGATGACATCAATCACCTGAATCTTCTTCACTTCATCAGGGACGAACGGCCGATTGGATCTCAGCTCATCCTGTTGCTGGTCGACGATGCAGAGGTTGATTTCGGGTGTGACCCATTGGTGTTGGACACGAAGTATTCGCTGCTCTCCACCAAAGAATATGAGAAGACATCTGAGGTGATTCGTGGTTTCCAAGCCATTCGAGAGATGTCGGCACATTGATCCTCATCGCCGCAACTCGTTGTGGGGCTTCTCTAGTCGGAAAGCCCTGGTCATCTGTCGTGGCTAACTCAGTCAGTATGGAAGCGTATGTATAACTTGTTGATGGTGTATCGGGAGGGGACTTGGGATGAGGACGAGTTCATCCTTGAGCTGCCACGTTACCTTGAGCACACCGTCCCGCTGTTAGCAGAGCGTTTTGCTACCTTGACTGCGGATACTATTACTGCCCTTAAGGGACTTCCTACGCTGTTTGCCTATGAAGATCGAGGACGGGACGTTGGGCCTTCTTCGCAGGTCGGTCGGATCGAGGACATCCAAGTTCGTTACGGGGGTGTGCGAATCACTTGGTCCATTGACGCGAGAATAGGCCCTATCCCCGCTACACGTCTAAAGGAGATGTTTGGCCAGCTGGATATCTCGGAGCGAAACTGGGAACACACGCGCACCCACTGGGCGGTGAAGGACGTTGATCTGCTAGATGTCCTGGTTCGAAACGGTATCTTGCAGGATGACCCATCTCCGCCCCCCAAGGTCTTCGTTTCCTATTCTTGGGATTCCCCTGAGCATCTGGAGTGGGTCCGTAGGCTAGTGATTGATTTGCGGGCGAACGGTGTCGACGCAATCTCGGACCGAACACACCTTCGGTTCGGACAGGACCTGCCCCATTTCATGGAACAGGCAGCTGCCTGTGATCGGGTGATCGTGGTCTGCACCGAAAACTATATGAACCGCGCAAACCAGCGCTTGGGTGGGGTTGGGTATGAGCATCTGGTGACCGCCGCACAACTTGCCGGCGATCCCTTGTCTATGAGATTCATCCCCGTCATCAAAGATCAGCGAGATGCCGGAAACACCCCTGTAAATCTTAGGGGAAGGATGTTCGTAGATCTCAGTGATGGGCCGGGATACAACACCAACTTCCAAGCGTTGGTCCGAGACCTTCATAACGCTGCCCCTCCCGTCCCGCCCCTCGGCCGACGACCGCAGTTCTAGGTGGTCGATTTTCTCAAGGATAGAACTTGCGAGGGTCCGACAACGCACTCTCGAACTGCCCCGCTTGGTAGACTGGAAGCATCACGTCAGGGCGATACTTCTCCAGAACTGCGATCTGCTTGGTTCGTGCTAACGCGGGTTTCTTGTGGAAATAGGCCTCATGCAGGACCGGAACCCTCTTGCTGATGGAGTGGCCCGTAACCAGGGCGATGTCCTCATCAGGCACACCTTTGTGGTGCAGTTCTGTGGCGATGGTGTGGCGGAAGGCATGGAATCCGACTCCTGGCGGAAATCCTAAGCCCTTCATGTATCGGCTGAACTGGTTGAGGACGCCTTGGCTGTACCGGGCGTTGGTCTCGCCGGTATCACGTCGCACGCCGGCAGACAGGTGTGGGAAGAGGCGAGGATGGCCACAAGCGCGCACGTCTTCCACGAATGCCAGGAGACCTGCATCGAGCAGCGGTTGGGGGATGGGTAGCGTGCGGACAGCCGCTTTGCCTTTTAGGCTCTGTCTGCTCCGGTTGCGATCTTTATGACTAAGGTCGCTGTCGACGGTCTTCTGAATCCGGATGCACCACACGCCGCTCTCTTGCACAACGTCCGCCAGCTTCAGCTGCGCGACCTCATTGATGCGTGCGCCGGTGTAGAGGCCAAGCATGGGGACCCACCACCGATGCGGGGCTTTCATGGCCCACGGGATGAAGGTCTGGGGCGCAAAGATGCGCTGAAGGTCGGCTTCATCAAACAACCGTTCGGCCTTGTTGGGGTCAATAGTCAGGTCCTTCTTGACCTCCGCGAAGACTCGCATGGGTGAAGCGGCGATGGCCTTTGCTTGTTCCAAGCGCCCGAAGAATGTAACCAAAAACCTGCGGTGCTTTTCGGCCGTGGCGGGAGCCGGCGGGTCAACGCGCAGCGCCTTGCCTCGGGCGACCGCGCGCTCGAACGTCCAATCGCGATACATGGGGTCAGACAGCAACAGCGGCGGAGCCCAGCGCAGAAGATCCCACAGCCTGTAGATGTGGGCATGGTCGATGCGGGAAACGGGAATGTCCCCACAGGCTATCTGGAGCAGTTTCAATGTCCGAGCCGTGGCCTCGATGGTGTTGCGTGCCAAGCCCATGCGCTCCCGGTCAGCCAGGTAGTCTCGGATCTCGATCGACAGTAGGCGGGCAGGTGCAGCGACGGGGAGCGGCTCTGGGTAGCGCGTGCCGTTCTTCCCAAGGCGAGCGCGGCGGGTCCGCTCGCAGGCGTCATTGATGATTTCCTGGGCGTGGATCGCCGCCTCTCGGCCGGTCACAATCATTTCACCGATGCGGACGCGACCGATGCGAACGTCTGTCAATTTGAGCGTGCCGGTAGGGTCCGCGAGGTAGGAGTTGAGGTGTTGCGAGGTGGGGGAGGTCACTGCGTTGCTTCCATCTGAAGGATGGAAGTACAGATACTGCGGGCCCAAAAATCGTCAACGAAAAATCGGGGTCTTGTTCACGGCCTTAGGCATTGCCAGAGAGGTGCCGATTTGCGCCTCGGCCCGGCCAATCGTACCGCCTGGAAATCCTATGGCATTTGCATTTAAATCAATGGCTTGTATTCGGAGGGGTGGCCAATATTCGGAGTCATTACCGTACTGTTTAACTAAAGTAAGCTAACAGTTAAAATTTTTAATGTGAATGCAACGTAAATGAGGTATTTTGGTTGTTAGCACTTTTGCATGTTTTTCAAAGCTTGGCTAAGGCCTACCCCTTGCAGCGGGCTTAGGCTCCGGAGCGATTTCATGGAGGAAGAGATGACAGGGTCAGATGTTCAGGGGGATACGTCTGATGAAGAGCTCACCCACTCGGGTATTTTGGATGCCCCGGTATCTAGGCAGGATCTTGAAGCTTTTGACTGGCAGCAAGAGCTCGCAAGCCTGTCAGGCCCGGTTAGCCGCTGGACCAGTGTGGCTGAGCTACGTAAGCGAAGCGATGAAATAAAAGAAGAGCGTCCGCAAGATGCCGCGATTCTGCGTCTGCTCTCAGCCGCTATCTCAATGCACATGGTTGTGGGGACCCCTCAGCCTTATGTGGCCGCACTCCAGATGAGCAACGGCCGGTCTGCTGCGCCAGACGATCTGGGCATACACGATCTGGATGCTCTTGAGATGATGGCAGAAATGGCCACCGATGCGTGGCTTCGTGCGCGGCTCTCTGACGTGGCCTTGCAAGTGGCTCCAGTCTACGGAAGACCTGGTTGGCAACTGGGGGCCATGGCCGCTCGTGCACATCTCGAGTATTCGATACGCACGGATGACCACGCAGTGTCTCGAAGAGAGAGTCTACAGAGGGCACTGGAGCTGGGATGGAGATACCTCCGGCGCGATACCGAGTTTTCGGAGGCAGTGTGGACTTCCGCAAAGTCACTCATGCATCAAGGCCTAGAAAAGTCATGGCTGGGCGTGAGCATTCCGATCGCTGAAGAGATCCGGAAGCGAAATCGCCCCATAGCTGCGGAGGCTGCTGAAGCCTTCGAGCAACAGGGAGACACGTTGCTCGCCAGCGGTCCATCCCCAGATGTCGTGGACTTGTTCCGCGAGGCTGCTGCGCTGTGGCTTGCCGCAAAGAATTCCTCTCGGGAGCAGATAGCTCATCACAAGAGCGCGGATGCATTGATTTGCTTGGCTCGAGCGCCGGGAGAAGCCATGCTCCAGGCCGAATGGATGTCCGAGGGCATTGCGGTGTTACGGCGTCACAAAGGTGACAGGGCCCGCATCAAGGAGTTGCAGGCAGAGCTGGCTGACATCAGGTCTCGCATCCTCGGAGAGATGAGCACCTTTTCTCACCAGATCGACGTGTCTTCAGTAGTCACGCAGATCAGGGAGCGAGTCACAGCCCCGGCGCTGGCAGACGCACTTTTGCAGGTGGCTTTTGCGTTTTCCAGCTGGGTCGATGCTGAGCAGGTTCGAAAGGAGGTGACGGACAACGCTCGGCGTTTCGTTTTTACCGGGATGTTTCGTCAGGTCACCTATGATGCCAACGGGGTCCCCGTGGACTCAATGGCACCATTTGACGCTTCCGATGAAGCGGAAATGGAGCGGCGCATGGTGAAACATGTGTCGCAGCACGACCATCCCATCTTGGCTCAGGTGGCCATACCCGCTGCTCTCGATGTCCTCCAGAGCAAGTTTGAGCCTACCCTGGCGGACATCGTCGGGATACTGCATAACTCGCCGGTTACGCCGCGCGGTCATGAATGGTCGTTGGCACGAGGAATCCTGGCCGGCCTTGAGCTGGACTGGGAGGAGGCTGCGGTGTTTCTCATTCCCCAGGCCGAGCCATTTGTGCGCGCGGCATTCAAACGGGCCGGCATCCACACTCTGTCCAATAGCACTGTGACGGATGGTGCTGAAGAGGAAAAATCTCTCAACGAACTATTGGCCCACCCAGATGTGGGTAGCGTTCTCTCGCCTGATTTGATTTTGGAACTTAAGGCGCTGCTGACGCACAAGGCTGGACACAACCTTCGGAATCGCTACGGCCACGGTCTTATTTCGGACGACCAGTTGGCAAACGTGGGGACAGTCGCGCTCTGGTGGACGATGTTGAGGTTGGTGCTTTGGCCCTTCCGCGCGCGCGTGGTTGAAATGTGGGAGCAAGCCAAGAGCTTGAAGAATGAGGGGGATGCATAGGCTTGGTTGGGTGGGCGCGAGCCCAGCGGCAAGTGCCTTTCGGCTTGAGTCTCCGACCGAAAAGCGATTGAAGCAAGAGCGCACTTAGGCGTTCCTGCGGAACGCGTGCGCCAAGGGCTCCGCCCCTGGGACCCCAAGCCTCTACGAGGCTTGCCAACGGCAAAAGCTGGTTCATAAAGAACCTGTATTCACAGGAGTCTTTATGGCCATCTTCCATACCTCGATTAAAACTTTCAGCCGAGGCAAAGGCCAGTCGGCCGTCGCCGCAGCCGCCTATCGGGGCGGTCTGCTGTTGTCCGATTTCGTCACTGGGCAGCAGCACGACTACCGCCGCCGCAGCGGCGTCGTTGAGAGCTTCTGCCCCGCCCCGCCTGACGCTCCCGCGTGGGCCGTGGACCCTCGGGAGCTCTGGGCAGTCGCAGAGGCTGCGGAGCGGCGGAAAGACTCGACTGTGGCGAGGGAGTTTGAAGTCTCCTTACCCCATGAGCTATCTGAAGAGCAGCGGGCGCACTTAGCGTTTGTCATCGCCGACGCGCTGGTCGATCGTTATGGGTTCGCCGTCCAAGCTAGCATTCATGCCCCGGGAGCACCGGACGGCCTGAACCACCATGTTCACATCCTGGCAACCACACGCCGCATCGGTTCGGAGGGATTCGGTGAGAAGACCAGGGAGCTGGACGTGGGGCCGTCTGGCAAGGTCCAGGTACAGTGGATTCGGGAGATGGTCGCGGCGACTACAAATGCCCACTTGGAGGCGGCCGGCCTGACCAGCACCATCGACCACCGAAGTCTGGCCGAACAGGCACGGTCTGCGATGGAGCGAGGCGACGACTTGGCGGCAGCGGCGCTTTCGCGCGAACCGACCCAGCACCTAGGCAAGCATGCTGCGGCCCTAGCTGGGAAGGGTGTGGCGACCGACAAGGCAAGCACGAACGACCAGATCGCCGAAGACAATCGGGAGCACTATGACTTCCTCGTGCGCAAAGCCGGGCTGGAAGGAAAGCCCGCCCCAGTGCCTGGTCACGAGCCCGTAAAGCGAGGTGGGCGAGTGTTCAATGCGGAAACCGCAGGACTACCTGGGGGGCTGGAGATGAGAGGCGTATCCGGGGTCCGGCTGCAGAACCTGTTCCTTTCGTCTCACGGGCATACGCCGGAGCAGGCGCCGATCAGCCTTGCCGAAAAGATTCTCGATGCATTGCGCGACGTGGAAGAGATTTCCCGGGCTAGGGCAGACTTGGCCATGGAAAAGATTCGCGATGCCTTGAGGTGGGCTCAGCGGCAGCTTTCCTCTCAAGGAGAAACCAGCGAGCTTCGGCAGTGGGTCACCAACGCTGCGCTCCAGGTGCGTGCCCTTAAGTCTCTCATCATCAGCCGGGCTCGCAGGCTGCTTAACGTGAAGAGTGCAACCAGGCTGCGTCACATGGCCGAGCAGGAGTGGGAGCGGTTCAACGCCGATTGTCCGCCGGGGTCAACCAGATACTCGAGGTCGGAGTGGACCCTGCGCCGAGGGCGGCGGCTTTCGGTTCTTGAGAAACATACAGCCGTGTTGAAGGGGGCTCAGGAGAGGGCATCGGAGGGGGAGCTGAGCGCTATCGATGTCGAAATCCTTGCGAAAGCTGAGCTGCTTGCTGGCTTGCCTCATCCCTCAGTCGCAACTCCCAAGATCGCTGAGCCCAAGCCTGTGCCGCCTGGTGTCCTGGGTTCCGCCCCGTCTGTCCCCCGAGGGCCAACGTTTCACTGACCCTGCAAAGAACAAGCCCCGCGAATGCGGGGCTGTTGTTCAATGGGGGCCGGTGCCCACCGATGGTTTTCGAGCCGGCAGTGGTTTCGCTGGCGGAAGGCCGCGAGACGCACGCCAAGCATCGGGTGAAGGGAAGCTTATCTGCACTTGGCTGCGGTCCACGCTCGCCGCTTGCGATACAGTGCTTCTCGCAGGAGAGTAGGCGAGGGGCTGACCGCCTTGGCCTCCCTGCGACTCGGCGAATCGACGCAACAGTAATCTTGCGACATCCAGCGCATGTTGAACATCCAACTCACGCTCAGCAGCGTTGCGGGTGTTGTTTTCAGGCAGCAGGGCTTGAAGAACCTGGCTGGCGATACGAAGTTCGACGTTGGCTGGCATTTGTAATTCATCTGGTAAAGGTTCTTCACATCGAAGCACCCGGACGGAAATGCGCAAGCGGATGATGACGCAGCGCGTCACACATTTGCTGCTTGGATGCCTTGCCTTAAGCGTCGAGAGTTGCTGCTCTTCAGTCTTGTATTGCTGGGCCACTTTCCGGCGCTAGCTTGACCAACCATTGGCCTCCCGGAGTCCCTGTACGGTCAGGGGGTCGGAACGCAACGCCACCCCGAGCCCATCTGTGTGCAAGCCCAGGTGTGGATCGGCAGGGCTTCCTCCGGCTATGATTGGGGAAACATTGAAAGGAAACCTGCCCAGCAGGCTTTCTGCAACGGTTTGAAGGGGTTGGGTCGAAGGTGATCCGATCCCACTCTCTCCGCCACTTCATCTTGTCGGTCTATTGATCTTGGCATATCAATCAAAAGATCGTTCTTGAGCCATCGCGTGATCGTGTTTTGGTCACAGTCTGGGCGGAGGTGTTGTGGCAAGATGTCGACGTAGCATTGCCGCTGTGCAGATGCCTATTTCGGAGAACGTTATGCGCGAAGGATTTGACGGAATCTGATCAGATTCAGCATGAAGGGCTGCTCATCGCAAGACGAGTGGCCCTTTCAATTTTTGGAGTGCGGGGATGGACCTGCTGGAAGCGGTCTGGGCACGGATGATTTCTGATGAAGTCAGAAATGTGTTCGTAATGCCGGGGGTGCTCATTGCGCTGCTCTCCTTCAGAAAAACCATCGAGCTCGCCAAGAAGAAGCAGAGTTCGGATCTGGTCTTTGCCGGGAGAAACGACAAGGATTTCGTTGGAGGTATTACTGCCCTGAAACGGCGCAAGCAGGCCGGCGACATCAAGGAGCTTGCATTCGCCCGAAATTACGGGCAGCAGGACGCGTTGAGCGTCTTCAAATGATGGCAGAACGATGGACGCTGCCAACGCAGTCGCGGTGGGTCGTGCGCTGGCCTTTCATTAAAACAGGGGGCTGAGCCCCCGGTCTGTGCCGCGCTGTTGAAGCCGCCACCGCTGCTCCCGAACCCAGGTCCGGGAGCATGCGGCGTCAATCAATGACGCGCGTCATCCTTGGCCTTGCCGACTTCGCTCTGGACCTTGCCGACGTCCTTCTGGACCTTGCCTTCCAGTTCCTGCGCCTTGTCGCCGGTGACCTTGCCAGCTACTTCCTTCACGGTGCCCTTGACCTGGTTCATTGCGCCATCAGTGCGATTCTTGTCCATGTCTGTCTGCCTCATGATTGAACCCGTAGTGGGTGATTCGATCCTGCTTGGAGGTCGGTAGCGGGACGGTGAACTTCTGCGTCACGCGGTGGGCACGTTGTCCGGCGGTTCACGTGAGCGGCGTTTCACACCACGACCGTATGCTGCCCGGAACCCCACATACCCAGGCAGCACGCGCGCATGAGCCGTTCCCCGTCCGAGCATTTCGATGTCGTCATCGTAGGCGGCAGCTACGCCGGCATGTCCGCCGCGCTGCAGCTGGTGCGGGCGCGGCGCAGCGTGCTGGTGATCGACAGCGGCCTGCCGCGCAATCGCAATGCGCTGGCGGCACACGGCTTCATCGGTCGGGAGGGAATGCACCCTGCGGAAATCGCGGCGCAGGCGCGCACGGAGCTGCTCACCTATCCCACCCTGACCTGGGTGGAGGGCAGGGCGGTGCAGGCCCGTGTGCTGGAAGAGGGCGTGTCCTTCGAGGTGGGGTGCGACGATGGGCGCAGCGTTACCGCCGACCGGCTGGTACTGGCCTTCGGAGTAACCGATACGCTGCCGGCGGTCGACGGCCTGGCCGAGCGTTGGGGCCGCAGTGTCTACCATTGCCCCTACTGCCACGGGTACGAGTTGTACGAAGGCAACATCGGTGTGCTCGGCTGTGCGAAGGACGGCGGCGTAGGGCAGGCGTTGCTGTTGTGCGACTGGGGGAAGATCACGCTGTTCTGCCCGGATCCGGGTGGAATGGATCCGGAGATGCGCGCGCGGCTGGACGACTGCGGCGTGGTCATCGAATCCACCGCCGTCCAGTGCGTCGAAGACACCGCCACGGTGGTGCTGGCCGACCAGCGCCGGGTGGTGCTGGACGCGCTGTTCCTGCTGCCGACCTCACGGCTGTCATCCGATCTGGCGGAACAGCTGGGCTGTGAGCTCATGGACGCCGGGTGCATCACCGCCGATTCGGCCAAACAGACCACGGTGCCGGGCGTGTTCACCTGCGGCGATGCCGGGCGCATGGCCGGCAGCATCGCACTGGCGGTGGGTGAGGGGGCACTGGTCGGGGTTGCGGTGCACCGGTCGCTGCTGGGTTTGCTCGACTGACTGATCCGTCAGCCAGACAGCGCGTGGCGCTACCGCAGTGCCGTCGCCACCGCCGTCTGCCGCGGCTTGTACTGGCAGCGCGGGTAACCGGAACACGAAGCGAACTCCCCATAGGGGCCGGTGCGCTGCACGATCACCCCGCCGTCGCAGGCCGGGCAGGCCTGTTCACGGATCGGTTCGCCGGTCGCCGTCGTGACGTCCACTGCCCCGTCATGCACCAGCTCATCGAGGAACGGCGAGCGCTTGCCCTGCACCGTGAACATCGCCACCGAACGCCGCGCCCGGGTCAGCGCCACGTAGAACAGGCGGCGCTCTTCGCTCAGGGGAAAGGCGTCCGCGTGCGGCATGGCCAATCCCAATACCGGATCGTCCGCGCGGACGCTGGGGAAACTGCGTGCGAGCATCGAGGGCAGGATGACCACATCGGCCTCGGCGCCCTTGGCACGGTGCGCGGTGAGGAAGCTCAGATCCAACTGAGCGCCGAAGCGCTGGGACCAATGGGCGGGCAGGTAGGCGCGATCGGCGTTGTAGCGCCCCAGCACGAACACCGACAGGCGGCCGCTGCGGCCCGGCGCGATCGCGCCGCTCTGCAGCTGCTGCTGCAGCCGCTGCAGGTACTGGTAGATCGCATCCTGCAGCCGCTCGCGCGATGCTACCTGGAATGCCTGCAGCACTGGGCCCTGCGCCGGCGTGGCCGAACGCACCTGCTTGGCGATCTGCGCGGGATTCTTCGAGATGAACCGGCTTGAGGCATCGCACAGCGCCTGCGGGCAGCGGAAGGTCTGCGACAGCTGCAGCACCTGGGAAGGCCCGAAGGTGTCGCCGAAGCCGGTCATGACACCCACATCCGCACCGGCGAACCGGTTGATCGACTGCCAGTCGTCACCCACCGCGAACAGATGGCGCCCGGGTGCCTGCACCAGCGCCCGGCACAGTCGGGCGCGGGAGCGCGATGCATCCTGGAACTCGTCGGCCATCACCAGAAGGTACGGCGCCTGGTAACGGCCCTGTTCCAGATGACTGGCAGCCTGGTTGAGCATGTCTTCGAAATCGATCCCGCCTTCGGCTGCGAGCGCATCGTCCCAGGCATGCAGGATCGGCGTGGCCAGTTCCAGGAACAGGCGGTACCGGTGTTTGAAGCGGTCTTCGGGCAGCAGGCGCAGGCGGCCGGCCAGGTCCGCCGGGCTCAACCCATTGCTCTTGGCGTGGCTGATGAAGGTGCGCAGCAGCCCGATCAGGTCGCCGTCGGGCATCGGCGTGGCGCCGTCGGCGGGCAGCTCGCGGTCGGGGTTGGGGTCCAGCGCCAAGCCGTGCGCGGTCAATGCTGCGGTCAGTACATCGAACAGCGCACCACTGCGCAGCTGCGACGGCGTGGTCTGCAGCGTGCTCGCGTCACCGCTGCGCAGGCGTGGCGAAGTGCTTCCGTCTGCGTCATCCTCCATCCGGTGCGTGTGATACAGCGTCGTGCCCGGGTAGAAGAAATCCGCCCGGCCCGGTTGCCAGGTATCGGTAGCGGTATCCAGCACCGGGTGGGGCTCGTAGGTGTAGGCCACGCCGTTGTAGAACAGCCAGTCGGCGATCACGCATTCTTCGATGTTGCCGACGCGCTCGCCGCGCAGGGTGCGCACGTACTGGTTGCCGTCACTGTCCCAGCCGTCGGCGGGCGTCGCTGCGCCCTGCGGCGGCAGGTCGCGGGCGAATACCAGCCGGAACATGTCCCACTGGGTGCGGAAGTGCAGCGAACGATCCTTGAGCCGGTCGATGATGTCGGCCAGGTGCTCGAATCCCTGTGCGGCATCCACCGCCCAGGACGGCACCTCCGGCATGCGCCCGGTGACCTCGCCGATGATCTGGCGGCCCAGTGCGTGGAAGGTACAGGCGGTCACGTCCCCGGCAGGCAGGCCCAGCCGCTGGAACGCTGCGGCGGTGCGCTGCTGCAGTTCCGTGGCGGCCTCTTTGTTGAAGGCCAGCATGACGATCTGGTCCGGCGCCATCAGGCCGCGTTGCACCGCATAGGCGGCCTTGGCCACCATGGTCGAGGTCTTGCCGGAACCGGCGGCGGCCACCACCAGCATCCGGCTGTCGAAGCACAGTACGGCACGCGCCTGTTCCTCGCTCAGCGGCCGGCGCTCGACCTCGGCCAGCAGCCGGCCTGCGGCGCCATGCTCCCGCTGCAGGTGCGCGTCATTGCGTGACGCCCACAGCGCCGCCCAGTCACCGGACCAGCGCAGCAGATCGTCTTCGATCGTGGCCGCATCACCCTGCAGCTGCGGGCGCAGCGCCGGATCATCGAACACCGCCCACAAGGCGTTGTCATCCATCGCCACGTCCGGGCGGCACGCCAGCAACGCCTGCTGCTGCTCCAGGGTGAACCAGCGCTGCTGCGCATCGGCCTGCTCAAGCATGCTGTCGACCTGGTCCAGCCAGTCGCAGATCTGCGCGAGCGCGTCATTCGCATCGTCCAGTCGCTGGTCCTGCTGCCGGGCCTGCGCGGCGGTCTGCCACAGCGCCTGCAGCTCGCCCGCCTGCGCATTGGGCAGGCCGCCAAGCTGCAGATCGCCGTCCTCGGTGGCGATCTGCAGCGTGGACCACAGCGGGCCGCGCTGGACGCGCCATGCGTTCGATGCCGCCAGAGGCAGCACATAGCGCTCTGCGCCAACCGTCAGCTCAAGGCGGTCTTCGACCCGGCGCAGCCGCCAGTCCGGCGAGCGCGAAAGGCGTCGGCCCCAGAGGGTGGGGGCCCATTCGTGGGTCATCTGTACATCCAGGAAAGCAGGGGCGCCGGCACGGGTCCGGTTGCGCGAACATCAAGGGGGATCATGATAGAAAAATCCCAATGAAAAAGCCCCGCGGACGCGGGGCTTCTCCAGGGGGGGCGCCACTTTCAGCGTTCCGCGTTCAGCGGCTGCAGGCGGCGGGCTCGCTGCCACGCGACTGACGTTCGACCAGCACCGCCACCGCCCACAACAGCAGGCCGCCCAGCGCTGTGGCTGCACCGACGTAGCCGGTTACGGCCGGACTGAAACCCGCGCCGATGGCCATGCCGCCGAACCACGGGCCCAGCGCATTGGCCGTATTGAACGCGGCGTGGTTGGACGCGGCCGCCAGCGTCTGCGCTTCGCCGGCCACGTCCATCAGCCGGGTCTGCAGCACGGCAGCGAGTGCGCCCATGGTGCCCACCGCGATGATCAGCGGGAACACGGTCCACACCGACGTGGCCGCCAGCGGATAGGCGAGCAGGACCAGGATCGACCAGATCAGCACCACTGCGGCGGCGCGGAACTGGAAGCGGTCCACCAGCCAGCCACCGGCCACATTGCCGATGATCGCCCCGATGCCGAAGATGCCCACCGCCACCGGCATCCACGATTCGGCCAGGCCGGTCACCTGGACCAGGGTCGGGGCGAGATAGGTGAACACACAGAACATGCCGGCGAACCCGACCGAGCCGATCGCCAGCGCCAGCCACACCTGCGGCTTGTTGAAGGCACGCAGTTCGCGCATCGGCGAGGTACGCACTTCGTCCGGGTCGGGCAGCAGGAAGCGCGCGATCATCACCACCGTCGCGATGGCCAGCACGCTGACCAGGGCGAACGCGGTGCGCCAGCTGAGCTGTTGGCCGAGCCAGGTGGTGAGCGGATTGCCGACCAGGATGGCGACCGACAGGCCCAGCAGCACCTTCGACACCGCCGCGCCACGCTGCGCGGGCGGACTGATGGCGGCTGCGACCAGCATGGCCACGCCGAAGTAGGCGCCATGCGGGAGGCCGGCGACGAAGCGGGCGACCAGCATCGTGGCGTAGTCCGGTGCCAGCGCGCTGGCCACGTTGCCCACGGCATAGAAGCCCATCAGTGCCAGCAGCAGGGTCCGGCGCGCGTACCCGGCGCCGGCAAAGGCCAGCACCGGTGCGCCCACGACCACGCCGACCGCGTAGGCGCTGATCAGGTGCCCCACCTGGGTTTCGCTGATGGCCAGCCCGCGGCTGATCTCCAGCATCAGGCCCATGCTGGCGAACTCGCTGGTGCCGATCGCAAAGCCGCCCAGCGACAAGGCCAGGATGATCAGCGTGCGCTGACGGGCAGACAGGCGCGCAGCCAGGGGAAGGTGGGTCGGGCTCATGAGGCATTGGGGCGGGAACGTGGTCGGACATTGTACTGCTGCGGTGCAGCATGCGCCTCCCCCGGAGCGGATCCGCCACCGGAATGCTGTGGACTATCGCGCCGGTATCGTACAGATGCCTCGAATTGTGCTTCACATGGTCTTCACGCAAGTGAGTGAGAGCTCGCTTCGTGCTTGCAGACGGGCCACCGTCGAACACCAAGTGCGTCACGATTTTTGCGCAACATCACGATCAAATGTGATGGCGTGCACGCTTTCACGTGCACGGTGGTGGTTACGAATTTGTGCACGTCGCGTGAGGATGACAAACGCAACGCATCGCGTGGTGAAGAAAAATGCACGCGTTGTGCAATGCAGAACGACACGTTGGTCGCGAACACGTTCCATTGTTCCGCTGCACGCATCACTGAGGCGAATACAGCCGTATTTACAGGCGTATCGTAAGAATTTGCTGATTGGCAGCGCGGAAAACGTGTTTTAGGATGCGCGCCATGGCATCGACTCAAGGGAGCATGCGTGTGGTTGAGTTCCCTCACGCACTGCGGGTCGATGGCAGGCTCCAACTGGTGGCACTGACATATTCGCCGGTCTACAGTCCGGCCGATGTGTTTGGCTTCGCTGTGTTGAATGCCGACGGCGCCCGCCTCACCGAGGTGGTGTCGCTTGAGCAGGCGCACGCGCAGTGGTCCCGGTTGCGCCAAGCGCAGAAGACGGCGCGCGCGGTACGTTGAAACAGCGGTAATGCGCACGGTGCCATGCAGGCGCGGTGCGGGTCGTAGCGCCCTGCGGGCGCGTCATGGAGGATCAGGTTTGTCCACGCAGAAAATTGTCGTCATCGCTGTCACGGTTCTGTTGACTGCCCTTGTTGGCTACTGTCTTGCCGGATATCTCACCCTGGTGTTCCTGGGCCTGGATACCGGACTGTTCTCGTGGAACACCTATCTTCAATACGTCCAGGCGATGGACCAGCCTGCCGTTGCCCCCTACCTGACAAAGATCAAGGCCGGCGGCGTGGTCGGCTTCGGGCTGCCTGCGCTGGCCAGCCTGGCTGCGATGTTCGTCGTGCTCAAGCCGAAGAAGAAATCGCTGCACGGTGACGCGCGCTTCGCCGGTGCAGCGGATCTGGCCCGGCACGGTCTGTTCAAGAAATCCGACAACGGCATTGTCGTGGGCAGCTTCGGCGGCAAGCTGGTGCGCCTGGGCGGGCAGCAGTTCGTCATCCTCGCGGCGCCGACGCGCTCGGGCAAGGGTGTGGGTGTAGTCATCCCCAACCTGCTCGAATACGGCGACTCGGTGGTGGTGCTGGACATCAAGCAGGAAAACTTCGACCTCACCAGCGGCTGGCGCGCCAGCCAGGGGCAGGAGGTGTTCCTGTTCAATCCGTTCGCCGAAGACCGCCGTACGCACCGCTGGAATCCACTCAGCTACGTGTCCGATGATCCGGCGTTCCGCGTGTCGGAACTGATGAGCATCGCCGCGATGCTGTACCCGGACGGGTCGGACGACCAGAAGTTCTGGATCAGCCAGGCCCGCAATGCGTTCATGGCCTTCACCCTGTACCTGTTCGAGAACTGGGACGACGAGCGACGGCAGGGGTTCCCGGGTGGGTCCGGAGCCCCCACGCTGGGCGCGGTGTTCCGCCTGGCCACCGGCGATGGCAGCGACCTGCGCAAATACCTCACCGCGCTGTCCGCACAGAAGTTCCTGAGCAGCAACGCGCGCTCGGCATTCGCCAACCTGCTGTCGCAGGCCGACGAGACCTTCGCCTCGATCATGGGCACCTTCAAGGAGCCGCTGAACGCCTGGATCAACCCGGTCCTGGACAAGGCCACCAGCGCCAACGACTTCCTGCTCACCGATCTGCGCCGGAAGAAGATGACCATCTACATCGGCATCCAGCCCAACAAGCTGGCCGAAAGCCGGTTGATCATCAATCTGTTCTTCAGCCAGATCATCAACCTCAACACCAAGGAACTGCCCAAGTCCAATCCGGACCTCAAGTACCAGTGCCTGCTGTTGATGGACGAGTTCACTGCGATCGGAAAGGTCGACATCATCGCCTCGGCGGTGTCGTACATGGCCGGCTACAACGTACGCCTGCTGCCGATCATCCAGAGCATGGCCCAGCTCGATGCCACGTACGGCAAGGACGTCTCGCGCACCATCATCACCAACCACGCGCTGCAGATCCTCTACGCCCCGCGCGAGCAGCAGGATGCCAACGACTACTCGGACATGCTGGGGTACACCACGGTGCGCCGGAAGAACGTCACCCACGCGCGGGAAAAGACCCATACCTTCAGTGAGGAAAGGCGCGCCCTGATGCTGCCGCAGGAACTGAAGGCCATGGGCAACGATCACGAAGTGTTTCTTTATGAAGGCATTCCGCACCCGGTGAAGTGCGACAAGATCAAGTACTACAAGGACCGCTACTTCACGTCGCGATTGTTGCCGAAGACCAGCGTGCCGATGCTGGCGTTGTAGCGCGCAAACGTGAACGAGTGTGATGAGAGTCCATAAAACAGTCGTTGAAGGACAAGAATTTGGCGCCTTTGACACAAAATTGACGAGAAGGTGTGGCATCTTAGGTGTGATGGACGTTCCATGCTTTTTGAATTTGTCGTTGTATGCAGTGCGCGTTACGCACTGACGTAGTGAAGAAGGACAGGGATGGCTTTTCTCGGATTGGATGTGCAGACGCAGGGGCCGGACAGGCGTTCGGGGCGGCAGCACATCGCACGGGCGGGGTCCCGTAGGTACCGCGAAAAGTGTTTCACCTTGCACCGGTTGATCCGTCGGGCCTGAGCAGGCCGCGACGCGCTGTCGTTTTGCCGTTTTTCCGTGTTGAACCCCGCTATTCCGTACGCCATAGGGAAGTTCGTATGAAGCAAGCGTTTCTGTCCAAGGGCCGCACTGTCGCCGTCATCGCTGTAACCGTGCTGCTTGCCGGTTGCGCAACCAAGCCTGCGCCTGATTTCGGCGGCCGCTGGCAGCCGGTGAACCGCTTCGCCCGTACCACCATGGAAATTCCGCTGTACACCAGTTACGTGTACCAGGCCTCGCCGATGGACGGCACCTTGAAGACCATGCTTGAGCGCTGGGCCAAGGACTCGGGCATGACGCTCGATTACCGCCTGAGCTCGGATTACACGCTGTACGGCGCGGTGTCGACGATCGGCACGACCAACCCGCAGCAGGCGGTGGATGCCATCAGCGCCGCGTATGCGGGGCAGGGTGTCCGCGTGTCCATCGTGGGCAGTCAGATCATCGTGCAGCCTGCAGTCGCAGCCACCGCGTCTGCGGGCAGTACGGATGCCGCAAGCGGTAGCTGAGCGCGTCAGACCCGCAACGCGTGCCCGCACGCGCGAAGTCCCCCCTCGTTGTTCAAGCAGTACGGATGAATTCCATGTTCCGAAAGAAGGACGCAGGCAACAGCCCCAAGGTCGATCAGGCGGTCGCCAAGGCGGTCAGCTATGAAGTGACCATCGCCGATCTTGCCCGACGCAGCGAGCGCCGCGCGTGGTGGGTGGCCGGGGCATCGCTGGTGATGTCGCTGGCACTGGCCGGTGGCTATTACTACATGCTGCCGTTGAAGGAGAAGGTGCCGTTCCTGGTGATGGCCGATGCCTACACGGGTACGGCCACGGTGGCGCGGCTGACCGGAAACTTCGAGGGCCACGCCATCACGGCCAGTGATGCGATCAACCGCAGCAATGTCGCCCAGTACGTGATGGCGCGCGAATCCTATGACTTCGCGGTGATGGGGCTGCGCGACTGGCAGCTGGTGCATGTCATGTCCAGCCGGCCGGTCAGCGATGCGATCCGCGCCCGCTATGCGAACAACAATCCGCAGAGCCCCATCGCGCTGTACGGAAAGGATCGCGCCATCCGCGTCAGGATCCTGAGCATCACACCGCTGGAAGCACAGCCCAATGGTGGCTTCCGCGGTGCATCCGTGCGCATCCAGCGCAGCATCTACGACAAGGTCAAGGCCAGCACCAACTACCTGGACAACCAGCTGGTGACGCTGCGGTTCCGCTACGACAACAACCTGGCATTGAACGAGCAGGAGCGCATCCTCAATCCGCTGGGCATGGAAGTGTTCGAGTACCGGGTGGACAACGATTACGCGCGTGGCGTGCCGGGTCCGGACGACGCGGCGGTGCAGCAGCAGGCCGATCAGGCCCAGCAGGCCGCATACGAGGCAAGCCAGGCCGCAGCGGCCACCGCGATCGATCCGGTGACCGGCCAGCCGGTCGCGGTCCCGGCGCAGGCCTACCCGCAGGCGCAGCCGGTTCCGCAGTCGGGCCAGGCGCCGGGCTACCCGGGGCAGGTGCCGGCGCCGCCGCAGGGATATCCGGCGCAGCCGATGCCACCGGCGCAACAGCAGATGCAGATGCAGGGGCAGCCAATGCCCGGCCAGCCGGCGCCGAGGCCGGCACAGGGAATTTCCACCGGACGTGCTGATGGAGCGAGCAACCGATGAGTAGTCGCAAGGTAAGGGGGGCCGCACTGGCCTGCGTGACGCTGGTGTCCATGATGGTCTCCGCCGCAGTGTCGGCGCAGGCAGTGGACCACTACGAGTACGAGAAGGACCGCATCTATCCGGTACGTACCGGCTTGGGTCTGACCACGCAGATCGAGCTGAGCCCGAACGAGAAGATCCTCGACTACAGCACCGGCTTCAGCAGTGGCTGGGAACTCACGCGCCGGGAGAACGTGTTCTATCTCAAGCCGAAGAATGTCGACGTGGACACCAACATGATGGTGCGCACCGAAACCCATTCCTACATCTTCGAGCTGAAGGTGGTGGCCACCGATTGGCGCCAGCTGGAGCAGGCCCGTCGTGCCGGCGTGCAGTACAAGATCGCCTTCAGCTACCCGAGCGACACCGAATTCGGCATCGCCCAGGAGGCGGTCAAGGAAGAGGCCAAGCCGCTGCTGAGCACCGAGCTGGCCAAGGATCGCCAGTACAACTTCGACTATTCCTATTCCACCCGCCGCGCAAAGAAGATGGGCTGGCTGATTCCGGTGAACGTCTACGACGACAGCCGCTTCACCTACGTCAAGCTGCCCAACTCGCCCGAGTACAAGACCGGCATTTTCCCCGCCGTGTTCGGTCGCGACGAAGAATACGGTGAGGAGTACGTGGTCAATACCACCGTGGAGGGCAACACCCTCATCGTCCATGGAACCTACCCGTATCTGGTCGTCCGCCACGGCGACAACGTCGTGGGCCTGCGAAGGAACGTGAAGAAATGAGCCAGCACACCACCCCGGGCAACGACCCCAACGACGACCGCCGCGACGATGGCCAAAGCCCGTACACCGGCGGCCAGGGCGCGCAGGATCCGTCCAACCCGTATTTCGGCAACGCACGCGCCACCGCGACGCCCGATCTGGACGCCAGCGCGCCCCACCTGCGCTCGGCCGAGGAGCAGCGTCTCAACCGCAAAGCGTTGGCCTTCCTTGGCGGCATCGTCGTTCTGCTGATCGCCATGGGCTTCCTGCTGTTCCGCAAGAACAGCACCGACGAGCCCGCCAAGCGTGCGCCCGAGACCACCCGCGCGGCCGCGCCGGAACTGCCGCGCCTGGCGCCGACGCCGCCGCTGCCGCCGACCGAAGCCGCCGAGCCGATTCCGATGCTGCCCCCGCTGCCGGAGGAATCCCCGTCCGGCAGTGGTCGTCGCGGCTATGCCAGCGACCGGCTGGAGCGCGAGGTCGATCAGGGCCCGTCGCTGCTGGATCGACGCATCAGTGCCGGCAACAGTACGGTCAGCGAAGCCGAGCGCGCGCAGGCCGCCGGTGACGACTACACCAAGGCGATGCTGGCGGCCATCCAGGCCCAGAACGGCGGGCAGCCGACTGCGCCCCAGCGCTTGCGGCGCGGCCCGGATGTGGACGACGTTTCCAGCGCGGCGTTCATCCGCGCGCCCGACGCACTGCTGGTGCGGGGCACCTATCTGCGCTGCATCCTGGAGACGCGCATCATCACCGACTTCGCCGGCTACACCTCGTGCCTGCTGACCGAGCCGGTCTATTCCATCAACGGGCGCACGCTGCTGCTGCCGAAGGGATCGAAGATCTACGGTTCTTACGGCGGCGGTCCGGTGGGCGACCGGGTGGAAGTCATCTGGGACCGCATCACCACGCCCAACGGCATCGATGTCGCCATGTCCAGCCCGGGCATCGATGGGCTGGGCGGTGCCGGCATGCCGGGGCAGTACAGCGCACACTGGGGCAGTCGGATCGCCTCTGCGCTGATGATCAGTCTCATCGCCGATGCCTTCAAATACGCGGCTGCCGAGAACGGCCCGGAAACCACCACCGTCACCGGCAGCGGGTTGGCCGTGCAGTCGCCCTATGAGAGCGCCACCGCGCGCACGATGGAGCGCCTGGCCGGCGAAGCGCTGAGCCAGCGCCGTCCGCCCACGGTCACCATCAACCAGGGCACCCGCATCAACGTCTATGTCGCCAAGGATGTCGACTTCACCGATGTGCTTGGACGCCGTTGACGGACTGATCTGACCATGGATGCCGAAGTGGCCCCTCTTGCCCTGGTTTCAAGCGATTTCCTGCGCTATCAGTACGAAGTGCTGGGCATCGCCGAGTACATGAGCTCGCCCGAAGTGACGGAGATCTGCATCAACCGTCCCGGCGAGCTGTACCTGGAAACCCGGGCGGGGTGGCAGCGGGTGGAGGTGCCGGGGCTTACCTTCGAGCGTGCCCGGCAGTTCTGCACGGCAGTGGTGAACGAAAGCAACACCGGCCAGCGCATCACCGATGCCGATCCGGTCGTTTCGCTGACGTTCCCCACCGGCCAGCGTGCCCAGTTCGTCATTCCGCCGGCGTGCGATGCGGGCAAGGTGTCCATCACCATCCGCCTGCCGTCCAAGCACACCAAGACGCTGAACCAGTATCACGAGGACGGCTTCTTCAACCAGATCCTGGAGCAGGACGGCAGCCTCAGCGAACAGGACCGTGAGCTGCTCGAGCTGCGCAGTTCGCGCGACTACGCCGAGTTCTTCCGCCGGGCGGTGAAGTACCGCAAGAACATCGTCGTCTCCGGCGCCACCGGCAGCGGCAAGACCACCTTCATGAAGGCGCTGGTCAATCACATTCCCGACGACGAACGGCTGGTGACCATCGAGGATGCGCGCGAGCTGTTCATCACCCAGCCCAACGTGGTGCACCTGCTGTACTCCAAGGGCGGGCAGAGCACCAGCAATGTCACCGCCAAAACCTGCATGGAAGCCTGCCTGCGCATGAAGCCCGAGCGCATCATCCTGGCCGAGCTGCGCGGCGATGAGGCCTTCTACTTCATCCGCAACTGCGCCTCCGGCCACCCGGGCTCGATCACCAGCTGCCACGCCGGCAGCCCGGAGCAGACCTGGGACCAGCTGGCCTTGATGGTGAAGGCCTCGGCCGAGGGCGCCGGGCTGGAATTTTCCGTGATCAAGCGGCTGCTGATGATGACCATCGACATCGTGGTGCACATCAAGGCGCACGCCGGTTCGCGCTACATCACCGGGATCGACTTCAATCCCGGCCGTACCCAGGGACAGGAGGGCTGACATGCTGCCAGGACTGGAAATGCTTGCGTGCCCGGAGATGGCGGTGTCGATGGACATCATGCAGCACGTCATCAACGTGGAGTCCTCGCGCAATCCCTATGCCATCGGCGTGGTGGGCGGCGCGTTGGCGCGCCAGCCCAGGCAGCTGGACGAGGCCCTGGCGACCGTGCGCATGCTGGAAGAGAAAGGCTACAACTTCTCGGTCGGCCTGGCCCAGGTCAACCGCTACAACCTGCCCAAATATGGGCTGGACTCGTATGAGAAGGCGTTCCGCCAGTGCGACAACCTGGTGGCCGGCTCGCGGATCCTGGCCGAGTGCTACAAGCGCTCGGGCGGGGACTGGGGCAAGTCGTTCAGCTGCTACTACTCGGGCAACTTCACCACCGGCTTCCGCCACGGTTACGTGCAGAAGATCTACGACTCGATCCAGAAGGGGCAGCGCCTGGCCTCCAATGCTGGCGTCGCCCCGATTGCGGTGGTGGATCGTGGTCCGCGCCGTACGGTGACGGTGGAACATCATCCGCAGATGGCCCCGGCCGGCCAGGCCCGCATCGTGGCGCAGTCCGCCCCAACGTATGTGGCACCGGTTGCCCCGGAGGACCCCGCACGTGCCTATGTGGTCTATCCCTCGACCTCGGCGATGGCGCGCGGGAGCCTGATCAACCTGGCCGACCAGGCGCTGTCCCGCGTGGTACTGGGGGCTGCCGACCGCGTCGCGCAGCCGTCTGCCCCCGTGCCGCCGCCGCCCGTGGCGGCCGCACCTGGCGGCGCCGATGCGCCGGTCAGGGTGCGTCCCTGGAGTGAACGTAACGCGCCGGCGCCGTTGCCGGCGGACCCGACCCTTTACAACGCGCCGGCAGCCCCACCGCCGGCCCCACCCATTCCCGCAGGGGATGCAGCCTTCGTGTTCTGACGAAGGCATGGCACGGCCAGGCCCCCGATTGGCCAATTCGACACTGCAAGCCCATCAACAAGGATATCCACCCATGAAGCGATTCAACCTCGACCTCGTCACTGCCCAGCGCACCCTGAAGACCGCTCTGCTGGCCGTTGCCTTCGCCGGTGCCATGTTCGCCCCGCAGGCGTTCGCCCAGCAATTCGAAGGCACCGACGTAAAGGTCTGCGGCTTCTTCGAAAGCATCAACGGCCTGCTGAGCATCGCCTCGATCGCCGTGGTGACCATCGCCGTCATCTTTGCCGGCTACCAGATCGCCTTCGCGCACAAGCGCATCGGCGATGTCGCCCCGATCCTGATCGGGGGCCTGCTGATCGGCGCTGCCGGCCAGATCGCGAGCATGCTGCTGGGCGGAAACAGCGGCAGCTCGTCCTGCGCCACCCCGGCCGCCTTCCTGCTGGAACAGGCCGCGACCTACTACCGTGCATAAGAACGTCGTCTTCCGCGGCTGCACACGCCCGGCGATGTTCCTGGGCGTGCCCTATGTGCCGTTCTTCTTTGTCGTGGGCGGGCTGTTCCTGCTCAGCGTCTATACGAATTTCTGGTACCTGGCGAGCATCCCGGTGGCGATCTTCGTGATGCGGCAGATGGCCAAGCGCGACGAGATGATCTTCCGGCTGCTGGGCCTGCGCCTGCAGTTCAAGTTCAAGGCACGCAACCTGCAGGAAAACGATGGGATGTGGGTGTTCACCCCGAACCATTACCGAGCCAGGCCGGCACCTCGGGATTGAGTGCCACCCGGTCCGGGCAGTCCGCTGCCCGGGCCGTTACGGAAACCGCGACGTACCCTTTTGAAGGCGCACCATGTTCAGCCCAGACACCTCCATTGCCGAGTTCATCCCGCTGTCCTCGCATGTGGCCGCCAATGTCGTGAAGACGACCGGTGGCGATTACCTGCTGACCTGGCACCTGGAAGGGCTGCCCTTCGTCGGGCGGGAGGAGTGGGAGCTGGAGCACAAGCACAACACCTTCAATCGCCTGCTGCAGACCCTGCGAGCGCCGGATTTCGTCAACGTGGCGTTCTGGACCCATGACATCCGCCGCCGTCGCACGCTGAAGGGCAGAAGTTCCTTCAAGCAGAAGTTCAACCAGGACGTGTCCGATCAGTACATGGGCATGCTGTCCTCGCAGCGCATCATGCAGAACGAGCTGTACCTGACCATGATCTACCGCCCGGTGGTGGCGGGGAAGCGTTTCGTGGAGCGCTCTGCGGACGTGAACAAGTTGCAGGCCGAACAGAACCAGGCGGTGGAAAAGCTGCTGGAGCTGGCCAACAACGTGGAAGCGGTGATCCGCGACTACGCCCCGTACCGGCTGGGCATGTACGAGGCCAGGAACGGCATCGTGTTCTCGGAGACACTGGAGTTCTTCGGCTACCTGATCAACCGCATCGACGAACCGGTTCCGGTGCTGTCGGCGCCGGTCAAGGACTACCTCCCGGTCAGCAAGCACCTGTTCTCGGCCAAGACCGGCGATTTCGTGATCGCAACGCCCAACGGCGTGAACCACTTCGGCGCCATCCTCAACATCAAGGAATATGCCGAAGGAACCTATCCGGGCATCCTCAACGGCCTGAAGTACCTCGACTTCGAGTACGTGGTCACCCATTCCTTCAGCCCCATGGGGCGCCAGGATGCGCTCAAGGTCCTGGACCGCACCAAAGGCATGATGATCTCCTCCGGCGACAAGGCGGTGAGCCAGATCGTCGAGCTGGACCAGGCCATGGACCAGCTGTCTTCCGGCAACTTCGTGCTCGGCGAGTACCACTACACCCTGGCCGTCTACGCCGACAGCCAGGCCAAGCTGTCGCAGAATGTGGCCACCACCCGCGCCGAGCTGTCCAATGCCGGGTTCGTGTCGACCAAGGAGGATCTGGCAGTTACCGCCTCCTTCTACGCCCAGCTGCCGGGGAACTGGCGCTACCGCACCCGCTTGGCCAACCTGAGTTCGCTGAACTTCCTCGGCCTGTCGCCACTGCACAACTTTGCCACCGGCAAGCAGCACAACAACCCGTGGGGAGACTGCGTCACCACCCTGCAGACCACCAACGGGCAGCCGTACTACTTCAATTTCCACGCCACCCACCCCTCGGAGAATTCGCTGGGTGAGAAGGCGATCGCCAACACCATGGTCATCGGCAAGTCCGGTACCGGCAAGACCGCGCTGATCAACTTCCTGCTCAGCCAGGTGCAGAAGTACGACCCGTCGCCGACGATCTTCTTCTTCGACAAGGACCGCGGCGCGGAGATCTTCGTGCGTGCCTGCGGCGGCAATTACCTGGCGCTGGAGAACGGTGCGGCCACCGGCTTCAACCCCTTCCAGTGCGAGAACAGCGAGGCCAACGTCCAGTTCCTCGCGGATCTGATCAAGGTGCTGGCCGGCAAGAAGGAGTACAGCGCCCGCGAGGAAGAGGACATCTACCGCGCGGTGGAAAGCATGCTGGACACGCCCATGCACCTGCGCAGCATGACCAACTTCCAGAAAAGCCTGCCCAACATGGGCGACGACGGGCTGTACGCCCGCATGCGCCGCTGGACCTCCGGCAATTCCCTGGGCTGGGTGTTCGACAATCCGGTCGATACGGTCGACCTGACCCGGGCCAACATCATCGGCTTCGACTACACCGACATCATCGACAACCCAGAAGTGCGCGTGCCGGTAATCAACTACCTGTTGCACCGCCTGGAGTCGCTGATCGACGGTCGGCCGCTGATCTACGTGATGGACGAGTTCTGGAAGATTCTGGACGGAGAGGGCGGGCTGAAGGAGTTCGCCAAGAACAAGCAGAAGACCATCCGTAAGCAGAACGGCCTGGGCATCTTCGCCACGCAGAGCCCGGAGGATGCGTTGAAGAGCGATATTTCCGCCGCCCTCATCGAACAGACCGCCACGCTGATCCTGCTGCCCAACCCGAACGCGAGCAAAAGCGACTACATGGACGGGCTGAAGCTGACCGAGGCCGAGTTCCGGGTGGTCACCGCGCTGGACGAGCGCTCCCGCTGCTTCCTGGTCAAGCAGGGCCACGCCTCCAGCGTGTGTCAGCTCAACCTGCGTGGCATGGACAACATTCTGTCGGTGATTTCCGCATCGACCGACAACATCGATGTCATGCACAAGGTACTGCAGACCGCAGCGGTCCGGGCGCGGGTGCCGGTGAGCGAGCTCACCCCGGAGCAGTGGCTGGAAGAGTTCTACAAGCAACGCAAGGGATCGGGCAAGCCGGCGGCGGCCAGCCCGGACGCGGCATGACGCAAGGCGACGGTCCGATGGCCCACACGATACTGGAGACTGCGATGAAGACCCCTCTCAATGCTGGCCGCATGGCCAAACGCCCCCGGCATCGGCGCATCGCGGCGGCGATCCTCGCCTGTTCGCTGTTGGTGGGCGCGCCCAGCGCCCAGGCGGGCGGCTACCCGGTGATCGACGTCACCGCGATCTTCCAGGACATCAAGAGCTGGATCGATGACACCATCGAGTATGGCAAGGAAGCCCTGCGCTGGAACGAGATCAAGCAGCAGATCGACGATGTCCGCGCGATCATGGCGGCGGTGAACTTCGTCATCGACCTGCCACTGGGCGAGCCGCTGAAGAAGGTCGACCCGAAGTATCTTGTTGCCGAGACCTGCGGCCAGGAGGCGATGGGCTTCAACCTGCGCACCGCCATGAGCCTGGCGGGCATCGAGTCGGGCGACATCAAGTCGCAGCAGCAGCAGATCTGCGTGAACATCCGCATGATGCAGAACCGGAAGTTCAACGACTCGGTCGACTTCCTCGACAAGACCATCAAGCAGGCCCAGGAAGCGATGCTGGAAAACTTCCTTGCGCGCGCGGGCACCAGCAAGGTCGGCGGCGTCCAGTCGGCGGACAGCGACAGTGCCCGGTTGAGCAACCAGCTCAACACCATGGCACAGCAGTGGGCGACCCGGATGCAGTCGTACGACGCCTACATTGCAACCATGGAGGCCAACCAGAATGCGCTGGCCCGGACCGCGTTGAAGGGCAACCCCAAGAACAAGTTCATCGGCGACATCGTACAGACCGTGGCGCTCAAGGGTGCGTTGAGCGTCGATTGACCCCGGTGCGGGGTGGTTGCACCGGCAAGGCCGCGCGTGGCACGTAGGAATACCAAAGGATCATGGATATGAAGTTCGCACCGATCGCAAACATCAACCTCTCGGGAGGTCTTCAGGACCTGCTCGGGTACACCACCCACATCTCGATTGGCGACTTCCTGTTCTTCCGCCTGATCCTGGACTACCTGTCCGACCGCATCAACAAGTTCGGTCTGGACCTGCTCAACCACATGATGACCTGGGTAGGCGGCATCGCCCTGGTCCTGATGACGCTGTGGGTGCTGATCCAGGGCTACCGCATCGTGACCGGCCAGAGCCGCGATTCGATGATGGCGCTGGTGACCAACATGGCACGTGCGGCGCTGATCGTGAGTGTAGCGACCAGCATGGCCATGTTCGGCACCAGCATCCAGGACTTCCTGGTCAAGGACGTGAAAGGGGTGATCTCCGCGGTGGTCACCGGCAAGGACGATCCGCCCGAGAAGCAGATCGACGAGGCCCTGGCGTGGATGCAGGTGGCCTTGTCGAGCGTGGACGCGATCAAGGTGATCGACGATCCCAGCATCAGCAGCGAGAAGACGCAGGCCCAGCTGTTCATCGGCATGGGCACGGGTGGCCCCGCCGTGGTAGCCGGCTCCATGCTGCTGCTTTACCAGATCGCGTTGGCGCTGTTCGTCGGGTTCGGCCCGTTGTTCATCCTGTGTCTGTTGTTCGACCAGACCAAAGCGCTGTTCCAGAAATGGCTGCTGTACGGGTTGGGCACCATGTTCTCGATGGCGGTGCTGGCCGCCATGGTCTCCATCGCACTGGACATGGTCATCCGCGTTTCCGTCGCCTTCTGGGCGCGCGCCGCCTTCGAACGCTTCCTCCTTGATGGTGGCTCAAGCGAAGGCCTCACCAGCCAGGCCATGCAGCAGGGCGGCATGGGCCTGATCCTCACCACCCTGATCCTGACCGCACCCCCAATGGCCGCGTTCTTCTTCCAGGGAACCCTCGGCAGCTTCATGGCATATTCCCAGATAGGCGGCAGCCCCGCAGCGCAGCCGGGCCCACAGGGCCAGCCGCCGGGTTCGTACGTCCCTCAGCAGTCGGTGGACAATAGTAATCCAGTGGCCAACCAGCAGAGGCAGAGCGCGGTGCCGCGAAACGTATCGGAGGCAGCCGGTGCTCAAGACGCGGCCTCGCTTGGAGCTGGCAAGTTCGGTAACGCTGATCGATAGCGCTGCACATGTACGGCTTTCTCGGGATCCAGGAGTTTTGCAATGAAGAGGCGGTTGATCATAGCGTTGGCTTTCTTTATCCCCCTCTCAGCAATCGCAGAGGGAAACTGTCCTCCGGGCATGTACCCAATCGGGGGGCAGGGCGCTCAGGGTTGCGCGCCCATCCCCGGGCAGGGGGCTTCCAGTACGCCAGTTGCTCCTAAGCCAGCGGGAAAGTGGGAGACGAGGTGGGGCGCTCTGGTTGAGGATCAGGCTCCGCGTCCAAATGTGCCGTTGGCTACCGGTGCTTCGGTTTCCCAAAAGTCCAAGCGTGCCGCTGTACAGTTGGCGACCGAGGAATGCAAGAAGGAAGGCGGTGTTCGGTGCGAATTGCGAATGGCTTATCACAATCAATGTATCGCACTTGCTGACCCTGTTCCGATTGAGGGTAGGATTCCTGCCGGTGTCATTTCGTCGGTAGCGGGCGGCGCGACGATTGATAAGGCGAAGGAAGTAGCGCTCTCCGAGTGTCGCGCTGGAGGGAGGGGTAATGACTGCGCTGTGACGTATACGGCTTGCAGCATGTCCGAATTCAAATCGTTCTGAGGGCAGGGCACTAGGAATCAACTTAATGTCGGCCGCGTACGTCGTTGAGGACTGGGTAAAGATATGAAGAGCATACTGATCCTGGTCCTGCTGACGATTCCACTGTTTGCCAGCGCGGAGGGTGGCTGCCCTCCGGGCCAGTATCCAATCGGCGGGTAAGGAGTCCAGGGATGTGCGCCTATTGGAGGAGGTTCAGCGCCTACTGCCTCGCCACGACCCACAGGCAGATGGGAGGCGTGGTGGGGGGCGTCGTCGAGGACTACAGCGCCGCAGAGCGCGGCGTAGCGACAGCTACCGGTGTATCGGAGTCACGCAAATCAAAGCGTGAGGCAATCGCAGTTGCGATGGAGCAGTGCAGCGCTGCAGGTGGTCGCAGATGCAAGGTCGTGATCGCCTACAACAATCAATGCGTAGCCATGGCCGATCCAAAGCCTCGCAGCCAAGGCGGCCCTGGCGGTACGTCCGTCACATACGGAGCGGCGACGCTAAAGCTTGCGCGATCCGAAGCGATCAAGCGCTGTTCCCCGGACGGAGCAGCTCAGTGTTCGGTCACGTACTCTGCTTGCAGCATGTCGGAGTTCAAGGCGTTCTGACGACCTCGCAGGACAGATGGTCATCTTCGGATTTGTTGCTACGTGTCATCAAGGAATGTGTGTGAGGCTTCTTTCGCTCTCTGTTTTTTTGCTCTCTCTTTTTTCGCTTCTTCCTTTCGCCGCCAGTGCGGAAGGAGGCTGCCCGCCCGGACAGTATCCGGTCGGGGGACAGGGTGTTGTGGGGTGCGCTCCAATAGGGAACGGGGGCGGCGGCTCCGCCCCGGCGCCCCGTCCCGCTGGTAAATGGGAAACCCGTTGGGGCGCCATTGTCGAAGACAGTACGTCCATGAAACTGGCCACCGGCACCGCCGTATCGCGCAAGTCCAAGCGGGAGGCAATCGCCGCTGCGACGGAGGTTTGCAGGGAAATGGGCGGAGTTGCGTGCAAGACCCGGATCACCTACTACAACCAGTGCGTTGCTTTGGCAGATCCCACGGTGGAAGCGCGTCGTGCCGGTGCAACCAAGTCAATGGCCTACTCAGCGCAGACCATCGAGCTGGCGAAGTCGAACGCGCTGAGTCGTTGCCAGTCCGCTGGCGCTGGCCAGCAGTGCAGTATTGTCTACTCTGGTTGCAGCATGTCGGAGTTCAAGTCCTACTAATGAAAGCGTTTTTGTTTGATGCAGCGATGGCCGGCGACACTCCTCACACGTTGCAAAGCACAGACCGCCGCTGCATCGTCGCTACGTGTCATCAAGGAGCTTTTGTGAGGCTGATGTTGCTGCTTCTTGCGTCTCTCCTTCCTTTCGCCGCCAGTGCGGAAGGGGGCTGTCCGCCCGGGCAGTATCCGGTCGGCGGGCAGGGCGTGCAGGGATGTGCGCCCATCCCTGGCGCTCAAGGTGGGGCGACTTCTGCGCCACGTGCGGCGGGGAAATGGGAAACCCGATGGGGCGCGATTGCTGAGGATCCTGACAATCTTTCTACCGGCGCCTCTGTCTCCCGCAAATCGAAGCGGGATGCCGTTTCTGCCGCGATTGACGAGTGCGGCAGGCAAGGCGGAAAGAACTGCAAACTGCGGCTGGCCTATCACAACCAGTGCGTTGCGTTTGCCGACCCGACAATGGACACGAAGAAGAAAGGCAATTGGAATTCTGTCGTATCCGCAGCCCAAACCGAGGACAAGGCCAGGTCGAACGCCATGAGCAGCTGCCAGTCTTCCCGGAACGGCCAGAGCTGCGAGATCGTGTACTCCGCGTGCAGCATGTCTGAATTCAAGTCGTTCTAACAGTTAGGATGCGAGTGGGTCGAGATGACTGGCGTGGCAGGTGTGGACTATTGGGGATCTGCGTGAGGCGATCATTGCTCTTCCTGGTTTGCCTGCTGCCCCTTACGGCCAGTGCGGAGGGAAACTGTCCGCCTGGGCAGTACCCCGTTGGCGGACAGGGGGTGCAGGGTTGCGCCCCTATTCCCGGCGGTGGTGGTGGAGCATCATCCTCCGCGCCGAGGCCGACAGGAAAGTGGGAGACGAGGTGGGGAGCAATTGCCGAGGACGTGAGCGCCAATGAGCGCGGCGTCGTTGGCGCCACTGGTGCCTCGGAGTCCCAGAGATCCAAGCGTGATGCCCAGTCCGCGGCACTCCAACAGTGTGGAGCCCTGGGCGGACAGAAGTGCAAGGTCGTTATGGTCTACAACAATCAGTGCGTGGCTATCGCCGACCCTAAGCCCCGCAGTCAAGGGGGCCAAGGCGGAAAGTCGGTGATCTATAGAGCGGAGACGCTTCGTCAGGCGCAGGAGGAGGCATTGCGCCGCTGCTCGGCTGATGGAGTGGGGCAGTGCTCGATCATCTATTCGGGCTGCAGCATGTCCGAGTTCAAGCGGTTCTGACAGGGACCCGACGGACTGCGTTTACTGTGGAATGCGCCGCTCAGCTGTGGCATGGGGTGCTTTTAACAGACCTGGCCGGCGACGGACCAGGTCACGTCGCCAGCTTGGTAGCGCTCAATGCCCGACTTGCTCGCGGGCAATCACTTCATGCATTCACTGAAGACGATCGGGCATACCTTGGCACCTGCGACGATGCACTCGGTCATTGCGGCTTCTTCTGCGGCGGCTTTGGTTTTTCCGCGGCCGCCGAAGCTGATGCTGCGGCCGTCGCCGCCGCGCAGGCGGATCGCCGTTGCACACTCGCCGTGCGGCACGGCCACCAGCACCTTGCAGTCACCGCCGCCGCACTTGCTCAGCGCGGTGTCGCTGGCGTCCTGTTGATTCAGGCCCCAATGCACGGCGTAGGCGTTGCCGGCGCTGCCGGTGGCGATGGCCGTCCAGGGCTGGGCCATGCGGGTCATGCCTTCGGCGCGCTGCTCGGTGATGACGCCTGCAAAGGGGCGTTCCAAATGGGCGGGCATGTTGGTGTTGACCGCCTTCATGGCGGTGGACGTACCGCGTTTGGCCGGCGGCTTCGCCAGATACTCTTTCGCCCCCGGGAACTCGATCAGCTTCGGGGTGGCTACATCGCCGCGCGCCGTCAGATCGGCCCGATGCAGGAACCGGTCGACCGCGCGATAGGCATACTTCCACCCCGAGCAGAAGGCCTCCTTGGGTGGACTCTGGCACTGCGTGCCACCGGCGGCGGTACACGCTGCGGTGGCTGCGGTGCCGGCGACCTCGCGGCTCTCGCCCTGGCTCCAGTACAGGCCACCCTGCGCGCTGTAGGCCGGGGCCATGCAGGCGTTGGCGAACGACAGCACCGGTGAGCAGGTGCCCTTGCACTGCCGCATGGCCTCCAGCGTGGCATCGGCCTGGTCCTGGGCGTTGAGCCTCACGTTCCAGGAGCCATCGTCGGTACTGACCACCACCACGCCCCACCAGTCGCGGACCGCGTCCTTGCGGATGCGCTCCTTTTCGAGCGCCCGGATGTTGGCGGCGATCTGTGCCGCCGCAGCGGCCTCGGCCTGGTCGACGTAGGTACCGGCCGCCTGATTGCGCATCCAGCCTTCGTAGTTATGTACGGCCTGCGCGTGGCGCTGCTGCTCGGCCTGGGCACTGTTCTGTGCCAGTGCCGGCATCGTAAGCAGCAGGCCAGCGCCGAACCCGAGCGCGCCCAGTCTAGAAGCAGTAATCATGCTGCGACTCGCATTTGGCGCCGCCACCGGCCTTGCACTGGTCCAGCGACTTCTGCGCCAGCTCGCCAGGCTTGGTCTTGCCGTTCTCGGCGACGTTGACGAACAGGGCGCGCACATTCGGCTTTGGCTTCTTGTCCACGGCGATGCCCATGCATTGGTTGCGCAGCGGGAAGGTCACCAGCTCGACGCAGCCCTTGTACGTATCGCTGCATTCCTTCATGGAGCGGATGCGCGCTTCGGCCGCGCTCATGCCGATGTTCTGGCTGACCTGCTGGTCCGCGTCGCTGATCACCATGCTGAAATACATCTCGACGCCTTCAGGCATCTGCGCGCTCATCGTTCCTGCCGGCGGCAGCCCGCCGCCCTTGTCCTGCGCCGCCGCAGCGCCGCCCACCATCAGCGCAGCCATCAACAACCAGCGTCCCCGCGAGGGGCCAAGCAACGTGTCTTTCATCGATTTTCCCCGGACCGTGGCGCCACGCGGCGCAGGCAGTTTGAGTGTTCCCGACACGATAGCGGCAATGCCGGTGCGCGCGTATAGGAAATTCCCTACAGCATGCGCGGCAAGGGGTGGGGATCTGCGGTAGCCATTGCCAAAGAAAAGCGAGATATCGAGAGGAACAATCGAATTCACGTCGGCGTGCTGCTCACGCATGGTGGGCAACAACATCGCAACCGACGTGGAGAGCCCAATGAAGCGGCAACGGAAGAATATGGCAGGCCACCCCCTGCGGCGGCTCCTCGCCATCCCCCTTATGGTGGCCCCGCTGCTGGCAGTGCACACCGCGCGTGCCGGCGCACCGGTGATCGACATCACCTCGATCATGACCGAAATGCGTGCCTGGCTGGATGACACCCTGCAGTACGCCAGGCAGGCCGACCACTGGAAGCAGGTGCAGGCGCAGATCGACGACGGACGCGCCATCTTCGATCCCCTCCGTTTTTCCGTGGGGCTGCCGGCCGGGGCGATGCTGCAGACCGTGGCCCCCGACTACCTGGTGGTGGAGGCCTGCGGAAAGCGTGCGGCTGGCCTGCAGATGGAGCGCGCCCTGACCGCACTGCGGTTTTCTGGCAGGGAAGAATGGGAGGCGCAGCAACGACAGATCTGCGTGAACATCCAGATGATGCAGAACCGCAAGTTCAATGAAACCGTCACCTTCCTGGAGCACACGATCGACCAGGCCGAATCGACGATGCGGGAGATCTTCAGGGCCCGGCAGGACAGCAACAACACCAGCGGCGGCGTGCAGGCCACGCAGAGCGATACGGCGCGCCTGACCAACCACCTCAGCGTCATGGCCCAGCAGTGGTCCACGCGCATGCAGGGCTACGACGCCTACATCGCGGTCATGCAGTCGCGGCAGAACATCGTCGCCCGGGCGGCGCTGCAGGGGGATCCGACCGCGGAAGCGCTGTCCGACCTCGTGCAGACCACGGCGCTGGAGGCGGCGCTGCGGATCGAACGACCGTGATCCGGCGTCAGTCGGCCGCGACCAGCGCGAAACGTGGCCGCAGCGCGCCGTCGGCATCCACCTGCGCACAGAACATGTCGTAAGGACGGACCCAGACACCAAGGTCGGCGTCCAGCGGGCGGTACAGCACCATCGGCTCCAGTGTCTCGCTGTGCCGTACCACGCCGAGCACCTGGTAATTCCCGCCTTTGAAATGGCGGTAGCGACCGGGCGTCAAGGTGGGCAGGGGCGGCAGATTGGACATGGGAAGGTGATCGCCCGGAAGGTGTCGCATTGTCTCACGGCAGTACCAGAACTGCCGGGGATATCAGGCAGACATGCTGCGTGCAGCGGTCTGGACCTCTGCAAGCTGCCGGTTCTGCTGATCCGCCTGCTGGCTGGCCGCTGCCTGCAGCTCACGGCTGCTCTGTTCCAGTGGCGTGTTCATGGCGGGCACGGTGGCAACGGCCACGCGCAGGTGGCCAGGATCATCGAGCTGGCCCTGCACGGCGAAGGTGCGGGCAGCGTCCGGGCTCATCACCACCGCGTCGATGCGCGTGCCGCCCACAGCATGCATCTGGGTAGCCAGGCTGCCGGCCAGCCGGTCGCTGGCGTGGTCCGGGGTCCGGCCCACGCGGGCGTCCTGCTCGTGCACGCCGCGCTGGGCATCCTTGAAGAGCGAGTAGCCAGGGTGGCTGGGCTCATCCATGCGTGCGCCCTCGTGGTCATGGCTGCCCTGGACGTTCTGGCGCCGCGCCGGTTCCCCGGGCTCAAGCGGGCCCCGCACCCTGTCATAGACATCGATCACCCCGCCGGGCACGCCGCGGGAGATGACCGTAGCGCCCGTGCGCAGGGCGTCCACATCGCTGCGGTACTCGTTGATCATCCGCGCGTTGGCGTCGGCCAGCTGTCGCGCGCTACCCATCAGCAGCACGGACTCCTCACCGAGGAACTGGCCCATCTTGTGGGAATCCAGCGACGCCGCTGCGGCGGTGACGGGGTAATCCGGAATGAGGAGATTGAGGGCGCTGTTGCTGTAGTGCGCTTGTGACAGCGTGTCGATCTCATGCTGCGTGGCATATATCCGCACGTCGCCAAAATGCGGAGACGCCGCGCTGACTGCGTCGGCGGCCATTACGTGGTTGATCATGCTGTGGCCACCTTCCGGGATGCGGTAGCCGGTGAGGCTTGCCGCGCCGTAGGCGTTGAAGGTTTCACCCGTCACGTCGAAATGATGCGCCGTGATCTGGGCAAGTGAACCGCCGAGGGAGTGCCCGGTGACGGTGACGTGGGGAGGTGCGATGCCGGACTCACTCCCGAAGCGCTGCGCCTCGGCCAGGGTACGGCCGGTGAGTGCCAAGGCTTGCGCGGCTTGTTGGTTACTACGAGAAACCACCATTGCGGCATCTGTTCGGAGGCCATCCCTGATGATTTCTTCCGTACCCCGATGGGCTACGACGACCTCGTTGGTGCTGACGCGCTGATAGACCGTTCCCTGATAGCCGGTCCCACGGTCATCGACGTGCTCCAGCACTCTGTACTGATGCCCATTGAGATAGATCTTTTCTTCCTGGCCAGGGTCTCTGCGGCCCACCTTGCGATCAACGTAAGCATCGTTCGCCAGTGCTGCGTAATCTTGGCTTGTGATCGTCATGACTTCACTTCAATCGCAGATATTGTGATTGAGAAAAGCTGATCCTGAAGCTTGGGAGCGTACTCGGTAGGCTGTTCACGCCCACGAGCTGCGTAGTCATCAATTGCAGGGAGTTTCGGGTCATTGTTGAGCTGACCCGCACGCGGATAGTCGCGCAGCGGGTAATACCGCGTATACGTCTTCCCAGCCACCAGGTCCGGCGCATCCACGAAGGTCAGGAACCGTGTTTCCTCCTGCGCGCCTGTGGCCTTGAGCAGGGCACCGGCGCCGGTGAACTCCCAGCGGCATGGGCCACGTCCGTAGTAGTCCTGGTCCTGCATGCGGTCCAGATACAAGGTGCCCTGATATTCATCGTCAGCAATGCGGGTCAGCTCCAGCGGTTCCTGGCTGGTGATGCGCGACGGCGTTCCGGTGGCAGGTTCGATATGCCCGCATTGCGCTTCATTGATGACGTCGTACTGGGCAGTGCCTCGCACATGCTGGAAAGTGCCAGGGGCACCCTGGATGCGCAGTGTGACCTGATATGCCTTGACCGGGGTCGGGTTGAGGGTAGCCAGACCGCGGCCGCCGGCGGCGACATCGGCTTCGGCGGTGGACAGGTCGCGGCTCATGGCGGGCTCCGAACGGTTGCAGGCGGTGATCAGGACGGCGGAAAGGCAGAGCAGGGTCAATCGATTCAAGGCGGCACTCCAGCCGGAAGTGGTCGTGCGACCGTCTGCCCGGCCAATGTTCATGGCGAGCAGGACGGATCGCAGTGGGCTCATCCTAGCAGCGCATTACACGCAGGCTGCGCGCGCCCGGTCACGGATCACGCAGCGGCTCATTCGCCTTCGATTGCTTCAGGCGGCCCGGCGCGGCAGGCCAGCACCAGTTGCGTGACGGCTTCGGCGCTCATCGGCCGTGCCAGGTAGTACCCCTGCGCCTCATTGCAGTCCCACAGGCGCAGCAGCGAGAGTTCGGCCTCGTGCTCCACGCCCTCGGCGACAGTGCGGTAGCCCAACTGGTGGGCGAGCTTGATGATGGCTTCCACCTTCAATCGCGCGGTGCGCGATCTGGCCAGGCCTGTCACCAGGCTCTGGTCCACCTTGATATGGCTGATCGGCACTTCGCTGAGGTACCCGAAGTTGCTGTAGCCACTGCCGAAGTCATCGATGGCGATGCGCACGCCGGCCGCTGCCATGGCGCGCAGCTGGGGCAGGGCGGCAGGGTGGCTGTGCAGCCACTGCCCTTCGGTGATCTCCACTTCGATCTGCGACGGCTCCAGTCCGTGCTGCTGCATCCGCTCGGCCATGCCGGTCCACAAACGCTCGTTGTCGAAGTCGCGCGGGGACAGGTTGATTGAAAGCGCAAAGCCCGGCAGCTGCCGCTGCCAGCTCGCCGCCTGCGCGAAAGCGTGTTCGATCACCCATTGGCTGAGCGCCGGCATCAGGGCGGTGCACTCCAGCACCGGGATGAACTCGCCGGGCGCGATGGGACCGAGCATGGGGTGGGTCCACCGCAGCAGCGCTTCGGCTGAAACCGGCTGTCCGTCGGTGAGGTCGTACCGGGGCTGGTACACCAGGCTGAACTGGTCCTGCGCCAGGCCGCGCGCCGCATCGGACGCCAGCCGGTAACGGCGGCGCAGGTGGGCGTCGCGGTCGGCCGAGTACCAGCACAGGCAGGCGTCGGTCTGCAGCGCGTGGTTCAACGCCACCATGCATTTGCGCAGCAGGTCGTTGGCTTCATCGGGGTCGGCGCGGAAGTTGCACAATCCCGCATGAAACTGCGGCGACATCGGAATGCTGCCCACCATCAACGGACGGCGCATGCGCTCGCGCAGGCGGCCCATCAGCGACTCGACCTGCCCGCAGCTGTGATCGCGCAGCACGAACGCGAACCGCGTGGAGGCCACGTGGTAGAGCTGCACGTCGTCCTGAAGCACGTCCTGCAGCCGCAGCGCGGCCTGGCGCAGCAGCGATTCCACGGGTTTGAGGCCCAGCGCCTGGCCGGCATCGTTGGCGCTCTGCAGGTCGAACGCATCCAGCAGCACGCCGGTGTACTGGTTGGCGCCGTCGCGGCGGCTGAGCACGCTCAGGTCGGCCTGGAACTGCTGGCGGTTGGGCAGGCCGCTGATCGGCTCGCGGCGCCCGACCGACATGGTCAGCTCCATCTGGTTGACCACGATCCGTGCCAGCGTCTGCAGCTGGCGCTGTTCGTCGGCGGACAACAGGCGGGGTTCGCGGTCCATCAGGCACAGCGTGCCCAGTGCGATGCCGTTGCGCGTCACCAGCGGCGCGCCCGCATAAAAGCGCATGCGCTCAGGGCCGGCCACGATCGGATTGTCGTGGAAGCGCGGGTCGGTGCGGAGGTCTTCGATCTGCAGAATGCCGGTCGACTGGATCGCACAGGAGCAGATCGAGTGGTGCCGGTCGGTGCGCTCCAGCGCCAGCCCGACCCGCGAAATGAACCGCTGCGAATCGGCATCCACGATCGAGATCAGCGCGATGGGCGTGCCGAAGGTGAAGGCGGCCAGCTCGGTGATCGGGTCCAGGGAGCGCCCCAAGGCTGGATCCATCACGTTGAGCGCTTCGATCAGCGCGATGCGTTCAAGATCCTGGCTGCGGTCGAGCATCCGGTGCGTCCTGTCATACGGAATACACAGGTACTATCCCGCCGCCGTTGCAGTGCTGGCGTGAAGCGCTTGGTTCAGGAATGAAGCGTTCACACCGCGCCCGGGTCAGGGGGCAGCGGGGGGCTGCAGGAGCGTGACCAGCTGCTTGAGCCGGTAAGGTTTGGCCAGGAACTCGACATGGTCGGGCAGCGGAGGGAGCTGCGCGCGGGCATAGCCCGAGGCGAGAATCATGCGCGCATTGGGCAGCACTTCGGCGACATGCGCGCTCAGTTCCAGCCCGCTCATGTTGTTGGGCATGTTGACGTCGCTGAACACCACGTCGAAGCCGCCCGATTCGTCGATGGCTTTGACTGCTTCCGGGCCGTCATTGGCCGTGTGCACGTCGATGCCGAAATCGCGCAGCGCCTGCCCGATCAGCTCGCGCAGCTCTTCCTGGTCTTCGACCATCAAAACGCGAAGGGGCTCAGACATGCGCGGGTTCCTCAAGGGCAGGTAACAACAAACGGACCGTGGTACCGCGTCCGGGGGCGGTCTGTACATCGACAAAGCCGTCGCACTGGGAGACGAAGCCAAACACCTGGCTCAGGCCCAGCCCGCTGCCTTTGCCCACTTCCTTGGTGGTGAAGAAGGGCTCACTGGCGCGCTCGGCGACGTCCGGTGGCATGCCGCTGCCGAGATCGGTGACGGCGATGGCGACATAGCGGCGCTGGGTCGGCGTCGCAAGATCCGGCGCCAGCCGCTGTTCCACGCGGGCACTGATGGTGATGGTTCCACCGTCGGGCATGGCGTCACAGCTGTTCAGCAGGAGGTTCAGCACGGCGGTATGCAACTGTACGCCATCGGTCGTGATCCGAGGCAGATCGCAGGGCACTTCCGTACGCAGCAGTATATTCGATGGGCAGGCGCGCTGCAGGGAGGGCAGTTCATCCTGCAGCAGGCAGGCTACCTGCAGCGGTTCGCGGACCAGGGTCTGGTCGGCCGAAAAGGCCAGCAGCTGGCGGGTGAGCAGCGAGCCGCGGTCGGCGGCAGCCTGGGCGAGCTCGGCCAGCTCCCGGGTACGGGCATCGGCGGTGGGCCGCAATGCGATCAGGTCCAGCGCGTTTCCGATGGTGGTCAACAGGTTGTTGAATTCGTGGGCCAGCCCGCGTGTCAGTCGCCCGACGCCCTCGAACTGCTGCAGCTGCTCGCGGGCGCGCTGGGCGTCCTGCAGCAGGCGCTGGGCCTGGTAACGCTCGGTGATGTCCTGGGTGACCTTGACGAAGCCGAGCAAAGCGCCATCCTGACGGACCGCCTCGATCACCTCGCTGGCGCGGAAGCGCTCGCCGTTGCGGCGTACCCGCCAGCCTTCGCCGACCAGTCGACCCTGGGCGTCCGCCTGGGCCAGGGTGCGCTGCGGGACTCCGCTTGCGCGGTCATCGGCGCCATAGAACAGGCCGACATGCTGGCCCATTGCTTCTTCGGCGGAATAGCCCTTGACCCGCTCGCAACCACGGTTCCAGCTGCGGATGCAGCCTTGGGCGTCAAGCACGTAGATCGCGTGATCGGACACATGGTCGATCAGCAACTGCAATTGCAGGCGGTCATCAGCAAGTGGCGCGATGTCGGTGACGGCCTGGACCACGGCGGCGTTTCTACTCCCCTGTAAGGGGCTGAACCGTAGGCGTGAAGATGTGAAGAGAGTGTCAAGAAAAGGATCGAACACGTCGCCATCTGTCGTATAACGCACGCATTCACAGTTCGGTTACCATCGAAGCCCTTTTTTGCGTTGGAACCGTCTGCATGAATGCTGCGCCGACCGCTCGCGACCGCTGGATCTGGTTGGCGTCCGCTGGCCTGATGGGACTGACCGTCGGCCTGGAGCTGATCGTCCCGCTTGGGTACGCGGTGTGGTTGACCTATTTCATGGCGGTGGCCATCACGCTGTTCCAGCGTCGCCTGGAGGTACCGCTGCTGGTCGCGGTCGGCTCCTGCGTGCTGCTGGTGGTGGGCTTCAACCTGGCGGCGGCCAGCAACAATTCGGCGTTTTCCGTGGTCAACCGCACCATCGGCGGGGTGTGCTTCCTGCTGATGGCGCTCACCGTGATCAAGGCCATCCAGGCCCGTCGATCCGCTGCGGACGCGCTGTGGCTGCAGGAAGCCGAGAACGACGTCACGGTCAGCCTGCGCGGCGATCCCGAGCCGCGCACCCTGGCCGACGCGGCGATGCGCTCGCTGTGCGCACGCCTGAATGCCGATGTGGGCGCACTGTATCGTCTGCAGGGCGAGCGCCTGGTACTGGTCGGCGGGGCCGCGTTGCCGCCGCAGCTGCCCGAATCGTTGCCGGCCGCCAGCGGACAGTGGGGAGAGGTGCTGCGCCTGGGCCAGCCGCGCCGGCTGGAGGAATCCGAAAGCCTGCTGGAGATCGAAACGGCGCTCGGCCGTACGCCGGTGCACCAGCGCCTGCTGGGGCCGATCACCGCCGACGGTGTGGTGGTGGGTCTGATCGAGCTGGGCCGCGCCGGCGTCTCGCCGGCACGTTCGCTGGAGCTGGAGCTGCTGCTGCAGTGCGCCGAGCCGGTCGGGGTGGCGATGCGCACCTCGCTGCTGCGCGCGCAGCTGGTCGAGCTGCTTGAGGAAACCCAGCGCCAGAGCGAAGAGCTGCAGACCCAGCAGGAAGAACTGCGGGTGGCCAACGAGGAACTGGAAGAGCAGAGCCGCAGCCTGCTGCACTCGCAGGCCAACCTGGAACAGCAGCAGGCCGAGCTGGAACAGACCAATGTGCAGCTGGAAGAGCGCACCCACGAACTGGAAGCCCGCCAGCAGGCGCTGCTGATCGCGCAGGGCCAGCTGGTGCAGAACAGCCGGGAACTGGAAGCCAGCTCGCGGTACAAATCCGAGTTCCTGGCCAACATGTCGCATGAGCTGCGCACCCCGCTGAACAGTGCGCTGATCCTGGCCAAGCTGTTGGCCGACAACAAGGACGGCACGCTCACCGCCGAACAGGTCAAGTACGCCCAGGCCATCCATTCGTCCAACAACGACCTGCTGGCGCTGATCAACGACATCCTGGATCTGTCGCGTATCGAAGCCGGGCATGTGGAGCTGGAGGAAGAAAACCTGGCTGTATCCAGCGTATTGCAGCGGTTGAAGGAAACCTTCGAGCCGCTGGCCGCGCAGAAGGGCCTGACCCTGGATATCGGCGTGGAACCGGAGGCGCCCACCCAGCTGGTTGCCGACGGCCAGCGACTGCAGCAGATCCTGAAGAACCTGCTGGCCAATGCGGTCAAGTTCACCGAACACGGCAGCGTCTCGCTGCGCGTGCGCGGCGCCGCCGGCGGACGCATCCAGTTCGCCGTGAGCGATACCGGCATCGGCATCGCCCAGGCCCAGACCGAGGTGATCTTCGAGGCGTTCCGCCAGGCCGATGGCAGCACCCGCCGCCGCTATGGCGGCACGGGGCTGGGCCTGTCGATCTCACGCGATCTGGCCGCGCGCATGGGCGGCGACATTTCCGTGTCCAGCGAGCCGGGTCGTGGCAGCTGTTTCACTCTCGAACTGCCGTTGGCGGCCAGCGCCACGTCGGCCGCACCGGTGGCTGCCGCGCCGGACGTGCGCGCGGTCGCCGCGCCCCGGCCTGCGCTGGCCTCGCCGCTGCTGGGTACCTCGCACAGCCAGGCCGCGTCGCCCCCGGTGCCGCGCGTCGCCGACGACCGTGGGCGTCGCAGCCGCACCGGACGGATGATTCTGGTGGTGGAGGATGATGCCGCCTTCGCCGGCGCGCTGGTCGACATGGCCCATGAGCTGGACTTCGACTGCGTGGTCGCACAGACCGCCGAAGAAGCGCTGTCGCTGGCGGCCGAACTGCGCCCCAACGGCATCCTGCTCGACATCGGTCTGCCCGACGTGTCGGGCCTGAGCGTGCTGGAACGGCTCAAGCGCGACCCGGCCACGCGGCATATTCCGGTGCACGTGGTGTCCGGGCTCGAGCGCTCGCAGGTGGCGATGGAGCTGGGTGCCATCGGGTACGTGATCAAGCCGGCCACGCGCGAACGCCTGGTCGAGGCGATCCAGCAGCTGGAGGCAACCAGCGAACGCGATGTCCGTCGCCTGCTGATCGTCGAGGACGACAGCGCGCTGCGTTCCAACCTGCAGCTGCTGCTGGGGCGCGACCAGCTGGAAATCACCGCGGTGGGCACGCTGGCCGAGGCCATGTCCGAGCTGGCCAACTCCACCTTCGACTGCATGGTGACCGACCTGGCGCTGCCCGACGGCACCGGCTACGACCTGCTCGAGCACATGGCCGGCAACGAAGCGCTGGGCTTCCCGCCGGTCATCGTCTATACCGGACGCGCCCTGACCCGCGACGAAGAACAGCGCCTGCGCCGTTATTCGAAGAGCATCATCATCAAGGGCGCACGTTCGCCCGAGCGCCTGCTCGATGAAGTGACGTTGTTCCTGCACAGCGTGGAAGCCTCGCTGCCGAGCGACCAGCAACGCCTGCTGCGCGAAGCGCGCCGCCGTGACGCCGTGCTGGACGGCCGGACCGTGCTGCTGGCCGAGGACGATGTACGCAACATCTTCGCCCTGTCGAGCGTACTGGAGCCGCTGGGGGTGAAGCTGGAGATCGCGCGCAACGGTCGCGAGGCCCTGGAACGGCTGGGTCCGGACATCGACCTGGTGCTGATGGACATCATGATGCCGGAGATGGACGGCCTGACCGCGATGCGCGAAATACGCCGCGACCACCGCTGGCGCGACCTGCCGATCATCGCGCTGACCGCCAAGGCCATGCCTGACGACCGCGAGCATTGCCTGCAGGCGGGCGCGAACGATTACATCGCCAAGCCGATCGACGTGGACAAGCTGGTCTCGCTGTGCCGTGTGTGGTGCTCGCGGCGATGAACGAGGCAGAGCTGTTCGACCTGGAGCTGCGTGTGCTGCTGGAGGCGGTGTACCAGCGCTACCACTACGACTTCCGCGGGTATGCGCTGGCGTCGCTGCGGCGGCGCATGCGCCACGCCATGGCCCGCTTCGAGTGCGACAGCATGGGCGCGCTGCAGCACCGGCTGCTGCACGAGCCGGAGACCTTCGCGCACGCGATGCAGTATTTCACCGTGCAGGTCTCGGAGATGTTCCGCGACCCGGCGTACTTCCGCATGCTGCGCGAGCATGCCATTCCCGTGCTGCGCACCTACCCCTCGATCAAACTGTGGATCGCCGGTTGCAGCACCGGCGAAGAGGTGTGGTCGATGGCGATCCTGCTGCACGAGGAAGGATTGCTCGACCGCGCCATCATCTATGCCACCGACATCAACCCCGAGGCACTGGAGGCCGCCGAATCCGGTGCGTTTTCCCTCGACCGGCTGGCCCAGTTCAGCCGCAATTACCTGGAGGCCGGCGGCAGCGGCTCGTTGTCGGACTACTACAGCACCGGCTACGGCGGGGTGGTGTTCGACCGGCGCCTGAAGCGCAACGTCGTGTTCGCCGACCACAGCCTGGCCACCGACACGGTGTTCTCCGAAGTCCACCTGGTCTCCTGCCGCAACGTGCTGATCTATTTCCAGCGTCCGCTGCAGGACCGCGCCATCGGCCTGTTCCATGAGGCGCTGGTGCATCGCGGGTTCCTGGGTCTGGGCAGCAAGGAATCGCTGCAGTTCGGCGAGTACGCCGATGCGTTCGAAGCCTGCGCCCGCGAGCAGCGGCTGTACCGGAAACTGGCCTGATGACTGCCGATCCCGCCCTGTCCAGCATCGAACTGATCGTGGTCGGCGCCTCCGCGGGCGGCGTGAGTGCGCTGCAGGCGCTGCTGGCCGCCGTGCCGGCAACGCTGCCGGTGCCGGTGGTGGTGGTGCTGCACCTGCCGCGCGACCGGCCGAGCCGGGTTGCCGATCTGCTCGACCCCGGCTGCGCGTTGCCGGTGCGCGAGGCCGAGGACAAGCAGGCGCTGCTGCCTGGAACCGTCACGTTCGCGCCGCCGGACTACCATCTGCTGGTGGAGGATCGCGGCAGCCTGGCGCTGTCGGTGGACTCGCCGGTGCTGTTCTCGCGGCCGGCGATCGACCCGCTGTTCGAAAGCGCTGCCGGTGTGTTCGGCAGCGGCGTACTGGCGATTCTGCTGACCGGTGCCAGCAACGATGGCAGCGCGGGTGTTGCCGCGGTACGGCAGGCCGGCGGCCAGGCCTGGATCCAGAGTCCCGACGACGCCTATTCCCCGATCATGCCCGCCGCCGCGCTTGCCCATGCCGGCGCCGATGCGGTGCTTTCCCTTGCCTCCCTTTGCCTGCGTATGAAAGGCCTTGCACGATGAACCTGATTGCGCCCACTCCAACCACCCCCACCGACCGGGTCAACCTGCTGATCGTCGATGACGTCCCGCAGAACCTGGTGGCGATGGAAGCGCTGCTGCGCCGCGACGGACTGGACATCCTGTGCGCGGCGTCCGGGGCCGAAGCGCTGGAACTGCTGCTTGAGCACGAAGTGGCGCTGGCGCTGCTGGACGTGCACATGCCGGAGATCGACGGCTTCTCGCTGGCCGAGCTGATGCGCGGTTCGCAGCGCAGCCGCGATGTGCCGATCATCTTCCTGACCGCCTCGCCGAACGACCCGGTGCGGGCGTTCAAGGGCTATGAGAGCGGGGCGGTGGATTTCCTGCACAAGCCGATCGAGCCGCAGGTGATCATGAGCAAGGTCAACGTGTTCATCGAGCTCTACCAGCAGAAGCAGCTGCTGAAGGCGCGCAACCAGGCGCTGGAACATGCGCTGACCCTGAATGAAACGATGATGGCGGTGCTCACCCACGACCTGCGCACGCCGCTGTCGGCGATCCTGCTGTGTGCCGACAAACTGTCGCTGGACCTGCCGGACGATCCGTCGGTGCAGCAGACCCTGGTGCACCTGGAAAACAGTGCCGTGCGCATGGCGAGGATGGTGGAGCAGCTGCTGGACTTCTCGCGCATCCGCAGCGGCGGGCTGCGCCTGCAGCAGCTGGACTGCGATCTGGCCGAGGTGGCGGCGGCGGTGGTCAGCGAAATGAGCCGCGCCCACCCGCAGGCACGGATCGAGCTGAAGGTGGAGGGCAACACCTGCCTGCACGGCGATCCGGACCGTCTAGCCCAGCTGCTCTCCAACCTGGTGGGCAACGCCGTCCTGCACGGCGGCCACGCACCGGTGCAGGTGGTGGTGCGCGGCCTGCCGGGCGACTCGGTACGGCTGGAAGTGCGCAACGCCGGGCAGATCCCCGAGGCGCTGCTGCCGCGTCTGTTCGAGCCGTTCAAGGCCAGTTTCCACGACAGCCGCGGGCTGGGCCTGGGGTTGTTCATCGCCCATGAGTTCGCCCGTGCACACGGCGGCACGCTGGTGGCGCGCAACCTGGACGGCGAAGTGCTGTTCGAGGCGGGGCTGCAGCGTCGCGAACGCTGAACCGGCCCTGCGGTAAACTGGGGTCCCTGTCGCCGGTGCCTGCCACCGGCGGCCGCCCGCCGGAGCCTGCATGTCGCCTACCCCCCGCAAGACGCCCACCCCGCTGATCGATGCCCAGGTGCACGTGGAAGGGTTCGTGCAGGTGCGCGAGGCGCGGCGATCGGAGCTGGTGGAAGATTACGTCGAGCTGATCGCAGACCTGATCGCCGACGGCCGTGAAGCCCGCCAGGTCGATATCGCCACCCGCCTGGGCGTGGCACAGCCGACGGTGGCAAAGGCGCTCAAGCGGCTGGTCAAGGAGGGGTGGGCGATCCAGCGCCCCTATCGCGGGGTGTTCCTGACCCCGGCCGGCGAGCAGCTGGCGGTGGAAATGCGCGCCCGCCACCAGACCGTGGAGCGCTTCCTGCTTGCATTGGGTGTGGACGCCGATTCGGCCCGTCGCGACGCGGAAGGCATCGAACACCATGTCAGCCAGGCGACCCTGGCCGCATTCGAGGCCTTCCTGCACAAGGCCGACGGGCATGGGTGAGCGGCTGCCCGCGCCGCCGCCCCTGGGCGTGCCGGTGCACGACCAGGACGAACACTGGATGCAGCACGCGCTGGGTCTGGCCGAACGCGCCGAGCGCGAGTTCAACGAGATCCCGGTTGGCGCGGTGCTGGTAGGAAGCGATGGCGCGCTGCTGGGCGAGGGCTGGAACCTCAACATCGCCGACCATGATCCCAGCGCCCACGCTGAAATCGTGGCGATGCGCGAGGCGGGCAGGGCGCTGGGCAACCATCGGCTGCTGGGCAGCACCCTGTATGTAACCCTGGAGCCGTGCGCCATGTGCGCGATGGCGGTGGTGCATGCACGCGTGGCGCGCCTGGTATACGCCGCCAGCGATCCCAAGACCGGCGCCTGCGGCAGCGTATTCGACCTGCTGGGCGACGCGCGCCACAACCACCGGGTGGAGGTACACGGCGGCGTGCTGGCCAAGCAGGCCAGCACGCGCCTGACCAACTATTTCCGTGCCAAGCGAGGCAAACCGCCGCTGCTGCTGGAATGAGGGCTGGGCGAAGGCGGTATCATGTCGGCTTACACACCCGGCTGGCAGCGATGCGCCAGCCCCTGCACAAGGTAGACACATGGCGGACAACGGCGAAGGCGAACGACTGATCTGGATCGACCTGGAAATGACCGGTCTGGACACCGACAACGACTCGATCATCGAGATCGCCACCGTTGTCACCGATGCGCAGTTGAACGTGCTCGCCGAAGGCCCGGAATTCGCCATCCACCATCCGCTGGAGCGGCTGGAGGCGATGGACGAATGGAACCGCAACCAGCACCGCCGTTCCGGTCTGTGGCAGCGCGTTGTCGACAGCCAGGTGACCCTGGGCCACGCCGAAGCGCAGACGGTGAATTTCCTGGCGCAATGGATCAAGGCCGGCGCCTCGCCGATGTGCGGCAATTCGATCTGCCAGGACCGGCGTTTCCTGCACCGCGAGATGCCGCGGCTGGAGAAGTATTTCCATTACCGCAACCTGGACGTGTCCACGATCAAGGAGCTGGCCCGGCGCTGGGCGCCGACCGTGGCCGCCGGCGTGGGCAAGACCGCCAGCCACACCGCCCTGAGCGACGTGCACGATTCCATCGCCGAGCTTCGCCATTACCGCCAGTTCATGGGCGCTCTCTCGGGCCTGCCTTCGGCGTGAAGGTGGCCCCGGCCGCTGGCCGGGTACGCGTTGACCGCCAACGTTCATGACGGCCGGCCAACGGCCGGCGCTACCGGGCACATCACGTTCAATCGGGCAGGGTTATGATCGGCCGATGAGCCATATCGTCCGCATTGTGCCGCCGCCGCTGGAAACGCAGATCCTGCCCACCTCGCAGGACTGGGCCGATCTGCAGCGGGCGGTGGCCCTGCTGGAATCGCCCACGCTCACCGCCAAAATGGCCAACCTGATCGGCTCGCCGCTGGAGTTCGCGGTGAAGAAGCTGCCGCAGTCGGTGTCGCGGCGCATCCATGGCGCGGTGGAGGCGGCGCTGTTCAAATCGGCGCAGGCCGCCCTGCTGACCATGGACAACACGCCGGGCAAGGCCGCGTCCACGCGCTGGCACAAGGCCGCCGCCGCGGCCACCGGCGCACTGGGTGGTGCATTCGGCTTTACCGCGCTGTTCCTGGAACTGCCGGTCTCGACCACCATCATGATGCGCTCGGTGGCCGATGTCGCCCGCAGCGAAGGCTTCGACCTGAGCGAGATGGCGACCCGCCATGCCTGCCTGGAAGTGTTCGCGCTGGGGGGCAATTCCGGCCAGGACGACGCCAGCGAAACCGGTTACTACATCACCCGCGGCTTCACCGCCGAGGTGATGCGCCACCTTTCGGCCGAACTGGCCGGTGCGGCGGTCGGCGGGGGCGGGGTGATGATCGGGTTGACCCCGAAGGAAGCCGGCAAATGGCTGGCCAAGATCGTGGAGAAGGTTGCGGCCCGCTTCGGCGTGGTGGTCACCGAAAAATTCGCGGCGCAGGCGGTGCCCATCATCGGTGCGGTGGCGGGCGCCACGCTCAATACCATGTTCACCGACTACTACCAGGACATGGCGCGCGGCCATTTCATCGTGCGCCGCCTGGAGCGCCAGTACGGCTACGACACCATCCGCGCCGCCTACACCCAGCTCGCCGGCACGGCGTAACGGCGCAACGGCGCGAGAGGTGGTGGATGTCCGATCGTTGCACCCACGGCACAACTGTTTTGCCTGGTTGGCGCTTTGTGCCGCGCTCCGGCGTCCCCATCCTTGGCAGCAGTCGCTTACCAAGGAATTCCCCCATGCTGTTCTCCCCCTACCGCCTCGGTGCGCTCACGCTGCCCAACCGCATCGTGATGCCGCCGATGACCCGCTCGCGCGCGGCCACCGGCAACGTGGCCACCCCGTTGATGGCCGAGTACTACGCCCAGCGCGCCAGCGCTGGCCTGATCGTCAGCGAGGGCACCCAAATCAGCCCGCAGGGGCAGGGCTATGCCTGGACCCCGGGCATCCACGATGACGCACAGGTCGCCGGCTGGCGCGGCGTCACCGACGCGGTCCATGCCGCCGGGGGGCGGATCTTCGCCCAGCTCTGGCACGTGGGCCGGGTATCGCATGTGGATCTGCAGCCCGGCGGTGCCGCCCCGGTGTCCTCCTCGGCGCTCCAGGCCGACGGGGTCAAGGTGTTCGTCGACGTGGCCGGGACCGGCCCGCAGGGTGGGGTGGGCGAGATGGTCCAGCACTCCATGCCGCGTGCGCTGGACATCGCCGAGATTCCTCAGATCGTGCGCGATTACGCACTGGCCGCGCGCCGGGCCATCGATGCCGGTTTCGACGGCGTCGAGCTCCACGGTGCCAATGGCTACCTGATCAACCAGTTCATCGATTCGCAGGCCAACCAGCGCACCGACGCCTACGGTGGCTCGCTGCAGAACCGCCTGCGTTTCCTGCGCGAAGTAGTCGAAGCCGTGGCCGCCGAAGTAGGCGCTGACCGCGTCGGCGTACGCCTGGCCCCGCTGACCACCCTGCAGGGCGCCGTGGACGACACCCCGCAGGCAACGTATCTGGCCGCCGCGCACCTTTTGGACAGCATTGGCGTGGCCTACCTGCACATCGCCGAAGCAGACTGGGACGACGCCCCGGTGATGCCCGTGGCGTTCAAGGAAGCATTGCGGATGATCTATCGCGGCACGCTGATCTACGCCGGCAAGTACACCGCAGAGCGCGCCGAAGAAGCGCTGGCCAAGGGCTGGGCCGACCTGATCGGTTTCGGCCGTCCGTTCATCGCCAACCCGGACCTGCCGGCGCGTCTGCAACAAGGCCTGGAATTGAATGCACCGGACAAGGCCACGTTCTTCGGCGGAGCAGAAGCCGGTTTCACCGATTACCCGGCCGCCGAAGTCGCGGAAGCGTAGACCAAAAAAAAACCCCGCCGAAGCGGGGTTTTTCGTTATCAGCCCTTGGCCTTCAGCTTGGCCAGGCGCAGCCAGGTATCGACCACGGTATCGGGATTCAGCGACACCGACTCGATGCCTTCCTGCATCAGCCATTCGGCCAGGTCCGGATGGTCGGACGGGCCCTGACCGCAGATGCCGACGTACTTGCCCTTGGCACGTGCCGACTTGATCGCCATCGACAGCAGCTTCTTCACCGCCGGGTTCCGCTCGTCGAACAGGTGCGCCACGATCGACGAGTCGCGGTCCAGGCCGAGGGTCAGCTGGGTCAGGTCGTTGGAGCCGATCGAGAAACCGTCGAAGATCTCCAGGAACTCATCGGCGAGCAGCGCGTTGGACGGCACCTCGCACATCATGATGATCTTCAGGCCGTTCTCGCCCTGCTTGAGGCCGTTCTGTGCCAGCACCTCGACCACCTTGCGGCCTTCTTCCAGCGTACGCACGAACGGAATCATGACCCACAGGTTGTCCAGGCCCATTTCGTTGCGCACGCGCAGCACGGCCTTGCATTCCAGCGCGAACGCGGCCGAGAAGCTCGGATCGACATAGCGGCTGGCACCGCGGAAGCCGATCATCGGATTCTCTTCGTGCGGCTCATAGTTGCTGCCGCCGATCAGGTTGGCGTACTCGTTGGACTTGAAGTCCGACAGGCGCACGATCACCGGGTTCGGCGCCACCGACGCGGTCAGCGTGGCGATGCCTTCGGCCAGGCGGTTGACGTAGAAGCTGACCGGATCGGCGTAACCGGCGATCTTCTCGTCGATCTTCTTCTTCGTGGCCGCGTCCTGGCGGTCGTATTCCAGCAGCGCGTTGGGGTGGATGCCGATGTGGCTGGCAATGATCATTTCCAGGCGCGCCAGGCCGATGCCGGCGTTCGGCAGCTGGCCGAAATCGAAGGCACGTTCCGGGTTGGCCACGTTCATCATGATCTTCAGCGGCGCCGGCGGCATGTTGCCCAGGTCCGTGGTGGTGCGTTCGAAGTCCAGCTTGCCTTCGTAGATGAAGCCGGTGTCGCCCTCGGCGCAGCTGACCGTCACTTCCTGGCCATCCTGCAGCACCTGGGTGGCATTGCCCGAACCGACCACGGCCGGCACGCCCAGCTCACGGGCGATGATTGCCGCGTGGCAGGTGCGGCCACCGCGGTTGGTGACGATGGCCGAAGCACGCTTCATCACCGGCTCCCAATCGGGGTCGGTCATGTCCGCGATCAGGACGTCGCCCGGCTGTACGCGGGCCATGTCGTCCAGCGACTTGACCACGCGGGCCACGCCGGCGCCGATCTTGGCACCCACCGCGCGGCCTTCGGCCAGCACCTTGCCGTCCTTCTGGTTCAGCGCGAAACGTTCGATCTGGGTGGCGTGGCCACGCGACTTCACCGTTTCCGGGCGGGCCTGCACGATGAACAGCTTGCCGCTCACCCCGTCCTTGGCCCACTCGATATCCATCGGGCGGCCGTAATGCTTCTCGATGATCAGCGCCTGGCGCGACAGTTCCTGCACGTCCTCGTCGTTGATCGAGAAGGTGTTGCGGATCTCCACCGGGGTGTCCTCGATGCGCACGCGTTCGCCGGGCACGTCCGAATACACCATGCGGATCGCCTTGCTGCCCAGCGAGCGGCGCAGGATGGCCGGCTTGCCTGCAGTGAGGGTGGGCTTGTAGACGTAGAACTCGTCGGGGTTGACCGCGCCCTGCACGACCATTTCGCCCAGACCGAAGCTGGAGGTGACGAAGACCACGTCACGGAAGCCCGATTCGGTGTCCAGGGTGAACAGCACGCCCGAAGCGCCCACGCCCGAGCGCACCATCAGCTGCACGCCCGAGGACAGGAACACGTCTTCGTGCTTGAAGCCGTGATGCACGCGGTAGGCGATGGCACGGTCGTTGTAGAGCGAGGCGAACACTTCCTTGACCTTGTGCACGACATCGTCGGCGCCGGTGACGTTGAGGAAGGTTTCCTGCTGGCCGGCGAAGGAGGCATCGGGCAGGTCTTCGGCGGTGGCCGAGGAGCGCACCGCAACGGCGACATCGCCGCCGCCGTTCTCGTCGCACAGCTGCCTGTAGGCGCTGCGGATGTCCTGGTCCAGCTGCGGCTGCAGCGGGGCGTCGATCACCCAGCCGCGGATTTCCTTGCCGGCAGCGGTGAGCGCGGCGACATCTTCCACGTCCAGCGTGGCCAGCTTGTCGAAAATGCGCTTGGACAGATCGTTGTGTGCGATGAAGTCCTTGAAGGCTTCAGCGGTGGTTGCGTAACCGCCGGGGACGGAAACCCCCAGACCGGCAAGATTGCCGATCATTTCGCCCAGCGACGAATTCTTGCCGCCTACGCGGGCCAGGTCGGCCAGGCGCAGTTCGTGCAACCACAGGATATTCTCGTTCAAGCGCGATGCTCCGTTTGGCCATCGCCCGAGGCGGGCTTGGATGGCCACGTCCGTAGGAAGAAGCCGATATGATGCCGGGCATACCGCCGTCGGCACAAGCTTGTATCGTCGGCCTTTTTAAGCTTCAGAGGGGGTAAATGGCGCATGTCGACGATCCGTCCGGTGTTTTACGTATCCGATGGAACCGGTATCACCGCTGAAACCATTGGGCATAGCCTCCTGACCCAGTTCTCCGGGTTCAGCTTCATCACCGATCGAATGTCGTTCATCGACGATCCGGAAAAGGCCCGCGAAGCCTGTGAACGGATCCGCGCGGCGGGGGAGCGCTACCAGGTCCGGCCGATCGTGGTCAGTTCCTGCGTGGACAGCGGGCTGAGCATGATCCTGGCCGAGAGCGGGGGGCTGATGCTCGACGTGTTCGCCCCCTTCATCGAGCCGCTGGAGCGCGAACTGGCCGTGAACCGCCATTCCCGGGTGGGCCAGGCGCACGGCATGGTGGACTTCGAGACCTACCACCGCCGCATCAACGCGATGAACTTCGCGCTGACCCACGACGACGGCATCGCCATCAACTACGACGATGCCGACGTGATCCTGGTGGCGGTGTCGCGGGCCGGCAAGACCCCGACCTGCATCTACCTGGCCCTGCATTACGGGGTGCGCGCGGCCAACTACCCGCTGACCGACGAGGACCTGGAGCAGGACCGCCTGCCGGCCCGCCTGCGGCCCTACCGCAAGAAGCTGTTCGGGCTGACCATCGACCCGGACCGGCTGCAGCAGATCCGCCAGGAGCGCCGCCCGAACTCGCGCTATGCCAACCTGGAGACCTGCCGGCGCGAGGTCGCCGCGGCCGAGACCATGTTCCGGATGGAGCGCATTCCCACCCTGAGCACCACCCATACCTCGATCGAGGAGATCTCGAGCAAGGTATTGACCACGCTGGGGCTGCAGCGCGAGTTGTATTAACGGAAGGCGTCACGACCAACGGTCGTGACCTACCGGCGCAGCGGGCGCGTCCCCACGTTTGATTCTTCAACGTGTAGGATCGAGACATGGCCCAGGCATCACCCCGCATCGAACGCATTCCCCGGCTCAGCCGCCTGAGCTGGCTGATGGGCCTGTATGCCGAGAATTACCGCCACCTGGTGCGGCTGTTCGAACCGGCCGGGCTGGAACCGGGCAGCTACGTGTCCTCGGTGGGGGATGGCCTGGATGTGCGGCTTGATGTCATCGAATGCCATCCCTACACGGTCGAACTGCGCCTGACCTATGACTTCGCCGACCCGGTGACCGGCCAGCCCGACCCGTCGGCCTATGTGCGCCTGTACCGCGATGCGCGCCAGGCCGAGACCACCCATTGCTACGTGGGCCGGCGCTGGCAGGACGTGGTCGGCATG